>OCVV012856323.1_pt1 | contig 47498 bp, 38 predicted proteins | sample 1539721 | NCBI WGS metagenome assembly OCVV01 (sample SAMN02144230, study PRJEB22623) | gut metagenome | biome: sheep rumen | host: Ovis aries | place: New Zealand | reverse complement strand
TCAGCTATGACTGCAGTCTTGTCAATATCATTTAAGGCTATCATGTCTATTTCGTTTTGTCCTTTACGGTCCCAGTAGTTTCCTATTGATGTTACTCGTTCTTCCTCCATCCATTTCTGGCGGAAATATTGTTCAAGCACAAAGCCTGTATATTGTTCGTATCCTTTCTCAACTATTTCAAGTAGAAGGTCATTTCGTTCCATCTCAACGAGTGCCTGATTTTGTATGATAAAGCGAAACCAAAAACGCAGGAAACAGTCATCCAACTGCCATCGTGAGTTTCTGCTGTTTGGCTTACTGAACATGGGTAGTTTACGACTAATATAACTATAGTCTTTTTCTAAATTGTCAAGGTATGCTCCGGTGTTCTTGCCAATAACTCCATCAATCTCGCTCTGTGTTGTCATTCCCGATGCTATTAATTGGAGAATGCTCAAATAGTTGGTGTAGTCTTTGCCAAATTCAGACATAATGAGTTCCGTACCCTCAGAGAGATATGGCGACCCTGTCTGAGTAACCCATTTTAGCATCTTCGACTTGGTGGTTGCTTGGGCATCCATCAGCCATGCTACATATTTTGCCACCCCTCCAGTCAGTGCATATAGACAGAGCAGATCCTCAGATGTGTATTGGGGATTGTGGTCATGAAGGATTTGTTTTAGCACGCTAATGTGAAAAGGCTGCATATTAAGGCGGCAGTCTTGGCGACCATAGAGTGGTTCGTCCTCGTTGTCGAAGATATTGTGCATCATATGATAGATGCTGCCACACGCCACCATGTTAATTTTAGCCTTTTCATGATAGCGATCCCAGAGATCTTGAATATGGCTAGGAATCGCAGGATTCACTTTTAGGAAATTTTGGAATTCATCGAATACTAGTGTAAAATGGTGTTGTGTACCATATCGTAGCAGTTCTTCAAAGAATTGGGCAAAGGTTTCCATACGACCGAATATTTGCAATCCAAGAGAAAGCATAGCAGTCTCCTGGAATTTTCCTATCAAAACACGCTCGTTATCTTTTGAAACATAGAGGTATAGCAAGTGCTGTCCGTCATTCTCAGCACTCTTAGTCAGTAGGGTGGTCTTTCCGATACGCCTCCGCCCTATAAGAACTGTTAGTCTGCCACATTCTGCGGTCTGTTTCCAATTCTTCTGGAGTATATCCAATTCCTTATTCCTGTCGTAGAATCTCATATAGTAATATCCGTTAATTTAATGTGCATTAAAATAATGTCGGTTGCAAAGATACAAAAAATATGTGAATTACACAAGTTTATGTAAATTATTTTGTTTCCTTCGGTTTCCAAAAATCCTCAGTACTCTTACCATTAGCGAAATGGAAGAAATCGGTGACAATAGAAAAACTGTCATCGGTAAACTGCTGGTTTTTGTTTTCAATGAAGCAAAGAGGTACTTCCCCTATGAAGGATGCCCAACGGCTGTAGGTGCTCCAAGGACCGAATATTCGGTCACAAAGGGAGAGGGAATATAGGTCGAGAATGTCACCAGAAGGTTCTTTGCCAAAACGATAGCATTTACATCCTTCGAATAAATTTATATCAAAAGTTTCATTACTACTGATGAAAAAAGCAACCCGTTGACTTTGATAAATTGCCTGTATGCGCAACATCATCTGATGGAATTCTTCTAGCGTATAATAATAGCGACCATCAAAAAAAGTTTTGTAGTCACCATGGCGAATATGTACTCCTACAACGAGATCTGCATTTTTACGAATATTTTCTATCATTGCTGATGCCTTGTACATAATCTCCTCTCGTGGACGGAAAACGTGTTGTAACTCCCTCTTGGTTTGTGCAAAATAACGCGTGTCGTTCATAGTATCCCATCCTTTCTTAAATCCCAAGAATTTAAAAATGTGGTCCCATGTTTTGTTATGGGTTACCTTCCATGTCAAGTGCTTATACCATCCCCATCCTTTAGGAAAATTGAGAAACCACTTTTGATAGAGTGGGAAATATATGAAAGGCGCATGCAACAAGTTAGGGAAGTCCTCAATGGTCCAATCATAGAAGATGATGATCATTTTTTTCCCTTCTGCAATACATTGAGCCACGGATGTCACATAAGTCCATAGTCTATTGCAGGTCTGTCCTGGCGCATCACAAATAACTCTCATAAATTTATTTTTTTGCAAATATAGTAATAATATTTTAATTAGCAAAAAAAATTCTTATTCATAAATTCTTCTAAAGATAATTTGGCTAGTTCATTTTTTTTTATGATATTTGCATTAAAATAAATTAGGATATGGAAACAAAACGTAAATTGGTGTCTATTTTAGTTCCATGTTATAATGAGGAGAAATCGTTACCTCTTTTTTATGAAGAAGTGACGAAAGTGATTCGGAGCATCTCAGAATATGAGTTCGAGTTGTTTTTTGTCAATGATGGAAGTTCCGATGGAACCTTGTCTCTTATAGACAGCTTCCATGAGCATGACAAGATAGTTTCATACATAAGCTTATCCCGAAATTTTGGTAAGGAGAATGCCATGCTGGCAGGCTTTGATTACGTAAGGGGAGATTGTGTAGTCATCATGGATGCGGATTTGCAAGACCCTCCTACATTGATTCCTCAAATGTTAGAATTTTGGGAACTAGGTTTTCAAGATGTTTATGCTAAAAGAGCTGATAGGGGAAGTGAAAGTTGGCTTAGGAAGCAGTTCTCACTAGTTTTCTATAAAATATTAGATCGTTCAACTCGCTTTGAGATGTTGCAAAATGTTGGTGACTTCAGATTGTTAGACCGTAAATGCATAGATGCTTTAATAAAAATGCGTGAGACAGAACGATATACTAAAGGAATGTTTTGTTGGATAGGCTACAAAAAGAAGGAGATTGTTTTCAACCGTGGTGACCGGGTCGCAGGGGCTAGTAACTGGTCTTTTCGATCTTTATTTAATCTAGCCATAGAAGGAATCACTTCTTTTACAACAGCTCCACTCCGTTTTGCTAGTATTATGGGCTTTATGATTGCATTTATAGCATTTGCCTATTTGATTTATTTCCTGACTAAGACTATTGTTTTTGGTGATCCTGTTCGTGGATTTCCCACATTGATTATTGTAATTCTTTTTTTAGGAGGTGTACAATTGTTATGCATGGGAATCTTAGGTGAGTATATTGGTAGGATATTTAATGAAACAAAAAAGCGTCCTCCATATTTAGTTGAAGAATATAAAATGGCAAAAGAGTTAAATGAGCAGAAATGATAGAATCATATTATGGGGACTTTTGTTGCTAATGGGGGGCGCTTTTTATTTGATTTGCGCCAGTAATCCTTTGCGTTGGGATGATTTAATGTATGAATATGTATGGTATGATTTTCGTCCAGAAGGTCTTTTACATCCTATTAATATGGAAGACCATATTGACAACGTTGTCGAAGTCTTTGTCTCCCAATGTCATCATTATGTAGTGATGAATGGTCGTTTCATAGTTCATTCTATTACCCAATGCTTTTGTGGCTTTGTGGGTAAGGATGTGTTTAATGTGTGTAACGCTATAGTATATATTTGTTTCCTTTTCTTTGGAATTCGTTTTGTAGGAGCAAAAAACATACATCAAATTCTGTTTGTTTTGGTTGGTTTATGGCTCTTGCCTCCGATTCAGTGGATTTTTTCTTTCGATGTAGTATTCCCAATTAATTATTTGTGGACTACAACAGCTTGTCTTTTCTTTTTATTACAATTTCATAAAGTATCAAAATCTGAGTATATTTCTGTATGGTCTAATTTGCTTTTTCTTTTGTTTGGTTTTTTGTGTGGGAATTTCCATGAAGGTTTTACACTATTGATTTCTGGTTCACTTTTCTTTTATGTGTTATTCCATTTCCAAGAAATGAATAAAAGTCAATGGTGTTTAATCGTGGGAATATGGCTGGGAACGTTGACTGTTATAGGATCTCCTGGCATTTGGGGGCGTGCAACAGGAGCGTCAGCGATGTCGATTAGCGAATTGTTATCTAGGAAATTAGATATTTTTTTGTACTCTAAAAGATTATACTTGTTAATAATATTGCTATTTGTCAGCTATTTCTTTTTGGGTAAACGACAGATATTATTATTCCTTAAACAAAACCAAATCGAGTGTTTAGTGGTTGTTTTTGGATTCATATTCCTTTTCTTTTTACCATATTATGCTCAACGGATGGGATTCCCTATGGAAATATTTTCTGTATTGCTGACCTTAAAATTGTGCTTGTTGTTACCAGTTCAAAAAATATTTTGTCGTATTATTTCGTTCTGTCTGTCTTTAATTTTGTTGATACATGTATCAGTAACAGTTTATTATGCAAAAAAAGTTGGGAGCGAGTATCATTCAATGTTAAATGAATACATAAAATCTTCGGAAGGTTTGGCATATAGGCAGTCATTTGAAGTACCTAAATTGTGGCGTTCTTATGTATTGCGATTAGGGGAAGAACCATCGGAAATAGGTCTAATTTCGTTTACTAATAAGAAAGACATGGTGATTAAGCCATCAAATCATGAATAGCATATGATAGAGCAAGTAAGTCAAAATAGAATTGTATGGTTGGATTGGATGAAAGTTATGGCAATATTATCCATTATCTGGGGGCATTTCTTCTCTGCAGGGCATTTGTATCTTTATGTATTCAGCGTTCAGACATTTTGTGTCATCTCTGGTTTCTTGTACAAGAAATCATCTGACTGGAAAACCTGTCTTACAAAGTGCTTCTGGCAGTTGTTTGTACCTACATTCATCATGAGTTTTTTGATGCATCTTGAGGGCTATTTACGATGTTTGACGTTGGGCACACAATATGATATCTCATGGTCTTGGTTCTTTAAATGGTTGTTATTAGGAAACCGCTGGTGTATGGGACCATGTTGGTATTTCTATACTTTGATAGTGATGAGGATTATCATGCAGCTTATGCCAGAGAGAAAGTGGGCATACGGTTTGCTGTTTATAGTGTGTTCTGCAGGTGCGATAGTTCTTAATCAGGAAGGCATCGAGGTTAGCAATGCCAATGTCAATGTATTGGTATGTATGCCGTTGTTCTTGGTTGGAGTGTTCCTGGAAGATTTCAAGACGCAAATAGCACGATCGCATAATAATTTACTAGATGTGATTTTAGGCATAGTTGCGATTTCTGTCGTATATTTCTGTGGGGAGTATAATGGCTACGTATGGATGTATCTTGGTGGATATGGCAATAATTATGCTCTATATATCATAGGAGCAATGGCTGGTGTTGCGATGCTTTATGTGATTTCTTTATGGTTGTCCCGACTGAATCATTACGGTATGGCGCAGACTATCTCAAAAGGATCTATTCTTATCATCGGATTGCATATCATTATCGTTAGGCGACTGACGGAATTGTCAGACCGTATGTGGTGTGAAGATTTGCTCTTTTCTGTGTTGATACTGTGTGCCTTTATCCCTGTTGTCCGCCTGGCAGAATTGTATTGTCCAATTTTACTCGGGAAAGGACATTGGCTAAAATGTGATATTTGAAAATATGACAAGATGCGGTTAGTCCATATTGATTTTTGTAAAGTTTTTGCCATTTTCTTGGTTACATTTGCACATTGTTCCCAGCAGATATCGGGGGAACAGTTTCCCAATTTGCTATTGTCGAAAGATTCATTTATTTCCATTAATATGGCTATATTCATGATATGTAGTGGCTTCGTTATGAATGTAGAAAAGATAAAAGCAGCTTCCACAAAAGGTTACTTGTTGGCCAAAGCTCAACGATTATTGCTGCCGATGGTAGGATGGTACTTAGTTATGTGTGCTGTTCTGTTTACTGCGCCAAGATTCACGATATGTTGGTCCATCTATTGGTATCTTGGTTCCATGTTTATATGTTTAACACTTATAAAGTTGTTGCTAAATGTAATATCAAACGTCCCCGTTGTCTGTTTCTTGTCAATACTTGTTGACACTAATGCCAATGATATCGTTTGAACGAAGTTGCTATATGATTCCTTTTCTGTGGATAGGATATGGACTTAGGTTTTTTATTGAAAAGGTGAATAAGTTTGCGGTAGCGGGATTGTTGTTTTCTTATGGAGTGATGTATTATTTCTGGGACATTAGTTATTCTGTATATGTAACTCCGTTCCATATATGGGATGCAGATATGGATACATTCTTTGCTATGTTGTTCCGCTTTATTATTGGAGTAGTCGGAGGAATCGGTTTTATCGGTTTGCTTCGTTTCCTTATAGATACAAAAGGCTTCAGATGGATGAAAGTCATAGCTCTAAAGTTAGGCCGCTATACATTGGCATTTTATACGATGTCATTTGTGTTGAATGCTATTCTTGTAAAAGCGTTATGTCGTGTCAATTGGTTTGTTACTACACCAGGATGGCTTGACTTTATTTCATTGGTGGTAACGACGCTGATGATATTGTTGATGTATTTTGTGCAAAAACAGTTGGAGAAGAATGATTTTACACGTTTGATATTTCTCGGTGAGAAGTAATATACTACTTGTTCATTTCTTGATGTTGTCAAAATAGCACCCCAAGATAATTTGCTCAGAAAGACTATAGAGATCCTTCCGAACAAAATGATGATAATTATTTGTAATTAGGGATTGTCGTTTAATTCTTCTTGTATAGGTCTGCATGAGGTTTTGCCCTTGAAACGTTTTGGCTCCAGCCTTGCCTTCAGCTACGGTCGAATGTGATTGTAGCTGCTATTGTTATGGTATATAGGTATTACTACCTGTAGTTTATCGAAAGCTTATACTTATCTGACTACAGACAATGACAAACTGTTTACTGAGATAGGATACCATAGGGTGTACGAGTTTGCAGACTTGGCGTTGTATAGCAAGCACAAGTTGAAAGCTCCCTCCCAACCAATAAGAGTCAGCAATCTAGATGTGCTGCTCAAACGAAAACCGTTTTAAACATGTATCGTCGAGTTATTTTTGATGCTATTGTGTAAGGTTTTTTGGAAAATAGGATCATGGTGTATTAGACTTTACTTACAATGTACATTTTTATTCTCCACATCCAACCTTTAACTCCTGCAAGAAAGCACAATGGCGGCATCATCAAAATAAAAAGAACAAAGCGATAGAGAGTTATCCTTTTATGAAATGCCCATGATATTTTACATATAAGTTTCCAGAATTCACACCAAGAGTGTAAAGAATTCACAATAGCAAGATTCCCCATCATCGCAACAAGATTTCCAGCAAAGTATTGTCGTTGGTATATGTTGACATGCTTAGAGTTACAAATATCCTTGAAAAAGGCTTTTGCTGCAAACGTTTGTCCTAAGTAGTGCTTGTAGCGGCTTTCTTGGGACATTGAGGTGGAATCACTGCCGTTGTTTTTATAATATAGGTATGTTCCTTGACTTGTAAAAGCTGCAGCTCTCACTTCTTTTGCAAGGAAATAGACCCAATACATATCTTCACACAAAAAACCATCAGGAAAAAACATATGATGTTCAACTAAAAACGAACGTTTGATGAGCCTGTTCCATACAGTCATTGTCAGTGAGGTCAAGATAAGCCGATTGAGCTCTAATTTGTCATTGCTATATTCTGGAGGCGTAATATTGAAAGTGAAGGGCATAAGCTCATCGCCTTTGCCTGTTACAGTATTTGCCTGAATAAAGTCTGCGTCTGGGTATTTTTCTGAAAGGGAAATGAGAGTTTCTATACAATCAGGGGTTATTTCATCATCGCTGTCAAAGAAAAAAATATAATCACCAGTAGAGGCTCTCAAACCCGTATTACGTGCTGTCGCTTGTCCTTGGTTCTTTGAATGATGCAATACAATAAATCTGATGTCTCCCTGATAAGAATTGATGTGTTTTTCAACAAGACTCATACTATTGTCCTTGCCACAATCATCAACTAAGAGACATTCAATGTTTTTATATGTTTGATTGCTGATCGAATCAAGGCATCTTACAATATATGGTTCAACATTGTAGACTGGAATAATAATGGATACCGTTTTCATTTTCATTATAGTTCTTAAATTAGTCGAAAAATCGCCTTAATGGCAAATGTTAGCAATTTCTTTGCCTTGGGTATTTTGCAAAGATGAAATAGTTTGAATAATGTCTCTTTGTCAAGGAGTGAAAGCGTCAAATAGTCGTCATAAATTCCAGGAGGCATCAGTTGTTGTAAGTATCTCTTTCTTTCCATTAAGTTGATATCGTACTGTTGCCATGTAATACCTCCATTTTCACGGAAACAAACGATAACAGGGATAAATTGTACATTCTTTCCTTCTATAACTATTTTCTCTAAGAAAAAAGCCCAATCGCTAACTAACTTTTGATCTTCTCTATATGGAGAGTTATCAAATAATTCACGCTTGATGAAACTACTCTGATGGTCAAGTGTGGAAGTAAAAAATGTAACCATTGACAAATATGTCGGTTGTATGGATACGTGTCCCACTTTCTTTTCTACACTATAATGGTAATCCCGTCCAGTAATAATATCAGCCTGCGACTGATAGCTGGTGACTTTTTCCAGTATATCGTTAGCATAGAAACAATCCCCAGAATTCATGAAGTTCAGGTAGTCGCCATGTGCTTGGACAATACCCTTGTTCATGGCGTTATAGATACCCTTGTCTGGTTCTGATACCCAGTAGTCTATATCTTTATCATATTCTTTCAGAATTTCGGCACTACCATCAGTAGAGCCACCATCAATGACGATGTACTCAAAGTCACGGTAAGTTTGGTGAATCACGCTCTCAATGGTTTTCCGTAGCCCTTCTTTGTTGTTGTAATTGACGGTGATAATTGAATATTTCATAGTTTCTTATTTAGATTCTTTTAATTCTATTAAGACTATCTTTGGCTCCCTTGGCAAAAAGGAGAGTGAGGGTTAGGTCAATTGTTAGGAAAATGACCATGCCAATGGCAGCATATCCTATCCATGACCAGATGGTATGGTAGGGGTTGATAGGTATTTGTTTTAATATATAAGTGGCAGAGAATAAGGCGAAGAAAGAGATGGTATAATTACGTAATACCCCTTTCCAATAGATAGATACAGACTCCTTGAAACCAGAGGTAAAGAGATAATAAGGTTTCCAAAGTACGACAATGGCAAGGAGACTGACAATTTTACCTAATAGTATACCAATAATACCCCATTTTAGTCCACAGATAATCGTAATTGAGACATTGATAATCAATTCTGCCCATGCAGACCATACATCCGCATAGAGTCCATGGGCATAATTAAAAGCATCAACAGATCCACGGGAATTGGATATATATATGAATATCATTAGAAGTATGAGGATATTATGATCTAGGATATACTCTATATCAAGCCAATGCGCTATAAATGGTTCTAAAAAATTGTATAAAGAGAAACATAAAATGGCAGCAATCGTGTGCTGAATGGTGGTGAACTCCCAGAAGACGCTAAGCATCCGCTTTTTATCGCCTTCAGCCACCAGATTACCAATACTTGCCCCGACACTGCCTGTAACAGCAGAGAACAACGATATTAGCTTCGAGATGATAATCATATAGTTGCCATAATAGGCTACCATTTTCAAGGAAACGAAAAGGAAAATGAAGAGTTCGTCACTTCTGACTAATACAAAGTCCTTGATTTTATGAATGAACACCTGTTTGGTCTTGGTAATAATCTCAGGATATTTCTTGAGTAATGTTTTGCCGTCTTTTTTGTTAACCTTTAACCAAGGATATTCCTTATTGATTTTCCAATTCAAGATAATGCAACCAATGATACCGAACAGGAATTCTACAGCTACCCAAATATACAAGTTTTTGTAATAATATGCCAGGAATATCTGAAGGGCGATTTTTACTAGGTTTGCAGACTGGTAGTAGATGGCGACCAAATAGTTCTTCTGATCGGCGCTGAGCAGAATCTGTCGGTAATTGATAAAATAGCCAATGAGTGAAGAGCCTAAGAATGAATAGAAAGCAAAATAGATGATGCCAAGCCCTAGATTGGCATGGGCAAAGATAAGTGGGAAGAAAAGGCTAATTACAAAAGCTCCCGTAAAGATAATTGCTCCTATCCAGTTGTACAGATATCCTAATAATGATAGGATATCTTGAGTTTCTTGGCGGTTGTTTGACTGGAGAGGTTTGAATAAGAAATATCCAACACTTGCCGATATGCCTAATTCTGTAAGGTTCAGATATCCTAAAATGTTGGTCAAGGTGCCTGTCAGTCCAATGAACTCTGCTCCTAAGTTATCGAGGAAGATCTTTCTGGAGAAAAAAGCGAAAAAGAGGGACAGGAAGTAAAAGATCAGATTTACTTCCGCATTCAACATACTCTTATGTACCCGTCCGCTCATAGTCCTTGCTTGTCATGAGTAGTATGGAGGAAATCTTTGCTTTTCAAATCTATTTTAAACAGGTTGCCCAGCATAAGACCAACCAGTTTGACGGTGGAAAGCAGTTTTCCGAAGAGTGCCTTGGTGCGCATCCTCTTGGGGATTGCAACGAAGATAGAAAGAGAGATAACGAGGAAAAGTCCCCACCACTTCAGACTCCATGGGAAGGAAATGATGGTCATCAATATGGCAAAGAAACAGGTAAGGACCAATAATATGGAACGAGGAATCAGTGTCTGTTGCATCGTCTTGTCGATATAATGGATATTCCCCGTTTTGATGGCGGTAGGCAAATAGGGGAGCATCATCAAGAGACTTTGGACTTGTCCGGTCATCCAACGCAAGCGCTGGCGTTGGAAATTCTCTGAGCTGCTGACTTTCTCATCGAAGACCAGAATATCTTCTTCATATTTGATGAAGATATGCTCCTTCATCAATTGAATTTCCATTTCACGGTCTTCCACGGCTGTCTCAAATAAACCGACATGGTTTTTGAACCATTCATATTCGAAACACATGCCAGAACCAATCAGTGCAGAGGAAATGCCAATTCTGTTATGTGCCTTTCGGAAGAGCGTGTTATTAATCTCTTCACTAATGCCATCCAAGACAGCAACATCATTATCACTGTTCTTAGCGCAACGGTGACATTGGATGGCGCGATGTCCTTGTTGACAGGAAGCATTGACCTGTTCCAGAAAATCAGGCAGTACGACATTGTCTGCATCAAAGATAATGACGTAGTCATAGTTCTCCTCCGTATGCTCCAGTGCGTAGTGGAGTGCTTTCGCCTTACTGCTTTTCTCAAACTGTGGGGTGAACAGAGTAATAGGCAGTAGTTGAAGTTGTTCATTGGTCTCTTCCTTCATGTGGTCAGAGATGACCACGATATGATAGAGCTCCTGCGGATAGGTACTTTTCAGACACTGGTGGACGGAATGGACGATCACTTTATCTTCCTGATAGGCAGGGAAGAGAATGAGGAAGGAGAATGGTTGAGGTCTGAGGTCTAAGGTCTGAGGTCTAAGGTCTGAGGGGTGAGTGGTGAGTGGTGAACGCTTGGGGAATAGGGAGACAAAGGCATAGAAAGCTACATAGATGACAGATGGTGCCATGAAGATCCATAGCAGCCAGTCTATCGTATGTATTGTTGTCCACATGATTTAACGTTAACCTTTCTTTTCTCTTAATTCCCTACGTTCTACCCAGTCGGCAATTTTGGATAGACCGGGTATGGATTTCATAAGTACTATGGGCGTTTTGAAGAAAGTGGAGTCCCAGTTTTTGTCTACTAAATAGTCTGGAGTAGCCATGGCAAAAACCAAAAGTACAATAGCAAATAAAGCCCACCATTTAAAGGCGAGGGTGGTATAAATCATGGGCATGATTATTCCCATTGATACAATAATTGCCATTAACAGCATACGGGGCATCAGCATCCATTGAATAATCTTGTCTGCCCAACTGTAATATCGGTTAACGAGGGCTATCGGCAGGTATTTGATGTTCTTCAGGAGTGTTATGAATTGTGCCTTTATCCAGCGTCCTCTCTCCCGGTTGAACTCATCAGATTCACGGGTTTTCTCGTTAAAGACGTATAGTTGGTCAAAGTAGTCTACATGGATATGCTGACGCATCAGCATGGCATCCAGTTCCTTGTCTTCCCAAGCTGATTTGACCTCGAAGATGTTGTTCTTAAACCAAGTGAAGTCAAAAGCACAGCCTGATCCCATTAAACCAGCCGACAGACCAACTGCGATATGTCCGCGACGGAAAATGGAGTTGTTGATTTCCTCAAAGATAGCCCCCATGCGTGCAGCTGTCGTGTCCCGGTTACGGGACAGAATGTGGGTCTGTATCGCCTTGGTTCCCGCAGACTCGTAAGCAGCATTCAGATCCTCAAGAAATTCGGGTTCCACCAAATCTCCAGCATCTAAGATAACGACAATATCATATATTTTAAATTGGGGAAGGTTGTTGATGGCAAGTTGTAATGCCATAGCTTTCGTACTTTTCTCAAATTTGGGTGTCAGTAACGTAATGGGTTCCTGGGCAAGGCGCATGTTGGTCATCTCATCGTTCTGGTCAGAGACGACAGAAATGTCAAATTGGCGTTGTGGATAGGTCTGTCCTAAAACAGATTTCACTGTTTGAATTACCTTTTTGTTCTTATAGGCTGGAATTAAGACAATAAACCGGTTCTGATGATTGGTCTTGGGTAATGCTCCCTGATGTGCCATCATGGAGGTGATAGTAAAAAACAGCATGTATAGTACAGTTAATGCTGTAAAGATAAACAACACTCCGTCAAATGTATATAATATTTTCCAAAACTCCATATCTTTATTTTTTTATAAAATTCCAGATTCCTTTGATGACTGCAACTGCTAAGTCAGTTTTGCCAGTGGAGGTATATTTTACCATATCCCGTATAGCTACTACGCTTACCAGATAAGCATAGGTTAGGTATTTAGAGGCTCCTTGAATGTTACGTTGGGCAAAAAGCAGACGGTTGCGGGTGATATAGAAAGTTTTGAGAGGAGATGCTTTTCCTGTCGTCTGACTCTCTTTATGGAAAACAGTGAAGGCAGGATCATACCAAATGTCATAACCAGCTCTTTGAATCATCACTGACCAGTCAAGTTCCTCATAATAAAGGAAATAACATTCTGGCATCATGCCAACTTTTTCAATCACCTCTCGCTTCACCAGCATAGCGGCACCATGTGCATAAGGCGTAGGATGAGGCATGTCATATTGTCCGTGATCCTCTTCTCCACAACCGATAGATTTATTGCGGAGCGTGATAGAGGATAGGGGAGTATAGCCTGCATATTGGATAGGCTGATTTCCCCATGTAAATCGTATTTTGGGACAGACCATACCGATTTTATCGTCATTTTCCAGTCGATTAATCAATGGCAGAATCAAATCTCTTACCTCTAACCTCTTACCTCTAACCTCTAATAAGGTATCGTTATTTAAGAAAAAGAGATATTTCCCATGAGCAGCCTTTATACCAAGGTTATTACCTCCGGCAAAACCGAGATTCCGGTCACTCCTGATAACCGTTACATGTGGAAAGCGTCTTTCTATTTCTGAAGCTTCATCCTGTGTGGAGGCATTATCCACTACAATTACCTCTAATGACTTGTCATCAGCAGGTAATGACTCTATCAATTCGCAGGTGTCTTTCAGCCCGTTGTAATTGATGGTAATGATGGATAATACTTTTTCAACTTCCAACTCTTCAACTTTTCAGTTTTTCAACTCTTCAATTCTTCTTATACTCTCGATGCTTTCTTTTTCTCTAACTTCAGTCGTTCTTTCTCTTCCTGGATGGCAAGTTCTTTTTCTTCATATTCTATCCATTCTTTCTCGATAAAGGGGAGAATATATACTATTGTCAGACCACCATAGAAATGCAAACAGTTTGGGAATTGCGTCAAAACCTGGTTACCATATCCTCCCAGCTGCATAGAAATAAAAGCACAACAAAATCCTGCCCCTATACCTCGAAGTGACGGACTTTTTATCCTGAATAGAACAATCCAGCATGCCCCTCCTAACATCATGAGCATTGTTACAATAAATAGAGTGATGCCAATAACTCCTGTTCGAATCCATATATCAACATATTCAGAGTCTGGGGGCACAACTGACATAATTGCAAATTTATTATTGGCAGGTACGTCGTCTCTATCCATCCCAATTCCAATTCCCCACGGTGCATCCTTCATGTATTTTTTCATTGCCTCCTGATTAATGTCACGTACTCCCGCAGAAGCATCATTTCTGTTGAAGACCGAACGCATACGCCTTATTTGTTGATTGCCTTGTCCAATGTTTGTAAATGCAAGTATAATAAAGAATAAACCAAAAGTAATTGACACAACAACAGTCGTTTTTATTGATTTTGACAGAAAAACGTATGTTGTAATACCAAGAATTAGACATGCCATTGCAGTGCGGGTTCCAGACTGGAACATTGCCCAAATACAGGCTAATCCAGTAAAAAGAAATATGATACGATATTTTTTTATTTTACTTGTTAATCCAAAGATAATAAAGGCGACTGCAGTTGAAGCCATTCCTGTACCGAAACTTGCAGCATCCGAATAATTGGAGAAATAACGAATGAGTGTTCCGCCTTGAAGTATATGTGTCCTTGATCCTGGTCCATGAATCCATGCATCTTCAGTAGGAGTAAAACCAAAAGTTTTTTGTTTCCAAACCCAGAAACATGAGAAAATAGCCAAAGCAGTCCAGAGGTATAGGTAATTTTTTAATACTTTTGCGTTGTCAATATAAACAGTAAAGACTAAAAAAGCGTACATTATTTGAAATGCAATTTTTCGGGAGCCTTGATACCAAGCTTTGACATTAATCCCTAAATTACAGGTGTCATTTAAAATTTCTAATATACAAAAACCGCACCACATAATTAATGCATATAGCATAATATTGGCGGTTCTTTCAAAGTGAGGTGTTCTACGGGCGTCTACAATAGCAATACTTAATAGAATTATTTCTAATAATTCGTTATACATTGATGCAGGAATACCGCTTGGAAGCCATCCTTGCATGCTAAAAAACATCACAAAGGAATTGGCTATTAGCAACATCCAGAATGTAAACATTCTGTACTTAAAAGCAAAATAGGCAAAAACTACCAGAATCGGAGAACAACATACAATGGCGAAAGCACTGAAACCAGCAGTAACAAATTGATAAATTGCTAATCCAAACAAGAGAAAGAGCAATATTGCTCTTCCTCCAGTTTCTTGCTTGTATGTTGCAAAATCCTTTATCATTTATTTGGCATGGTTGTTCTCTGTTGCCGTCAGACCTAATTGGGACATGCGATATACGAAATTGTTGAACTTGGTATAGGGTGGCAACTGACCGACGAATTCCTCGACCGCATAGCGACTTGCCTCTGTCAAATACATGAAGAGAGTATTTTTATGTTCCTCATCCAGCATCGCCTCAACTTCCTTCAATGCTTTCTGGTCGACATCCTTCCATGTGCGGTTAGCACGGGTGACCATTAAGTTGACAGTTGCCATATTCAATAGGGCAGGAGCAATGGAATTCTCGTCCAAGTTCGGATACTCAATGATAGCAATCTCTTCAGGCAGGATATCGGGACAGAGATCCTTGATGCCATTCGCCATGATGAACTTGCTATCTTCGGCAAGGAAATCTTCATCGTAGGTCAGGCGACGAACCTGAAGACCGATAGATATCCAGTAGTTCTCTAACTCTTGTGCAATGAAACTCTTTCCGTTACCGGAGTCAGTAGAGATGAGGTTCAGTACGTTCTGCTGCCCTTCCTTGAACTTAGGCAGCAATGCCTTGCTGAGTTGACGGAGTGACATGTCTGCAATCGTCTTGTTGAAACGGCGATAGCGCAGGTTGCTCTCCTTGGGATAACAGCCCATGACAGGTATCTTGGTGATACGCTCTGAGCGCATGCGGTCACGTAAAGTACGGTCAAGGAGTTCGATGATGAAGAACCATAATGCCGTCAACATGAAGGTAAGCAGGAAAGCACCCAACAAAATCATCAGACGGTTGGTAGGTTGTGCATTCAACGGGAACATCGGTGGGTTCAATACACGCAGGGTTGCCGTTGACATCTGAAGGTTTTTCTGACGCAGACGAGCAGCATTCAATGCCTTCAGCATCTCCATATAGTTGCCTTCCACAAATCCGATATGGCGTGCCTTTCGATCCAAGGTGGCTCCGATAGGTGAGTAGAAAAGATATTGGCGATCCAGATTTTGTTGCATGATGTCTGTAGCAGACATCTCTGCACGTGCTTTTTCCATCAGTAACATTTGCTCCAACCATTTACTAATCATGGTGCTAGCTTTGACACCTGTCTCAGTACTATAGGTTCCCGCTTCAATCTCGAGGGTCAAATCTTTCACACTATTAGTGGTTGCCTGTAATTCTCTTTGTGCCTTTGACATTTCCTCTTGTGCCTCGTTGTTGAGGTCACCACCTTCACCAGCCATTAACCGGAGATTAGAAATACGAGACTGTAAACGTGAAATGTCCTTAATTTTATCTGTAAACTGTTTGTTGGCACGGATGACACGGGCGCGATCGCCTAATTGGCGTTCCAGATAGTCCATCAACGCTTTGGAGGTAGTATAATCCATCAATTGTTGATTTCGGAAATTCTGTTGTTGTGCTTCCAAACCAGCCAATTGCTTTGTTTGCTCACCATAATTAATGATGCGCTTGGAGACATTATAGCGAATCAAGTCATCCTCCGCTCCCGTTAGAATGCGATAGAGACGTGCCACTTCACGTTCGAAGAACTTGATAACATTATTGGTCTCTCCAAAACGGAGTTGCTGATAGTGGCGGGCAAAGACCTCATTGAGAATATCCAAGGTATTATAAGCGACACCCGCATCATTGGCGGAATAGCCAATGTCGATAATGTCACTACCTTTTAATTGCATCACCTTAAGATTGGCTGTAATATTGTTGATGCCAAAATAGGGGTGATAATTTAACAATCCAAAGAGATAATTCGCCTGATTAGGCTTTTCGTATGCTTTTAGATTGGCATAGGTTGCTGATTCACTATTGTGATTGATCAATGCCTTGACATCAGCAGGAACAGATGCATTCAACTGCCGGAAATGCTCGGCAGAAATATAGTTGTTGTCCTTATTGGGGTTACCATACATCATACAACGTGCAAACAAACGCAAAGAAACCTCACGGATGGTGTTCTCTGTGGTGATAATCAACATCAGGTTGGTAATGTTTGCCTGGGAGTTGCCACCTGCAACACCTATTCCGCCTTCAATGTTGTAACCCGTAATCATACCCGTATAGATGGTCGTATTAGTATCATAGATACGTTCCATGTGGCGGGTCATAAACCACGCCACTATCAACGCAATCAGCGGTAAAATAACCAAATACCAGCGTATTTTGTATAAAAACCGAACGATATATCTAAATAAATCCATAATATCTATCTTTTAACGATTTCTATTTTTATTGTTTTTCTCGTATATCCGTGCAGCTTTGGGGGATTTTGCCGCATCCCTAGCTTCATTCATCGCAGCTTTATTTTTTGCAATTCTCTCTGCTCTTTCCAATTCCTGATAGCGTTTCTCGTCAGCTTTGACTTCTTTGGCAATGCGTTTTTCTAATGCTTTGTTTTCCCTGCGAATTTGTTTTTCTGATTTGTGAAGAGTTCCATCTAATGTTACTTCTGTGGTTGCATTGGTGATAATTGGTGTGCGAGATATGATTTCCAAGGTGAGGATATCTGTAATGATATTAGTTTGTAAAGATTGGTACTGTTGAACTACGCTAAGTTCGTGCATCTTGGTCCACGCAAAGCCTTCAATGTCCATGTTTCCTTGATGGAAATCCTCTTGGTTCAAAGCACCTGCTCCTTGATAAGCTGCCGCACCTTCACTTGCCGTTTTTAAGGTTACCAAGTTATTGGTGATTTTTGCATATAAGGTACTAATCTGAAGTTTTAAGTCATCAAACTTTATGTCTTTCTCTAAACGTGCCTTTTCTGCCTCCAATCTTTTTCGTTTAATGGAAGGGGCATAGTCCAAAATGTCTTCTAATGGAAGATTCAGATTGACACCGACATTCCAATAGGACTGTTCCGTACCGTTTTTAGACTCAAAGATAGGTACAAAATTCATGGTACCCGTCTGGTTGTTGGTCATCTGACCATATACATCGGTCTTACCATAACTATAACTGGCATGAGCATGGACGTATGAGAAAATGTGACGCTTCTGTTTGGCTATCTCTGCTCTTGCCAATTGCTCAGCCTTGTCTAATGACAGAATATTGGGGTTTTGCTTGGCATTCTCAAACAATACCGACAGTGGTGGCAGGTGGAAAGTTGAGAAATTCAGTGTGCTTTCATCACTGGAGTCAAAAAATCCTGCACTGATACCACTTTCATCTAACGACTGGGCATAGGTCGTAGCACTTAAGCCTATCGCAGCAATCAGAAGTAGCAAATGTCTTTTTTTGTTCATTTTTTAATATGAGGTTAAACCTTATTATTATACTATACGTTTTCTTTCTGTACAAAGGCAAAGAGTGTACGGAAGATAATCTTCATGTCCAGCATGAAATTGTAGGTCTGTCCGTAGGTGATATCCAGCTGCTTACGCTCCTCTGCAGACATGTTGCCGCCCTTGCCACGCTCCTCAACCTGCCAAAGACCAGTGAGTCCGGCTGGAGCCATGAAGCGGTCAATACTGGTGTCGGCAGTTAACTTCTCTGCTTCATAGAGTGGGAGAGGACGGTTGCCGACAACCGACATGTCGCCTTTGAGGATGTTAAAGAGCTGTGGAAGCTCGTCTATGCTGTATTTACGAATGAAACGTCCCACCTTGGTGATACGCGGATCGTTCTCTATCTTCACAAAAGCATTGTTGATTTCTTCTTCCTTCTGCTTGTTGAAGTCGCTCTCAGCCACGACAAAGTCGTCACCAATCAACATGATTTCCTCGTCGCTGATCATCATCTCCGACTCCATACCCATATCCAGCATGTCTTGCTCAGCCTCTTCACCAAGAGGAGCGGTAATAGTCTTATGATCATCCTCCTCTTCCTTCTCGGCATACTGATTGTTCGTCTTGCTCAAATCCTTCAAACGCTCTTCCGCATCCGTATACATGCTGCGGAATTTCAGGAAATCGAAAATGGTGTAGTTAGTACCTACGCGTTTTGACTTGAACAGAACCGGACCTTTACTCTCCAGCTTGATGGCAATAGCCGTCAGGATGAATATCGGAGAGAGAATAATAATGGCAAGTCCGGAGAAGAATATGTCGAAGAGACGCTTCCATACGGGAATCTTGAATTTCAGAATCTTGTATTTGGGAGCCTCGTCGTCAAACAGAATGTTCTCACGGTCGGAGATAAACTGAATCTTCTTGTTTAATGCCGTTACGGAAGCATCCTTGTTGATGGTGTCATTGACACCGCATTTCATGTAAACATCACGCTCCTCCTTCGTCATGTTATCGGTCAACAGGATGATATAGACGTTACGGCACTTCTTGCGCAGATAGGTGATCGCAGTGATATCCTCACTACGCACATTACGCTCAAAGAAAACGATAAAATGCTCATTGGATACATGCGGGGTACACACCTGAGCAGCATCCTTATAGGCATTTGTCATTCGGACTAATTGTCCTGGAATATATTTGAGCCTTTCTTGTGTCTTTGGATTGTTACCTAAGTAAACAACACCTATCATAATATATAAATATGTATATTATTAATTGGGAAGAATCTTCTTGACACGGATTTTTAATTCCATGGGATTAAATGGCTTGACAATATAGTCGACAGCACCAATCTCCAGCAGGCGGATACGCTCACTGGTGGAATCCTCACTGGAAAGCATAATGACGGGGATGTGGCGGAACAGCTCGTTCTGCTTGATCCACTCCAAAAAGTCATCACCGCGCATTCCAGGCATGCGGATGTCGGAGATGATTAAGTCAGGAGTGTTACCTGCCTGAAGCCATTTCACACCCTGCAGACCATCAGGCAACCACTGAACATCATAGTCACTCATCAGGTAGATGGAGAGCACCTTTGCAATGGTCTCCTTGTCGTCAAGTATTAGTATTTTCTTCTTCATATATGAATAAAACTTAGTTCTCGGTTATGATATTCTAATGTGCAAAGGTAAAAAAATATTTTTAATTGTAGTCAAATAAAGATAAAAAAATGCGAAAAATAAGGAAAAAAGTTGTTATTTAGAAATAATTTAGGGAAATTTGGGGTCTAAAACGTATTTATAATATAAAGATTTTTATAATTATGGCAAATAGATTCTTATTAGGTATTGATGTCGGCAGCTCATCTGTCAAGACATCATTGGTAAATGCAGACACAGGTAAGTGTGTCGCTGCTGCTTTTTATCCAGAGAAAGAGGCGCCCATTATGGCTGTTAAAGCCGGATGGGCTGAGCAAGATCCTCAGATGTGGTGGAACAATATGAAGCTAAGTCTTCAGAAAATCATGACCGAGGCAGGAGCTACTGGAGAGGAAATCAAAGCGATCGGTATTTCTTATCAGATGCACGGTCTTGTTTGTGTGGACAAAGACTTGAATGCTTTGCGCCCTTCTATTATCTGGTGTGATTCTCGTGCTGTTCCCTATGGCGAAAAGGCTTTCAAGGATTTGGGCGCAGACCAGTGTCTGACTCATTTGTTGAACTCTCCAGGTAATTTTACCGCAGCGAAGCTTGCATGGGTCAAGGAAAATGAGCCGGAGATTTTTAATAAGATTCATAAGATTATGTTGCCTGGTGACTATATCGCCATGCGTCTCTCTGGTGTAGCAAACACAACGGTTAGCGGTCTGTCGGAGGGTATGTTCTGGGATTTCAAGAACAATGAGGTCGCTGGGTTCCTGATGAAGTACTTTGGCTTTGATCAGTCATTGATTGCTGATATTGTACCAACATTCGGCATACAGAGTGAGGTAAGTGCCGCAGCTGCAGCTGAATTGGGATTGAAAGCGGGTACTCCTATTTCATATAGAGGTGGTGACCAGCCTAACAACGCTTTGTCACTGAATGTGCTGAATCCTGGCGAAATTGCTGCTACTGCAGGAACCTCAGGTGTGGTCTATGGCGTATTGGGTGAGGTGAACTATGATAAGCAGAGTCGCGTCAATACTTTTGCGCATGTGAACCATAGTGCTGACCAGACGCGATTGGGTGTATTGCTTTGTGTCAATGGTACGGGTATCTTGAATGCTTGGGTTCATCGCAATATCACACCGGATATCAGTTATGCAGCTATGAACGACCTTGCCGCAACAGTGCCCATTGGCAGTGAAGGTGTTACAATCATTCCGTTTGGTAATGGTGCTGAGCGTGTCTTGGAGAATAAGGAGATTGGTTGCTCTATTAATGGAGTGAACTTCAATAAGCATAACAAGGCACATCTGGTCCGTGCAGCCCAAGAAGGTATCGTGTTCTCTTTCTGTTATGGCATGGAAATTATGCAGCAGATGGGCATGAATATTCAAAAGATTCACGCAGGAAAGGCAAATATGTTCCTAAGTCCCTTGTTCCGTGATACATTGGCGGGCGTCAGCGGAGCCACTATTGAACTGTATGATACGGACGGATCTGTCGGTGCAGCCAAGGGAGCAGGTATGGGAGCAGGTATCTATAAAGATAATAATGAGGCATTTGCCACGTTGGATAAACTTCAGGTGATTGAGCCTGATGAGGCTAATCGTGATGCCTATCTTTCTGCCTATGCTGCTTGGAAAGAGACGCTCCAAAAGAAGCTGTCATGATGACGAAATATCGAAATGTCAAAATAACGAAAAATTAAATTAAAGAAATTATGGCAAAAGAGTATTTCCCTTTTACTGGTAAAATTCCTTTTGAAGGAAAGGATAGTAAAAACGTTATGGCTTTCCACTATTATGATCCCGAGAAGGTGGTCATGGGAAAGAAAATGAAGGATTGGCTGAAGTTTGCGATGGCTTGGTGGCATACACTGGGTGGCGCTAGTGCAGATCAGTTCGGTGGTCAGACACGTTCTTATGAGTGGGACAAGGCTGCTGATGCTGTTCAGCGTGCCAAAGATAAGATGGATGCTGGGTTTGAGATTATGGATAAACTGGGCATCGAGTATTTCTGCTTCCACGACGTAGACCTTGTTGAAGAGGGGGCTGACGTGGAGGAGTATGAGGCTCGTATGAAGGCTATCACAGACTATGCGCTCGAGAAGATGAAGCAGTATCCTAATATCAAGAACCTGTGGGGAACAGCCAACGTGTTTGGTAATAAGCGCTATGCTAATGGTGCTTCTACCAATCCTGATTTTGATGTGGTAGCCCGTGCTATTGTCCAGATTAAGAATGCGATTGACGCTACCATCAAACTTGGTGGTCAGAACTATGTGTTCTGGGGTGGACGTGAGGGCTATATGAGTCTGCTGAACACTGATCAGAAGCGTGAGAAGGAGCACATGGCTACTATGTTGACAATGGCTCGTGACTATGCTCGCAGCAAAGGATTCAAGGGTACCTTCCTGATAGAGCCGAAGCCCATGGAGCCTTCTAAACACCAGTACGATGTCGATACTGAGACCGTCATCGGCTTCCTGAAAGCTCATAACCTTGACAAGGATTTCAAAGTGAATATTGAGGTGAACCATGCGACACTTGCTGGTCATACCTTCGAGCATGAGCTCGCTTGTGCTGTTGATGCTGGTATGCTGGGGTCTATCGATGCTAATCGCGGTGATGCACAGAACGGATGGGATACAGACCAGTTCCCCATTGACAATTATGAGTTGACACAGGCAATGCTGGAAATAATCCGTAATGGTGGTCTGGGTAACGGTGGTACTAACTTCGATGCGAAGATTCGTCGTAACTCAACAGACCTTGAGGATCTCTTCATTGCTCACATCAGTGGTATGGATGCCATGGCACGTGCACTGGAGAACGCTGCTGCTATTCTGGAGGAAAGTGAACTTCCTGCCATGAAGAAGGCGCGCTATGCAAGCTTTGATAATGGTGTCGGCAAAGACTTTGAGGACGGTAAACTGACACTGGAGCAGGCTTACGAGTATGGTAAGAAGGTGGGTGAGCCTAAACAGACCTCTGGTAAGCAGGAAAAGTACGAGACTATCGTTGCTCTGTATGCAAAATAAGTGATTCTAATTGGAATAAGTATTTACCTTGCGCTTGCCCTGCAATACAGCTAATGCATTCAGGGCAAGCGCTTGCATTTCATTCTCACCAGGGAAAATATAGACAGGGGCAAGGAAGTCGATGCGCTTCCGGAGCTCATTGACAATATAGTCTGAGTGCGCCATTCCTCCTGTTAGCAAAATGGCATCAATCTGACCGCATAGAACAGCACCTTCGGCTGCTATCTGTTTTGCCGTATGATATATCATGGCATCAACAATCAGCTGGGCATGCTCATCACCCTGTTGGATGCGTTCCAGAATTTCCCGCATGTTATTTGTACCCAGATGGGCGGTCAGTCCCGCCTGTCCTGCTATCCTCTTCAGAAGTTGCTTCTCTGTATATTTGCCACTAAAGCAAAGGCGAATAAGGTCTACTGCAGGTAGGGAACCTGCGCGCTCTGGTGAGAAAGGACCTTCTCCGTCCAAGGCGTTATTGGCATCTATGGCGCGACCATGCTGATGAGCTGCCACGGAGATACCCCCTCCCAAATGACAAATGATCAAATTGAGATCCTCGTATTCCTTTCCGATGCCACGTGCATATCGACGGGCAATGGCTCGCTGATTAAGGGCATGCCAAATGCATATACGGGGCATGAGGGGACTGCCGCTGATGCGTGCCAATGGGGATAACTCATCCACTACACCTGGATCAGCGATGAATGCCCTGCAGCCACCTATTGTCGCAGCAATCTCATGGGCAATTAAACAGCCCAGGTTGCAGGCGTGGTTATGCATGACACAGCCGTGTAAAGTGTCGTTCACCATCTGCTCGTCTATCTCATATACACCACCTGCAATGGGTTTCACCAATCCCCCTCGTCCAATGACAGCATCAAACTCCAAGGGAATATTTGCCTGCTGGAGCTCGTCTAATATCAGCTGACGACGGAAATCCTGTTGTTCAGTGATGGCTCCAAAGGGAGCCAGTTCCTCTGCTGTATGGGTGATGTTACGTAGCAGAATAGGTTTCTCGTCTTCGTAGACCGCCATTTTAGTGGAAGTCGAGCCTGGATTGATGACAAGAATTTTCATAGGCATGCAAGGGCAAATAGGATACTGTTGTATTTCGCTTCTATAGAGTCACCGCGAGAGGGCACGATGACAGGGCAGATGGTGCCACAGAGAATCCCTGCCGTACGGGCATTGGCAAAGAGAGTCATGGATTTGTAGAAGGCATTACCTGCCTCAATGTCTGGCATGATGAGAACATCAGCCTCGCCGTTTAGGGGGGACGTGATGCCTTTCGCTTTCAGTGCTTCTAATGAGCAGGCAGATTTTACATCTAAAGGACCGTCGACAATACATTTCCCGAACTCGCCTTCAGAGGCAAGAAGCTTGATATCTTGATAACCTTCCACAAATGGGAACTGTCTTCCGCCATGCTCTGCACAATGGATGAGTGCAATGCGTGGCTCCTCTATTCCCATGCGATGGCAGATATGTGTCGCGTAACGCACCTGTTCTGTACGCTGTTTCTGAGTAGGATAGGGGATTACAGCAACATCACTGAAGAAAAGTAGTTTGGGATAGGTCGGTATCTCTGCTACTGAGAGGTGTGTTAACACCTGCCCTTCAGGTAGCAGTCCTGATACTTTATTTAATATGGCACGTAAAAGAATGTCGGTGCTGATAAGTCCTTTCATCAAGACATCAGCATCACCTCTGCGTATGAGAGCTACTGCTTTCTCGGCAGCTCTTTCCGGAAGAGTGTCATCCATGTGTATGACCTCGGCTATTTGCCTGTGTTCCACCAGTTTCAGCGCATTCTGAGTCGCCTCGTCAGTGGCGTTGACGGCAACGATACGTAGTCGTTTTTGTGAGTTAGCGACCAGCAACTGGATATCTTGGAAATTCTTGATTGTCTTCATAGTGACTGCCGGTACCATTCAAACAGTTTTCTGACACCTTCCTCTATCTCGACCTTGTGAGTCCATCCTAAGGAGTGCAATTTAGAGACATCGATGAGTTTCCGCATGGTACCGTCGGGCTTAGAGGCATCAAACTCTACCGTTCCCTCAAAACCGACCGCCTTGACAACCAGCTCAGAGAGTTCACGGATGGTCAGCTCCTTACCCGTTCCCACATTGATATGGCAGTTGCGGATTTCTCCCAAAGAGGGGATGGCACCACCACGACCAGCAGAGTGGTTGCGGTCAACAGCACCGTCTGTGCTGGCACCATAGTGAACACTGCTGTATTTCTCGATACCGATAATATCGGAGAAATTGACATTCAGCAGCACATGTACCGAGGCATCAGCCATGTCCTCGCTCCACAGGAACTCGCGGAGCGGTTTGCCAGTACCCCATAGTACCACCTTATTATCGTAAATGCCATACTTCGCCAAAACGCTGAGAGCGTTTTCTCGTTGAGAGTTGAGAGTTGAGAGTTGAGAGTCAGTAGAAAGTGTAGAGTTTTCTGTAAGTCCCTCGCCGGTGACGCCTTCGACAGGTCGTTTATTCAAGTCGATAGCAATTTTATCCCACTCTCCATCATGGATGAGTTTGGCAAGGTATATCTTACGCATCATGGCAGGCATGACATGACTGTTCTCCAAATGGAAATTATCGTTGGGACCGTAGAGGTTAGTGGGCATGACAGCGATATAGTTGGTGCCGTATTGCAGGTTATAACTCTCGCACATCTTCAGTCCGGCAATCTTCGCAATGGCATATTCCTCGTTGGTGTATTCCAGCGGGGAGGTTAACAGACAGTCCTCCTTCATCGGTTGCGGAGCGTTCTTCGGATAGATACAGGTAGAACCGAGGAAGAGCAGTTTCTTGACACCATGGGCATACGCCTCACTGATGACATTACACTGTATCTTCATATTCATCATGATGAAGTCGGCACGGTACAGTGAATTAGCCATGATGCCGCCGACAAAGGCTGCTGCAAGAACTACAGCGTCGGGTTGTTCCTCATCGAAGAATTTCTTAACGGCTACTTGGTCTGTCAAGTCCAACTCCTTGTGGCTACGCCCCACTAAATTGGAATATCCTCTTTGTAATAGGTTATTCCAGATGGCAGAGCCCACCAGTCCATGATGACCTGCCACGTATATCTTACTATTCTTATCCAGCATTATTTGTCTTGTCCACTAAATTGCTTGATGCGCTGTTCTTCAGAGAGTTTACAGATAAGCAGGGTGTCATTTTTTTCAGCAACGATATACCCGTCGAGACCTTGGATAACCACTTTCTTCTCCTGCGTCGTATGCACCATGCAGTTTTTCGATTCTATCATGGTGATATCAGGACCAATGCAGGCATTGCCATATAAATCCGGCTTAATATTCTGCTGCAGAGACCCCCATGTGCCTAAGTCACTCCATCCAAAGTCTGCAGGACAGACGAATATCTCCTCAGCCTTTTCCATAATGGCATAATCGACTGAGATATTCTCACATTCAGGGAACAAGCGGTCAATCTCCGTCTGTTCCTTGTCTGTGCCATAGATAGGCAACAGGGACTCAAAAGTCTTTGCCATTGCGGGCTGATAGATACGAAAGGCATTGACAATGGTAGAGACGTTCCAAATGAAGATTCCTGCATTCCAGAAATAATTATTCTTGCTGATATATTGTTTTGCTGTCTCCAAATCCGGTTTCTCTCGAAACGAGTCAACGCGGAAAATACCCTTGTTACGAAGGGAGCTGCTTGATAATGCTGCTTGGATATACCCATAGCCAGTCTCAGGCCGGTTAGGTTTCATACCTAAGGTGACGATAGCATCACTGTCATAGGTAAAGTCCATGCACTCGGTAATAACACGGCGAAACTCTTCCGTGTTCATGACAATATGGTCACTGGGGGAGACCACAATATTTGCTTTAGGGTCAGATGATTTAATGCGCCAACTGACATATGCTATACACGGTGCGGTGTTGCGGCGACAAGGCTCACAGAGAATATGATTACGGGGAATCTCCGGTAACTGCTCTGCTACGGTATCCACATATTTCTGATTGGTTACTACCCATACGTTCTCATGAGGAATAATCGTGTCAAATCGGTCTACGGTCAATTGGAGGAGAGTTTTCCCGATTCCCAGCACATCAATAAACTGCTTGGGAAGCTCGGCGGTGCTCATGGGCCAGAACCGGCTGCCAACACCTCCTGCCATAATGACCAAATGGTTGTTGATTCTTGCCATAGTGATAGTTTCTTTAATTATTTGGCAAAAATACAAAAATTATTCGATATGGACGAATATTATTCCTTTTTTCTTTTCAAATAGGAGTGAATGATAAAATAGACGATGGCGGCTATCACCAGTGCCAAGATAATGATTTTGATATACTCGGCATATTCGCTGATCTTGTCATTGAGCTGATCCTCTGGTACGATAGCATGGAGATACCAGCCAAGGGCAGCTAAAATACTATGCCATGCGCCAGCACCAATCGTTGTGTAAAGTAAGAACTTCCAGTAGTTCATCTTGGCAAGACCGGCGGGAATGGAGATGAGATGACGGATGCCGGGAATCAGTCTTCCCGTCAGTGTCGCCACAATACCATGGTCATCGAAATATTTTTCGCTCTTCTCTACTTTCTCTTGGTTCAGCAGACACATCTTGCCCCATTTGCTGTTGGCAAAACGGTAGATGACGGGTCTGCCGACATAATAGGCAACCACATAGTTGAGAGATGCCCCCAGGTCTGCTCCAATAGTAGCGAAAAGAATCACCAGGAACACATCAAGGTTTCCACCTGCGGCATGATAGGCTGCGGGGGTTACCACAAACTCTGAGGGTACGGGAACAACTGTGCTCTCAAGAAGCATCAGGAACAGGATGGTTCCATAGTTGAGATTGGAGAGTAGGGAGGAGATAAAATTCATTTTCTTAGTTTTTGATACATATAATGATAATATTCTTTTGCTGCCATATCCTCGGGGAAAAGATGTCCCAGGACTAATCGCGCCTCACTGGGATTACGCTCAACGGCAAGGCGGAGGTACATCAGGAATTCCTCTTTGTACCCTAAATCATTGCAGCAGAGTGCCATGTATGAGTAGCCTTGGTCAAACTGGTCGTTTACCACCATCGAGAAGAATTTCTGGAACATCTCGTAGGCAGCTTTCACGTATTTATTGTCATATAAGGACACGATGATGCGTAGGATGATATTCGGGTCATTGTTAGAGCGTATGATTGCATTTTTGAATACTTGCTCAGCCCTTTCGTTCTGTCCATTCTCCAACAAGATATGCCCCTTCAGGACCAGCATTTCAATGTGGTCACATTCCAGTGTTCTTGTCTCGTCAATATAATGCAGTGCCTCGTCCAGGCGTTTCAGACTACTGCAACAGAAAGCAAGTTCCTGATAGATTTGTGGGAGTAACTGTGAGTCGCGAGGACTTATCTCCAATGCCTGTTGGAGAACGGTGAGTGCCTCCTCATGCCTGTTGAGGTTAGACAGGCATCCGCCTTTGTTGAAGAGGCTGAACTCATCGGGAGACGCGATTTCTGCATAGCGGTCATAATAGTGGATTGCCTCCTCATAATTACCCAGTCTTATCAAGGCATTTGCCTTGTTGATAACTGATATGGGGTCTTGTGGGTCAATGGCAATGGCATACTCGCTGCTGGTGACGGCTCCGCTAAAGTCTTCGCTCATATACTGGGCATTAGACAGCGCGTTCCAGTAGTTTTTAGAGTAGGGGTCTTTGTCTAACAGCTCATTGAAGAGGCGCTCACTATCCTTGTATTTCCCTAATCCGAAAAGTGTATGTGCCATTAATTCCTTGAAGTCTTTGCTGTTGTCTCCTTTGGAGCGCATCATCCACTCGTATGCTTTACCGCTCAGACCATAGTCAAAATATATGTTGGCGACATCCATGATGAAATCCTGATATTCGTCTGGAGGGAGTGTCTTCAGATATTGTCGCAGATTGTTGTCGGCTTCCTCTACCATGTCTTGCGCTATCAGCAGTTCTGCTTGCATGTAATGATATTCGAGGTCGTCTTTGTTTTCAATCTGCTCTATATATTCCCGTGCGGAGTCAATATCTCCAGTGGTCAGTGCCTCACGTGCCTTGAAAACATTGGGGAGAGTGGCATTCGGATATAATGACAAGGCGTATTCAATCACTTCACTTGCCTGGGAGTCATCTCCCGTGAAATGATAGTAATCGGCAATATCTGCCAAGTCATCGGCATCCATATACACGGAATGTCCTGACTTGGCAGACTCTTCGTAGTTGTTCAGAATGCTCCTGAACTCCTCGCTGTCAAAATAGTCGTCGCCAGTTTTCTTCATTATTTATTTATCTTCGCCCATGTGTCTTTCAGTCCGACTGTCTTGTTGAAGATGAGGTGGTCTTCCTTGGATGACTCATCGAGGGTGAAGTATCCAATACGCTGGAATTGCAGGAAGTCACCAGGTTTCTTCTCTGTGAGGTATTGCTCTACATAGCAGTTTTTCAAAACTGTCAATGAATTGGGATTGAGTAACTCACGGAAATCACGCTCATCGGCACTGGGATTCTCTACGGAGAACAGGCGGTCGTAGAGGCGTACCTCAGCGGGCACGGCATTCTGACAACTCAGCCAGTGAAGTGTCTTTCCCTTGATCTTACGGTCTGCGCCAGGTTGTCCACTGCGGGTCTCTGGGTCGTAAGTGGCATAAATCGTTGTGATGTTCCCCTCTGCGTCCTTATCACAGGGATGTTCCTCGTCGCATTTGATGATATAGGCATTCTTCAGACGTACCTCCTTGCCTGGTGCCAAGCGCATGAATTTCTTCTCGGCAACCTCCATGAAGTCGTCACGCTCTATCCATAATTCACGACTAAAGGTGATGGTATGTGTTCCGTCAGCCTCATTCTCCGGGTTGTTGATGGCTTCCATCTGCTCTGTCTTCCCTTCGGGATAGTTGGTGATAATGAGTTTGACAGGATTTAATACAGCGGACACACGGCACGCTTTCTTGTTCAGATCATCACGGACAGCCGCCTCCAACAAGGCATAGTCATTCAATGCATCGAATTTGGTGTATCCGATGGACTTGATGAAGTTGCGAATACTCTGAGCGGAATAACCACGACGGCGCATTCCACATACGGTTGGCATGCGGGGGTCGCTCCAGCCGTCAACCAGTCCTTCATCGACCAACGCCTTTAACTTACGTTTGGACATCACGGTATACGTGAGGTTCAGACGGTTAAACTCAATCTGGCGAGGACGGTAAGCGGTTTGCCCCTCTTTTTCCTGCAGGAAATCCACAAATTTGTCATACAGTGGGCGGTGAGGTACAAACTCCAGTGTACAGATAGAGTGGGTGACACCCTCGAAGTAGTCGCTCTGTCCATGTGCGAAGTCATACATCGGGTAGCAATGCCACTTGGTCCCTGTACGATGATGAGGTATCTGGATGATACGATAGATAATAGGATCACGGAAATGCATGTTGGGATTAGCCATGTCGAGTTTCGCACGCAGTACCATGGAACCCTCAACAGCCTCAGGGGTGTTCATCTGACGAAACAGACGCAAATTCTCCTCAATAGGGCGGTCTCGGAACGGACTGGGTCTGCCAGGTTGTGTGGGAGTACCCTTCTGTTCTGCAATCTGTTCTGAAGTCTGCTCATCTACGTAAGCCATTCCTTTCTCAATGAGCCAGATGGCAAAATCCCACAACTTATCAAAATAGTCGGAGGCATAATAGACATTCTCCCAATGGAAGCCGAGCCACTTGATATCGTTCATGATATTCTCCACATACTCAGTATTCTCCTTGGTAGGGTTCGTGTCGTCGAATCGGAGGTTACAGATGCCTCCATATTTCTCTGCTACACCGAAGTCCATGCAAATCGCCTTGGCATGTCCGATATGTATATAACCGTTGGGCTCTGGTGGAAAACGAGTCTGTATTCTTCCTCCGTTCTTACCTGCGGCAAGGTCGCCCTCCACCATTTGCTCTACAAAACTGAGACTCTTCTTCTCTTCGTTCTCAGTCAAACTTTTCTCTTCAGTCATGATGTGTTATACGTTTTGTTTTGTTTGCAAAGTTACATAGAATTCTTCAATTCCTGCTATTTCGCTTGGATTTTTTTCCTTTACTTGTAAAATATGTTATTTAACATAAGAAAATATTTGCAGGAATGTTTAAAAGGCTGTACCTTTGTCCGCGTTATCCTGAATACAATCTTTTTACCTTAAAAAGGACTAATACCGATTAAATTGCCCCTCGCTGTGAAGCAAGGAGCATTTTTTTATTTGATACCTTTCTGGTTGAGCGCCTTAGTGTATTTAGCTGCGTTCTTCAAGTGCTCTGCGTACGTCTTGGCAAAGTTATGAGTCCCAGAGAAGTCTTCTTTGGCACACATATACAGATAATCGTGGTTAACAGCATTTAAGACTGCGTCGATACCCTTGATGGAAGCTACCTTGATAGGTCCCGGGGGCAGTCCCTCATTCTTATAGGTATTATAGGGACTGTTGATTCTTAGCATGTTGTTATAAATGCGTTTCAAGGCGAAGTCCTTTAAAGCGAACTTGATGGTGGGGTCTGCCTGCAGAGGCATATTCTGTCTCAACCGGTTGATATACATACCAGCTATCATCGGTTTCTCTGCCGTGTTGGCAGTCTCTTCGTCAATGATAGAGGCAAGGGTTGTAACCTCATTCGGAGTCATGTTCAGCTTGGTCGCCTTTGCCGTCCGCTCACTGTTCCAGAAGCGGTCATGCTCTTTCTGCATTCTCTCCATAAGACCATCAAGACTTATATTCCAATAGATGTCATAGGTGTTAGGCACAAACATAACAGGAATGGTACAGGTGTCATAACCGTATTTCGAACATATTTCCTGAGAGTAGAGCGCTGAGGCTATCGTGGCAGAGTCAATCATCAGTTTCTTACCCAGTATGGCGGCAAGTCGCTCCATTGTACGGGCCTCTGGTATGGTGAGTCTCATACTCTCTTGCTGACCACTCTTCAAATGCCGGTAAATTTTGACGGCACCCTCGCCAGGTTGGATAGCATACCGTCCGGTCTTGATGTGGTCGGCATAATCTCCATGGCGGAACAGGGTTTGCAGTCCTGTCATACCAGTGGGAGAGGCAATGGGTTTCAGCTTGGCTATTACACTGTCCTGTGTGTCGTTCTCGTCAATATATAAATAATGTGTCTCTTTTAGCGTTGATACCGAGCTGAAAAAGAAGTAGCAGGTCAGTCCGATGACCAAAAGAAATCCCACGACAGCAGGGATTAAATATTTCTTTGAATTGGGAATATTCATGTCTTTTTGTTTTTTTTCGCTGCAAAGTTACAAAAAACTCTAAACTCTAAACTCTAAACTCTAAACTTTTTTGTATCTTTGCCAAAAAGTTTATCAATCATGAAGTTAAAATTCAGTATTCGGTACCGCACTGCCTGGGGAGAGAGCCTGCATGTCAGCATCGCATACCATAGTCAGGACGGAACTGTCAAACAATATAATCTGCTGATGCAGACAGAGGATGGGGAACTGTGGACATTGGAGACCGCTGCCCTGGAGTCGCGTCAGCATCCTTTGTCTCATATCGTTTATATCTATCAGGTAGAGGATGCTGACGGTAATGTGCTGCGCCGTGAGTGGGATTTGGTGCCACGTGTCTACCATTTCGATACCTCTAAAGACTATATTTTCCCAGACCAGTGGCGTGACTTGCCATTGCCTTATCATCTGTATACGAATGCTTATCTGACGATGGTTCATGGGCGTACTGACGAGCATGTGGAGGCTTTACGCCTGCCCTTGTTCCGCCGTACCATCACCTTCCGTGTATCTGCTCCACAGTTGCAACCAGGTCAGGCTGTCGCCATCTGTGGCAGTCACCCTGCTATCGGCAGTTGGAATACCTCCCGTTATCTTCGGATGGAATATGCTGGGCAACATGAGTGGATGCTGACCGTCAACGCCTTGGGAATGCTGTTTCCTATTGAATATAAGTATGTGGTGGTGGATGATGAGACCCATGCTTTCGTTGCTTGGGAGGAGGGTGATAATCGTACCACTGGCGACATGGAAATGGTGGACGGACAAGTACTGGTACTTTATGGTGAGCATCTGCGCTTGAAGGAACAGACATGGCGTGCCGCCGGTGTTGCTGTCCCTGTGTTCTCCCTGCGTAGTGAGCATAGTTATGGCGTGGGCGACTTTGGCGACCTCAAACTGTTGGTCGACTGGGCAGTACTGACGGGCATGAGAGTCATACAGCTGTTGCCCGTCAACGACACTACCGTCAGCCATCATTGGCAGGATTCCTATCCTTATAATATCATCAGCGTCTTTGCCCTTCATCCGCATTACATCGACCTGGAGGCGGCAGGCACCCTGAAGTCGAAGCATACCATGACACAGTTCCGTCGTCGCCAACAGGAACTGAATGCCCTGCCGTACAGTGACTATGAGGCGGTGGACCGTGTCAAACAGGAGTATCTGCTGCAGCTCTTTGAGGAACAGCGGAAGTCTGTCACAGCTTCCAAGGAATATAAGGATTTCGTTCATGATAACGAGGCGTGGCTGAAACCCTATGCAGCGTACAGGACAGAGGATGAGGCTTTTACTTACTATCTGCAGTATCTCCTTCATACACAGCTTAAATCTGCAGCCGATTATGCCCGGTCAAAAGGTGTCATCCTGAAAGGCGACCTGCCTATAGGGGTCAATCGTGAGAGTGTGGAAACGAAGGAGCATCCTGAACTCTTCCATACCGACAGCCAGACAGGTGCTCCACCTGATGCCTTTACTTCACAAGGACAAAACTGGGGCTTCCCTACGTATAATTGGGAAAATGAGGAACTGATTGGCTGGTTCAGGAAACGTCTGAAGCATCTGAGTCAGTACTTCGATGCTCTGCGCATCGACCACATACTGGGCTTCTTCCGCATCTGGGAGATTCCTGAGAATGCCGTCTATGGACTCTTGGGACATTTCTCACCAGCATTGCCTCTGACTGTGGGAGAGATAGAGTATTTTGGACTTCCTTTCCGCAAGGAACTCTATACAAGACCGTTTGTCAATGACCGGCTCATTGACCGTCTCTTTGGTATCCATGCCCAATATGTGCGTGACAATTTCCTGGTACGCAAGGCTTATAACCTATATGATTTGAAGGAGGAGTATGACACCCAGCGGAAGGTGTCTGCTTATTTTGCTGACCGTCATGATGAGAGCAGCTTATGGATTCGTGACGGACTGATGCGGCTGATTAGTGACGTACTCTTCGTTGAGGATCCACGCCAGCCGGAGATGTACCATCCCCGTATCGGTGTACTCAGCGAACCGATTTATGAGGCATTGAGTAATGAGGATAAGGATGCCTTCCTGCGGCTGTATAATAACTATTTCTACCAGCGGCACTCGATGTTCTGGGGACAACAGGCGCTCAAACGGTTACCTGCTATCTTCAAGGACTCCCGACTGCTGATATGTGGGGAGGATCTTGGGATGCTGCCCGACTGTGTGGAGCCTGTGCTCGATCAACTGCGTATCCTTACCTTGGAGATACAACAGATGCCTAAGCAGCAAGGTTTTGAATTTGCCCATCTGGAGGCGAATCCCTATCGCTCCGTCGCCACTATCTCTACCCACGACATGTCACCTCTGCGGCTCTGGTGGCAGGAGAATCCTGAGCGTCGCCAGCGTTACTATGTCACCATGCTGCAGAAAGAAGGTCGGGCACCCGAGCAGTTGCCTGCTCATCTGGCGGAGGAGATTATCGCCCGCCATCTCTATTGTCCCTCCATGCTCTGCATCCTGCAGTTGCAAGACTGGCTTGCCATGGACAGTGAACTGCGTTCCAAGCATCCGCAGGACGAGCGCATCAACGTGCCAAGCGACCCCTATAACCGCTGGCGCTACCGCATGCATCTCACCATCGAGCAGCTCATCGCCGCCGACCGCTATAATAATAAGGTACGCACGATGATCACAAGGAGTAAGCGTGGCTGAGTTTCATTCCTCCCCCTCAACAGGGGGAGGTTAGGAGAGGGTATTCACCCACTTTGAAGCCTTGAAGATACTTTCGCTCGAAAGTAAAAGTAAAAAAGTTCCTCTTTTATTTTGTACTTTACTCACTTATTTGTATCTTTGCCCATGTAAACATTAAGTCTATCAGATGAGTACAGAAATAATGACAAAGAAGATTGCAGAATATTTCAAGACCCAACCAGTCTTGAAAGCATGGCTGTTTGGCTCATATTCCCGTGGTGAACAGCGTGAAGACTCTGATGTTGATATACTTATTCTTCCCGACAAATCTCAGCATTTCAGTCTGTTCACTTTGAGTGAGATCTATGAAGACTTAAAAGAACTGCTAGGATGCGAAGTTGACTTGATAACTGAGGGAGGTCTGATGCCTTTTGCCCGTGAAAGTGCTGACCGTGATAAAATCCTTATTTATGAGAGAGCGGCGTAATGATCCTAAGAGATTACAAGACATACTAATGGCAATAGATACGATATTCCAGTATGTCGAAGGCAGAGGAATGGAAGAGTTTCTTGCAGACAAAAGGTCGTACCATGCAGTTATTTACAATATCATGATTATAGGCGAGGCCGCAAACATGCTCACTTTTGAGTTCCGCGACTCTCATTCTGATTTGAAATGGAGACAGATTACGAATATGCGTAATTTCCTTATTCATGGTTATCACAATGTGGAAGAAGATTTAGTTTGGGAGGCCATATCTGTAGACTTACCCCTTATCCGTGAGAAAATTGTAAAATATCTGGAAGAAATTAACAAAGTCGAACCCTAAAAACATAAGAAGATTCTAGTTAGGAATAAATAGTATAACGAAATTCGAGGAAGTGACAATGCTTCCTCTTTTTTTTCTTTTCCTCCCCTCAACAGGGGAGGTTAGGAGGGGTCTTCATTTTTTACCGCCTATTAACATACTTTAAGGGGGGGTAACAGGTTTTAACCAATTTCTTCGTATCTTTGTCACCACTTGCCAGACTACTCATCTTTATTAATAACATAAGACAAAGACTACAATGAAAGAGAAAAAGACGTATGAGCAACCACGGTCTGAAGTCGTGGAACTGCATGTGACTAACCAGTTGCTTGCCGGCAGTGGCGGTGAAGGAGCCCTCAACGCTATGGGCGAACAAGAGGATCTTTAGTATTAACCCTAAATCAGAAGAATCAATGAAGACAAAGAAGATATTTTGGGCTACGCTATCGATGACAGCCGCCCTTATGATGACTGCCTGCTCAAGCGACGACAACATGGTCGACGCTCCTGTGGTTCCTGAAACTCCCGAGGCTCCTGCCTCTGTAACCATCCCTTATACTGTGACCGTCAATGATGGTGCTACGAACCGCGCCGCAGTGGACAGCGATATGAAGACACTGAGGTTCGCCACAGGCGACAAACTTTATATCATGGGTACGAACGTTAAAGGTATACTCGACATCCAGACAGGTGTTGGTGAAACTTCCGGTGCCAAGTTCTCAGGCGATCTGACCATTTCTGGTGGTGGTACTCCTGCCAGCGATCTGTCACTGACTGCTACACTTGTGAGCGCACAGCAGACGGAAGGCTCAGAGATAAGTGTAAGCGATGCAGGTGCTGTGACGGTGAACTATCCCGATAATGCCTACTGCGCTGATGTTGCTACAGCCGTTCAGAAGTACAGTAGGCTTACTGGCGAATCTACGTATGCGGCAAAGTCGTTCACGCTCACTCAGAATACAGCCTTCCTCAATTTTGAGATAACCTTTGAGGACGGCACTGCTGCCGGCACCAACCTCTCTGCTGTAGTCAGCAATGGCGGTTCTGCCCTCTGCACTGCCAACGTCACAACAGTGACTGATGGTGGTGTAAAGGCAAAGTTCGTGCTGCCCGTAGCCAGCAGTAGTACCACGCTGAGTGGTGCCAACTTGAAGATGGGCGACAAGGAAGCCATCTCGTTCGGTTCTGACGGCAAGGCACTCGAAGGTAAGGTTTATAATGTGAAGAGAACACAGGCTGTGACGAGTTATACCCTCGCTAAGTCTGAGGTAGGCATGATTGTGGGTACTGACGGCAAGGCATACGCTGTTGCCGACAAGGACAATCTGCCCACAGGTGTGACCGCTGTGGCTATGGTGGCGTATAAAAGTGTCACCAACGGTCTCGCCATTCAACTCAACAGCAGCCCTGAGGATAAGAGCCAGACAGATGCCGAGACGTATGCCGGCGGGCTTAATACATCTCTCGCTATTCCCGGCGGCACATGGCGCTTGCCAAGTAAGGATGACTGGCAGAACATGTTCTTGGGCTGCGCCGTATCTGGTGACGCAAGTAGTGCCAGCAATGATATGGATCCCATTGCTGGCTTCAAGGCAAAGATTGCCGCCACCGGCACTACATGGAAGTCGGGCCTCTATTGGTCGAGTACGGATGATGGGTCGAAGGCTTGGCACGTGGACGTCCGCTTGGATGGTGGCTATGCCTACGTGATCTTCGACAAGGCCGTCCCGTCCTACTCGCGCTATGCCCTTGGCTGCCTCGCTTTTTAACCTATTGATCCCTTCGTTTGGATATCATACTTACGACTGGCAGAGCAATGACTTTGCCAGTCGTTTTTTCCTATTTCTAATACACGTAAATTTTTAGTTTTTAATATCACAACATCACCAAAATGGCTGAAACGGTGATGTACAAAGGGGTTGAGGTGGTGATGTTAGTGGTGATGTTGGTGATGTTTTTTTCGTTTTAACCCTCAAAAAGCGGTGAAAACACAACTGTTTTTTTGATAGTTGATACTATAACGGAGAATCATTCCCACGGTGGGAATGATGGATTCCCACGCTGGGAATAAGTCGGAAGGTGCCGCCTCCAAGGGTCGAAGGTGCCGGCTCCAAGGGTCGAAGGTGCCAGCTCCGTGGGGTGAAGGTGCCATCTCCAAGGGTCTTGGAGATGCCTTCTATACCCCCTTGGGGATGCCTCCCAACACCCTTGGAAGGCATCGGAATACACCCATAGAAGATATCGGGATGAGTGATAAAGATATCACACTAAGGTGTGAACGTCCAAGTATTCCTGTACCTCTTCCTTATACGAGTCGGAGACGGGGATGAACTGATCTCCGAAGACGATGCGGAAACGGTCGATTTGCTGAGCAAGCGGCATGTGTACGATGAAGCTGCGGTGAGTGCGCAGGAACTCGGGATGCGGCAGGTAGTCGTCCAGCTTCTTCATGTTCATCAGACTCATGATGCGTGTGCCGTCTGCCATATAGAAACGGACATAGTCCTTCAGCCCCTCTATGTACAAGAGGTCATCCAGGCTGACACGGATGAGTTTGTAGTCACTCTTGATAAACATAAATCTGTCGCGGGCATATACCTCCTGTTTCTGTGCGATGGTAAACCAGTCGAGGGCCTTGTTGGCGGCAGTGAGGAAATCGTCATACGAGATAGGCTTCATCAGATAGTCGAGGGCATTCACCTTATAACCCTCAATAGCATACTGCTGGAAGGCTGTGGTGAAGACAATCTTCGTCGTATTTGGGATAATCTTCGCAAACTCGATACCAGATAGTTCTGGCATCTGGATATCCAGGAACAATAGTTGCGCAGGGTTTGTCCTGAGCTCTTTCATAGCCTCAATGGCACTACCGTAGGATCCGATGAGTTGGAGGAAAGGGGTCTTCTCCACATAACTTTTTAATAGTCCGGCTGCTAATGGCTCGTCGTCGATGATTGCGCAAGTGATAGTCATAGTTATTTCTTTTTTTTGTTGTTTTTATTATTTTCGAGATTACGAGATTCTGAGATCATGATTCTTGAATGATAGGTCTTGCCGTCGCTGCTGACCCCTTTCTCCCATACATACTGCTCTGGGTAGGTGAGGTCAAGGCGGCGTTGTACTTGAGAGAGTCCGACACCATGTCCACTACGGTCCTGCTGGTCCTTGGGGTAGTTGGAGTTGGTGATGTCGAAGACGATCTGGTCTTTTTCCGCAGTCATCCGCAAATGGATGAAACTGGGCAGGGTAGGGCTGACCCCATGTTTGAAGGCATTCTCGACCAGCGAGATAAAGAGCATGGGTGCCACTTGCTGTTGGGGGTTCTGGACAGCGAACTGGGCGTCAATCTCCACCGACTTAGGGAGTCGGATGCGCATCAGTTGGATATAGTTCTGCATAAACTCCACCTCGTCAGCAACAGGAACGGTGGGCTGCTGGTTGTCATAGAGGATATGACGCAACATCTTAGACAGCTCCTGTATCGACTCCTGCGCCTTGGGGGTGTCAAAGGCTGTCAGGGCATAGATGTTGTTGAGGGTGTTCAGCAGGAAGTGCGGACTGATCTGCCAGCGCAGCGTGTTCAGTTCCGCCTCCACCCGTGCCGCTACCTCATCCCGTCTGATACGCTCCGCCCGATACCACTTGAAAGAAAGTTTAATGAGGGTAGCTATCGTGGCGGATATCATCAAGTTGAAGATGTCACGCAGGATAAAGCCAAGGGTGTTCAGCGAGGTGGTATAATGCTGTCCTGGGTTGAAAATCTGGTGGGTATAGTCCATCCAGAAATGCAGTCCGATACCCAACGTGATAATCACCACGAAGTTGATGATGAAATAGTAACGGTGACGACCCGGCACAAAATAATGAGGTGTCAGCCACAGATAGTTCATGTAGAACACAAACATGAAAGCGATGGGCACGGAGCACATGGAAAGGAACTGTACAGGGGTGACCCCATGTCCCTGGTTCATGAAAATCATGGGTGACAGGAACATCACCAGCCATGCGGCGATATGTAATACAATCTCAATCTTCTTATTCATGACGGATAGCTTCTATAGGATCCATATTGGCGGCTTTCTGTGCAGGGATGTATCCAAAGAGTACACCGATGAAGACACAGACAAGAAATGACACATAAACAGACCATGCGGGGACACTCGATGGCATACCAAAAATGCCGAGACCGGCACTGGCTGAGCATCCTACCAGTATGCCGAGAAGTCCTCCCGTCACCGATATCAATACCGATTCGATGAGGAACTGCAGCGAGATGACAGGTCCAGTGGCACCTACAGCCATGCGTAAACCGATTTCCTTGGTGCGTTCTGTCACGGACACCAGCATGATATTCATGATGCCGATGCCTGCGACGAGTAGTGAGAAGGCGGCTGCCACCACGAGGATAATCGTCACGGTGTCCATCGTCGACGACATCGTCTCCATCATCTCTGCCTGTGAGCGGATGGTGAAGTCATCGTCAGCATCCCCTTTTAGTTTATGGTTGTCACGCAGAATCTGGGTCAACTCCTCAATGGCGGCATCGGACAGTTCCTCAGTGACAGCAGAGCATACGATACTTGAATACCAGGTCTGGGCAGCGATACGCTTCATCACGGTGGTATAGGGGGCGATGATCACATTGTCCTGGTCCATACCCCAGGAGTTATAGCCTTTTGACTTCAATACACCGACAATACGCATGGGGATAGATTTAAAACGGATAGTCTTGCCGATAGGGTCGACATGCTCACCAAACAGTTCGGTGACGATAGTCTTACCTACCACCACCACCTTGGCGGCTTTCTTGATATCCTCGTCGGTAAAACACTCACCATCCTCAATCTCCCATTGCTTGATCTCCAGATACTCTGTGGACTCACCATACATTGAGGTGTTGGTGTTGTTATTGCCATAAATAGCCTGTCCGCTTGCCGTTACCTCTGGTGACACCTTCGTGACGAATTTCTTCTCACGGAGGATACGCTCATAGTCCGCAGCCTTCAGGGTCTGCATACTGGACGGGTCCTGACGGACACCACCACGCATGTCGGCACCGGGACGGATGGTCAACAGGTTGGTGCCCATCGTCGACAGTTCCTTGCGGATGCTCTCCTTGGAACCCTGTCCTATCGCCATCATGATGATGACCGCTGCCACACCGATGATGATGCCGAGCATGGAGAGAAAGGAGCGCATTTTATTGTTGGCGACTGCCTTAATGCTTACTTTGAAAAGGTTCAGTATATTCATTTTCTTTTGATATTTCGATATTCCGAGGGGTATCAGTCGTCTTGCAGTTTAGGTAGGGCGGCAAGAGCCTCTGCTGCCGACTTGATATTCGTATTGATGGTGTCCTCGCGGATCTTACCGTCGCGCAGATTGATATTACGACTGCTGTATTCGGCAATCTCCGGGTTGTGGGTCACGAAGATGATGGTATGTCCCTGACGGTATAACTCCTGAAAGAGCACCAACATTTCAAAAGAGGTGCGGGTGTCAAGGTTACCTGTTGCTTCGTCGGCAAGGAGAACGGCGGGGTCGTTGACCAAGGCACGGGCTATAGCGACACGCTGCATCTGTCCTCCTGACATCTGGTTGGACTTATGTTCCAGACGGTCTCCCAGTCCTACTGCCTCCAACGCCTTGACAGCTGCTGCGCGACGTTGTTTGGCATCATACTTGTTATTATACATCAGAGGCAGTTCTACATTCTCCACGGCGGTGGTCTTCGCCAACAGGTTGTAGTTCTGGAACACAAAACCAATCTTCTGATTACGTAGATGGGCTCGCTGGGTCTTCGACATCGTACGGACTGAGACTCCATCTAGGAAATACTCCCCGCTGGTCGGCGTGTCCAAACAACCGAGCTGGTTCAGCAGGGTCGACTTTCCAGAGCCGGAAGTACCTTGGATGGTGACAAACTCACCCTCATAGATCTTGAACGAGACACCACGTAATGCCTTCACCGTCTCGCTGCCCACTTGGAAGTATCGCTTTACGTCCTGCAGTTCGATGACGACTTTCCGATTCTCTTCTGACTTCATTGTATTACTTTTTCTGATTCTGGTTGTTCTTGTTGTTACGTGGACGTGGCATGAACGGGTTGGTAGCCTGTTGCTCACCCTCTGGGGTTTCTCCACCTGAGATATTGAAATCAACAAGTACTTCTGTTCCCTCCTTGATGCCACTCTTGATCTCTGTCAGTATACCATTGCTGGTACCTGTTTCCACCTTATATGCCTTAAAAGTGTTACCTTCCTTCGTCCATATCTTATGGTCGCCCTCACAGTCTGCTATTTGCTCTCCCTTGCTGAGTAAAGCCTCATTGGGTGTGAAGCGTAATGCCTTGGAAGGAACGGCAAGGGTGTTATTCAACTCCAGTGTGTAGATAGTGACATTAGCTGTCAGACCGGGTTTGAGCTTCAGATCCTTGTTAGGAGCAGAGATCACCACCTCGTAGGTCACCACATTGCTTTCTGTGGTTGCCTGCTGGCGTACCTGAGTGACTTGTCCCTCGAAAGAGTCCTCTGGGAAGGCGTCAACCGTGAAGGTGACACGCTGTCCTTCTTTTACCCCGCCAATGTCTGCCTCATCGATATCGGCAATCACCCGCATGTCGGTCAAGTCCTGGGCAATCTTGAAGAGTTCAGGGGTGTTGAAGGAGGCGGCAACGGTCTGTCCTTCCTCTACCGATTTCGACAATACCACTCCGTCGATAGGGGAGGTGATGGTGGCATAGCCGAGGTTGGTCTGTGCCTTATGCACACTCTCACGGGAGGAGTTCACTGTCTGGCGTGCCTTCTCATAAGAGAGACGAGCGTTCTCATAGTCGTTGGCACTGACGAGTCCTTTGTCAAATAGCGTCTGGTATCTGTTGAAGTTCGCCTGCTCGTAGTTCAGGGTACTCTGGGCTGACGCGAGGTTAGCCTTTGCCGTGTTTAACTCACTGGTCAGATTGGTCTTGTCGAGTTCGGCAATGACCTGTCCTTTCTTCACCACGCTGTTGTAGTCGACATAGAGTTTCGACACGATACCGCTGACCTGTGTACCAACTGTCACGGAGGTGACAGGCTCGATAGTACCTGTCGCCGTGATGCTGGTGTGGATATTCAGTTTCTCTACTTTCGCTGTCTCAAACGAGACTTTCTCTTCTTTCTTTCCTCCTGACAGCAGGAAGTAAATGAGGACGAGGAGGGCGACAACACCCACACCAATCCATACTTTCTTGTTCTTCATATATTTTCTTTTTTATATATTCAATGTTTCCCCTTCGTAGAAGTGCAGCAGTTGCTGGTTCAAGATGGTCATGTACTTGCTTTGCAACCTGTTCTGTTGCGCTTTGAGTAGTTTGTCCTTACCAGTCATCAGTTCGATGATGTTCTTCAATCCTAAATGGAACTGTTCTGACAACAGGTCGTAACTTGCCTGCTCACTGGCGACAGAACTCTGGGCTGCCTTGAATTTCTGCTGGTTGGTATTGGCATCCAGCCAATAGCCCTCGATAGTAGCGTAGAGTTGCTTCTGCTCGTTCTGGATATCCAGCAAAGCCTGCTCCCGTTGTATCTGTGCCTTATTGATGGCCGTCTTTGTCCTGCGGTTGTCAAAGATGGGAATACTGAGGGAAGCACCAATGGAGGCATCGAAATTGGTCTTGATCTGACTGCCCCATTCATTAGAACTCATCGAAGAGGTACTTGTCCCCACACCTCCTGACAGACTGACAGTAGGCAGATGTCCTGCCTTGGCAATCTTCATCTGCAGGTCGCTCGACTGTAAATCGAGTTTGGCATTCTGGATCTCTGGACGTAACGTCAGTGCCTTCTCATAGACACTACCTAATGACGGGATGTCTGTGAGTGCCTGTTCGTCGGAGGCTTCAGGAGTCACAATGTCGAAATCTTGTCCGCCAGTGATTTCCAACAGTTGCTTGAGTTCTAACTTATAATCGGCGAGGTTGCTCTTCGCCTCTACGAGGTTATACTCGTCAGTGGAGCGTTGGGCTGTCAACTGGGCAAGGTCAGCCTTTGACATCTTGCCGACTTCCACCATCTCCTTACCCCGTTCCTCGTTCTTCTTACTGGTCTCCAAAGTTTCCTCGTTGACATGGATAGCCTCGTTGAGGTAGAGAATCTGGATGTAGAGTTGGGCGATACGCTCTTGGATGGAGTTGGCGGTCTCTGCGATATCCAGATCGGCTTGCTCCTCAGCAACCTTGTCGAGTTTCAACTGGTTACGGTTCTGGTTGCCATTCCATACGGTCCATGAGGCATTGATGCCATACGTGCCATTATAATAGGTCTTATTGACTTTGGTATTCACAGTGCCGTTCGAGACAGTGGTCGTACCAGTCTCCAACCACGGGCGGTAACCCACAGTCTGGTTGGTAGAGGCATTGAGTGAAGGCAAGAGTGCCGCTTGTGACTGCTTCCTCGTCTCAGTAGCCGTCTTTTTCATCAGTCTTGCCTGTTGCAGGGTGATGTTGTTCTGCATCGCATAATCGATGCATTCTTGTAATGTCCATTTCTTCTGTCCGAACAGTGCGATAGTCAGAAGGAAAAGGGACATTGTTAGAAAGAATCTTTTCATCTTAATACCTTATTTTATTCTAGTTTATTGTTCATTTGGACGGTGCAAAAGTAGGAAGAATCCCAGAAACAAAGAAAAGAAATAGATAATTATTTCGAGTTAGTAGAAATAATTCTTCAAAACTTCGATAAAGATGAAGATTGTTAACAGATTTTTAGGTTTTAGACGTTTTGGTTGAAAATACGACAAAAATTTCCTTGTGTCAATAAAAAGCAGTATATTTGCATCGCCAATTATATATAGGCACAGGCAATGAAGAAAGGAATAGTATATGTTTTGTGGGCTCTTTTGGGGGCTTCGGTGCTGACTGCGGCTTTCTCTTTTTGGGCTATTAATAATGGTTGGATAGGGTATATGCCTCCCATTGAAGAGTTGCAGAATCCTATCAACAGATATGCGACACAGGTTTATAGTTCTGATGGGAAAATTATGGGAACATGGAATTATAACCGTGAGAATCGTGTGTTAGTGGATTACTCCCAGTTGTCTCCTTCCTTGATAAAAGCTTTGGTGGCAACAGAGGATGTGCGTTTCTATGATCATTCCGGTATTGACTTCATCGCTTTAGGACGTGCAATCGTCAAACGTGGTATCTTTCGTCAGAAAAGTGCAGGTGGTGGTTCCACTATTACCCAGCAGCTCGCTAAGCAGCTCTATTCCGGTACGGCGCATAGTGTGATGGAGCGACTGCTCCAAAAACCTATAGAATGGGTGATTGCTGTCCAATTAGAGAAAAACTATACTAAGGACGAGATTATCACCATGTACCTCAATTACTTTGATTTCCTTCATAATGCAGTGGGTATCAAGACAGCCTCGAACACTTATTTCGGGAAAGAACCGAAGGATTTGACGGTTAATGAGGCAGCAACGCTTATCGGCTTGTGTAAGAATCCATCCTATTATAACCCTGTGCGTTATCGGGAGAGAAGTCAAGAACGTCGAAATGTTGTATTGAGTCAGATGGTGAAAGCTGGTTATCTCTCTGAGAATGATTATGAGAAGTTTTCTGCAGAGCCGCTGAAATTAAATTTCCATGTATCAGATCATAAGGATGGCGTTGCTGTCTATTTCCGTGACTTCCTGCGTCGATATATGATGGCAAAGAAACCAGAAAGAGCCGATTATCCGTCATGGAATATGGTGAAGTATCATCAGGACTCTATTAATTGGGAGACGGATCCGTTGTATGGTTGGTGTAATAAGAACCGTAAGCGGAATGGTGATACTTATAATGTATATACAGATGGCTTGAAAGTATATACGACGGTTGATTCCCGTATGCAAGAGTATGCTGAACAAGCAGCACGCGAACATATTGTTAAATATCTTCAGCCAGCCTTTGACAAGGAGAATCGTGGTCGTAAGAGTGCTCCTTATTCTGGTAATCTGTCAGCAGAGCAGATTAATAAGATTCTGATGCGCTCCGTTCGGCAATGTGAGCGTTATAGGGTTCTGAAAGAGTCAGGAGCCTCGGAAGAAGAGATTAAACGCTCTTTCAATACCAAGACGGAGATGTCCGTATTCACGTATCGTGGTGAGAAGGATACCATTATGACACCTCTGGATTCTATTCGCTATTACAAATCTTTCCTCCGTTGTGGCTTTATGAGCATGTGTCCGCAGAATGGTCATGTGAAGGCTTATGTGGGTGGGCTTGATTTCATGCATTTTGCCTATGATATGTGTATGGAGGGGCGTCGCCAGGTGGGCTCTACTATCAAACCGTTTCTCTATTCTCTTGCCATGGAGAATGGTTTCTCTCCATGTGATAAGGCTCCTAATGTTCAAGAAACCTATATAGTGGGGGGACGTGCATGGACTCCTCGTAATGGCAGTCGTGCTCATTACGGTGAGATGGTTACCTTGAAATGGGGCTTGCAACAGTCTAATAACTGGATATCTGCCTATTTGATGAGTAAACTCAATCCATCGGCATTCGTGACGTTGTTGCATGAATATGGCATCAATAATCCTGAGATACATCCCTCGATGGCTCTTTGCCTAGGACCATGCGATATCACTGTAGGTGAGATGGTTAGTGCTTATACTACTTTTGTCAACCATGGTATTCGTACGTCCCCCATGTTTGTAACACGCATTGCGGATAATGAGGGAAATACTATTGCGGAGTTCCAGCCTCGCATGAATGAGGTCATCAGTGAGGAAAGTGCCCATAAGATGCTTTATATGTTGAAAGCTGTTGTGGATGGTGGTACGGCAGGACGTTTGCGTTACAAATATAATATTCCTGGCGCTATAGCAGGCAAGACGGGTACTACTAATAATAATAGTGATGCTTGGTTTATGGGTATTACACCTACTTTGGTCAGTGGCTGTTGGGTCGGCGGTGAAGATCGTGATATCCACTTTACGATGACGAGCATGGGTCAAGGTGCCGCAGGTGCTCTTCCTATCTGGGCTTATTATATGAAACGGGTTTATGCAGACAAGCGTCTAGGATATAATAGTGAAGCGGTTTTCGATCTGCCAGCGGGTTATAATCCTTGTCAGTATGATGATTCCGGACTAGAGGATGTTCCTGAGGATAATATTGAGGAAATTTTTGAGTAAAAATGAAGATAAGGCATCTTTATTTGTACCTCCCCAAATTAAGTATGTGAAACATTCGGAACCTATATTATATAATAAGGTACGTAGAGCGTGTCTGTTTTGTCATGAAAGTCGAAAATTTTCTTTTTTTATTGAAAAAAGTTGGTGAAAAGTTTTGGCGGTTTGAAAAATAGTTGTACCTTTGCATCCGCTTTCGCTCAGAAACTGGGGCGGACAAGCAAAAAGGAGATCTTTGAGAAGTCTTACATAAAACAGAGAAGTAGTAGTACAAGAAGCGAATGTCCTTTTTGGACATTTGGGTAAAACTTTTACGAACCGTCAAATGAAAATGAAGGTGCTAATATAAATCCAAACTTGTTCTACCGGATGACGAATAGAGAGCGTGTTCTGTGACAGAGAAGATCCTTTATTGGATAGAGATATTTATACAGTGGAGAGTTTGATCCTGGCTCAGGATGAACGCTAGCTACAGGC
>OCVV012867898.1_pt1 | contig 47566 bp, 28 predicted proteins | sample 1539721 | NCBI WGS metagenome assembly OCVV01 (sample SAMN02144230, study PRJEB22623) | gut metagenome | biome: sheep rumen | host: Ovis aries | place: New Zealand | reverse complement strand
TTCTTCTGGGTGTAAATTCAAAATCTACACCCAATTTTACACCCAAAAATTGCGATACGGAAAGATATTTTGTGATATCCTGATTTTGGGGTAATTTTATAAACGGCCGACATACAGCCATTTGTGTATTTTATGATATTCCAAGAAACCATAAGTTAGAGAGCCTCTCTCTCCGCACTCCAATAATAGCGGGAGCCAAACGGCTTCCGCTTTTTTATTTTACCCACCAAGGTACACCCGCCAATGGTACAAAACAATTCTCTTAGGCGTGTTGGGCTATTCCCTTAGGTGCATTGAACAATTCTCTTAGGAGCATTGAACAATTCTCTTAGGTGCATCGAACAATTCTCTTAGGCGCGTTGAGCAATTCTCTTAGGCGCATCGAACAATTCTCTTAGGTGCATCGAACAATTCTCTTAGGCGCATCGAACAATTCTCTTAGGTGCATCGAACAATTCTCTTAGGCGTGCTGGGCTATTCTCTTAGGTGCATCGAACAATTCTCTTAGGCGCATTGAGCAATTCTCTTAGGTGCGTTGAGCAATTCTCTTAGGCGCATTGAAAAAGACCCTTAATCAGATTTGTGAAGATTACCAGGCCAAGGAAGGGAAGACATTCGCCAGGGAGGATGGGATATATACGAAAAAAGGCTTGCCATGATGACAAGCCTTTTTGTTTTGATGTCGGGATGACTAGATTCGAACTAGCGACCCCACGCCCCCCAGACGCGTACTCTAACCGGACTGAGCTACATCCCGAATCAATGTGCCTGCAGAAACAAAAGAAATCTTTTTTTGTTTTGCGGGTGCAAAGGTAGGCGTTTTTTTTGATACGTGCAAACTTTTTCCTACTTTTGTGCCGAAAATTATTCACAAAACCTTCTTTTAGGATGAAAGTACGCGTCACAAAGCCCGACAACCTGACTGCTGAGGTGCTGTTGCCCGCCAGCAAGAGCATCAGCAACAGGGCGCTTCTGTTGGCTGCCCTGAGCGGTGCACCTGTGGCCTCGCTCTCCAACATTTCCGACTGCGACGATACGCGCGCGATGCTCACAGCCCTGACGTCTGAGGATTCCACCATAGACATTGGTGCGGCAGGCACTGCCATGCGCTTCATGACGGCTTGGCTGAGTCTTGCCAATGGCAAGGACGCTTTGCAAGCGGGCCCGACAAGATTGCTGACAGGGTCTGCGCGTATGTGCCAGCGCCCTATCGGTGTGCTCGTAGAAGCCCTACGACAGCTGGGTGCCCAGATTGAATACGCCGACGCAGAAGGGTTGCCGCCACTTCGCATCACCCCTTCCCGTTTGCATGGAGGGACGCTCTCCGTGCGCGGCGACATCAGTTCACAATACGTCTCGGCCCTGCTGATGATTGCGCCCATGCTTGAGGAAGGGCTGCGCCTCAACCTCAGCGGCACCATCGCCAGCCGTCCGTACATCGAAATGACCCTGGCCATGATGCGTCATTTCGGTGCTCAGGCCCGATGGAGCGACGAGCATACGGTAGAAGTGGATCCTGTGGCCTATCGCCCGGCGGCCTACACGATAGAGTCGGACTGGAGTGCGGCATCGTATTGGTACGAGATTGTGTTCTTGAGCGACAACGAGCACGAGACGGCCACGCTGAAGGGGCTCTTCGAGAACAGCCTGCAAGGCGACAGCGGTCTGACGGAGCTTTTCGCACAGCTGGGCGTGCAGGGCATGCCTATCTCGCAGGGCACACGCGACCCACGTTTCCTGCTCTCACGCCGAGGCACCGCCCCGCAACGGTTCGAGTGGGATTTCACGCGTATGCCCGACCTTGTTCAGACGTTCGTCGTAGCTTGCGCCATGCGCGACATTGCATTCCGGTTCTGCGGGGTCAAGAGCTTGCGAATCAAGGAAACCGACCGGATAGCCGCGCTCCAACGCGAACTTGACAAGCTGGGCGTCACCATTGAAAACGACGGCGACGACGTGCTCTACTGGGAAGGTTCTCTGCACCAACGGCAGGCATCAACAGCATATCTCCAGCCAGCTGCCGGCATGGCTGTCGACACTTACAACGACCACAGGATGGCTATGGCCTTCGCGCCATCGGCCATGGTATTGGGAAGCATCGACATCAACGATGCCGGCGTGGTGGCGAAGTCGTACCCCCGCTTCTGGGACGACCTGCAAAATGCCGGCTTTGGCATAACTCAACTATCGTAACACCACCTATGACCGAAAAAACACGAACTGCCAGCGAGGACTTCATCTGTTGCGGACAACATGCGGTATGTGAGAAGGAACTGCTTATGAAAGCGGCCACCGAGCCCATCGAGTACTTCGACGACGAGGAACTCGACCGTTTTCGCAGACGCAGTGCCGACTCATACACCGACGACGAAATAGACGAATTCCGCGAAGTGCTCTACACAACGCTCCGAAACGAAGTGGCCGACTGGTTGCGCAGCCTGCAGCTCCGCGAAATCGAATTGCCCGAACAGCTGAGGGAGGAAGCCCTGATGCTCACAGAAGAGTAAGCCAGGCTCGCGACAACAGCCAGAAGAGCGGCTGACAAAGATAGGCGGGAATAGCCAACAGGCTACAAAAAAAACAAAAAATTGAGATAGCCCTCAGACAATAAAAACGCCCCTGCGGACGTTAATATACAGAAGCATGATGCGCGCGCGTACATATTATATATATATAGCCCTGTTGCTGACGGGGCTGCTTTTCTCGTGCTCTACCCACAAGAACACTGCCGGCACACGCTTCTACCACCGCACGACTGCGCATTTCAACACTATGTACAACGGCCGCGTGGCCTTCGACGAGGGCGTAGAAGCCCAGCAAAAAGGGCATGTCGACAATTATACCGAGCTGTTGCCAATGTATATCGTAGCCGACAAGAAGACGGCGGCTATGGGCAAGAGCAATTTCGAAACGGCCATCGAGAAAAGCCAAAAGGCTATCAAGAAACACAGCATCAAGCGCAAGCCCAAGAAACCTAACGGGAAAATGTCGGCCAAGCAGAAAGCTTACTTTGCCCGACGCGAATTCAACAGCTATTTGCGCCATGCATGGATGCTTTTTGCTGATGCACAATTCCACAAAGGCGAATTCATAGAGGCCGCATCAAGCTACAATTATATCATACGCCTCTATGCCGACCAGCCGGAAATCGTGAGCGTAGCACGCGCCAAACTTGCCCGATGCTACGTCCTCCTCGATTGGCCATACGATGCCGAAGACGTCTTCAACAAAATACGACGCGACAGCATCTCGCCCCTCGGAGAGCGCGAGTTGGCAGCCTCCAAGGCCGCATACTATATAGCCACTGGGCAATACGCCGAAGCCGTACAGCCTTTAGCCAAAAGCATCAAGACGGCACGGAACAAGCTGCAACGGGCACGACTCTACTACCTCCTCGGCCAGCTGCACGTGCAGGCAGGCAACAATCAGGAGGCTTACAAAGCCCTGAAGAAATGTACGCGACTCAACCCGCCCTATGAGCTGGCTTTCAACGCACGCATCCTGCAGACCGAGGTCATGGCCAAAGGGCAAGGCAAAGCCATGATTCGGAAACTGCGCCGCATGACCAAGGACCCCAACAACGAGAACTACCTCGACCGCATCTACTATGCTATCGGCAACATCTACTTGGCCAGCCGCGACACAGCACACGTAATTGACGCCTGGAAGAAAGGCATTGAAGAGAGCAAGCAAAACGGCTACGCGAAAGCTGTTGTGCTGCAACATCTCGGAGAACTCTATTGGAACAGGGAGAACTATATCGATGCCACGGAATGCTACAGCCAGCTGGCCTCCATAATCGACAAGGAACGCGACGACTACGAGGCCATACAGCGACGCAGCAAGATGCTGACAGAGATAGAACCGCACCTTTCCACAGTGAAGCTGCAAGACAGCCTCCAGGCACTGGCCAAGCTACCCGAGAAAGAATACCTCGCGGCCATCGACAGGGTCATCACGGAACTGAAAAAGAAAGAGAAAGAGCAAGAAAAACGTGAAGCAACCGGGGCTATGGGTGCTTCAACGTCGCAGGCCAAGACAAACATGGCGGCCAACCCGGCCGGTGCCACAGGAGCCGTCCGACGTGGAACGCAGTCGGCCACGTTCTATTTCTACAACCCGCAGACCGTAGCACAGGGCAAACAGGATTTCCAACGCAGGTGGGGCAACCGGCCCAACGAGGACAACTGGCGCCTCAGCCAGAAAAGTGCCACTATGGGAGAAGGCGTCGACGGCATGAACGAGGAGGAACTTACCGACTCACTGGTTGGCGACTTCGGCACCCTTGACGACGAGATGAGCGAAGAGGAACAACGGCTGAAAGACTCGCTCGAAAACGATCCGCACCAACGCGAGTTCTATCTACGCCAAATACCTTTCACAGAGGAACAGGTGGAACAGTCCAACCTCCTCATTCGCGACGGCCTCTACAACGGCGGCGTGCTGATGATGGAGAAAATAGGCAACTATGCGTTGACCCGCAAGACCTTCGACAGGCTCATCACCAACTTCCCGGATTTCGAGAAAATGGACGACGTGTACTACCATCTCTTCCTTCTGGCCATGCGAGACGGCAACCAAGAAGAGATGCAGAACTACATGAATCTCCTGCTAAGCGAATACCCTGAGAGCAAACTGACCCGCACGATTTCCAACCCTCGCTTCATAGAACTGGCAACAAACGGACGTCACCTCGAAGACTCGCTCTACGCCAACACCTACGAAGCGTACAAAGAAGGCAGCTACTGGCAAGTAGAACAAAACGTGAAACAAAGCAACGAAGACTTCGAAGACGGTGCACATAGAGCCAAGTTCCTGTTCATAAGTGCTATGACACAACTGTACACAGGGCATCGCGACTCGTTCCTCGTTACTATGAAAAAGGTGGCCGAGAACTACTCGAAGGATGAAATAGCCGAACTGGCAAAGGCGTACGTCAAAGGCATACAGGAAGGACGCCTGCTGGTAACAGACAAATGGGATTCGTCAAACATCTGGCAAATGCGCTCCGACTTGACAACCAGCCCCGACAGCACAGCCACTGCCGACACGCTCGTAGTCGATCTGGCCAAGCCTTACGTATTCGTGCTGGCCTTCCCGACGGGCGAGTTAGACACCGACCAGCTGCTCTTCGAGATGGCTCGCTACAACTTCACATCGTTCATGGCACGCAACTTCGACATCGAGATTGTGGAGGCTGGCATCATCAGTCAGCTACGCGTGACCGGTTTCCAAAGCTACGACGAAGTGCACGCCTATGCACAACAGCTCTACAGCGATGCACACATGCGACAGCGCCTTGAAGGAATAAGAGCAATACTCATCAGCGAGCACAACCTCAAGCTACTTGGCACACGCTACAGCTATGATGACTATGCCGAATTCTATGATGCAGAGCTCTCACCTCTCAAGGTGCCAGAGGAATTAATCTTGGACGAACCTACCGACAACTTCCCCAAGGACATCGACGACGTACCGCTGAGTGAAGAGAAACAGCAACAAGAAGAAGAGGAAGAGGAGGGCAACAGCAACGAGAATAACAACGACGAGGACTGGATGTTCTGATTCTAACCTTTCGGCCACCTCTAAATCTAAAGTTCAATGACAGACGACAGACACATGAACATGAAGACCGAGACAACGACTAACGGACACCTGCTTTGGGCAGACGACGAGATAGAGCTGCTCAAAGGGCATATTTTGTTCCTGCAGAAAAAAGGCTATGAGGTAGACACCGTAACCAATGGTTTCGATGCTGTTGACCGCTGCGCAGAAAACACCTACGACCTCATACTCCTCGACGAGAATATGCCGGGAATCAGCGGTTTGGAAACGCTGAACCGCATCAAGGACATTTCACCCACAACGCCTGTCGTGATGGTCACCAAGAGCGAGGAAGAGAACATCATGGATCAGGCCATCGGCAGCAAGATTGCCGACTATCTCATCAAACCAGTCAACCCTACACAGATTCTTCTCTCCCTGAAAAAGAACATTCACCAACGACAAATAGTGGCGGAGCATACTCAAGCCGCCTATCAACAAAGCTTCAGCACGTTGGGAATGCTCATCGACGATGCTACGGACATGGACGACTGGGAGGAAGTGTACCGCCGGTTAGTAACATGGGAACTTCAGCTCAGCGACGCCGACAGTGCCATGGGCGAAATCCTGGCCAATCAGAAAGAGGAAGCCAACCGCCGGTTCGCCCGTTTCATCGAGCGCAACTACCTCGATTGGATGGCCAACAATGAGTCTGCAAGCCGCCCGCTGATGAGCCCCGACATCTTCAAACGCCGCGTATTCCCGCTCTTAGACAAGGGCGAGAAAGTGTTCTTTATCGTCATCGACAACTTCCGTTTCGACCAATGGCGAACCATCATAGGGGAAATCAGCGAGCTGTTTAATATCGACGAAAGCCTCTACTGCTCCATTCTCCCTACAGCCACACAGTATGCACGCAACGCCATCTTCTCCGGACTCATGCCAAACATCATCGCTGAAATGTTCCCCGACCTTTGGGTAGACGAAGACAGCGAGGAAGGCAAGAACCTGAATGAGGCTCCGCTCATACAGACTTTGTTCAAACGATACCGCCGCCAGCATACTTTCTCCTATAACAAAGTAAACGATTCCACGGCTGCAGAGCGTCTCGTGGCACGCTTGCCACAGCTCGCAAAATATGACATCAACGTGTGTGTGCTCAACTTCATCGACATGCTTTCTCATGCACGCACGGAAAGTCGCATGGTTCGGGAACTGGCATCCAACGAGGCTGCCTACCGCAGCATCACACTGAGTTGGTTCAGGCACTCGGCCATCGGAGACCTTTTCAAGTCGCTGGCAAATTCCAACTATAGGGTCATACTCACCACAGACCACGGTTCCATACGTTGTCAGACTCCCATCAAGGTCAAAGGCGACAAGAACACGAACACGAATCTCAGATATAAACTGGGAAAGAACCTCGACTACAATCTCAAAGAGGTCTTTGAAATAGCCGACCCACACCGTGCCATGCTACCCTCCCCCAACCTGTCTACACGGTACATCTTCGCTCGTGGCGACAGCTTCTTCGCCTACCCCAACAACTACAATTATTACGTCAGCTACTACCGCGACACGTTCCAACACGGAGGCATATCCATGGAAGAAATGCTGGTTCCACTTATCGAATTGACGCCAAAAAGACGCTGACACACAGCTCCTCACCAGTCAACAGCGCCACACTAACCGCGTCTGACACTACTATCTCATGAATTGATGACTATGAAAAATGAACTTAAAATAACCTCACTCGAAGAGATTGATGCCGCTGCACAAGAATTTCTGCAGCGCGTAGCGCCGGCACACATCATCGCTTTCTATGCCAAAATGGGGGCCGGCAAGACCACTTTCACGAAAGCCATCTGCAAAGCTCTTGGAGTGGACGAAGCCGTAACGTCTCCCACCTTTGCTATCGTCAACGAGTATGCCGGACCAATCTATCACTTCGACTTCTATAGACTTAAGCGCGTGGAAGAGGCTTTCGACATGGGCTTCGAGGATTATCTTTACAGCGGTGCATGGTGCCTGATTGAATGGCCCGAGCTCATCGAAGACTTACTGCCAAAAGAAACGGTGCGCGTACACATCCTCGTCGAAGAAGATGGTACACGCACCGTAAGCTGGTAGGCAGGCAAACTTTATTTGCAGTCTACTTGTATGATAATATTGTCAGCGAAGTTGCCCCTCCGCTCCTAATCGGGGTCCTGGAGTCTTGACAGGGAACTATGCCTTTGTCATTATCTCCTTTTTACATTTATTCTATGCTATTCAGCAAATCCAACTTGCCGTCTGCGACTAACTTAATAATAAGTTCGCCAAATAGCGTATTCTGCCATGCAAACCACTTGCGGGTGAAACGGTTGGCATCGTCTTTGTGAAACGACTCGTGCATAAAGCCCGTGCCGGCATCTGTATCCATCAGCATCTTCACACACGTACGTATCTCCGCATCATTCGTGCTGGTAAAAGCCCGCATCATGATACTCATCGGCCAGGGCATATCAAATCCGATGTGAGGACCACCTATGCCTTCGCCAGCCTTTCCACGGAAGAAATATGGATTATCTTCACTCCAAACAAAGCGACGCGTGTTCTGGTAGATGGTGTCGTCAACAGGCACATCGCCTAAATATGCCATAGCCAAGAGCGAAGGAACGTTGGCATCATCCATGAGAATCTGACTGCCATAACCATCAACCTCATAAGCGTAAATAGGACCATACTTAGGATGTTGGTAGACAGCATACTTGTTCAGCGCCTCACGTACCTCGGAAGCAAGAGACCTGCACTGGGTCGCGAGGTCAGATCGGTTATTTACCTTTTCCAGAATCTCTGCGGCATGTCCTAATTGTGTAACGGCCATGAAATTTGAAGGCACAAGGAACAACAATGTTGTAGCATCGTCTGATGGACGGAAAGCAGAAGCAATCAGGCCCACAGGCTTAACCGGAGCCGAGAGGCCATCATTGATAGTCGTGTCGGTTGCACGGTCGGTCATTCGCTGAAACGAGTAACTTCCGTGCCCGTTCTTACGTTGTTGGTCGCGGAATGTGGCAAGGATATTCTCAACAGCGCGCAACCAGCTGTCGCCAAAGACGCTGGTGTCTCCCGTCACACGCCAATACTCGTAAGCCAGACGCAAGACATAACAGAGCGAATCAATTTCCCACTTACGTTCATGCAGTTCGGGACGCATACGGGTACGGTCTTTTTGCCACTCACCATTGGGATTAGGTTCTTGATAAAACGCATTGGCGTAGGGGTCGATATTGACGCACTTGAACTGTCTGAGAATAACGCCGGCCAACATTTTGGCCAGTTTCTTGTCCTGAGGTGCCAAGCGAACATAAGGAAAAACCTGTGCTCCGGAGTCGCGTAGCCACATGGCATGTATGTCACCTGTGTAGACAAATGTGTCCGGCAGACCCTGCTCGTCAGATTCCGTATAATGGACCGTTGTGTCGAGAGTATTAGGGAAACAGTTGACAAACATCCATGCAAGACGAACATTCGTCAGTTGCTTCACGATTTCCCTTATCTGTTTTTCAACAGCATCCGAGCGGAATAGCCGTTGACTTTCCGCTGGACGATTGTTAACTCTTAGAACATCTGATTTCTCGGTTGGGATGGTAGCCGAAGGAGCCTCGGCCGTAAAGATCTGAGCCTTGAGCGACGAAACCGACAACGCAAGGACACACGAGAGCGTAATCCGGGAAAGCTTAAAAGCGTCCATGTCCGAGAGGTCTTAAAGGGTTAAGCTATTACTTGATGTTGCCGACACTGATGAGGTACTCAGCAATCTGAACGGCATTGAGCGCCGCACCTTTTTTAATCTGGTCGCCGCACAACCAGAACGTCAGGCCGTTAGGATTGGCTAAGTCGCGGCGGATGCGACCGACAAAGACATCGTCCTCACCAGCCGTAAACAATGGCATCGGATATTGTTGCTCCGCAGGATTGTCGATGACTGTGATGCCTGGAGCCTTGGAAAGAGCTTCACGTGCGGCATCAGGGTCAATGGGCTGCAAGGTCTCAATCCAGACAGCTTCTGAATGACTGCGCAGCGAGGGCACACGAACACACATTGCAGAACAGGTGGCATCTGTATGCATGATTTTGCGCGTCTCATTAAACATCTTCATTTCTTCTTTGGTGTAGCCGTTATCCGTGAAGACGTCTATCTGAGGAATGACATTGTAAGCTAACTGATACGCAAACTTCTCAACGGTAGGTTCCTTACCGTCGAGGACCTCACGATATTGCTGTTCGAGCTCTGCCATGGCGGCAGCTCCTGCACCGCTTGCAGCCTGATAAGAGGCAATATGTATGCGCGTGATGTGCGATAAGCGCTCCAACGGTTGCAGACATACCACCATCATGATGGTTGTGCAATTGGGATTTGCGATAATACCACGGGGCCTGTTGAGGGCATCCTCTGCATTACATTCGGGCACAACCAAGGGCACATTGTCGTCCATGCGGAAAGCTGAACTATTATCTATCATCACTGTGCCATATTTGGTAATGGTATCTGCAAACTCTTTCGAGGTGCTGCCTCCGGCACTTACGAATGCCACGTCAATATCTTTGAAGTCATCGTTGTGCTGCAGCAACTTGACTTCATAGTCCTTCCCCCTGAAATTATATTTACGCCCAGCACTGCGCTGGCTACCAAAAAGGACAAGTTCATCGACTGGGAACTGACGTTCATCAAGTACCTTGAGGAACTCCTGCCCCACGGCACCACTTACACCTACGATTGCTACTTTCATTTGTTTTAATTCTAAGAGCTTTGCGCTTTATTAATAAAAGGTTATCTTGTTTCTTTTGTGCGCGCAAAGGTATGTAAATAATCACGATTTTAACGAATGAACAGCCAACTTTTTATGAATATGGTACAAAAACTTTGTTTTTTTCACTTCCCCTTACTCTTTTTTCCCTATCTTTGCGGCTGCAATGGAAGCTCTAATCACTAACCCTACTTGGATTTTTCTGGTGATGTTGCTGGTGATATTGTTGGCACCGATTGTGCTCCGGCGCCTACGAGTTCCGCACATCATTGGCTTGATTCTTGCCGGCATAATGCTTGGCGAGCATGGTTTCAACGTGCTTGCCCGTGATGCTTCGTTCGAATTGTTCGGCGAAGTAGGCATCTATTATATTATGTTTTTGGCCGGCTTGGAAATGGATATGGGCAGCTTCCGTCGCTATGGACGAGGAGGTATCGGCTTTGGCCTGCTCACCTTCCTGATTCCTTTTGTCTCCGGCGTGGTCGTGGCAAGGTTTGGCCTCCATTTCAGCGGTGCCACCTCGCTTCTTGTTGGCTGTCTCTTAGGTTCGCATACGTTAGTAGCTTTCCCTATTATCGGCCGCTATGGGCTGGGCAAACATTTCAGTGTTGTATACTCTATTGTAGCCACGGTTTTAGCTTCTTTCTTAGCCCTTTTGATGCTTGCCATAGTCGTGCAAATGCAAAATGGCGAACGAGGTGGAGTTTTCTGGCTACAGTTTGCTGCCGGGATCCTTCTCTACATTGTTGCCGTGGCATGGACATTCCCCAAAATCGGCCGTTGGTTCCTACGCAGGAATGAAGATGCGGTAACACAATTTGTATTCGTTCTCGCCTTAGTATTTATCAGCGCTTGTCTGGCCGAGTTTGTGGGTCTCGAAGGATTGCTCGGTGCTTTTGTGGGCGGCCTTGTTCTCAACCGCATCATTCCTCACGGAGGCCCGCTCATGGGACGTTTGGAATTCGTGGGCAACGCTCTCTTTGTCCCATGGTTTTTGATAGGCGTGGGCATGCTCATAGACCTTAGCGTTGTGGCAGACCGTTCCACCATCTGGTTAAGTATTGACATCGTGGTTACAGCCGTAGTCAGTAAGTTAATTGCAGCTTTTCTGATGAGCTGGCTCTCAAAAGGAGGAAAAGCCGATGCTTTCATTTTATTTGGTCTGACCAATGCTCACGCAGCCGGAGCCTTGGCGATTGTCATGATAGCCACAGCGCCAGGCGTGGAGCTAATGAACAGCCAAATGTTGAATGCCACCGTTCTACTGATTTTAGTGTCGTGCCTCATCAGTTCCCTATCTACAGAATTCGGAGCACGCAAGCTTGCCATGGAAACAAACGAGCTGGAACGCAACAGGGGAAGCTACCACGGGAAGTGCCTCATTGCCTATGCTTATCCGCAAACCGTTGACGCGCTGACACAATTGGCCATCATGATTCGCAATCCGATGATTCCAGACAGCCTGATGGGATTGGCTATTTCGCTGGACGACGACCCCGACGATGCCGTAAGGGCGAGTGGACAGCTGAATCTGAAAAAAGCCAAAGTCATTGCAGCTGCAGCAGATGTCACCATGTCCACCATGAGTCGTGTGAGCTCCAACGTAGCAAGCGCCATCGTTCACACTATGCGTGAAGTGGACGCTGGAGAAGTGCTTCTGGGCCTTCATGAATCGGCAACAGGCAACCTGGCCGGCAACTTGGGCGTCATAGCACAGAGCGTGCTTAACACCACCCACAGAGAAGTCCTACTTGTGCGCTTGCGGATGTCGCCAGGGACCTTGAACAGGACAACGATTGTGGTACCCCAAAAAGCGGAATTCGAGGTTGGGTTCTACAAATGGCTCGAACATATCTGCCGCATCGGAGAGCGCACAGGCATGCCTTTGCACTTCCATACTTGCGGCAACACCGGCTTCTACATCAAGAGCTACATAGAAGAGCAGCACCCCAACGTCCGCAAGGAAGTGACCGTGGAAAAAGGGTTTGGCTCAACATTGATTTCGCTGCCCAACACAGTGGCTGCCGATCACCTCTTTGTCGTCATCTCATCCAGACCGGGTTTCATCTCCCACACTCCCGCTCTGAATACCTTACCTGGTGTTTTGGCCCGCCACTTCAACCACACCAACGTGATCCTGCTCTACCCTGACCAATTCGGCGACCCTGGTGAGAGCCTCTCTGTGTTTGCTCCGAACGGGCAGAGCGTTACGCAGCGACAGATTCTTTTCGACAAACTGCTACTGCGACTCAAGAACTCCTAACGCTTAAAGAATCGCATCACTATATGAACTTGCGTTTTATCGCATAGAAACTAAAAGGGTCGTGAGAAGATGACATCACGCGTCAACACACCCTCAACACAGATTCATTAATATTGCAACTATGATAGAAATTAGGAATATACATAAGACCTTTGGAACCTTAGAAGTGCTACGCGGCATAGACCTCGACATCTCGGCCGGCGAAATTGTAAGTATCGTTGGTCCGAGCGGTGCCGGAAAGACTACCCTCCTGCAAATAATGGGTACTTTAGACAAGGCCGACAGCGGCACGATCAGGATCTGCGACACTGACATTACACGGTTGGGACAAAAGGCCCTTGCCCGTTTCCGCGGGCAACATATAGGATTCGTGTTCCAGTTCCATCAGCTATTACCCGAATTCACGGCTCTCGAGAACATCATGATGCCAGCGCTCATAGCAGGACAAAGCTATCGCCAAGCTAAGGACAGGGCCAAAGAGTTGCTGTCCTTCATGAATCTCGAGCAAAGAGAGGAGCACAAGCCCGCACAGTTGTCGGGAGGCGAAAAGCAGCGCATAGCCGTAGCACGAGCGCTCGTCAACAAGCCTTCGGTAGTGCTTGCCGACGAGCCAAGCGGAAGCCTCGACAGTGCCAACAAAGCCGAGCTCCACCAACTGTTCTTCCGTCTGCGCGACGAATTCGGGCAGACGTTCGTCATCGTCACTCATGACGAAGGCCTGGCAGCCCAGACCGACCGTACGATCCACCTGCGCGACGGGCAAGTGGTGGATGCCTTTCAGCCCTACGACTACGACAGGACTATTAAACAGCCCTTCTCACCAACGGCCACATCCGAAACTTTTCTCGCATGAAACTACAATTAGGAAGAACCAACATCCTCAACATCGCCCGCCGCACCGAACAGGGACTTTATCTCAGCGGAGGGCCAGAAGACATTCTCCTGCCCAATCGCTACGTTCCCGAAGGTGCCGGCATCGGTGATGATATTGAGGTCTTTGTGTACCTCGACAACGAAGAGCGATTGATAGCGACAACGGAAAAGCCCTATGCCCAGGTTGGAGATTTTGCCTGGCTGCAAGTAGCGTGGGTTAACCAGTTCGGAGCATTTCTCGACTGGGGACTTATGAAAGACCTTTTCGTGCCTTTCCGCGAGCAAAAGATGAAAATGCAGAAAGGACGGAGCTATCTCGTACATGTGCACCTCGACCCCGAGACGTACCGAATCATGGCCTCGGCAAAAGTTGAACGTTACCTCTCCAATGACTGGCCTCCCTATCACGGTGGCGACGAAGTGGACGCTTTAGTGTGGCAGAAAACCGACCTCGGCTTTAAAGTCATCGTAGACAACCAGTTCTCTGGTCTTCTTTTCGACGACGAAATCTTCCGTCAACTACACAGTGGCGACCGCCTGAAAGCTTATGTCAAGCAAGTGCGTCCCGACGGGAAAATAGACCTTTCACTACAAAAGAAAGGGCAAAAGGCCGTGGCAGACTTCAGCGAAATTCTCCTTGAACATATTCAGACCAGCGGTGGTTTCACATCCTTTGACGACAAGACTCCAGCCGAAGAGATTTACGCTTTCTTCGGCGTGAGCAAGAAGGTATTCAAGAAAGCCATAGGCGATCTTTACCGCCGTCACCTCATCGCCATCACCGATGACGGGCTTGTCCTTAACACAGCAACACCGTCCGATGCGCCCAACATCTGAAAAGCTAAACAAGGATGGGAAAGTGAAATAAAAAAAAGCTGAAAGCGGCTCGCTTATTAAGTAAAAGTCTTATCTTTGCAAGCGATTTCCTATTGGTGTGCCGGTTTATGCACCTAAGCGTGTTTACCAACACGCCTAAGTGTATTGGCCGATGCACCTAAGAGAATTGGCCAACACGCCTAAGAGATTTTTTACATATCTAAAATATAAAGAACTCATGGATCTTAAAAAGCTATTTCCAATTGTTCTGATAACATTGGCATCAGCTTCGGCAGTCGCTGCCGACTATACATTCCGTCTTCGCAATTCTCTCGGCTTTGCCCGTACGAACGAAGTCGTGGAAGTACCCGTGCCTGCCGGCACCGACCTTAGTGCAGTAACACTCAGCAATGACGGCGGCGAGCTTGTTCCTTTTGAAGTGGTAGGCTCCGACCACATTCGTTTTTGCGCAACAGTTGCCCACGGTAGCACTTCAGGTTATACCCTCCGCGAAGGAACGCCACTATCGCCTGCAAAAGCGACTTACGCGGCTGTGATGATGCCTTCGAACCGTGCCGACATCGCCTGGGAAAACAATCTTTGCGCCTATCGCATGTATAGCTCCGTACTCCTGAGGAACGAGCCGAACACAGCACAAGGCGTTGATGTGTGGTTCAAGAAGCGGGCCACTCCGGTCATCAATGAGATGTATAAGCTGTCGAACTACCACAACGAAAGTCAGTATGGCGTTGATGCGTATTCGGTCAACGGAAAGCGACTCGGCTGCGGAGGCACAGCAGTGGTAGAAAATGGGCACCTCGTGATGCACAATCCCTACGACGCTTGTGAGATTACCCAACAAGACGCACTTCGCTCAGCGTTTAAGCTTACTTACAACAACGTTGTCGCTGGTGGACAGAAATATACGAAAACGCTCAACGTGGAAACCACGGCCGGAGCATTGCTCAACAAAGCTACCGTGCGCCTCGACGGTCCCTCGGCCACCATGCGACTGGCTGTTGCAATCTATCAGCACACGGATATGACCCACCTCGTCGAGGGTGTGGCCTACACCGAAATACCAGGTCTCGTCGGATGGGCTGAGGCTAAGAGCGAAGGTTCCGTTACTTCTGCGGGTGCTCGTTTCTTCCAAGGCGCTTATGTCCCTGCTCAATTCAACCCTACCACGGAAGTCATCGACGACCACCTCTGCCTCGTAGTGGACTATCAGGCTGGCACCGAACTGACTTTCTACTTCGGCGGCGGATGGAGCATTTTCCCGGAAGGACGCTACACGCAGGACGACGAGTGGTTTGAAGCCCTCGACCAATTTAAGCAGGCCATCGAGAGTCCGCTCGCACTCACCTCCATGCACGACGTTTTGAACCGCGACGATGTACTCGACATTCTCAACACCGTCAACGAGACATGGCAAACACGCAACGCTTCGCATGGCGACTATTTCTGGAACCGCGCCGTCTACCACATCGGCAACATGGCTGCTTATGACGTCACCGGCAACCAGCAATACCTGGACTTCTCTACAACTTGGGCCAAGAAGTCAAACTGGTGGGGCGCCAAGGGTACAGACAAGACAAAATGGCAATACAAGACTTATGGCGAGGGAGCAAACTGGGTGCTTTTCGGCGACAATCAAGTGTGCTTCCAGGTTTACATAGACCTCTTCAACCTCGATCCCGCTCATGAGCAGAAAAAGATAGAACGTGCTCTCGAGGTTATGGGATACGAGATTGCAACCGATGAAACAGATTATCTTTGGTGGGTAGACGGCCTGTTCATGGTTATGCCTATCATGACCAAGCTCTACAATATCACTGGCGACGCCAACTATCTCGACAAGATGTATGCTTATTGGCAGTATGCAAATTCTATCATGTACGACGAAGAGACAGGTCTCTACTTCCGAGATGCCAAATACGTCTATCCCGCACACAAGACTAATAGTGGAAAGAAGGACTTCTGGGCTCGCGGTGACGGCTGGATATTTGCAGCCTTTGCCAAAGTGCTGGCCGACCTCCCGCTCACCGACTCACACCGCGATGAGTACATTGCTTATTACCGTCGCTTGGCTGCTGCGCTTAAATCTTGTCAGCAAGAAGAAGGCTATTGGACGCGTTCGCTGCTCGATCCTGCTCAAGCTCCCGGGCGTGAAACATCAGGCACGGCACTCTTCTGCTATGGTTACGCATGGGGCATTCGCAATGGCATCTTGGACGAACTCGAGTATGGCGAGACTTTGGAACGCGCTTGGAACTACCTCTCCACCATAGCTTTGCAGGAAGATGGCACCGTAGGCTACATTCAGCCTATCGGAGAGAATGCCAGTCCCAACACTATCGTGAAGCCCACCGACTACCACGATTTCGGCGTTGGAGCCTACCTCTTGGCGGCTTCGGAGATGAGCCGTATGGCTGTAAGCGACCTCGAGCTGCCGAAACTACGCATGACGAATGTTGCACTTGAGGCCAACGATGCACACCAACTCACCGTGACGTTCAATATGCCGCCGGCTGAAGAAGAGGCTGCAGAAGCTTCTCATTACCTTCTCGACGGTATTGCTTTGAATGCAGATAAAATTGAAGTGCTCGACAACGCGGTTACCATTCACCTCGCCGACAGCATCGACTACGGTCTCTATCGCTTCAGCGTTGAGAACCTTCATAGCGCTGAAGGCGGTGTGCTGGCTCAGAACCAACAGCGGACACTTCTGCGGACAGTGCCGCTTGACAACAAACAGACAGACATAACTATCACTGCCATCGGCTCACAGACGGGCAACCCCTACAGCAACGTCAACGACGGCAAGCTCTCCACACGCTGGAGTCAAGAAGGCACCAACCAATGGATACGTTTCGACCTCAAGTCGGTAAAGAGTGTATGGGCTGTTGACGTAGCGTTCTACAATGGTGACACGCGCGTGTTCTACTTTAAGATACAAACTTCCAACGATAATCGCACATGGACTGATGCCTCTGGCGACCTCGTCAGCAGCGGCCTCACAAACGAGATGGAGCGCTATCGGATCCAACCCGTCGAAGCCCGCTACGTACGCCTGCTTTGCAGTGGGAACTCCACTAATAAATGGAATAGTCCAACCGAAGTGCGCATTCGCTTCGACGAGACGGATGCCATTAACGATATCTTGGAAGAAGGTGTGGAAAGTCCCACGTCTGACCTTATCTATGACCTCGCAGGACGCAAGACAAACGTTCTACGCAAAGGAATTTACGTAGTCAATGGAAAGAAAGTAATTGTAAAGTGACCAAAACTAAGAACATCATACACATGAAAAAAATTCTTCTGACTATCTCGCTGATGGCTGTTGCCTTCTGCAGCACCATAGCTCAGGAAACGTACAGCGGCACGGTCGTTGCCGACGAGGGTGCTTGGTGCTGGTTTGCCGACCCGCGTGCCTTGCATTATGAGAACACCGACGGCACCATCAATGCCACCTATATCGGCTACATCGACGTCCACGGCAACGTCAAGGCTACGCAGTACGACTGGGTTAGCGGCCACAAGACCGACGTGCTCATCCGCTCCTACTTCCAGCCCGACGACCACAACAACCCCACCTTCGTCGTCCTGCCCGACGAGCGCGTCATGATCTTCTACACGCGCCACACCGACGAGCCCTGCATCTGGTATCGCGTATCCCAGAAGCCCGGCGACATCACCGCCCTCGGCGACGAGAAGCGCCTGGCCACGGCCAACAACACGACCTATCCCTCGCCCTTCATCCTCTCGGACGACCCCGACCACATCTATCTCTGCTGGCGAGGCATCAACTGGCACCCGACCATCGCCCGCCTGACCATGCCCGATGCTGAAGGCAACTGTAAGTTCGACTTTGGGCCGAAGCAGATTGTGCAATCGACCGGCGCCCGGCCTTACGCCAAATACCAAAGCAACGGCAAGGACAAGATTTACCTCTCCTACACAACTGGCCACCCCGACAACGAGATGCCCGACTGGCTTTACTTCAACGTCATCGACATCAACCACGGCAACGGCCCCATCCTGCGCGACATCAAGGGTAACCAACTCTCAGTCATCGCCAATGGCGCTCACAACGTCAACAAACAGAGCAGCTATGCCAGCGCCCACCCGGCAGCTATCGTTGACAACACGGCTGGCATCCGCAACTGGGTGTGGCAGATCACCTTGGATGAGAACGAGAATCCCGTCATCGCCTATCCCCACATCGACGATGCCAAGACGACACACGTCTATTGGTACGCACGCTGGACGGGCAGCGAATGGCGCCGCACATGGGTGCAATATGGCGGCCACGCCTTCCACAAGAACTGGAACAGCACCGAGCGCTGCTACAGCGGCGGTATGGCTGTAGACCCCGACCATGTGAACGACCTCTACCTGAGCATCCCCACGACGAACGGACAGTACAACAAGGACGGCGTCTACGAGATATGGAAGTACACCATCGACGACGAGGGAAAGGTTGCAGGCAGCGAGCAGATTACCCGCAACTCCGAGAAGAACAACGTCCGCCCCTTCATCATCCCTGGTTCCAAGAACTCCAAGATGCGCCTCGCCTGGATGAACGGCGACTACTACTATTGGATGGTACAGAAGGCTTACCCCAAGGGCTACCCAACGGGCATTCGCGTGAACTATGCATGGGAGGAAGAGCTGACGCCGGAGGAAGAGCCTGCAGAGCCACGTGTTCCGTGCGTTTGTTTTGCCAACGGAGAGTCGTTGGTGATGGCATTTGCTATGGACGAGAATAACTACGAAGGCACGCTTTTTGAGATTGGAGACACGCGTGATGGCGGACATGTGCTGACCTATAGCCTCGGCACGGACAACTATCCCGTCATGACCATCAATGGCAAGAGCTACAAGAGCCAGAACCGCCTGCTCACCTCCGACAACTGGGCAACGGGGTCATCCGGAACAGGCGGCGATAACCATCCTACAAAGGTGACAACATGGGTCTTTGCGATGACCTATGATGGTCAGCGGCTCATCACCTATCGTAATGGACTTGTGGATCAGGTCATCGAGACGACCGAGAACCTTGGCGGTGATATCTATGCGACAGATGATAGCTATCACCACACATGCTTGTCCATCAAAGAGTTCTATGGCGTAGCGTCGCCCTTGACGGTCCAATCGCTCACCAAAATCGCACAGGACCAGATGCAAGCCGAAGCCGCGAAGAACGCCCTTATGCTACTCGACCTCCCCGCCGAGACGCGCACCGACCTCGTCCTGCCCACCACGAAGCTTGGCCTCGACATCACCTGGAGCAGCTCTAACGAGCAAGTCATCTCCTCGCTTGGCGTACTCTTCGGCATTGCCGAAGACACCCCCGTCACCCTCACCGCCACCATCGCCGGCGAGAGCCGCACCTTCGACGTCACAGCCTTAGCGCGCGACATCACCAAGAACCTGCGCTACGAGCTGCCCAAAGCCCTCGACCAGACAAAAAACACAGCCACAGGCTTTGCTACCAACAAATATGGCACTGCGCCCCAAGGCCTGCTCAAAGGGCTCCGCTCCTACACCGTACTGCTCACGGCCAACGCTACGAAGATGCTCAAGCAGCCACGCCTCTACGACTTCGGCTCCGGCTCGGGCAACAGCCTCTTCCTGCGCGCCGACGCCCTCTCGGCCGGCATCAAGTACAATGGCGGGACGACGACCATGGTCACCAGCACCACCAAGCTCAAGACCGCTACCGACTACAAGCTCGCCGTCTCTTACGACGCAGCCTCGCGCAAGACCACTATATATATAAATGGTGTCGAGGACGTCAGCGGCACGGCCAACCAGACTGAAGCCTACCAACTCGAGGAGATCGCTGCAGACACCCGCAACTACATCGGACGCACACAGTGGTGGGACGGCCAGTACGCCGCCGACAACCAGGACTTCTGCGGCACCATCAGCGGTCTGCGTCTCTACGACATCTGCCTCACGCAGAAGGAGATCTGCGAGCTGCAAGACATCCCTTTTGAGCAAAAGGAGCTGCCCACTGAACTTGTCAATGGCGACTTCGAAGGCAATTACAGCGTGCTTACTGGTAGCGGTGTCAGCAGTGATCGCGCCATCTACGTTCCTGAAGGCTGGACCGTGGATCGCGCCAATGGCGACGCCAACGACCTAACAGCCCTAAAAGACGGTGACAAATATTTCAGCAACTTCTTCGGCTCATTGGCTAAGCCCGAGAGCAACGGTGCACAGACCTATTGGATTCGTCAGAACTGGGGCACACCCACGTTGACCCTCTCGCAGGAACTGCGCCTACCCGCCGGTAAGTACACCCTGACCTGTGACATCTGGAAGAGCGGCCTCGGCGGCGATGCCTATGTCAACATACAAACCGAAGGCGGTGCAACCGTCAAGTCTCAGACTATGGAGAACAAGACCGAATGGCAGCAGCTGAGCCTCGACTTCGAGAGCGACGGCGAAGCTTCAACAACGATTCAGCTTGTGGCCACCCACACCAGCGCCGGCTCCGAAAAAATCATCGGTTGGGACAATGTCGTTTTAACCTCGAATGAGACTGTCGGCATAAAAACTATTAATAAGACCTCAGCTCATTGGCCCCTCTATGATTTATCCGGACGACGCATAACCTCGCCTGAAACTGAAGGTATTTACATTCACGAAAACAAGAAACTCTACATACCAAAGAGATAAACTTTATGGATGACAAGATTGTGATGCAGGATGGGATTACCCATCACCTGAATAGGATGTACCAAGACTGGTTCTTGGATTATGCTTCGTACGTAATCCTTGAACGTGCCGTACCTCACATCAGCGACGGTTTCAAGCCTGTTCAGCGTCGAATCCTTCACTCCATGAAGCGTATGGACGACGGACGCTATAACAAGGTTGCCAATATCGTAGGCCATACGATGCAGTTCCACCCGCACGGCGACGCCAGCATCAAAGATGCACTCGTGCAGCTGGGGCAGAAGGAATTGCTCATCGACTGCCAAGGCAACTGGGGCAACATCCTTACAGGTGATGACGCGGCTGCTGGCCGTTACATTGAAGCACGCTTGTCGAAATTCGCTCTCGACGTTGTGTTCAACCCTAAAACTACCGAATGGAAGCTATCATACGATGGGCGCAACAAGGAGCCCATCACTTTACCCGTGAAGTTTCCACTTCTGTTAGCCCAAGGAGCTGAAGGCATTGCCGTTGGATTGTCATCCAAGATTTTACCTCACAACCTTAATGAACTCTGCGAAGCAGCCATAGCCTATCTCCACAACGAGCCGTTCCAGTTATACCCTGACTTCCCCACAGGAGGCAGTATCGATGTTTCAAAGTATAACGACGGCCAGCGTGGCGGCAGCGTGCGCGTGAGGGCCAAGATTGAAAAACGCGACTCAAAAACGCTGGCCATAACAGAAATCCCGTTCGGTAAAACAACAGGTTCACCTCAGAAGCCATCACAATTCATCGACTCCATACTGAAAGCAGCCGAGAAAGGCAAGATTAAAGTACGCAAGGTGGAAGACATGACTGCTGCAGGCGTAGAGATTCTCATCCACCTGATGCCAGGCGCATCGTCGGACAAGACTATCGATGCTCTTTATGCCTGCACTGACTGCGAAGTGAGCATCTCGCCCAACTGCTGTGTCATCGACGACCGCAAGCCTTGTTTCCTCACGGTCAGCGAAGTTCTACAGCGCTCTGTCGACAACACAAAAGAACTCTTGCGCAAAGAACTGCTCATACGTCGGGGCGAGTTAATGGAAGCCCTTCACTTTGCATCACTCGAGCGTATCTTCATAGAAGAACGCATATATAAAGGCAAACCATTCGAGAATGCCAACAGCACCGACGAGCTGTGCAACTACATCGACGAGCGTCTGACGCCATTCTACCCTCAGTTTGTACGTGAGGTTACCAAGGACGACATACTCCGCCTTCTGGAAATTAAGATGCAGCGCATAGCCAAATTCAACAAGGACAAGGCCGACGAAGCCATAGCCCGCATGAAAGAGGAAATAGCCAACATCGACCGCGACTTGGCCAACATGATAGAAGTGACCGTTGAATGGTTCCAGTTTATACAAGAGAAGTATGGCAAAGACCATCCACGCCTTACCGAAATCCGCAGCTTTGACAGCATCGAAGCCTCAAAAGTCGTAGAAGCCAACCAAAAGCTCTATATAAACCGTGAGGAAGGCTTTATAGGCACCTCTCTGAAGAAGGATGAGTTCGTATGCAACTGTTCTGACATCGACGACGTCATCATCTTCTACAAGGATGGCACCTACAAAGTTATCCGCATTGGCGAGAAAGTATTCGTAGGCGAGACAGAACGCTCAAAAGCCGAGAAGCGCAAATGCCAGATTATCCATGTGGCCATCTTCAAAAAAGGTGACACACGTACCATCTACAATTGCGTCTATCGCGATGGGCGCGACGGAGCCTACTTCATCAAACGCTTCAACGTTACCAGCATCACCCGCGACCGTGAATATGACCTCACCCAGGGTAAGCCTGGTAGTCGCGTGGCCTACTTCACGGCCAACCCCAACGGAGAAGCTGAAATAATCAAAGTAACATTCAAGCCCGTACCTAAGCTCAAGCGTGTCTCACTCGACAAAGATTTTAGCGACATACGCATTAAAGGCCGCGCTTCCATGGGCAACCTTCTCACTAAACTGGATGTGGAGCGCATCGGGCTCAAAAGCCATGGGGCAAGCACCTTGGGTGGGCGTAAAGTATGGTTTGACCACGACATTAAGCGCCTCAACTACGACGACCATGGCCAATACCTCGGCGAGTTTCACAGCGATGACAGCGTACTCGTAATCCTTGACAATGGTGAGTTCTATCTCACCAATTTCGACCTAAACAACCATTACGAGCAAAACATCCTGTTCATCGAGAAGTACGACCCAGACAAGGTATGGACTGCTGCTCTTTACGATGCAGACCAAGGTTACCCCTACCTTAAACGTTTCTCTCTTGAAGCCACAACACGCCACCAGAACTTCCTTGGAGAACGCGTGTCAAGCCCGATTGATATCAGCGAAGCGGCCAAGAACAACGTCAGCACCCTGTTGCTACTAACCGACACAGTATATCCACGCCTGCTTGTCAGTTTTGCTGCTCCCGACGACTTCCGCGAGCCTATAGAGATTGATGCAGAACAGTTCATCGGGCAAAAGAGTTTCAAGGCTAAAGGCAAACGCATCACAACGCTCGCTCTTGCTAAAATAGAAGAACTAACGCCCCTGCGAATGCCTGAAGCTGACGAGGACAGAGAAGCCGAAGAACCAGACGATTCAGCAGTCAGCGACGAAACGGACAGCAACTCGGAGCAAGAGTCTGTTATCGAAGTCACCTCCGACGAGGGGCTCAATGAGACAGGCACAGAAGACGAGGCCCTGACACATCCCAGCCTTGACCCTGAGACAGGCCAATTTAACCTCTTTGACTGATGCACACGCTACGCCCGATTATATGCCTCATTCTCTTAGGTCTGGTAGCTTGTACTCCAGTTGCAGCCCAGTACTCAAATGAGCTTTTTACCGACTCATCCTGCAGCAACACCCTTGGTACAAACATGCATGTCACCACCCACGCTACGCTTTTCGGAACTGGACGCGTGAGGTTACAAGACACCTACCTTTCACCGCTCGACTATAGTGGGCCGCAACTTTTCATTTTCCGAAGTCTGGAACGGCCAACAAGGCTTCTCGACAGCAAGGTTTTGTTTCACGGAGAATTTCGCGCAGACATATCCTCGACACAGCCACGCAAAGAGAATGCTACATATCTCGGTGGCACTCTTGGCTACACAGCCGCTTGGCTATATGGGTGGACCTTAAGCCAACGATTTAAGCTATGTGCCGGACCACAACTTGCAGGTTTAGTCGGAGGTTTATACAACACTCGCAACGGCAACAATCCAGCCCAGGTTTATCTGGAAACGAACTTAGGTGCTGCGCTACAACTGTCCTACTCCCTACGCATTAAGCACTACCCTATTACCATAAGCAACCAATTGGGCGTGCCCTTGCTTGGAGCCATGTTCACTCCTGCCTATGGTCAAAGCTATTACGAAATATTCTCACTCGGCCACACCGACCATAACATACGCGCCACGCACCCATTCAATGCACCAAGCTTCAGCGATAGGCTCACGGTAGACTTTCCTTGTCGTAAATCTATCCTCCGCATTGGCTACCTTATCGACATACGCCAGAGCGATGTCAACAACCTCCGTCGGCATGCTTACTCACAAGCATTTATGATTGGTTGGGTGCGCAATATTTGCATCATACCACCCCTCCGCTATGAAGCAACACGCTAACATCTCGCCAGCCATCATCGAGTATGTCGAGGCCGAGATTATCCCTCGTTACGACCACTTCGACAAAGCCCACCGACGCGACCATGTGACAATGGTCATCAGCCAAAGCATGCAGTTGGCCAAACAGCTCAACGTCCGTCAAGACATGGCTTACGTCATAGCAGCTTACCACGACACAGGGCTGTGCGAAGGGCGAGAGCATCATCATGAGGTTTCGGCACAAATCATCAGGGCGGACGCCCGTTTACGCGATTGGTTCACCGAAGATGAAATTGCCATCATGGCCGAGGCAGCCGAGGATCACCGTGCCTCCGCTGGGCATGAGCCCCGCAGTATCTATGGGCGCATCGTGGCCGAAGCCGACCGGTTTATCGACCCACATACCATCATTCGTCGCACTGTCCAGTACGGGTTAGAACATTATCCACGACTAAGCCGCGAAGAACATTTCCAACGCATGCTGAGCCACCTGCACGAAAAGTATGGCCGTAACGGCTACCTCCACCTCTGGTTCTCCGATTCGCCCAATGCACACCGGCTGGAGATGCTTCGCCAAATGATGCTCGACGAAGCTCTTCTCCGACAACTATTCAATCAGTTTTTCGAAACAGAGCAATAAAAAGGCGGCTCAACCTATGATGGATGCATAAGCAGCTTAGGGCAACCAACCAAAAACCACAATATATATAATGTGGTTGCAATAAGCGAATCTATCAACATGATATAATATCTATTGAAAAGAAAAGAGAGGACTTGCATGTCCTCTCTTGAATCTCCAGCCTTTTCCGCTGTGTCGTTTGGGATTTCTGCCCGTCCCGACGTTTTCAGGATTGCGGCCTTCTGTTCTGAAAAGTGATCCGTTTGGGGCTCGAACCCAAGACCCCAACATTAAAAGTGTTGTGCTCTACCAGCTGAGCTAACGGATCTACCTAATGCGAAAACGAGCTTTAATTCTCATTTTGCGGCTGCAAAGGTACAGTCTTTTTATGTAGTACGCAAACTTTTGGGCAACTTTTTTGCGTCTCAGCCGCAATAAGTGGGCACAACAGGTGTCAGCCGAATGGATTTTCCACCTTTTCTTCCAGCACGAAACGCTTGTAATACGATATTAGCAATGTGGTGAGCGGCAGAGCTATGATAAGGCCAATAAAGCCCAGCAACGAGCCCCATATCGACAGCGAAAGCAGGATCACAGCAGGTTTCAGCCCCATAGCCGAACCCATTATCTTTGGAACAAGCACCATGTCTTGAATCATTTGTACAACCAGCACTACGATTACGGCCGGCAGAAAAATGAACCAGAAATTCTCACCCGTATCGGCCGCCTTGAGCAAGGCAAGAAGCATCATGGGCAAGAACCCCAACGTTTGCAGGTAAGGTACCAGATTAAGGAAGCCCATGAACAGGCCTAAACCAACAGCCATAGGGAAGCCTACGATGAGGAAGCCTATGGAAAAGAGTATCCCTACACAAAGTGCCACAAGGCCTTGACCGCGGAAATAACTATTCATGCCATGCTCTAAGTCGTCTACGAGCTGCGACGCAAACGGACGGGCACGTTCTGGCAGTAGACCGAACCAACCGTCGCTCAGTTTCTCGTAGTCCTGAAGAATGAAAAACATGTATAAAAGCACAATCAGCGACCCCACGATGCCGACAGCAAAATCGAAAGTCTGATAAATCAGTTCCCATAGCTGACCCAGCAACGACTGCACGGCATCCATAAAGCTTTTCTCTTTCACCAGATCCACAATATCGGCTTGATATTTCGAACCGTATTGGTTGAGAAAATCCTGAATATAAGGTATTAGGTTCGTTCCGCCGAGAATACGTTCTGAGTACTTGGCAAACAAACCATTAGCCTTAGAGAATTCCGAGATAATAGGCGGAATGACTAACAACAGAGCCCCTGTGAGAACAGCAATCACGATTACCAGTGCCGCAAAGATGCTGAGCGTGCGGAAACGCAAGTGGCAGCGATATTGCAATAAACGGACTAAAGGATAGATGAGATAAGCGAGCAGCCACGCTATGAAAAAAGGCAACAGTACGTTGCTGAGTTTATTGATAAGGAACCCTATAAGTACCAGCAAAAGCACAATGAGCGTTCCTCGGATAAAGCTATCGAATGTAATAGGTTGCTTGAGCATTAATCTATAATTTGAGATGAATATTGTCAACTATCTTCATTTGGCCTGTAACGCTTCGGCATAGCACTGCCTACATAGAGGTTCGTATTCGTGGGTCTCGCCCAAGAGCACTTGTTTATCGCCTGCAACAATACGGTGGCTAACGTAGGCAAGGGCACCGCAACGAACACAAATCGCATGCACCTTGGTCACCTCATCGGCGATGGCACAGAGCTTCGGCATAGGCCCGAAAGGCTGACCGCGGAAGTCAAGGTCGAGCCCTGCCACCACTACGCGTATACCACGATTGGCCAACTCGTTGCAGACGTCTACGATCTGGTCGTCAAAGAACTGCGCTTCGTCTATCCCGAGCACATCGCAATCTGACCCCATAAGCAGTATGCTGGCAGCACTTTCCACGGGCGTTGAAGGAATGGCCTTGCCCTCGTGGCTGACGACGTCTTCTTCGCTGTAGCGCACATCTATCGAAGGTTTGAAGATTTCCACCTTCTGTTTTGCAAACATGGCTCGTTTGATACGCCGGATGAGCTCCTCGGTCTTTCCCGAGAACATAGAGCCACACACGACCTCCACGCGGCCGCGGCGCATAATTTCACCGTTATAGTCTCGTTCGCTCCTCATTTGTTTGTTTCTGTATTTTGTGTCAAAAGTACGGTTTTATTGTATTTCAGCCAAAGAAAACGGAAGAAAAACCAGCCCCAAACGCAAATAAAATATAAAAAGACAAAGTTTAATGCCTAATCTTGAACCATTACATGAAAAATAACTATCTTTGCCCTATGCTATATCTCGTACCAACGCCTGTAGGCAACTTGGAAGACATCACGATGCGCGCGCTCAGAGTGTTGCGTGAAGCAGATTTAATACTTGCGGAAGACACCCGCACGAGTGGTCTGTTGCTTAAGCATTTCGACATCCACAAGCCCATGCTCTCCTATCATAAATTCAATGAGCATCAGACTGTGGAACGGATTGTCGAGCGTCTGCAGACGGGCGAAAACATTGCGGTAGTAAGCGATGCCGGCACTCCTGCCATCAGTGATCCCGGCTTCCTTGTAGCCCGCGAAGCCGTTCGCGCCGGTGTGGAGGTAAGTTGCCTGCCAGGTGCCACCGCTTTCGTTCCAGCTTTGGTAGCCTCTGGCCTGCCCTGCGACCGCTTTTGCTTCGAAGGCTTTCTCCCGCAGAAAAAAGGGCGCCAGACGCGAATTACACAGCTGGCCGACGAGACCCGCACAATGGTATTCTATGAATCACCTCACCGCGTTGTGAAAGCCCTGCAGCAATTTGCCGAGATTTTCGGAGAAGACCGACCTGCTGCAGCCTGCCGTGAAATTTCAAAGGTCCACGAGCAAATCGTCAGAGGGACGTTAGCAGAGGTGCTTGCCCACTTCATGGAGAACGAGCCACGCGGCGAGTTTGTCATTGTGGTAGGTGGCAAACAGGCGTAACACTACTATTCAAAAAAACAAACTATCTTGAAGCAACATATTTAATTCAACAGCAATATGAAAAAGATTTTTCTTGTGCCCTTGTGTCTGCTGACACTGGCATCTTGCAACGAATTCGGTAAGACCAACGAACGAGCTCAGATGGAGCGCGACTCTTTAATGCAACTCATCGACGAGAAAGATGTAGAACTCAACGAAATCATGGGTTCAGTAAACGAAATCCAAGAGGGATTCCGCCTCATCAACGAAGCTGAAGGCCGCATAACAGTAGCCAATGGCAACCCTGAGAGTTCGTCCTCACGTGAAGTCATACGCGAGAACATGCAGTTCATCCAAGAAACTCTACGTCAGAACAGAGAGAAGGTGGCACAATTGCAACAGCGCCTGAAGACAACCACTGTCAACGTAGAGAAACTCACAAAAACCATCGAGAACTTGTCGGCTCAGCTCGAAGAACAGAACGCACACATCCAGGAATTGCAAGCTCAGCTTGCAGAAAAGGACGTCCAGATTGCTGAGCAGGGCGACCAAATCAATTCGCTCAACGAAAGCGTCACAAATCTCGAAGCCGACAACCAGCAAAAACAGGCCACCATCACCGCACAAGACAAGGATCTCCACAGCGCATGGTTCGTCTTTGGCACCAAGGCTGAGCTCAAAGAGCAAAAGATTCTCCAAAAAGGCGACGTGCTGAAATCAAACAATTTCAATCGCGACTACTTCACCAAGATTGACACACGCATCGACAAGGAGATTAAGCTCTACAGCAAGAGTGCAGAGATTCTCACCAATCACCCTGCCGGCAGCTACGTACTGGCCAAAGACGCCAAGGGACAATACGTACTCCGCATCACCGATCCAAACAAGTTCTGGGGGGCAAGCAAGTACCTTGTCATTCAGGTTAAATAAACATTAATAGGATTTAAAGATTTTATGTTTCAGGGAAAGTCTTAGCGCCTTGAGCCCTTTGGTTACTACTGGCATACCTACTCCTTAACATAGAATCATTAAATCATACACATGAAAGAATTTGTCATAACAGAGGCTAAAGCCGAAACAGCGATACTCGTAGCGCTCATCACTCCACTGCAGAATGAGCGCCGGACTAATGAATACCTCGACGAACTGGAATTTCTTGCCACAACAGCTGGTGCCGTTACCATTAAACGCTTCACACAACGCGTTGCAGGTCCCAGTCAAGTGAGCTACGTGGGCAAGGGAAAGCTCGACGAAATACGTGCTTTCATCCAAGCCGAAGAGGACGCCGAGCGAGAAGTGGGAATGGTCATCTTCGATGATGAGCTCAGTGCAAAACAGCTACGCAACATTGAACAAGTGCTGAGAGTAAAGATTCTCGACCGCACATCGCTCATCCTCGACATCTTTGCCATGCGGGCACAAACGGCCAATGCCAAGACCCAGGTCGAACTGGCACAATACCGCTACATGCTACCTCGTCTACACCGTCTATGGACTCACCTCGAACGTCAAGGTGGCGGTTCAGGCTCGGGTGGAGGCAAGGGCAGTGTAGGCTTGCGTGGACCGGGTGAGACGCAGCTGGAGATGGACCGACGAATCATCCTTAACCGCATGAGTCTCCTCAAACAGCGTCTGGCCGATATCGACAGACAGAAAACCACCCAGCGCAGCAATCGTGGGCGATTGATTCGTGTGGCGCTCGTTGGCTACACCAACGTAGGCAAGAGCACGCTCATGAATCTATTGTCCAAAAGCGAAGTCTTCGCCGAGAACAAGCTGTTCGCCACCTTGGATACTACCGTTCGCAAAGTAATCATTGAGAACCTTCCCTTCCTTCTGTCTGATACCGTAGGGTTCATTCGGAAACTGCCAACCGACCTCATTGAAAGCTTCAAGAGCACGCTCGACGAGGTGCGTGAGGCCGATTTGCTGGTGCATGTCGTAGATATCTCTCACCCCGACTTCGAAGAACAAATCAAAGTGGTCAACAAGACGCTTGCCGATCTCGGCTGTGCAGACAAGCCCCAGATGATTCTGTTCAATAAAATTGATGCCTACACCTTCGTCCCCAAGGACGAGGACGACCTCACACCAGCCACGCGCGAAAACATGTCGCTACCCGACCTCATGAAAACATGGATGGCGAAGATGAATGGCGACTGTCTTTTCATCAGTGCGCGCGAACGTGAAAATATTGATGAGCTCAAGCGTGCGCTCTATGACAAAGTGCGTGAACTACACGTACAAAAGTATCCCTACAACGACTTCCTCTATCAGAACTATGATGTCGATGAAAAATTATAAACAATAAAAACTACCATACATGGCAAACAAACCAGACTTCAAGTACGCCCCTATGTTCCAGCTGGGCGAAGACAAAACACAGTATCGCCTCCTCTCGAAGGAGGGCGTGACCACCTCTGAGTTCGAAGGGAAAGAAATCGTCAAGGTCTCACCCGAAGCCCTGACGTTGCTGGCTCAGCAGGCTTTCCACGACGTGGAGTTCATGCTGCGCCGCGAGCACAACGAGCAAGTGGCTGCTATCCTCAACGATCCCGAGGCTACTGAAAACGACAAATACGTTGCCCTGCAGTTCCTGCGCAACGCGGAGGTGGCTGCCAAAGGCATACTTCCCTTCTGTCAGGACACCGGCACCGCCATCATCCACGGCGAAAAAGGTCAGCAAGTGTGGACGGGCTTCGAGGACGAAGAAGCTCTTTCGCGCGGTGTCTACAACACCTTCACCGAGGACAACCTGCGCTATTCCCAGAATGCTCCCTTGAACATGTACGACGAGGTAAACACACGCTGCAACCTGCCCGCACAAATCGACATCGAGGCCTGCGAGGGCGCAGAGTACCGCTTCGTCATGGTGGCCAAGGGTGGCGGATCAGCCAATAAGACATACTTCTACCCAATGACCAAGGCTACCATCCAGAACGAGGGTACGCTCATTCCTTTCCTCGTTGAGAAGATGAAGAGCCTCGGCACCGCTGCCTGCCCGCCTTATCACATCGCGTTCGTCATTGGCGGCACATCGGCAGAGAAGAACCTCCTCACGGTCAAGCTCGCCAGCATCAAGTACTACGACAGCTTGCCCACCACCGGCGACGAAACAGGTCGTGCTTTCCGCGATATCGACCTTGAGAAGAAGTTGCTGAAGGAAGCACACAATATTGGCCTTGGCGCACAATTCGGCGGCAAGTACATGGCCCACGACATCCGCGTCGTCCGCCTGCCGCGCCACGGTGCATCATGCCCCATCGGCATGGGCGTCAGCTGCTCGGCCGACCGCAACATCAAGGCCAAGATTAATCGCGACGGCATCTGGCTGGAAGTGATGGACAGCAACCCCACAGAGCTCATCCCCGAAGCACTGCGTCGTCCGGGCGAAGGCACCAAGGGCATTGAGATAGACCTCTCGAAGGGCATCGACGCTGTGCGTGCCGAACTGACTAAATACCCCGTATCGACCCGCGTCAACCTCAAGGGTACTATCATCGTGGCTCGCGACATTGCTCATGCCAAGCTGAAAGCACGTCTGGATGCAGGCGAGGACATGCCGCAGTACTTCAAGGACTACCCCGTCCTCTACGCAGGTCCCGCCAAGACGCCCGATGGCTATCCTTGCGGATCCATGGGGCCGACCACAGCCAATCGTATGGACCCCTACGTTGACGAGTTCCAGGATCACGGTGCTTCGCTCGTCATGATTGCCAAGGGCAACCGCTCGCAGCAGGTGACCGATGCCTGCCAGAAACACGGCGGCTTCTACCTCGGAACCATCGGCGGCGTGGCTGCAGTGCTCTCTCAGTCCAGCATCAAATCTATTGAATGCGTCGAATATCCCGAACTCGGCATGGAAGCCATCTGGAAGATTGAAGTCGAGGACTTCCCTGCATTCATCCTTGTCGACGACAAGGGCAATGATTTCTTCAAACAGTTAAAACCGCTGTGCTGCAAGAATTAATACGAATCGCTCAATTTATATACGTGTATACAATGGTTCCCGCTCCATCTGAAGCGGGCACCATTTTTAATTAACCACGACAAGCACCAACTGATACCTATCACCATAATGAAGAAATTCTTTTTCACCCTGATTATAGCCTTCTCTGCAGTCGTCTGCGGTTGCAGCGACGATGTTGCCGTAACACCTGCCAACAAGGACTATTTCACACTTTGGAATTCATGCGAAGCTGTTACCGCCTTACAGGACTACATGAAGGACATTACAGACCCGTCTTCAAAGAACTTCATCAAGGAAGAGGATCGAATTGCCACCTTCGACATGGACGGCACCTTCATAGGCGAACTCTATCCCACCTATTTCGAGTACAACCTTTTGGAATATCGTGTGCTGGACGATGAAACATACAAAGACATTGCTCCAGACGATGTCAAAGAGACAGCTCAGGAGATTCGCGACTTCGTCAGAAAAGGCCAAAAGCTCCCGTCGCACTTCGACCTGAAGCATGCCCAGGCCGCAGCAAAAGCCTATGCAGGCATGACGCTTGCCCAGTTCCGTGACTACGTTAAAGCGTATGCAGCCAAACAGGCAAACGGCTTCAGCGGCATGACCTACGGCCAAAGTTTTTACAAACCCATGCTCCAAGTTTTCGACTACCTGAAGGCTAATGGCTTCACCTACTACGTCGTTTCCGGCTCCGACAGGTTTATATGCCGCGCCCTTGTCGACGACATCGGCATCGAACCCAATCGTGTGATTGGCATGGACGTAAAGCTCCGCTCTTCCAGCCAAGGCTCTGAGGCCGGCGTCAACTACACCATGGGCAAGGAGGAGGACCTTGTCCGCACAGACGAGCTTATCATCAAGAACCTGAAAACCAACAAAGTGCTTCAAATCACCCAGGAGATTGGCAAAGTTCCCGTTCTTTCGTTTGGCAACAGCAGCGGCGATTGTGCCATGCATAACTATTGCCTCAGCAATCCCACCTACAAGTCTGCGGCCTTCATGCTCATCGCCGACGATGATCTCAGAGACCATGCCGACCGAGACAAAGCACTATCTTTAGGCACACAATGGCACGAAAATGGCTATCATGTCATTTCCATGCGCGACGACTTCAAGACCATCTATGGCGAAGGCGTAGAGAAAACCGATTTCACATTCCCCGTTGACACACGGGCACTCACCGAGTGGCAAGCCGGAAAGACGGTGACAGACGAGGAAATAGAAGCTTTCGGAGGCATTGACAAATGCTTCGCAGCCGAACCTATCCCTGATAATGTGTGGAATCGCATGCAAGGAAAGACCTATAAAGATAACCCCTACATCGGACGCAGCGACCTGCGCCACATCCGTGCCCTACATTGGGACTACGACCAGAAGATACATGTGGGTGAAATGATTTGCAACGTTATGATTGCCGACCGAGTGGCACGCATCCTGCGCCAGCTCTATGATGCAAAATACCCCATCCAACGGATGCTTTTGCCGGACGTCTACGATGCTGACGACGAGACGCAAATGCGCGACAACAACTCGTCGTGTTTCTGCTATCGCTCTATTGCAGGAAGCACCAAGCTCTCTAAACATGCCCGTGGGCTGGCCGTAGACATCAACACGCTCTACAATCCTTACTACAAAGACCGAGCTGACGGCACCCGATTCATTCAGCCTGCCACGGCAGAGGAATATTGCGACCGCACAAAATCCTTCCCTTACAAGATTGACCACAGCGACCTCTGCTTCCGTCTCTTCACTGAGGCTGGCTTCGAATGGGGAGGCGACTGGACCTCATGCAAGGACTTCCAACATTTTGAATTGATAGAGGAATAAAGCGAAGACATTCAGCTCAAGTCATCTGCAACGAAAGGTCGGGCGGTCGTTTATGCTCCAGCCCAAGGCTTGATTCTTTAGCAAAGCCGGCCCACTGGCAGATACATTTTTTCCAGACATGCGACTACGCTTAGCCGCGCAGAAATAAAACAAGCTGTTTTACCTTGAAACACCTATGTTCGTTGGCTGATGAAGCTAACGGTTTCCAGGTAAAACAACTTGTTTTTTTCTGCGCGGCTTTCTTTTTTTCCTTTCTGAACCGGCTACAAGAGCATAGCCACCTATCGGCAAAGGTCTATAGTGTCCATCAAAAGAGGTCTGCTTGCGATGCCTTTTGTTCACTAAAAGAATGAAGCCAACATCCGACGTCGAAGTCATTGAGTCGGGTTCCTTAAGCGGTTTTGCTTGGTTGCAGGCCGCAACTCATACGGGAACGAAGTTCGTTCCATGCGCATGGAACGTTCATTCGATGGTCATGGAATGATTGTTCCATGCGCATCGAACGAACGTAGTAGTTGGGCGCATGTAGCAATTGTACAGAAAGAAAGGCCTGAGATGGTCGTTTGCGGCACGGATACTGAATAAATGCAGGGAAGAATTGTGCAGAAAGGAAAAACTGAGATAGTCGTTTGCTGTACAGATACTGAATAAATGCAGGGAAGAATTGTGCAGAAAGGACGGCGAGAAGTAGGCGGCAGAGAAGGGCCAACGAACAAGGCATTTGACAAAAAAATGCAGAATCCTCAGCGATGAGCTCAGCGATGAGGATTCTGCATCTAAACCATATTTATTCAAAATAGAATACGAGCGAAACCATCTTCGACCGGCCTCTGTCGATGCCTTTAGTGAACTTAAGCAACGACTCGTCAATCAAATCCTGGCGGTCGTGAACGATAATATCACGCAGGCCGAAAGAGAAACGCAGCTCAGGGATGAGCTTGAAGTAAGGCAAATAGATGTCGCAACCCATTCCCAGCTCTACGAAGCAGTCGAAACGGTCGGCGAGTATGGCATTATGCTTCTTGGTCGTCAGGTCTACCGACGGGGCCACGCCTGCCACAACGTAAGGTCGGAAGTTGTTGTAGCGCGGAGCGGCTGCCTTCAGCAGCACAGGCACCGAGATGTAGGTCGACTTGAGGTTCTGTGTCGTATCGCGACCGCTCACCTGCTCGTGCATTGAAAGGTGCTTTTGTCCGAAATAGATGGTAGGCTGCAAACGTAGGCCAAGGTATTTCGAAAGCCTCAGCTCGCCCAGCACACCCACCGTGAAACCTGGTTGAAAGTTATCCACGTCCGTGTACCATTGCTCGCCCGACTCAGGGTCGACAAACCCGTTGTTCTTGAGCTCAACGTCCATCATGTTGATTCCCACGAAGAAGCCGTAGTGCAGGAAACGTTGGTCAAGGTATGGCCGGTTCTGAATACGTAACTCCTGTGCCCGTAGCCCTACGGCCACAGTCACGAGCATGAGCAATATGGAAACAACGCGTTTCATCTACGGTTAAATAACGTACAACCCGTGCGTTTTATTGCCTAATGCTTTTCAGTTTCAGCTTGGCTGCCTTCAGTCCATCGGCCTTAGCCGTAATGGTGACCTCGCCAGCCGTTGTCTTCGAACGCACGATTGCAAGTGCCCTGCCGAGGAAGAGCTGTCGGTGGTCTGTTGCCGTCAGTTCATCGCTATAGTGGTTACCGCTCGATACCGCAGCAAGGCTTGCTGGTCCGCTCACCTCGAAGCGTACGTCAGCATTTGCTGTGGGCACGACACGGCCGCGCTTGTCCACCGCTTCAACAACGACGTGGTTCAGATCCAACCCGTCGGCACGCCAGAAGGAGCTGTTGCCCGAGGCTTTCCCTTTGGTGTCGTTGTTCAAATCAGCTCGCAGGCGCAGTGCTACGGCTTCGCCAGCCGTCTCTTCGCGGTGGCGTGCCACGACCTTTCCGGCAGTGCGTGCCACGGCCTCAATATATCCGGGTTCGTAGGTCAGCTTGTCCCAACGGATCTGATTGCGCAGCTTCGGATTGCTCCTGTCGTTCTGCTTGCGGCCAAGGCTCTTGCCGTTCACGATCAGTTCTACCTCGTCGGCATTGGTGTAGACCGTGAGGTTCACATCCTCGCCGGGAGTGCGTGTCCAGTGGTCGGTCAGCTGTCGGATGCGCTGACTCACGCCGTTCCATTCGATGTTGCGGCTCTGTTCCTGGAAGCAGAGATGCACCACGGGCTCATCTGAGAAGATGCTCTTGGCCAGATAGGCGTTAGGTTTCGTTGTCAGATCGATATAGAACACGCCTTGGGCCCAACCCTTTGCAGGCCATCCCTGGCTCTCGCCGAGGTAGTCGATAGCTCCCCAGTAGGCAAGACCTATCACTTTGTCGAGGTTCATCTCGTAGAAGTTAGGTCCCATGGCTGCCGTCGTGGCTTCGCTCTGGTAGAACATCATCCAGGGGAAGCGGCGGCTGTCGCCGGGGAAGTACATATATCTATAGTTGTAGGCCGCGATGTCGGTCTCCATGACCAAGGGTGCGGGCAGCGAGTCAGTCAGCTGATTGCGGCCTCGCGGGTGCATGGCTACGGTAACGGGTCGTGTGCTGTCGTAACGTTTGAGCAAAGGTTTCATCATGCGATAGGGAGTAACGCCCCAGTCGCCATAAGGGATATTCCAGTAAGTCTGCAGTTCGTTGCCCAGACTCCAGAAGACGATGCTCGGGTGGTTGCGGTCACGACGTACCCATTCGGGCAGGTCGTGTTGCCATAGTTCCGTCCAAGGTGTGCGTCCTCCACAATACTGTGTCAGCCATTTGTCATAGAGTTCATCCACGACGAGTATGCCCAGCGAATCGCACATGTCCAGCAGACTCTCGCTGTAAGGGTTGTGGCTGGTGCGGATATGGTTGAAGCCAAAGTCCTTCAGCAACCTCAGACGCTTCTCTATGGCCCGAGGATAAGCAGCTGCGCCCAAGGCTCCGAGGGTATGATGGTTTGCAATACCTTTTAGCAGCACCTTCTTGCCATTCACCTTCATCCCATATTCCGGTGAGAACTCAACGCGGCGCACACCGAAGCGCGAACTTACTACATCGAGCTCCTTGCCTTGCTCATCTACGATGGCCACCTCGGCCGTGTAGAGGTAAGGGTCGTCGGTGCTCCACAGGTGAGCTTTTGGCAGACAGATAGGCTTCAGCTGATATTCGCGTGTACGCTGGTTGGCGGCGAAGCGGTTCTCGGTTGTCTCGTCGTAAACCACCTGTCCGCGCTGGTCGCGTATGCGCGTACGCATGCGTAATAATTTAATGTCACGAGCCAGACAGGTAGCCTCGGCCTGCACGAACACGCTGTCTGCTCCGTTCGTCGTGATATAGAGCGGATGGCGTGTGAAATAGACGTCGGGGGCTGTCGTCACTACGTGAACGTCGCGATAGAGTCCTGCGCCCGTGTACCATCGGCTGTTCTCGGGGCTGCGCGTGTCGGCCCGCACGGCCAGCACGTTGTTGCCGTCCCAGCGCAGGAGCTTGGTCACGTCGGCCTCGAAACCGAGGTAGCCGTAATCGGTTTTGCCAATCAACTGCCCGTTGAGGTAGGCATCGCCGACGTAAAGAATCCCTTCGAAATCAATGAGCACACGGCGGCCCTGCCATGCAGAGTCGGCTCGGAACGTCTTGCGATACCATCCTATGCCCATCTCCTTGAAGCCACGTGACGACAGACGGCTGCGGATGTTAGCGCCCGGGTCTGATGCATCGGGACGTTCGTCTGCCGAAGGCGTCACCCACGGTTGCTCAATCTGGAAATCATGTGGAAGGTCTACGTGGCGCCACGAGCTGTCGTCGAAGCCAACAGCCTCGGCACCGGCCACGTCGCCGGCATGGAAACGCCAATCGAAGTTAAAGAGTTCTTCCGTACGAGACTGACCGCTTGCGACTGAAGCCATTGCCAGCAGAATGGAGAGCAGAAAGGTACGTGCCATAATGATGTTTGTCGTTAGTCAAAAGGTACTTAAAAAAGAAAAACGCGGAGGTGCTGAGAATTATTCTCTGCGCCTCCGCGTTAACTTCTATGTTTCACTTTTCTTGTTGTAGCGGGACTCGGGATTGAACCGAGGACCTCATGATTATGAATCATGCGCTCTAACCATCTGAGCTATCCCGCCAACGTTGTGTCCGTTTTTCGAACGCGGGTGCAAAGGTAATGCTTTTTTGGTTTCCAACAAATGTTTTTGCAAAAAAAGTTGTTTTCATCAAATCTTTTTTCAATTCAAAGCCCTATCTTTGCCTCGACAATCCATTTCTGTCAGCCTTCATCTATCGCTCTCTGCCAACCGCCGCGAAACAGTTTTCACCGGTGCGCCAGCGACTCAAGCCCGATAATATGTCCCTCCTTCGTCTATTTCACAGTACCCTTGATCTGCTGTTGCCACGCATCTGCGACAGTTGTGGATGCCGCTTGGCTCTCGACGAGCAATTCGTTTGTGCCGAATGTCTGCTCAACTTGCCTCGTGAAGTCAACCACGACTGGCGCCACAACCAGCGTATGGCCGAATGGTCAGGACATAAAGCCCTGCTTCAGGCTGCAGCTTTCACACGGTACATCCGCGGAGGCCGTACAGCTCACATCATCCATAACCTGAAATACAACGGTCACGTTGAGCTGGGGCTCTGGATGGGACAACTGGCAGCCCGCCAGCTTCGCGACACAGGACTTTTTGACGATGTCGACGCCATAGTGCCATTGCCCCTGACACGCAAGCGTAAGTACAAGAGAGGTTTCAATCAGGCTGAGCTCATCGCAAACGGTATTGCCCAAGAGGTGCATCTGCCTGTACTCACTTCCGTGCTTCGTCGCACTGTCGACCGTGAGTCGCAGACGCATTTCACCTATGAGCAACGCAAGATTAATGCCCAGGGAATCTTCGACATTGCCGACCAAAACCAGACAGACTCGCTCTGCGGCAAGCATATCATGCTGGTCGACGACGTCATCACTACGGGAACAACCATGCTCAGTGCCATTCAGGCGCTTGAACAAATCCCTGACATCAGACTCACAGTCTTTGGCTGGGCATGGGTCAACCATATTTGAACGTCATCGCCCGAACTAACGATAGCCCTGAAAGTGCCGCACAGTCCTTGGCTGAAAATAACGGACACATCACCGCTCAACAACCTGTAGCCTTATCCTTCACAACACGATTTCCCGAACCTGTGCAGGTTCATGAAGAGGATAAATTAATTCGTCAACGCGTGGCGGGCGATGCCATCTCTTATTATTTATTCAGTTTCGCATGCGCTCAACCTGTTAGGCTGTAAGGTTTTAGGTTGTAAGGTTATGAGGTGTAATATGCATTTTTGCAAATTCGTACTATTTTCAGCTTAAGACCTCTAAGCGAAAAGCGACCTATCAACCTTACGACCTTAGGAACTGAAGCTTGCGAAAATTAAGTTATTTATTCATGTGAAAGATGAGTTAACCGAAGTTTTGGTTGCGAGCGGCAAGCCCGAAATCATTAAAAAAACATAAAAAACATAACTTTTTCGACCTTAATCAAAAATCTTTAATCTTCAATTCCTGTTCTTTGATCTTTAATTAGTAACTTTGCGCGGTTTTTTGAATCGAAAGGACTTAAAGTCAGTTTGATTTCATCAGAACGCCAAGCGAAACCTGTTCCGTCAACTATCAGATGAAATAATTAGACGCAGATAATTAGACGCAAATTGTAAATCGTTAAATTGTAATTCGAAAAGATGAACGTAATCACAAAGACAGTCCAGCTGCCCGATGGCCGCGAAATCTCCATCGAGACTGGCAAGCTTGCCAAGCAAGCTGACGGCGCTGTGATGCTGCGCATGGGCAACACCATGCTGCTGGCCACTGTATGTGCCGCAAAAGATGCTGTGCCTGGCACAGATTTCATGCCCCTTCAAGTAGAATATCGCGAGAAATATTCGGCTGCCGGTCGTTTTCCCGGCGGCTTCACGAAGCGCGAAGGTAAGGCCAATGATGACGAAATCCTCACTTGTCGCCTTGTCGACCGTGCGCTCCGTCCCCTCTTCCCCAGCAACTATCACGCTGAGGTCTATGTCAACGTCAACCTTTACTCGGCCGACGGCGTCGATATGCCCGACGCTCTCGCCGGCTTCGCTGCCAGCGCAGCCCTCAGCTGCTCCGACATCCCCTTCGAAGGTCCTATCTCTGAGGTCCGCGTCATCCGTCTGAACGGCGAATACATCGTGGATCCCACCTTCGACCAGATGAAGGATGCCGACATGGACATCATGGTCGGCGCCACCGAAGAGAACATCATGATGGTGGAAGGCGAGATGAAGGAAGTCAGCGAGCAGGATCTGCTCCAGGCCCTGAAGGTCGCCCACGAAGCTATCAAACCCATGTGCCGCCTGCAGAAGGAGCTCAGCAAGGAGCTCGGCAAGGACGTCAAGCGCGAATACTGCCACGAGGTCAACGACGAGGAGCTCCGCGAGCAGGTCAATAAGGAGTGCTACCAGCCTGCCTACGACATCACCAAGCAGGCCCTCGAGAAGCAAGCCCGTGCCGAGGCCTTCGAGAAGATTCGCGAGGACTTCAAGGTTCGCTACGCCGAGGCTCACGCCGACATGGACGCTGCCGAGCTCGAAGAGAAGAACGCCCTCGTGGACCGCTACTACCACGACGTGGAGCGCGACGCCATGCGCCGTTGCATCCTCGACGAAGGCATCCGCCTCGACGGCCGTGGCACCACCGACATCCGCCCCATCTGGTGCGAAGTCAGCCCCCTGCCCGGTCCTCACGGAAGCTCCATCTTTACACGCGGCGAGACTCAGTCGCTCTCGACCGTCACCCTCGGCACGAAGCTCGATGAGAAACTCGTCGATGACGTGCTCGACCGCTCCTACCAGCGCTTCCTGCTCCACTACAACTTCCCGCCCTTCTCCACTGGCGAGGCTAAGGCACAGCGCGGCGTAGGCCGTCGCGAGATTGGTCACGGCCACCTCGCATGGCGTGCCCTGAAGGGTCAGATACCTGCAGACTATCCCTACACCGTACGTGTAGTAAGTGATATCCTTGAGTCAAACGGTTCCAGCTCTATGGCTACCGTCTGCGCTGGTACCCTCGCACTGATGGATGCCGGTGTGCCCATCAAGAAGCCCGTAAGCGGTATCGCCATGGGTCTCATCAAGAACCCCGGTGAAGAGAAGTATGCTGTGCTCTCCGACATCCTCGGCGACGAGGATCACCTCGGCGACATGGACTTCAAGACCACGGGAACCAAGGACGGCCTTACCGCCACACAGATGGATATCAAGTGCGACGGCCTAAGCTACGAGATTCTCGAGAAGGCCCTCATGCAGGCTAAGCAGGCCCGCGAGCACATCCTCGGCAAGATGCTCGAGTGCATGCCCGAGCCTCGTCCCGAGCTCAAGCCCCACGTACCCCGTATCGAGCAGATCATCATCCCGAAGGAGTTCATCGGTGCTGTCATCGGTCCTGGCGGCAAGATCATCCAGGGTATGCAGGAGGACACTGGTGCCACCATCACCATCGACGAAGAGGATGGCGTGGGCAAGGTGCAGGTCAGCGGTCCCAATGCCGAGAGCATCAACGCCGCTTTGGCCAAGATTCGTGCCATCGTTGCCGTGCCCGAGGTGGGCGAGGTTTACGAGGGTACCGTCCGCAGCATCATGCCTTATGGCTGCTTCGTAGAGTTCATGCCAGGCAAGGACGGCCTGCTCCACATCTCCGAGATCGACTGGAAGCGCCTTGAGACCGTCGAGGAAGCCGGCATCAAGGAAGGCGACAAGATGACCGTCAAGCTGCTCGACATCGACCCGAAGACGGGCAAGTTCAAGCTCTCACGTCGTGCGCTGCTGCCCAAGCCCGAAGGCTATGTAGAGCGTCCGCCCCGTCAGCGTCGCGAACGCCCCGAGCGTGGCGAGCATGGCGGCGAGCATCGTCCCCGTCGCGAAGAATAAGCTTTAAACAACATGACCATATTCACAAGGGATGTGCCACGGCAAATGTGGCACATCCCTTTTTTTTATTGTTCATCATTAAGTTAAGCGCATTTGCTATTGGAACAGCAAAAAACTGCAATTGGAACTGCAAAATTCTGCAATTTGTTATGTATGAGTTAAAAAACATTCCTATCTTTGTGCCAACAAATCATCAGAAAGACCAATTCATGAAGTTTTTCAGCCTATGAAACATAACGGTTAACTCTATATATAGACATAAGGATGACGCATCCGCTTTGATTCTTGTTCTCCTAATTCGCCAAATTAAAGAACACACAAGAGCTCAAGCCCCGGATGCTCACGCCGGTTGGCGTGGGCTTTTGCTCGTTTAAGTGTGTTAGGTGTTTGGCGATACCTGGAGAACGTAGACGAAGTAAGTAGTCCACGTTTTCTTTTTGTCTGTAACCAAACGAAATCAAATAACTATCAACTAAAACTAATAAAACCTTTACAGTTATGAAAAAGACAATCTTTCTCTTAATCACTTTTTTCATGTTCACGGCATCGAATGCACTGGCATACACGTGGACAGACAACAATGGCGTGACCTGGACGTTCAGCCAACGAAGCTATACCATTAATGGAACGTCACAGAATCTGTGGACAATAGATGAAGTATCAGGCTATGGTACAAGCATCGTTGTGCCTAACACTGTGTATTATGACAATACTGCATACACGGTTGAGGCAATCGGTGATATGATTGGTGAAGAATTATCTACTATACCGATAACACTTCCAGCCACAATAAAATATTTTGAATGCACAAACAGTTACCATGTAGGAGTAGTAAAGCTGTTAGGAACTACTCCTCCTGTTTTATATGACGGCCGTTATAATAATAAGGTATTTGAAGGAATCACTTTTACCGTGCCATCGTCAAGCCTGAGCACCTACCGAAATGCTGACACATGGAGCAAGTACGCTCATCAAATCATAAGTTCAAGCGCAACAACCAGCTATACTGTTACTGCATCTGCTATGAGCAATGGCTCTGGGATTCTTGCAGCTGTAGGCGAGCGTAACCTTGACAACGTTATGACATTGAAAGTCAGCGGAACTATTAATAGTTACGATTTCTACCTGATGCGCGAGAAGATGCCAAATCTTCATTATCTCAACCTCACTGATGCATCCATTGTGGCAAATGACTATTGCTATTCTGGCAATAAATGCTCAAAGGACAATGTTATTGGTGAAGAAGTCTTCAAAATGGATAAATTCATAACGCTCTACCTGCCCAATACGGTAAAGACGATAGAGGCGTATGGCTGCAGCAGTAGAGCACTTAAGAAAGTGAGTCTTCCTGCAGGTTTAGAGACGATAGGAAACTATGCCTTTTCTGACTGCAAGATGTTGACAGCTGTGAGTTTACAGCAAGGGCTCAAGAGTATTGGTGATTATGCATTCCAGAATTGCACACATTTGACGACCGTCAGCATGAAAGAGTGTCAGACATTAGGAATATCTGTTTTTAAAAGTTGCTCATCACTGACAAGCATTACGATACCTGAAGGAGTAACACTAATACCAGAAAATGCATTCCAATATTGCAAATCACTGACAAAAGCTACACTTCCAGTGGGAGTTACAGGAATAAAAGCCAGTGCATTCGATGGTTGCTCATCGCTAAAAAGTATATCGCTATCTGGCGTGACTTATCTTGAAGATTCAGCTTTCGATGGCTGCACAGCTCTTACAAGTATTACACTCCCGAATGTATTGACTAAAATCGGTCGTTTTGCCTTCTATAAATGCTCTTCGTTGACAAGCATAAAGATACCAGATAGCGTGACCTCTATCGGATATGCAGCATTCTCTTATTGCACGAAATTGGCATCCGTGACATTATCCAAGAACATTGAGTCTATAGCAGGTTATCACAACTCTAATTCGATGGTTGATAATACTCCTTACTATGGCGTATTTGACTATTGTACTAGCCTGACAAGCATTAATCTCCAAGACACGAAGCTGACAAAAATTGGTTTATGTGCTTTTCGTCAATGTACTTCTCTCACAGAGATACGCCTTCCTGCTACATTGCGCAGCATTGGTGGATGGGCTTTTGATGGTTGTCCACTTCAAAATATATATTCTTATGCAATTGAAATGCCTTCTGTTATCATCAGTAAGAATGAGTACAATAATAGGCCATCATTCAGTTGTTGGACAACGGCCAAAGTATATGTGCCTACATTTGCATACGGCAATTACTATTTTGATGAGGACTGGGCCCAGTTTACTAGTATAAATAAAATGAGTACAACAACTTCATTCGACTTACTATGCTTAGCTAAAGACTTCACCTTCGACAACCAAACTGGTGTTGTGAATGGTGTTCCAGATGCCGATCTGAATGCAGGTTCTGGCCTTGTAGTGAACCTGACAGGTCAAACGTTACAGCTTGATGAGGTACACATGGCACATGAAACGAAAACAATAGCGAGTATAAGTAGCAAAACACAGGTGTCGGCCAGCATTATAGCCAATAACAACTTATCCGCTGAGAAGTTATATTTCGACATCGCAGTAGATGCAAACACATGGTATTTCCTCAGCTTCCCCTTCAGCGTGAAGCTGGCAAACACCAAGTCGCCGGGAGATTTTGTGTTCCGCTACTACGACGGACAGACACGTGCCACAAACGGCGGAAGGGGATGGAAGAACGTGACATCAACCTACCTCAATGCCGGACAAGGATATATCTATTGCACCAATGCCACAGGCACACTGTCAGTGATGGTGGAGAAGGCCGACATAGACTTCAGCGGTATTGACCGCTCCAAAGCACTCACAGCATACTCAGCCACCGACACGAAGAATGCCTCGTGGAACTTCATCGGCAACATGCACCCCTGCTACTTTGACATTGCCCAGACAGGCTACACGGCACCCATCACGGTGTGGAACGGTTCGAGCTATGTGGCTAAGCGCGCCGGTGACGACCAGTACAGCCTCTCACCCTTCCAGGCCTTCTTCGTGCAGAAACCGTCTAATGTCAACCAGATGAGCTTCCCCGCTGCTGGGCGATATACGAAGACGCAATGGGACAACTATGTGGCATCGCAGCAGAGCAGTGTGAAAGGTCTTCATGCTCCCGGGCACAGCGAGCGCGCCATCGTAAATCTGACGATATACAACGGCGAGGACGTGGTGGACGAGACGCGCGTTGTTTTCAACGCTGCCACATCAACAGACTATGAGATGGACTGTGATGCCGCCAAGTTCATGAGCGACCAGCCCGTACCTCAGCTCTATACGCTGGGTGAGGACGGCACGCAGTATGCCATCAATGAGCGTCCGGCTGGCAAGGTCACCCTATGCTATGTGGCCCCGTCGGACGGCGAACTCAGCATCAGCGCACCTCGCATGGATCAGCCAGTATATCTGCAGGACAATGTGCTGGGCATCACCCACGACCTGAGCCTCGGAGCATATACTTTCACCACCGAAGCCGGAACGTTTGAGAACCGCTTCGTGTTGCGTCTAAACAACCCCACAACGGGCATTGCAGATATGAGCGACGAAATAGTAAATGGTAAAGCCGCAAATGATCAATGGTTCGATCTTCAGGGGTGTCAGCACAACGGCACACATCTGCCGAAGGGTTTGTATGTCGTTAAGAGTGGTGCTAAGGCCACCAAGGTTGTGAAGCAGTGATTCAACTCATATAACCTCATAACCTCACAATCAGACTTATGAAAAGGTTACTAACTATAGCCATAGTGCTGCTGACGACGCTGCTCGCCAGTGCACAGAATGGCACGCTGAACCCCACCAATCCGCCAGAGCCGTCGGCAAAATATAAGCTGACGGTGACGTGCCAGCCTGCCGAGGCCGCTACCACGAGTGGCAGCGGCGAGTACGAGCAGGGTAAGTCGGTCACAGTGCGTGCCACGGCAAAGACGAACTATAAGTTCAAATATTGGTTGAAGGACGGCGTGCAGCAGAGCACTACAGCGACGTCGTTCTCCTACACTATGACAGCAGCCGACGTGAAGTTTGTTGCCGTGTTCGAGTACGTGGAACCAACTCCAACGCCTTACGACCCGTCCAACCCTGCTGAGCCGCAGGCGCAGTACAGGCTTACAGCGACTGCACAGCCTGCCGAAGCTGCAACTATGAGTGGCGGCGGGAATTACACACCAGGAACGTCTGTAAACGTGCGTGCCACGGCAAAGGCGAACTACAAGTTCCTATACTGGCTGAAAGATGGCGTAAAGCAAAGTGCTGTAACGACATCGATAACAGTTACCATGCCAACTGCCTACGTGCAGTATGTAGCTGTGTTTGAGTACGTGGAACCTGAACCGACTCCTTACAATCCCTCTAACCCCTCGGAGCCGCAAGGCGGTAGTCAAACGGATGTAGATAATAATCCTGCTATATTGCCTGGCGACCTCAATGACGACAAGGATGTGGATGGCACGGATTTGGTGTTGCTGACGAACCTCATCCTTACGGGCCGCACCAACACGTCCGGCGACCTCAATAGCGATGGAGCCGTTGACGGCACGGACTATGTGCTTATGGTAAACAAAATACTTGGAATCACTCAATAAACTTAACACATAATATAACAGATATGAGAATTAATAACATCAGAAGGCTGGTAGCAGCCTTAGTAGTTGCGCTTCTGGCGCCAGCGGCATCTTTTGCGGCAGACCCAACACTGTCTATAGAGTCGTTCACCATCAAGGCGGGCGAGACTAAAGAGATGCTGATAGATCTGACTAACCCCGGCACAGAAATTACGCTGGTACAGTTTGACCTGCGCCTTCCCAGCGGTCTGTCCATTGCCGAGGAGGAAGATGAGATGCTGATAGACATCGCAGGGCGCACAACCTACAAGAAGCACTCTCTCGATGCCAATGCCATCGACGGTATTACACGATTCCTGCTGTCATCAACGAAGAACAGCGTCATCTCTGGCGAGAGCGGAGCTATCATCAGCATCATGCTGACGGCATCCGCCAGTTTCAACGGTGGAGACATCATGCTTGAGGGGCAACGTCTGGTGATGCCCGATGCCGTAGCCACGACCTACAAGCCTGCCACCTATACCTACCACATTGAGGGCACGCAGAGTGATGCTGTGACGATAAAGGCCAAAAGTTACAGTCGCGTCTATGGCGAGGCTAATCCGACATTCGGGTATGAGGTCACAGAGGGAACAATTACTTCTGGAACACCTACGGTAACATGCTCTGCAACAAAGACATCACCAGTCGGCACTTACGACATCGTGATAAATGAAGGCTCTGTGAGCAATGGCACTGTCAACCTCGTGAATGGAACGTTAACCATCACCAAGGCACCGCTAACCATCTCGGCTGGCAATTACACGAAGCTGGAAGGTGAGGCTAATCCTACATTCTCACCGACATTCAGCGGTTTCAGGAACAATGAGACAAAGTCCGTACTCACGACACAGCCAACCATTACCACTACAGCAACGACATCGTCGCCAGCTGGCACATACCCTGTAACGGTCAGCGGTGCAGCAGCACAGAACTACGACATCTCTTACGTCAACGGAACACTGACGGTGACA
>OCVV011323332.1_pt1 | contig 47597 bp, 70 predicted proteins | sample 1539721 | NCBI WGS metagenome assembly OCVV01 (sample SAMN02144230, study PRJEB22623) | gut metagenome | biome: sheep rumen | host: Ovis aries | place: New Zealand | reverse complement strand
TTTCTATCATCAAAATATGCTCTAGGTATTTTAAACATTCCTGCAAGAATATCTTTAAGAGGATCAGCAAAAGCAACTTTAACTAATGATAAACTCCCCGTAAGGGAAGAACTACGCTCTACCCATCCTTCATAACTAGCAATAGTACCAACAGTATTAATATAATGAATCATACTAATCACTGTATCTTTACCACTGCCTTTCTTTCCAGCAACTGCTACAATTTTAGTTTTCATATAGTTCTTTAATTTTTCTCATTGTTACTGTAATAAGAGAACCTTCTTCAAGTTCTATAGTAGTACCATCAATAAATTGTACAAATATTTGTCTATCTTTTCCTCTATAAACTCTTGCAATTAAGTTGACATTAATATAATGTGGTTCATCATAACCTTTAACATCAACTTGTATAAAAGGAAACATATTACTCATTTTATTAAATTTAATGCTATAAAGTTTTTTACTTCATCTTGTAAATTTAATACTTGAGAATTTATTTCAGTGATTATTCTATTAAGAACAACATTATGAATTTTATTCCCAGTATCACGAACTTCAAAACTGTTAATCCAACTTTGTAGAAATAATACTATTTCAGAGTACATAACACATTTATCTACTCTTGAATTATCAGTTTCTTCAATTCGTTCAAGAATATCACTTATATCAATCATATTCAATATCAATTATTTTCAGCAAATTTACAAAATATTTCGTAAAAACGTGAATTATTTTGACTTAAATACAGCCTTTCTGCGGGCGTTAAATGTGGAGTAATATAGTTACTCATTCCCCACATAAAACGCTCGTATAAGCAACGCTAGGCAGCAAATTTTAGATTATTTGCCACACATCACAAGAATCCAATGACTCGATATAATTAAGTTCAAAATTAGGTGTATCTTCTATTGTATTACTAACATATTCTTTTAATTCTTTAGTTAGTCTAATTTTATATCTACCAATATCATCTTTATAACATTTTTTACAACTATTATGAAATTTATCTTTTCCTAATAATATAAAATAATCATAATCACCATATTTATTACTTTGTTTAGCTTGTAAAAAATAATTATATTCTTTGTCATCAATTCTAAATACAAAAAAACCTCTCTTCTTATCGAAGAAAGGTTTGTTTTTATTAACAATTTTATCTATTATGTCATATTTAACTATTTCCATAGAGTTTAACTTCCTTTACATGAAATGGAACTTGATTAACTCCACTTCTTTCACCATAGCTAATATATAGCTTTTTACCTATATATTCATCTCTATGTTTAAGATAATAGGCTTGAGAATCTAGTGTTCCATTAATATGTACTTCAAATGTCTCATTATTAATATCATTTTTACATTTGAATAAAGGTATTTCATGTCTTATTCCTCCTTCTGGATAAATATCAACAATAGTAAACACACCATCAGTGGTTCTTTTATATTTAATCATAGAACCATTACGTTTACCAAATTGATATTCTTTATCAGGATGACGCATAATAAGACCTTCAAAGCCAATATCTATAAATTCATTTCTATAATTAAAAGCATCATCTTCTGAATAAATTAAAAACGTAGGAAGAACTACGAATCTATTAGTATTAGCAAGATGTTCTTCTTTAGATTTAATATCAATAAGAAAATTAGCAAATGAAGAACGAAGAATATAAGTTCTTCTATACTGTGGCGTATCTTCAGCAGCTAAATCATAACACCAATATTGAACATCTTTATTTCTAAAACTAGTAGGATCTTTTACATAATGATTAATTTGATTCACTGTACAATTAGGAATATATAATTCTCCATCTAAAGCTATATGTTGTTCCCACATATGTTTAAGAAGTTTATCATCTATAACTGAAAGAAGATATTGCTCTAAATTATTTAAACTAGTCCAAATAGTTCCTTCTCTAGATTGAAATATAAGTTTGTATTTATTAAATAAATCATTTTCATTAATTTCTACTTTAATAAAACATCTCAATCCATTTATTTTCCATTGACCAATATAACTAGCAACATTCTTAAATAGTTTATTTCTAGTATTATCAAATACTTTTGCTAGCATAGGTAATAGATTACCTTCACTATTAGTTCTATCTATAGGAAGATATGTATTGAGATAATTCAGTAACTCTCCCTCTACGGGCAGATTAACATTATCTTTAATTTCATAAAGATATTTATATCCGGCTTTTCGTTTAGCATTAACTCTAGATTTAATCTCAGCATCTAAACTTCTGGGAGTAACTATTACTTCTTTAATTAACTTTTTTCCAACTATACCATGATATATATCTAGACTAGTATCATCAAATTTCTCTATAGCCCAAACACATGGCTCATTATAGTTATTTCTTCTATAAAGAGCTTTAATCCAATTAAAGGTGTACATCATAATCTTGTTTTTTGTTATTACCAACAATCTTTTCTATACCTTTTCTAATCTTTGGATTATTCTCTATACTTTCAGGTTTAAGCATATATGAAATCTTCTTAAACTTTTTCCAGTCTTTTTCTCCTACAATTACTTCAGCAAAAGCACCTTCACCTAAAGTGCTTCTATAACCAAAGATATATTTAATTCCATATCTTAATCTCTTCCAAAAAGGAAGTCTATTTAAATGAATATTTAGATAAACTTCTTTATCTTCTTCATTGTATGTAATAATACAACAATGATTTATCTCTGCACATTTGCAAACAATTATCTCATCTTTCATTTCTTTTTAAAGCTAAATGTCATATTATCTAGAGATACTACATTAGTTTTAACTTTCTTCTTATTGAGTTCATCAAGAAGATTTGGGTCATCACTAAAGAAACTATCTCCAGTTTTAGGATTAACATAGTTATAAGTAGTATTACCAAAAATATCTTTACTTTCTAGCTTATAATATTGATTTTTTGGTTTTGATTTCTTACTTGTAGTCTTAACCTTAGCCTTTTCTATTCCAATACTAGCATCCTTTATTATAATATTTTCTTCATGAACTGCAAGAAACATATTATACATTTTATTATAAGTAAAAGGATTGTAGATATGATTAAGATAATAGGTAAAAGCATTTTTGAAAGACTCTTCATAATTTCTTGTAGTATAGTCAGTTTCAAAATTAAGACCTCTTCTTTTTGCACTATGCCATCTTAATAGTTCTTCACATAATACAATTGCAGATTTACTATTAAGATTACTACTTAGTGTTCTCCATTCTGTATAATTCATTTAGTCTATTATAATTCTTTCTACTAATTTTATAAATTATAATTCTTTTAGGTTTACCAATTATACAATGATGATATTTAAACCATAAAAGATTATCCCAGGTATGAGTCCAAGGATTTACTCCATCTATAGTGCCGGCGTCATAATCAAAAGTAGTTGGAATAACATTTTTACAATCCATAACATTATCATCTATAATAGGTAAATTTCTAATTAAGTCTATATCATCTTTATTTTTTAAATTAATCTCGCCATAAGCAAGAATTTCTTTACCTTCTACAAAGAAATCTTCATTAAAATAAAATCTACTTTTTTTATAAACATTTTCATTTACTGAATTATCTATTTCTTCTTCTTGCTTTGGAGTAATTTGTTGCATTACAATAACTCCTGGGTCAAGTTTAGTTCCAATACGGCAAAGAATTGTGTTCTTTCTCGTATTTAAGATATTGTACTTTGACATTTTCTAAATACATTAAAGTTTCTGTAATTAACCTATCTACGGTATCTTTATCATTATTCGCAACGAGTTCACTAAAATCTTTGGCATTATATTTACGATTAATCAATATAGGTTTTATCCCATAAGTTTTACGAAGCCAAAGCGCTTCAACTTTACCAGTTCTATCATTATCCATAAGAGATAATATAACTCCTTGTTTAGATAGTTTACTAGTAAGCCAATCATACTCGTTATGTCTTAAATGATATGTTTCATGTGGAATATTAATAACTCCAATGTTGCCTACATTAATTCCCCCGTAGAGGGAAATGTATCGCTTAACAGCACAGCCTATTGCAATTCTATCTTTTGTAGATTTAGTAATAACAATACAGTTATAATCGTTTCTTTCAAGTTGATAAATGCCTTCAAGATGATTACAATTACACATAAATTTAGTATAACCTTTATCTCTTTTAGGAAAATACAACTTGATATTACTAATTCCATTTCTATCTCTGCCTAATAAATAACCATAACAAGGGTCTTTAACATCATAATAATATTTGGGTTTAGGATTTATTTTTCTATTCACATAGAATTGATCAACAGGATATACAAAATTGATATTTAAATCCTTTAGTCCTATTCCAAATTGTTTCCAATATTTTACATCATCATTATTCCAATCCCTAGTTACTAGTTCTATTATATTCTTTTTATTTTTGATAGAATCAATAGAAGTGTTTATTTCGTTTATGAGATTTACATCTCTTTCTTTGCCATAAAATATATCTTTAAAAACTCGAGTTATATGGGTCAAAACTCCTATAAAATCTTTTTTATCAGAAACATCTATCTTTTTGTCTGTTATATTACTAATAACATAAGCTACTAAATCAAAACAATCTCCCCAAAAATATCCAGCAAAATCTCTAAATTTAAGTTTACCTTTTTTATCATATCTAAATCCGCAAGTTGGATGAGCATCAATTCTTAATGGAGAACGAATTAACTCACCAGTTTCTATACAATGTTGAATTATAGAATCTGATAATCCAAGATAAGTACTAAAAATAGTTATTTGGCTAACTTTAGAGAGAACATATTGTTTTGTTAATTTACCACTATTTATAGTTCTTCCCATATACAAAAATAGCCTAGAGCTATAGAATATTCTATAACCCTAGGCTAACTATTAAGAATTTAGAATGGCACTTCTTCAGCGGCTTCCATTCCAATTCCTCCCATATCCTCAAATCCTTGAGCCATCGGGTCAGAAACTGGAACTCCTCCCATAGCATTGAAGCCTCCACCAACTTGTACACCTACATTTGGAGTCTTAGCCTCTTCAATCTGCTTAGGCTGAATACTTTCAGTAAGAACATTGACACGAAGAGCAGGCATTGTATTAGCCTTATAAAGCTCAATACATCCTTCACCGACAATAGCAGGAAAACCTAAATCTCCGTTATTACCAACATTCTTCCATTTAGCATTGCGACCTTTACCAGTCTTAATATGACGAAGAAGCTTCATCCAAATAGTTTTAGCCTTGCCATTATTATCTTGATAAATAGGCTTACCATTACTACCTGTAGTAATAAGAGTATAGACGTTCTCGAAAAACTCCTTCCAACCAGCAACTACAGTTTCTGGATCTACTTGCACATATTGACCCTCATCATCAGTATCATCAAAAGGCAAAGCAAGAACATCAAGTTGCTCTTCTGTAACTGTAGGAAGATAAGTTACAATAATATGCTTTAACCAATTAAATACTGAATCTACAGCCCATGCTTTACTTCCTCCAGGGATAGTTTCAATATTACTTTCTTGAGCTTGGAATTGAAGAGTTACAAACTTACGCTTTGCAACTTCAGGTTCGTTACTTGCAAAAGTAAATAAAAGACGAGGGATCTCAAGACCATTAAAGCTAGGCATACCAGTGGTATCTTCACCAATCTTAATATTCTTAAGCTCAACACTATCAAGATGACCAAGAAATAAACCATTTCCTTTAGCATCTTTATGGTCAAACTTAAGACGATTAGTACCACGAGCACTACCTAAACCTCTACGGTTCTTTTTAGCAACAGGTTGCGCAGTTGTTGCTTCATTCTTAATTTCTTCTGCCATTTTTAAAAGCTTTTTAAAATGTTAAATAATAGGGATAATAAAAGGTGTGATAGAGTTAATTTCTCATACCACACCTTTTAAAAAATCTATCTTTGTATTATGAACGAGATAAATTACTCAGCATCCTTACCACCACGAACGATAGGAGCCTCATCTTTCGAAGCACCGAGAGCATAAGCAACAACAGTTACATTCTCATAACCATTGCTAACTTCCATCTCATAAGGCTCACTAAGATCAATCTCGAAAATACGATTGACACTTTCCTTATCGTCAAGGTCTTCCTTAAGCTGATTCCAAACATTGCTGTCAGTACCAGTAAGAGCAGCACCAATACCAGTCAGCTTACTATTGTTAGCCATCTTGCAGCCCTGATACTTCTTAATCTCCTTTGGCATTACAAAGTTTGACAGAATATCAATCTGCTCTTCCTTAGTGATACCTTCGCGAGTAAGAGAAGCAATAGTCTCCTCATCAGCACCTTCAAGAGCTGCATTGTACATAGCGTCAAAATTCTGAGTAGCATAAGTAACCTTATCCTTCTTAGTAAGACGCTCATTAGTAGTCTGGTAATTGCCCTTACCATCCTTCAGAACAATACCCTTAGCAACAAACCACTGATCAAATGCCTTATGAATAGCAATAGCTGCTTCAGGAGTACCAAACTCAAGACCATTCTCCTCACAATAAGCAACAAGATTTGGATCATTGTTACGAATTGCAGCCTCAACACCATCAATAGTATTAAGGAACATCATGTAATCACCATGAGCACAAGACAGAGCACGACTCACAGGAGCGGTCATACGGAAACCACCATTAGTACTTGTTGCAATAATTGCAGGGGCAACTTCAACATTACGCTGACCAGCATTCACGGCGTTAACGCCAAACATAACTTTCTTCATTGTTTTGAAAATTTTGATAGTTAAACATTAATGTTTTAATAACTAAATAATTAGTTTACTAATTTACTTCTGATGCTTCAATATCAACAATATCAGCATCATCTAATTCTTTACCAGCGACAACCTTTAATTCAGTAGTTTCCATAACACCAAATAAGACGTCGCTAGCAATTTCTCTAGCACCATAAGTAAAAGCTCTATGACCAATCATAACTCTAGGATACTTAGCATAAGTATCTTTAGAGAATAAATCAGCTTGTTGAGCCTCACTATATGAGAAATGACCATACGCAATCGTATTCCTTCCATTAACCATTCTTTCAAATTTGTATTCATCTACAAAATCTACTGGTTTATTAGGAATACGATATACGGCAATTTTTCCACTATTGGAAATTTCAGCAATTTGCTGTCGAGTAACTGCAATACCAAATCTAGAAGAACTTAGTTGATACTCTTTATAAAGATTACCTTTAAAATCTTGATACCACTTTACAGGATATACATAAATATCTTCACGTTCTTCAGATGCTGCCCTTTCATTAGCTTCTCTAGCACTTTTAGCATCTCGGCACTTATGAACATAATTGGGAAGACTTCCATCAAGAAAAACATTGAAGCCGTCTGTATATTCATACAGAGGAGCATAATCTTTAGTGTGTTCCCAAATTACTCCTGCCCTCGACAACAAAGCTTTTATAACATGAATATCAACTCCAGTTTTACCATTAATAACGTGTACGTGTTCAATACAAGTTGAGAAAGGAAGATTTAAATCCTTTGCTCGCATCATTATTGCAAATCCATCTTCAACTGTTTTAATACCACCTTTTTCACTTCTCATAATCCTCTTGAGAAATGACTCAGCAGCAGCAAGTTGTTCAGGATTAAACAAATCTATTGAACTCATACCATTATCAACAATAACAGGAGCTTTATGCTCATGTTTTACAATAGAAGAAGATTTACTAGTTTGTTCATTAGTGCCATCATTAATTTGATTAGCACTTTGTTCTTCTTTTATCTCATTCATAATGTCAAGGAACTTTTAATTACACTGCAAATATAACACATAGTTTTTAACCTACAAAATTATTTGGTTACTATTTTCATCAAACACTGCATTTTTTTCTTGCTCACTATGTAGTGTTAAAAAAGGTATTGTTTGCAAGTTCTTTATATTATTTTCTTCTATTGTATCACTACTATATATATAATATACTTTATTCGGAATACCATTTATTTTAACATTTCTAAATCTAGTCTTAAAACTTTCTATATCATCACATAATGTTGACGTGAAAATGACCATATCACAATGCACTGACAAGCCCACATTCGATGCAGATTTGATTGAAAGTAGCCGGATAATAGAGTTATTAAACCTTTGTTCGTCACGACTTGAAATCGCTTTAGATTTAATAATTCGCACTTTTCCAGCGTTCTTTCCGCTTTTTATGTACCTAAGCACACCATTATCATCAATATCAAGTTGTTCTGGAATATCATCGTGATAATCACCACATTGATACCCTTCTTGTCTTAGATATTCAGATACAGTATTAGCAAATTGGTCATTTTTACTAACTATCAATATTTTAGCAGTGTCATTTTCTTTTATTATTTCTAATATCTTTTCTAGCTTAAGTTCATTTTGTATAACTAGTTTTCTTCTTTTATCAGCAATATTAAAGAAATTACACGCTCTTTCATATAGAGCATTAGGATTATAAATATCATCTATTTGTCTATTATAATCCTGACTTGTATCTAAAGTTTCACTCCATCCATTATTTCTAGCAATAGTATCTCTAATTTCGGTAGCACTAGTATTTGTTTTAGAATTACCACTTCTAGCCATATTTACCATTTCTATGCTACCAAATACAGATATTGTATCATTAGTGTATCTAGTATATTGTTTATATAATTCTCTATCATCATTAGATAAGTCAACTGGACATAATTCTCCTTCTACGGGGCGTGTCACATCACTACGATAATCTTGGATAGCAAATCCAGCATCTGGACAAGTTCGACGAATGTAATTTATAAAATTACTATCCATAATATTTTCAGTTAGCAATATTAGTCCAAACTTATTCTGTTCTATTAATTTTAGGAATACTTTTTCTTCTATAAAACTACCAATATATATTAAACAATTATATTTATAGTTATAATAAGGATTAATAAATCCTGTTGTTAAACATATTATATTATTAGCAAATAAATCAGGATTTATAATCTTTTTTAAAGATGTTCTATCATTAAAATCGTCTACTGCTACTAGAATCTTTATTGTATTATTCTTTTCTACCATTCTTTCTATCAAAGTTTTAACTATGGTAAGTCTAATATCTTCATCAAGACAATACATAGACATTCTACATCTCATATTATGAAATGTATTTAATACTCTATTAACTAGTAATGTATCATTCATCGTCAAATAATGTATTATATTGTCCACTATATTTCTTAATCAAAGTTTTACCGGCTTTACCTCTACCAGGTTCTTGTCCAGGACTAATTCTGAGTTTAATAGGGTCTATGATTTTCATACATTCATTATAATAATAAGTATAATTAATATTTCTAACAGCAATATTTCTATCATCTAATGTATTAAGTACAGTAACATAATATCCAGCAGCCATATTATTCATTTGACCTGTAGTTACCACTACATTTCTAACTTTATAAATACTTCCTCCATCTAAAGATACATAAAATCTTACATATCTTTGTAGTTCAGTAGTTTCAGTTCCTTTTTTAAATTCTACATGAAATTGTTTACCAACATTTTGTGTTTTACAAAACATTAATATATTATCTTCATTATATAAAGTATCTAAAATAGGAACTCCATTTAGAAAATATTTACTGACTGCTTTAGCAACAATAGGCATATCATATCCTTTAGATAAATCAACTAAATACATATTAGGATTTAATGCACCTTTATATGTTACTTTTCCATTAAACTCTTGACAAATATAATTATTAATATCTCTATTAATATAAGCTTTATACTCTTCACTATCAGCACTTAGTCCTGTATATTCCATCCATCTATTAGCTATTTCATCAAATGTTTCTTTTTTATCCTTATATAATTTAACTACAATACCATCTGTATTTGCAGATACAACTTCTATACCATTAAGTTCTAGTTCTTCACATAGCATCATAATCATTAACTGACCATTTATTGTTACTTTTAGCACTGCAAGTCTATCACAAATATCACCATATTCATAACCTAACTTACCATATATACTATTAATCACAATCTTTAATGCTTCAGCTAATAATTTTTTAGGAATACCATCTATATAAGGTTCTTCACTATGTTTAGCAGCAATTCTGGTATCTCTTAACCATGTAACTAGTTTACAAAAAGTAAAAGTATCCATATGCTTAGGAGCAACTTTATATACAGATATAATACTAGGATAAAAACTAGAAATATCCCAATGTACATAAATGTAATCATCGCTTTCCATAGCCTGCCATACACTGCCCGTAGAGGGAATGATAGCTGGTACTTTACTTTTTAATTCTCTAGGAATATCTTGACTATGTAATCCTCCAGTAGCAATAGTATATACTAAATTACCAAGTTTGATCTCTTTCTTAAATGAATCTTTGCCTATACTATAAATAGTCACATTTTTCATTTCTTCTAAAAGATTCTGTAACTCTGGAGTTTTAAATTTAATATTATCAAAGATAACTTTATTAAAAGCCATTGCTCTTCTTTCAGTTTTCTTTTTACCCCATCTTTTATAGTCAAGACCACTAAATTCAGAATAAAACTTAATAAATAATCTATCAGCTATGTTACTTCTAGAACTATTAAGTAAATCAACTTCATAAGCTTTAGTTAAATTATATCGTAATTTAATCTCATCACTATATAATCTAACCATTTCAGCAACTATGAAAACATCATTTGTATTATATTTCATAGTATCTGCAATCCAATCATCTATAATATATCTATCCCATTTCTCTATTATCTTACTTAGTTGTTTATCAGTATAAGGATCGAAAACATCTTTATTATAATAATGTCTATCAACATTTGATATATCTGGTAGCTCATATTCTATAATATCATACCATTGAAGGTTGATACTGACTTGTTTAAGTCCTTTACCATAATATTTCTTTTCACCATTATCATCATTCATTGCACCTACTTTATTAAGTGCAAATACTTTCATTATATCTATATCTTTATATGGTAATTTATAATTCTTTAATGTTTCTATATAATAATCTTTTACGTTATCATCTTTATCTTGTAATTCTATAATCTTTTTACTTGTAGTATATAATTTAGTAATTAACTCTTTAGTATTATTACATTCCGTTGCATTCATTAACAGACAAGCAATCATCAGCTTATCATAAGACATACTATTATAGCCAAAAACATCGTTTCTAATAGCAACACCATTTTCACGATGTGGTATCATAGCATTAATGAATCCAATCATTTGTAATAACTGGTCATCATTTTTATCAGTAATATAAAAAGATTTAGTATTTACTTTACTTAATCTATCTTTTATTTCTTCTACTGAAAGTTTTTGAGTTAAAGGAATTGCTTTATCATTTATAACACAATCCTCAAATTTATTCATATAATCTACTATATCTACAAATACAACTGAAAAGAAATTAGGTAGGACTTCAACATCATAAGCCCACATTTTAATCATAAGTTCATCATCATTTTTACATCATTAATAAACTTATTTTTTAAAACCTGTTCTCCAACAATCATTATATAAGGATTAAATAATCTATAAACTTTATAAGTATTAATAATATTTTTATCAATTCTAGATAAATCTACATTACCAAAGACAAATAGCTTTTTACCTATGAATTTAGATAACTCATAATTCAAAAAAGTATTACAATTTGCAACACAAGCATCATGAATATCATAACTACTCACATTGTAACACTTAATATCCCTGGTAACATAGAAATCCTCATATAACCGACTGCCCACAATGTCCAATAGAACCTTAGCACAACTAATATAATCTCCTTTCTCTACTAAACTATAAGATGGTAAAACTATTACTTTATCAGCAAATGAATTACCAAATCCAAGTTTTATAGTTTCACCATCTTTTGCATATAGTTTAGCCGGACAATTATAACAAGTTTTTACTCGTTTTATTTCATTTCGAGTATCAATATGTTTAATTTCCATAGCATAATATTAATTGTTTTCGTGCTCTAGAACAAGCAACATATAACATACGAAGAACTTCATCAGTATTAGTCCGAATACGATTATTTCTATCAAAAACTATATCATTAATATCAACAAAAACATTATCGTACGTAGAACCTTGAGATTTATGACTTGTAATTGCAAATCCATAATCTATACTAGCTCTAGTTTTAATGTTATTATTTCTATCTACAATATTAGTAATTAGAAGATATTTCTTCTTGAAATTAAAGTATTCTTTCCATTTACTAACTCTTGTACCTCCAGTTGCTTGTTTTGCTGATACTAATAGTTCATTTAGAGTTCTATCGTACAATATGATACTATTAATATCTTTACTATCAATGACAAATAATGGAGAAGTAACTTTTCCACCATGGATTAATTGGAATTTTACCATATATCCTTTAAATCCATAAGTAGAATCAACATAATTGACAATATCTTTAATAATATATTCTTCTGAATTAATAATTACAGGAGAAAGAAAATCATCAACAATAGTTTCATTGCTCATAATTAAATCATTCTTTGTTAAAACTCCTTTATCAGAGCCTTTAATGATATAATTTCTAACATAATTATTCCAAGATGAAATTCTTAAGTTAGTATAAGCAATAATTCTATACATATCAATGTTCTCTGTAAATTTTTCATCATTAAAAGATATATCAATACATTGCTTAAACCCTAAAGGATTAGTTATAGTAAATCCTTCTCCAACTTCGTTATAATAGCTTTCACCAATATGCTTAGATATATAATTTATAAAATTAAAACTTCTATTATCAATATCCTTTCTAAGCATTTGAAGTAATCCTCTAATTGGATTATCTTGTTCTTGTCTTACTATCGTTGTTAAATAATATATCTTTGCACATCTAGCAAATGCAGTACTTTTTCTTTCATTTACCGGAGGTAATTGATTATCATCTCCAATAAATATAATTTTAATTTGTTTTTCCTTACAGGTTTTCATAATATAACCTACTAGACCTGCTGGTAACATACTGCTTTCGTCTATAAAAAGTACTCTAATATTATCTAATTTAGCTTTAGCTTTTGGATTAAATTGTGGTCTATCAGGATTAAAGTTTTCTAGATTTAAATCAAGTCTAAATCCAAAAGTAGCTTGAATAGTATATACATCTTTTCCACCAATAGCGGAAGAAAATACTCTACAAGCTTTATGAGTTGGACTTGTACAACGAATTGCACTATTAGCGTATTTACAATTACTAATAATATAATTCGTTACAAAAGTTTTACCAACTCCACCTGGACCACATAACCCAACAGCATAATGATTCTTGCTAAATTCTGAATTAATAAAGTCGATGATTCCATCAACTGCCTCCTTTTGGTCAGGAGTAAAGTTAACAGAACCACCGACTAATTTAGAATTAGCAACTTTTACTGGTAAGTTACTCATTTCTTTTTGAAGATTTCGTTATAATGTTCACGATAAAATCTACTTGCGGCAATACATTCTTCATCCCAATCATCTTCCCATACTTTTTTAATCTTAAAAAAGGATAGGTTAATAATAGAATTATGAACTGCATTTCCTTTAACTTTGCAGCCTGGGCTAAAAGGTAAATACCCTTTTACATCAGGAAGACCATAATATTCGTCACGACGAATTAAATATCTTCTTCCATCTAGTAATTTTTTTGGATATATGACCTTTATCCCAGCAACACTGAAACAATCAGGATGTATAGGGAATTCCCCATATTCACATTTAACATAATAAGAGCCATTCATATTAATATGAACAACTCCTTCTATGTTAACATGAACATTCTCAGTTTTAGTTATTATTTTATACTTACTTTTTCTGCCAGTAGGTATTTTAGTAACAACTTGAACTTTGAAATTAAATTCAGGCATTGGTTCTCAATTTGAAATTCCTCATTTTCTTCCCCAAAGCTCTAGGAGCACTCTCAGTAGATTCTTTCTTTTGACGTTTAGTAGCTTTATTAGAAGCTACTTTTTCAACATTAGCAGCATTAGCTTGTTGTTTAACCCAAAGTTGAACATAACCACAATAATGCACTAGGTAATCAATCTTACCCCATGTACCATTACCACATTCAGTAGTACCAATGGTAACTTCAATTCTCTTGTCATAATAATAGACCTTAACATCTCTTTTCTTGTTAAGTGCCTTAACGACACTAACTTCATCATAAGTTTTCTTTCTCATTTTACGTTAGTTTTTAAAAATTAAACAAAAAATGCTAGAGTAGTTATAAGTTAAACTACTCTAGCAGTAGTGCTCCCAACAGGGCTTGAACCTGTGACCTTCTGATTATGAGTCAGCTGCTCTAACCGACTGAGCTACAGGAGCTAAAACATATCAAATTATAAGGGGCAGCATTAGGAATTAGCTTATGACAGAAAACAACGTATAGTCCTTTTAACTGCCCCATTAAAATTAGTATTTATTTCGACATATCTTTCTTGCTCGCATTTGGTAAATAATGATCTGCAAGACCATCACTAGGAAAATCTGCCCAAACATTGCTAACTTCACGAATTAATTTAAAGAAATCTTCTCCTTTTTTAAGAATAATTTTATTAACTCGACGAAATTTTCGATTAGCTTTTGATTTAGCTAGTTTGTTACTAATGCTATCAGCACATTTGAATCTTGGATGTTTTCTTTTACTTCTACTCATATTATTAAGAATTAGAAAACAACAATGTTAATTATCTCTAGTAGCAATATCGGGAATCGAACCCGAATTTCCACCTTGAAAGAGTGGCGTCCTAACCATTTAGACGATACTGCCATAAATACTATTACTACTTTCACAAGCAATAATAGTAACATTTAATCTAATTCCCTTAAAATCCACACTAGTACCCCAAGAAGGACTCGAACCTTCAACCCACAGTTTAGAAGACTGTTGCTCTATCCTTTGAGCTATTGGGGCAGAAATATTACTATTATCTTCACAGACCATAGTAATAGTATTATGAAAATCATTGAAACGAAAGTAGTACCACCAGTGGGACTTGAACCCACACGAGCAAATGCTCAACGGATTTTAAGTCCGTCTTGTCTACCTATTCCAACATGGTGGCTAATATTGCTACTATCTTCACAGACCGTAGCAATCGGATAACCTTTTTAACAATTAACCATTAATAAATTTGTGCTTACCTAATTCTATATCCCATACAAGATAGCTTTTATCAAAGAGAACAATACTATTGTTACCTTTATTATAGGTGATGATTCCCTCTACGGGGAAATTAACAACACCTTTATAAGCAAAACCTGATTCGGTATTTGCTTTAGTAACAATATATGTTTTATGTTTCTGATCATTAAATTTAATGAACAGAACATTATCTTCGTTAACCTTAACACCAGACATTTCAATAATGTCTTTAATAATCTCTTTATTAAAACTTACTAATTGAGCCATAATACAAAATTGTTAAAAATTAAAATTTGCGCCGTTTAACGCTTTAATGCCTTGTTATGATGGAATGTACTAGTAAAGCATTAAACGAGCGCAGATGTAAAATGTGAACGTCTAGAGGTCTTTAGTGACCCCATCTTTAATATCCTTAATTGCTTTTGGCAAAAGGTTGAATAGAATATATCCAACTCCAATACCTAAAACAATATAAAATCCTGTTGCAATACTCATACCTTTAAAAATTGTCGAATGTTTCTTTGTAATCTTCGTAACTAGTACTATCAGGATTATCAAGAAGATAATAATGATAATAACAATACCTTATGTATTCATCACATTGTTGAGAACAAATAGAATCATAATAAGCAGGAACATTTTTAAGTGCCCAATCATGGAGTTCTTCTCCACTTTGAATACACTTAACTTTGTAAGGTATAGTAAGATAATTTGCATACTGAACATCATTAAGACAATTATAACGATGAGTAATATCAATCTTAGCTGTAACAAGACCAAGGCAAAACATTAATAGCCCAAATAGTATAATTTTTGTCAGCTTCCACATAGTTCTATCTATATTATGTGGTTTAACAATTAGCAATGTTTAACTCTAAATAACTGTAACGGCAACCATTGCCGTAATTGCCGTTACAGCTTGTTGAGAACTGCCCGTAGAGGGAATGATAGCAGAAGCAAGTTAGTTATCTTCTTCTTTTGCTTCAAGTTCTTTAATACGAGCAATCATATCTTCTCTAGACATAGACTCAAAACGCTTTTTATCATTTTCAAGCGCTTGAATCTTAGCCTCACAAGTTCCTTTGACATCAGCAATAGCATTATCAATTTGCTTGCGGAGATTCTTAAGGTTGGCAGCTATTGCTTTTAAGATAGTAGGATTATCAATACCTTCGATGGCATTAATAATATTACCATTAAAAACATTATACAGCTTGCTGGTTGGATGAATATCCTTACAGCAAAGTTCCTTTACGGCATCAATAGCCGTATTCTGCTCCATCATCTGGAGCAATTGCATCATTCTCTGTATCATAAGTGTCAATTTTATCTATATCTTCTGAGAAAATCTCATTGGACATTTCTACTTCGTATTCACTCGGCATCTTTGTCAGTGTTTTCAGTAACAACTTCTTCTTCTCCCTCGTGAAGTAAATTATTTTGAAACGCTATTTCAGCATCACTTACTTTTTTCACTTGACCTTCGAATATCTTGTCAAGATTTGTATCTTTCAGGTCAAAAGTTGGTTTATAAGTTACAAAGTAGTTTGCAAAATTGTTAACAATAATATTCAGCAAAATCATCGCACTTGCTTGAAGAGCAAGATAGAATTCCTTAGTGGTATAAGGATAGTCGTTACGAATTGGCATTGACTTAATGCCATCATCAGTTTTCGGATATTTGATAATAGAGTAAACTCCATTATTAAATTCAACGAAAACTTTTTGATTATCCTCAATATCGCCGTTATGACGATGAAGATTAATCAAAACTTTGCTACAATATGTTCTAATATCCTTATTAGTTTTAAGGACATGAACGATAGGAGCGATATTTCTAGGAAGACCGCGTTTAGCTCCTTGATTTTCATTTTCACGACCTTGAGCATTTCTATTTACTTTATTAAATGCTCTACGAGTTTGGTTAAATCTGTTCTTATACATATCAGTATTATATTTAAATGTTAGACAATGCAAATATAATACTAGTTTTCGAACTACAAAAATATTTCATAAAATTTTTAAGTGATTAAATGAATTTTATAAAGTTGTAGCAAGAAAACTAGTATTATCTGCATTATCGGTAGATATAAATCAATATAAAAAAGTTGTTAACATTTTAAGACAAGTTTGATGCAAGAACTTAGACATTAGCAGTTGCTATACTATGTACAACAACTGCTAATTATCTATTTACAAGTTTTACATCGACATCATCATTGAAGCCATTTGCTTTTGGCGACGACGCTCATTACGAAGGTCACGAGCATATTCCATAAGATAAGCCATACCCATATTGCTAAGCTTAATGTTAACAATAAAGTCACGAATAGTGTCTTCTTCGCTAACATAAACATCAGGATTGCTCTTGGTGCTGAAAGGATTGACAAATTCTTCGTTTTCAGGAGTGAAAACTTGAATAATATCAATAGTAGCACCAGTAAGGATTTGTTCCATACATTCCGGCTCATCAATTACATGAGTAGCAAGCCATGCAAATGGGAGTTCACGAATAACACTAGCAATAGCAAAAGTGTTAGTGTAAAGCGTTTTGTGCTTACCATCAACAGCATATTGACTAGTGCTAGGGATTTTCTTGTTTAGTGTTACATTCACTTGCGTGTAGTTTGCTTTTTCATCAAACGAAATTCGCTTGATTACTAAGCCGTTCCAACGCTTGTTGTTCTTGTCCTTGAGGATGTCACGACAGATTTGTGCAAAGGACTTTTCTTCATCATCCTTAGTACTTTCAGTGGCAGTGTCGTCATCATTGTCGTCATCATCGTCGTCTACATCTTCAAGCTCATCAGCATCAGCTTCATTGTTAACATCAGCATCAGCTTCTGCTTTAGCCTTCTTAGCTTCTTCTTCTACGTTCTTGATAATATCATCAAGTTCGTCAGTTCTTTCTTTCTTAGCCATTTTTCAAATTTTTTTAAAAGTTTATTATGTTTATTAAAGAGAAACTAATACTATTATCAATAATTTAAACCCATCTATAGGTAATAGTTTTATGGCGTTTATTGATAATAGTATTAGTGTTGTTCTTACAGTCTGTCGAATCCGATTAGTTCTCTCTGCTCTACTTCGTGCTCTCCCTTGTAAGGATAATTATCTGAATGATTATCATCCCAATCAGAGTAGTTACCCTTTTTACCAGTAGTGGTAAAAGTTTGGGCTGCTTCGGTAGTTTTGAAATAGTAAGTTTTAGGAACGAGATGAGTAAGAGTAATAGTAGCATCGGTAAGGTTAATAGCCTCTACAATACACTCTACATCCTTATCACCTTTTCTTATCACAAAACTGCTTCCAACTTCAGGCAATTTAACATCACCTGAAAGATAAAGCAAAACCTCTTCATCCAAACAGCCAATAACTTCAATTACTCGGTCAACAAAATCCTTCTTTAGAAGATATGCAGGCTCAATGCCTGCGCCAGGGTCAGCGCTTACTCGATTAATTAGACCTTCAAGTGCTAGTTTTTTAATTCGATTGTCCATAGTTATAATATCAATTTAAGGACAACAACATCGCTAGAATTAATAATTACAATAACGGCTCTAGCATTTACCATTATTATAATGACTATTTTTATATGTTAAAACAATCAAAATTTTATATGTTATCTCTGTTTTTGAGGTAATACCTGTAAGGTTTGTTATAAGATTACAATTTAGATTTGTAACCTTATAATCAAAAATAATTGCAGCGATAGCCATTACGACTACCGCTGCAACTTATTGAGCAAATGGGATATTATCTTTTATGTGGCAAAGTATGTTAATTAGCATAGTTCTATTTTCTTCAGTTGGCAATACATCATCAATGCTAATTAATTTTTCTATTTTCCATTTATCTTCACCATCATTATAGATAATATAATTCACGTAAAGTCCCTTTCTATAAAAATGATGTTGTACTATTATGTCAAGGTCATCAGTATCATAACGGGTATTATTAGTTTTTATGATAGTGATTTTTCTCAAATAGTACTTTTTAAGTGCATTAATATAATATGTTATTGACATAATTTTTATAGTTGTAACTCTTTGTACTCTTTCTTTGTGATGTTAAATATATGGAACAGCCCTAGTGGCATACATATTACTAATTCCACATCTTTATCTATTATTTGATAATAATTGACTACTTTTCTTCTGGTTTCTCCAAATTGGATATAAAACCCATAGTCATTGTGAAAAAGTGTTACATCTTCATCTGTTTTTACATTAAAGATTTCACACAATTTCTCAATTAGACCTTTATCTTTAATTGTAATCATAGTTAAAGCAAAATTAATATCGGAAATAACAACATTGAGACAATATAGAGGAGCTGTATCAGCCCCTCTATCTTGTCATCACCTAGCACAAAGTCAAAGACGTGATTTAATTTCATCTTCTTCATTTGGCCATACTCTTACAAATTGCGGGGTAACTTTTCCATCCCATTCTTCAGCTAGTTTATAATTGAAATTAAGTTCAGGAAAACCTAATTCTTGAAGTCTGGCGGTTCTAATAACATCACATATACGCAATTTGGCTGAACTAATTAACCAATCGTTTAGGACTTCCATGCTAACTTTCATAACTGTGCCCCATGATTCAGGTCCACCCCCAATAGTATCAAGAATGTATGATTGATTACAATCATAAACTCGTAGCTCACTTCTAAAACGAGTTATTATATAATCATTCTCACGGCACACTGGATTAGGAGTTATCTCTGAAATGTGTCCAATATATGCTCTTCCATGCCCAACTTTGTACTTGCCATCTTTTGGCATTTTATGCCCATGATGATATATACCAAGAGCCACAATGGCTTCTTTGATACTACATCCTTCAACATGTAATAATTTCATAACGAAAAGCGGTTTAACCCCCAACCGCAAAGGGTTGATTATTACTCGTAGTATCTCTTGCTATAAGAATAGCAAAAAGACACTTTGTACTCCTTAATAAGAACTGGCTTTTGTGATTTCCAATATTGAGCAAAATATTCTCCCTTTTTGCTCTCTACCTTAATATTTATCACAACATTTCCCTCGTTGTCTTGACAGGAAACACGGAGATTTTTAATCCCACTAATAGTGGAATATTTACGAGTTGGAGCATAATAATCCCCAGCCACAATATTAGTCCTAGTTAACAAGTCTAAGACCTCCCCGAATAGTGTTGCCTCGTTCTCGAGAATAAAGTTCTGTATAAGTGCAGCCTTTTTGCCTTCTAACACGTTTATTTTGTGTTGAATCTGTTCTAACATCTCATCATAGTTTTCCATATCTTCTATCTTTATTTTTTATTTGGAAAACAACTTTGGGGAGAACATAGCCATCTCCCCTTTGGCTAGTCACTATTTTGTCTGTGAAGCTGGGAATAGTCTGAACCCAACTTTGCCGTCAAGGTTTATACGTCTTTATATACTTCTTAACAGGCTTGCCGTTTTTATCGACTTTGCCCGTATAATAGAAGTATCCACCTCTAGACCCTCTATACACAGTAACTTTTTTACCATTAACTGTGTAATCACCAACTTTTTCAGCAGGCTTTTGAGTTTTTTTGGTGGTGTCAACCTTAACGACAGCAACCTTGCCATCCTTAATGACAAGTTGCTCTTGTGCATTACACACAAAAGCAGCAAGCATAATGAAGAGCAAAGCCGTTATCATTTTTAGTTTCATGATTTACTTTAACAACTCAAAATCTTATATGTTTTCTCTGATTTTGAGGTATATATCTATTAATAGCAGTAGCATACCTAAGTACGCCACTACTATTAATAGATTTACTAGGAAAGACTCCAGTGTTGCCACCACTCAACACTGGAGTCATACTAACAACGATTAGAGGATGCCGTCGAGCATCTCGTCGGCTGTCAACTCCTCCTCCTTCTTGTACAGAAGCTGAAGCTTCTCCTCGTAGTAGGGCTTAGGAGTGAACTCAATGCCCAATTTCTCAGCCTCCTCCTTGTCGCGCATCTGCTTTTCGAGACGAAGCTGGAGGAGTTTCTCAATAGCACCTTTCACTTTAAAGATCGGTGCCAGCTCCACCACACTCATCTTTAGTGTAGCCAGCTCCTTCTCGAGCTGCTGAGCAACCCCCATCTGCTCAGCTCTCTTACTCGTAGCTAGACCACGAATGTACTGAGCAACCTCAGCAGTAGCCCCATTCTCATCGGTGGCTTCTACCATCTTCTTGGACTGGAGCAGTACCACTTTGGCTCCCTTGAACAGAGGATAGATGTGGTTGGCAAAAGCATCATCGGGCTTTGCCTTCTCCTCATCCTTCACCTCCTGGTCGAGGATGTCCGGCTCCCATTTAGGGAGCAGCGAGAAGTAGATATCCCCGCATGGCAAGTTGCGGATGACCTTTTTCAGGTCGACCCACAACACGCCGAGAGATGACATCTCTCCACTCTCTGTGTTTGCCTCCAACACCTCGTCGAGATGCAGTTGCACCTCCTTTCGGAGGACAACCTTCCCCTCTGTGTAGGGAGATGGCAACTCCCGATTCCACACTGTGATGCCCTTGATGTTGGCAACAATCATTGTAACTTGGTCATTCAGATTCTTCTTCATGACATTAAATGGCCTCGACTTCCACCCAACCTTGGGCTTTAGCTGTACCAGTAACTCCCTCAGTTTATTTATACACTTCTTCGGGGTTAAGTGTAGCACAAGCAGCACTATCCTAGATAGCCTGGCTCGCCGTTACTTGCGAGACTTGGTGGAGGAGCAAGCTCAACTCCATTGAGTGATGTGCTATATCACTCAAAATTTTATTTGTTATATCTCCTTTTGAGGTACAATATCCACAAAGATACAATATATTTATCAATACTATAATAACAATAATTTCAACAAAATAATATTTAATATGTATTTAAGTATGGGGGTATTGACATTCGATATTACTATACGGGGGATTCATAGTGGCACCTCCCCTCTCACAATCTCCGACTAAATTTCACTAAACCCTACTTTCACTTAATCTTCATTAAAACTCTCACTTAAATCATTACTTTAAAGACTCACTTAATCTTTTTCTTAAATAACACAATAAATTACAACTCCAACTCAACAATCTTCGCACTATTCAAAAACCTTTAAATCTCTTTTTCCAAAATCCTTTTCTCCAACTTAATCTCTATTAATAACTTCAATTACTTCAGTATTGCTAAAATTATTATCAAAAACTATAACAAGACCACGGGGTACTTTCATTTAAGTACCTAGAACAATAATACTGCTATTATTACCAGCTTTACTTGTAAGCTCTCTTGCTTCAATATCACTCAAAAAAGTGGTCGTGTCTTTATTAGTATTAGTTACTGTAACTATATTAATATTAATATTTATATATACTTATATATAAATATATAATTATATTTATATATAAGTATATATAAATATAATTAGGTATTCTTTTATATAATAATATATTTATATATTATTATATAAAAGAATACCTTATATAAGGGAAGTATCTTTTACAATTTTTAACATAATTTTTCTTGGTATTGAACAAATAGTTCATTATCTTTGTACCGAAAGTATTAATCAAGTTAATTATAGTAATATGCTTATTAAAGTTGACGATGCTATTCCTGGTGGAATTTATCTAGATAAAGAAACTTCTACTTATGCAGATAGTAATGATATTATTAATCTTGCTATTCTCAATGAAGATAGTGATACTCTTACTCTTACTGCTGATATTATTGCTAGACTACTTAAACTAAATGATAGTGAAACTGAAGTTTATAAAGTTCTTCTTACTCTTATAAAAGAAACTGGAAGAAATCAAAGTCTTATTACTCACGTTATAGATAAAGCAATAGAACATTATGGTAAAACAATGCGAGCTTATTATAAAGCTATTAAAGGTCTTATAGAAAAACGAGTAGTTAGCAGTTGTGGAGTAGATTATATTAAAATTAATATAAATTATAATTTCTCAGATAAATTCAACACTGAACCAAAATTTATTGTCATTAGACTTACTGACAATAGATAATTAATAATTCAAATAATTAACAGTATGATTACATTAAAAAGTGACAAATTAAGTTACGGAATTAATCTTCCTACATCTGTAGATGAGATTACTAAAGAAGTTTTAGCTGAAATTACTGCTCATATTAATCTTCCTAAGTATTATGCAGTTATAGCACTTTGTAAGCAAGTTAATCTTGCTCAATTTCTTTTAGCAACTAGTGGTAACAAGAAAGCTAATATTAGAGTCAGTGTTACTCCGGTGCTAGCAAAGATTGGTGATGAAGCTGCAAAGGAAATTAATGCTGAAGCAGGTAAGCGAGTAGTTATAGCAGTCAGTGATCTTGAAAGAGGTGACCATTTGTATCTTAATACTATGATTACTGACAATAATGTTAGAGAATACTTAGATTCAGACGAGTCTCTTCGTAGAGATATTTTTGCTGGAACTAAATTCAAGAATGAAAATGTTTATATTATTGAGTTCAAGATTGTTCCAGTAAATGCTATTCATGGTTGCATTACTGCTACTAGAAAGATGGGTAATGACCCATTTTTAGTAAAAGAAGAAGATAAGTAAAGCTATCTTGCTGCAATCATTCCCTCTACGGGGAAATTATAAAAAGCAATTACAGCAATTACTGTAACGATGGCAATAGTTGACTATAATGATGATTTGGCTAGTGATTTTTCAATAATAACTAAAAATACTGACGATATTATTTCGGAAGCATTTAAAGATGAAAATGAAAAATTATTAGCCAAATCTATTATTGAAAATCTTGAAAAAGATGCTGTTGAAGGAATTAAACGAGGACTAACTATTAAAATTCCGAGAATAGGTAATTACCGATATAATCCAATAAGAAAAAGAATAGCCGAACATTATAAAGATTTTAAACAAGCTAGAAAGAGTATGACTAAAGAAGAATATAAAGAATATGTAGGTGGTAGTATTGATAAATGGAAAGAAGAAGAAAGGAATAAAAACTTTGATAAATTAAAGGTTAAAAGATATAGAAGTAGATTTAAAAAACAATATGAGCATTATGCACTTAAACTTGGGATTTTATATGCTAGTCTTTGGTTTAGATTTCTATTAGAAGCTAAACCTGTTGAGTTTGATATAGAATTAGAAAGACATTTACAATATTTATATGGCAACAAATCATCTTAATATAGATAGAATGCTAACAGTTGATAATACTGGAATGCCTTGTCCTCCAGATATTAAACAACTATTAGATAAAGATTTAGCTCTACTATATCTTCGAGATAAGTCTAAAGATAAAAGACATTATCTAAAAGAATGTGGAGTTATATATTATTTTGGTGACCCAAAAAGTCCAGCTCATCAACAAGGTCTTAGTGATAAAGAAATACTCAAATTATGTATAGATAATTTTGATTTAGATAAAGATTATCAGCCTGATGCTTTAGTTAAGAAACTTATAGATAAATATTATGTTCAAAATATAACTGAAGCAGGTATGGCTTTAGATGCCTTACGTAAGTCTGTTCATCTTGTTACTCTTGCCGCAAATAAGATTAACCAATTTTTAAATGATAAATTGCAAGATGCTGTATCTAAAGAGGATATTCAATTATATTTAGCAATGCTTAATAATGTTTCAAGTAATGTTAAGGAATTGCCAAATCTTATGAAATCTATTAATGTTGCTTATGAAAATCTTAGAGCAGAAGAAGAAGAACAACTTGCTAGAGGTGGTAAACAAATATTAAGTTCAATGGACGCAGACGAAGAAATACTATGAGTTTACAACTTAAAGATACCAGATATAATGACATCCAACTTATTTTCAGAGAAGATGGTCATAAATATACTGATACTTTAGGAAATGAATATTTAAGTACTACTACTTTTCTTCACGATTATCAACAACCATTTGAATATGATTATTGGTTAAGGAAGAAAGCAAAAGAACTTAAAATTAGTCCTAAAGTGTTAGCAAACCAATGGGATTCTATTAAGAATGAAGCTTGTGATAGAGGTACTAGAACACATAATGGATTAGAAGATGGTATTAAAGATTCTTCAATGTTTAAGAATGCTATTAGATATTTAGAGAGAGGTGAAGGTAAAATGATTACTGTTGCAGATCTTCCTGATATTAATAATAGAGTTAAAGAGTTAGATATTGAAGAGTTTAAGCGTCATACTAATTATAAATATGACGATGTTTATAAAGTGTTTGATTTTTATACTTCTAAAGGATATAAGATTTATTCAGAAATAGGAGCATTTTTAATTGACTATTTAATCTCTGGAACTATTGATGTTTTATGTATTAAAGAAGATAAATTTGTAATTGGGGATTGGAAAACTAATAGAGGTGGACTTAAATTTGAAAGTGGATATTATAAAAAAGATAAACAACAAAAACCAGCACAACAAACAAATATTTGGTGTCCTAAAGACTCTAGACTTCTTCCACCTGTAAGCAATCTTCAAGATTGTAATGGTTCTATTTATAATCTTCAACTTTCTATGTATGCTTGGATGGTTGAAAGTATATTGGGTATTCCTTGTGCTGGTTTATGGCTTTGTCATATAGATAGTGATTTTATTCTTAATGAATACGGAATGCCTAAACGATTCCCTGATGGTTTATATCATATTAAAGATAATCCAGTAGAAAAAGTAACATTGCATAAAATGAAATATTTAAAGCAAGAAATAGCAAATCTTCTTAAAGATAGAAGAAAAGTTATTAATGCTACAATTAATAAAGAATTTAATTTGTTTTAAGATGAAAAAGTTATTATTAGTACCATTGTTGTTATTTGGAATTAGTTGTAACAAGACTATTGCAGATAAAGATGTCATAGCTGACACAACTGCATTAGCTTGTTATAATCTGCCCGTAGAGGGAATGGATAGTGTGATAGCTGCAATTAGATATGATGATAGCATTAAATATGAAGCAATGATTGATAGTATTATAGATTATTATGAAGATGCTTCTAAAGCAAAGGATAAAATCTATGAAAATAAAATAAATGATATAGAAATTAAAAACGATAGTTTAAGAGTTGAGTTATTTAAAGCTCAATATAAACTTAATAAAATAAGTCAATATAATGCTATCGCAGCAAAAGGTAATAACATTAAATATTTAAGAGGTTGGATTCGAAGAGCATTAGAAGAATGACTGAAGTAATTAAAGAAGAAGGAAGATTTAAACTAGTAAGAGTTACACATTGTTATAAATCTAGTTATGATAATTATTTTGTAACAAGTTGGCTTGAACTTAGATTAAAGAGAAGAATACTCCCAGATATAACAATTAAAACAACTGAAGATACATATAATAATACATTGCATTTACAAGGATTACTTAGACGATTACAGAAATGAATATAATTTGGAAATGGTTTATAAATAGTAATCATTATAAACATCTTAGTGCTTGTGCTATTATAGCACTAATTTGTGGATTTGTTCCATCTATGATTACAGGATTAGCCATAGAATATAAAGATTATTCTTGGGGAGGTAAATTTGATTGGAATGATATAATTGCTGATACACTAGGCACAATACTAGGAACTGCAATTAGATTTTTAATATTAAATGACATAACAAGAATAATATGTTAAACATATATAAATTTAGTGCAGATTGGTGTTCAGGTTGTAAAACTATGGAACCAATAGTTAAAGAGGTTGTCAAAGATTATCCAATAGTTAATCTTATTGAGGTTGATGCAGAAAATGATGAAGATGGACTTCTTGATAAATATATGATACGAAGTTTACCAACATTAATATTTGAAAGTGATGATAAGAAATATACAAGAAAAATTGTTGGTACTGTACCAGCACCTCAAATAGTAGATGCTATTGAAAAATATTTAAAAAGTATTGTATAATGGCTTCATTCAGACCAGCACTTAAGAAAGTATTAGCTTATGAGGGTGGATATGCTAATGACAAAGACGATGCCGGAGGAGAAACCTATAAAGGCATTGCAAGAAGATTTCACTCAACTAGTATAATGTGGAAAGAGATAGATAGGATTAAATCTAGTATTAAAGGTAATACAAGTTCTGATATGAGTAAAGTTAAAACTATAAACAAATTATTAGAAAATAACGATATAGTTACTAAAGAAGTAGAAAGAATTTATAAAAAGAATTATTGGGATGCTCTACATTTAGACGAAATGAGATCTGAAAAGATTGCTTATCAGTTGTTTGAAACAGCAGTTAATATGGGAGTAAGTGCGGCAATTAAACTTGCACAGAAAACATTAAATGTTCCACAAACTGGTAAGTTTAATTATAGTTGGTTTGTAAGATTAAAAGATTTAAGAGATGGATAAAAAATTATTAATTACTATAATAATATGTGTTGCAATATGTTTTTGTGTTGGTGTTATATGTGACACATATAAAACTAATAGTATTAGTAATAGAGATGTAGAACTAAAACTTGATTCATTGAGAGAATTAATACTATATGATGAAAATTCTATAATTGTTTATAAAGACATTATGACAAATGAAGTTGCACAGATTGATTATATTACTAACGACAGTGCTATTATATTGTTTAGAGAGTTGGTCAATGAACCTTCTCCCCACGGGGAGTACTCAAAACGCTGATACAACTATAACAGTAACAATAGCAGAAGTTCGTGAAATAAATAAAAAACTTATTGAGCGTAAGTATTTGTTAAAAATAACTGAAGCACAAGATAGTATTATTAATAATCAAGCTGAATACATAAAAGAACAAGAGAAAATAGTTAAGGATACAAAGAGTGCGCTTGCAAGTAAAGAAAGTCTTCATAATACTCTGAATAAAAAATATAATACTATGAAATACACAGCAATAGCTCTTGGTATTGCTTTAACTATTTCTCTTGTTTTAAATATAATAAAATAAATTATGGAAAGTTATCCTTTTCTTGATTATATTAATGAAGATAAATCTCATTATAAACATGCAAAGGATTGTGGATATGTTGACGATGATGATTTATTTTTAATAGGTGATAGTGGAGGATTTCTATTAAACATAAATCCTAAAGATAGATTTGTTAATACACATTTGCTTTATGAAGTTGCAGATTATTATAGAGCAAATGGTAAATTTACTAATTACAAAGTTGATAGTATTCCACATAGACAATTTAGAAGAAGAGAACAATATAGACGAGTTCACGGATATTCAGCTCCTTGTTTATTGAAAGAAGATGGAAGAATAGTTAATGTTAGAATAACTGGTTCACACTATAATTTTTTGAATTATACTAGAATAGAACAGCTTGATACTAGAACAATTAAAAAAGGTGTAACTAATACAGCAAAGAAATTTTATGATTTTCCAAAGTTTTTTGATAGTCAGTTTTGGATGTTTCATGTAATGGAATTTGCTGAAAATAATGGTTTTCATCTTATTATTGACAAAACTCGTCGTGGTGGTTTTTCTTATATGATGGCTGCAGATAGTGCTAATAGAGTTAATAATCAATCAAGAAAAGTAGTTATCCATGTTGCAGCTGATAAAAAATATTTAACAAATACCGGTGGTCTTACTGATTTTGCAGTAAATGACTTAAAATTTTATGAAGAAGCTACACCTTTTGTAAGAGGTATATTCAGTACAGTTAAAACCGATTTTAGATTAGGATATAAATTACCTAGTGGTGTAGAAGCTGATAAATCTTGGAGGAGTTCTTTACAATCTGTTTCTGCAATGAATAATCCAGATTGCGCTATTGGTAAAGATGCAGTGGCTGTTAAAGTTGAGGAGTTATCTACTATGGATAATTTTGATGCTTTTATGGAAGTTACTGAACCTGCAATGCGAACTGGTGCTTATACAACTGGTATATTGATGGCTTGGGGAACTGCCACTAGTGGTAATATGCAAGTTTTTGAACAAAACTTTTATAATCCTGGAGCATATCATTTTATGCCATTTGAAAATGTATGGGATAAAGATTGTAGACAAGAAGTATGTGGATTTTTTAAACCTTATTGTTGGGGACTTCAAGGTGAAATAAATGGAAACTATGGAGTAGATGAAGATGGAAATAGTAATATACTTGTAGGATTAGAGATTGCTAAAAAAGAAAGACTTGCTAAAAAAGAAACAGCAAAAACTTATTCAGAGTATATTAACTATTTAGGTCAATATGCTAATACTCCAAATGAATCATTTAGTAATGCTAGTGATAATATATTTACTAGTGAAGAATTAAATGAATGGGAAGCAAGACTTAGAACAGATGATGGCTTAAAGTTTTATGTAGATGGACAATTAATAGAAGTATCTCCAGGTATTGTAGAATTTAGAAGTAATGAAAGACTTAGGGTTGAAGGTAAAAAAGTATATGATTATATATTTGGTGTTCCCAGAAGAAGTAGTGAAGATCCTCATGGTTGTATAAGAAGATTCTTTTCTCCGGAAAAAGTCACAGTTAAAACCGAATACGGAGAAAGACGAGAAATACCTAAAGGACTATATAGTATTACTTATGACCCTGTAGGTGTAGATAAAACTAAAAATGAAATAACTGATAAACATTCTCATAATAGTATAGCGGTATGGATGAACCCTCATCCTCTTAATAATTTTAAACAAAAACTAGTAGCTACATATTATGGTAGACCAGATACTCTAGAAGAAGCAGATAGAATTTGTTATATGTTAGCAGTGTATTATGGTTGTGTTAGAACAACTAATGTTGAGATAAATAGAGGTGAAACTGTTAGTAATTTTAAGAAATGGAAAGCTCTTAAATATCTTAGTTATGAACCTCTATTTGTTTGGGATCCTACCTTTAAAGGTAAATATAATAGCACTTATGGTTATAATATATCAGGTGCTGCAAGGAAACTTGATTGTGTTCGATTACTCAAAGAGTTCTTATATGAAGAGATTGGTAAAGATGAAAATGGAAAACCTATTAGAAACTTCCATCGAATATATGATTATCAATCTATTATTGAACTCAAAAAATGGAATAGTCTAGGTAACTTTGACCGTGTATCTCAGATGCTTCTTAGAGGCATTGAATGGAAAGCATATAATCTTATTGCTGAAGATTCACTTAAGGTTCATAAAGATTTGAATGAAGAAAACCTAGATGATAATGATATTTTAAACAGAGATTGGTTTTAATAAATTATGCAAGGTTTTAGACAATCATACGACTTTCCTCGTCAGAGAATACCTAGTTCTAAAAAAGATATTACTTGGGCTGCTCAATGTGCAGATTGGATTATAGCTCAAGGACAGGCTATTAAAGACGAAGAAGAATTAATCAAACTATATAAAGTTGCTCATGGTGAAATACCTGATGAGTTTTATAGAAAAATATTAAATCCTTATAATACTACTAAAGAGAAATTTACTAGATTTCCGGCAACTATGAGAAACTATGATATGATTGCTGGAGTTGTTAGAAGATATGTTGGAGAATATAGTAGAAATCCACATGAATATACTGTAGGTGCAAATAATCCTGAAGTAGTATTTGCTAAAAATGCTAAACTAAAAGCTGAAATATCTGTAATATTACAGAATGAAATTGCTGCTAGAATACAACAAATGTATGCTCAATTTGTCCAAGAAGGTGGTGATCCTCAAGAGTTTGATCCTCAAAGTCAATTTGATGTTGAAGCATTTGTTAAGGAATTTGAAGAAAATTATGTAGATGAAATAAGTGAACAAGGTCAGAATATATTAAATGTAATTAGAGATATTACAGATGATTCACTATTATATATTAAAGCATTTGCTGATTTTTGTACATTTGGTGAATGTTATACTTATAGTGATGTTGAAGGACAAAAGTTAATAAAGAGAAATATTCAGCCTTTAGATGCTTTTCCTATCCCAAACAATTCAATGTTTGTAGAAGATTTTGATATGTTTGCTGAAAGAAGGAGAATGACATATCAAGAAATAATGGATGAATATAGTAAATATTTAAATCCTAAAGATACTAAATTTTTAGAAAGTTGGTATTCTAAAGGTAGAGCTGATGCTCCTACAGCTCTAATGTTTGACCAATATGAAAAAGATTATGGTGATATTTGCAAGAAATTTAGTAGTGAAGAAAGAAAGTTTTTTAAAGATAAACCAATTTATATTAGAGATTTAAATGCTGATTTATATGACGTATGGCATGTTGTTTGGAGAGGAGAAGCTAGAAAAGCAATAGTTAGCTATGTAAATGAGGCAGGTGTTGTAGCACAACGAGTAATGCCTGATACATATAAACTTAATCCAGAAGCTGGAGATCTAGATATTCAATATGAATATGAACCTCAAGTATATGAATGTGTTAGAATAGGAACTAGAAATATGGCAATATATCCTTATGGAGCAAGGGCTATTGCTTATGAAAGAAATGGTAAGCTACCTTATAATGGTCTTATGGAATTACTTCCTGGATTAGGTAGATTTAGTATTGTAGAAACAATTCTTCCTTATCAAGTGTTTTATAATATTGTAGCATATCATAGAGAAATGGTTATAGCAAAGAATAAATTAAATATTCTAATTCTTGCTAAATCATTACTTGGTAAAGTTCCTGAAGATACTATTTATAAAATGATTGCTGATGGTGTTCTTTATATAGATGATGAGAATGACCAAGGTATGCTTAGAGCACAGCAGATTAGAATGGTTAATGCTGATATGGGTCAGTATATTAGTCAACTTACTAATCTTCTTATGGAGATTAAGAATGATGCTAATATGCAAGTAGATATGACACCACAAAGATTTGGTGAAATTGCTACTAGTGCTGGCAAAGCTACAACTGAAGAAGCAATCGCTAGAGGTTCAATGGGTTCTGTAATTATTGAATATATGGTTGATAAGATGAGAGAACGTGATTATGCTAGAGATATGGATTATTCTAAGCTAGCATGGATCGACGGTCTTGATACATCTTATAGGGATTTAAGTGGTGATTTGAAATATATATCACTTAATGTTGACAATCATGTATATGCAGATTATGTTATTGCTGCAAAGAACTCAATAGATGAAAGAGATAAACTTAATCAATTAAAGCAATTTGCATTTAATGCTAGTCAAAATGGTGACATGAAAATGGCAGTTGCTGCAATTACTGGAGATAATATTGCTAGTATTAAGAAACTTATAATGAGATATGATGAGATAAATAGACAACATGAAGAGCAAATGAAACAAATGGAACAGCAAACAATGCAGATGGAACAGGAATATGAATTGCAGAAGATACAGATGAAGGGTGAAATAGATATGCAGATAACTGAACTTGAAGGCAATATTAAGAAAGAGATTGAATTGATTAAGGCTGATGCTAATATGATTTCGTTTAATGCTGAAGTTGGACAAGAGAATCAAGAAGCAGGTATTGATCGTCTTAATGCTCAAAGAGCACAAGTTGATAGAGAAAAGCTACAACTTGAAAGACAAAAATTACTTTTAGATACTTATAATAAAGAGGAAGACAGAAAAGTTAAACGAGAGGATATGGCTAGTAAAGAAAGAATTGCTAAACAAAATAAAAATAAATATGATGTAAAGAAAAAGAAGTAATAGTTTTTTTGTTTTATTGTGTTAATGTAGTCACTTGCTTGTGAAAGTAGGTGACTATTTTTGTATAACTAACTGATGTGTTTGTCTTTACGGGCAGTTTTCAATGAGTTCGGTAGTACTTAATAATGCAATGTTAGTTATTTTTGATTTTGGTAATAATAGTTTTATTGCTATTATTGCATTGAATTATTAACAATCTAAATATTATTATTATGCCAGATATGGATTTTGGATATGCCGACCCTATAACCCAACCAGTGGGTGGTGGCGAAACTGAACCTGTAGAAGAGCCTACAGATATTGACAGTGGGGAACCTACAAAACCAGGTAATGAACCTGACCCTCAGCAAATCAATAATGATGATACTCCTGATGATAATCAAGATAATAATGATTCAGATGAAGAAGGTAACGATAGCAATGATGTTTTAGAAGAAGGTACTGTTTTAGAAGTTGGTGATGATAAATATACAGTAGATAAAGATGGCAATCTTGTTGATAAAGATGGTAATATTTTTAAAAAGAAAGATGAGATTGCTGAATGGAGAAAGTCATTTGATGAAGAAGAAGATGTAACTGATGATTTAACTATTGATTCTATTCAGAAAGCACTTGATATTGAAATTACTGATGAAAATGACAAGCCTGTTGTTTTCGAAAATACTCCCGATGGAGTTAAGCAGTATATTGAGGCAGTGCTTGAAACTGGTAGAGAAGAACAGCAAAAACAAGCATTAGATACACTTTTTGCTAGATTTGATTTTCTTCCTAATTTATTAAATTATTATGTTGCAAATGGTAATTCTTTACGAGGTTATGGACAAGTTCCTGACCGTAGTAAAATTACAATAGATGACAAAAATGAAGAGCAACAGATTTACATCATTAAGACTGCTTGGCAAGAAAGAGGTCAGAAAGGTGATGTTAATGGTTATATTGATTATCTCAAAAACAGTGGTACTCTATTAGCTACAGCTCAAGAAGAATTGCAAGGTCTTAAAGAAAAAGATGCTGCATATCGAAAGCAAGTTGAAGAGAAAGCTGCTGCTGCTGAGAAACAACATCAAGAAGAAATTAAACAATATTGGGATGGAGTTAAGCAAGTTATTGATAAGAGAGAACTTGCTGGTTATAAGATTCCGGAAACTATTGTTATTAACCGTAACGGAACTAAAACTTCTGCAACTCCTAATGATTTCTTTAACTATGTTTATATGGTAGATAAAGAAGGTCATTCTGCTTATGAAAGAGACCTTATGAATACAAAGCCCGAAGATAGACTTAATGATGAACTTCTTAGAGCTTTTCTTATGTTTACTGGTGGTAATTATGCTAATTTAGTAGATTACGCAATCAATGAAAAGAATGTTAAAACACTTCGATTGAAAGCTGCACAACGTGATAGAAAATCTACACTTAGAATAAATAAACCTACCAAAGTAAATCCAAAAGATACTGACTTCGGATATTAACCACAACTTAATTATTAACTTAAAAATTTTGTAATTAGTATGTATAAAATGCACGTTGTGTCCAAAGGCAAGTTTGATGATAGAGGTTATAGCAATGAAGAAAGTATTGCTTATCTCCAGCTTCAAAAGCCTGAGGCTATTAATGCTTTCCTTACTTATAATTATGGTTTGGATGACGACAGATTTCCTCTTACTTTCTTAACAGAGGGTCAGGGTAGAAATGGTGTTGTTGAAGTAAATACTGTTCAATGGACTTGGCCTGTTATGGGTCGTATGAAGTTTATTGATATGCTGACAAATGCTCCAAGAGGAGAAAAGATTGGTCTTGGTGGTGCTGAATTTGTAGTTTCTTTCTCAACTCATTGGTTTATTGAGCAGCATACTCTGATTGCTCCCGATGGTGAAACTCAGTTCCGTATTCAGAAAGATATGGGTGAAGGTGTTAATGGTTATGAATATCTTATTCGTCTTGTTAGTCCTGACCCCAATGCTTATGTTCCTGCTGAACTGTTAACTACTGGTAAGTATTGGAGCATTGGTGCTTCTACTGTTGAGGAATCGTATTCTAAGGGTAACCGTAGTAATGTTATGGGGCCTGGTAAGATGACTAGCCAATTAGAGTTCTATCGCTATTCTAAGGAAATTGCTGGTAATCTTGCAAACACTATTACTGAATATGAATTTAAGAATGGTGCTGGAGCTTCCTCTCGTCTTTGGATTAATGAGGAAATGAAGCAGTTTAATATTCAGAATAGAGTTAAGAATGAAGAAAGACTTTGGCTTGCTCAGTACAATAGAACTGAAAATGGTGAAGTAACTCTTCGTAGCCGTGATACAGGTAAGCCCATTCCTCATACTGCAGGTATGCTTGAAATCTGTAGAGAAAACAATTATGACACCTATGGTGAAATTCTTACTCTGAATAAGATTAAGAGAACTGTTGGTGATGTTTTCGATAGAGATACTGACGATGGTCATATGGACATTGTTCTTATGGGTGGCAAGGGCTTCCTTGAGGACTTTGATGAGGCTATCAAGCAGGATGCTCGTGAAAATGGTTTCTTGACTCCCCTTGGTGAGAAGGAAATTAGTGGTAGTGGCTATGGTCTTGAGTATGGTGCTTACTTCCGTAAGTATAAGACTGTTGATGGTCATACTGTAACTGCTAAGCATTGTGCTTTCTTCGATAAGGGTACACTTGCTGAAGCTGCTAAGGCTAACGGTAATGTACATCCTCGTACTGGTTATCCTATCACTTCGCATCAAGCTGCTTTCATTGACTTTAGTTCTTATAATGGACATCAGAATGTTCGTTTAGTGCATCAGAAGGGTCGTGTTTATAAGGCTAAGGTCTATAAGGGAATGGCTGATATTCCTGCTTCTTGGGGTGTTGGAGATACTAACTATATCTCTACTGATGTCGATATGAGCCGCTATGAAATTATGGGTAGCATTGGCTTACAGGTTGACAACTCAAGCAAGATGTTCTTAATGCAGTGCAAGTTGTAATTATTAATCAATTAAAACTAAAATAAGATATGGCAGATAGTGAAGCAGTACAAGTCAATTTTGGCAAAGCTAAACAAGAAACTACTAATCTAAAAGAGCCAGATGGGACAAATAAGGGTTCCTCTGAAGAACATAAAGTTGAAAGAGATTTAGACGCTGAATATGTTGAACATTCAAGTATTACTATTGCTCTTATTCAAAAGTTTAGTTTATATCGTAGAGCAAACTTTAATGTATTGAATAAGAAAGTAGATTATATTGGTAGTTCAATTAATAGTAGTCGAATACTTTCTTCAAATAAAAAAGAAATCGAAACTTATTTTCCTGCTCTTATTGGTATTGCATCTAACAATGAGAATTTCATTACTCGAGTTAAGCAGTACTTAAATAACATTAGAATACAAGTAGATGAAGATGGTAAGACATTTGATACTTCTTTTAGGTATAATACTTATAGAGATTATTTGAAAGTCAAGAATGAGATTGAAAAAGTTGAAGATGAATATAATGCTGTAGATAAAAGAAATGAAGTTGCTTTGAAGAAAGCACTCAAAGTAAAGTGTCTGCGACTTAATGAAATCGAAACTAGTAAATGCTCACTTGGCTATCCTATTAATCTTGAAGATTATCTGATGTATCGTCATTGTCTTTTGTATAATGATGTTTGTAAAGAGATTAGTCTTATTAATAGTGATCCAAATTATCGTTTTTATTTTAAGGATGATAATAAGGAACAAGAACGAATTGTTAAACTTCGTAAATCGAAGAATATTGCAAAAGCTCATTACATTGAAGCAATTAGTGATAATGAGTTATTTGATAACATTTTTGTTCAGTATTGTTCTATTATGGGACTTCCTATTGTTCAGACTATGAAACTTGACAGAAATGTTAAGGAAGAATATCTTGACAAATTTAGTACTGAGGAACCTGAGAAATTTAATAGAATATTCTCAAATAAGAATTTAAAACTTGTTAGTCTAATAGAAATGTTAATCGCTCGTGGTGAGTTATTAAGAATTGGCAATAGTCAAAATATTACTACAAGTGATGGAACATTTATTGGTGCTAATATGAATGAAGCTGTTGCTTGGTTTAACGATCCTGCTAATGCTTCTTTGGTTAATGCTTTTCAGAACAAATTAAATAATATGTAATGAAAGTAGAAGATATACTGACAATGTTTAAGATTCAAGGTCAGTCTAAAGGTCTTGATTCTATGAGATTCATTTCTAATGAGGATATTGCAGTATACATTAATCAAGCTATTGTCAACAAAGTTAGAGCAACTGTTATGCAGAATGCTCAAAGCAAATTTACTGACAAAGTTTCAATGCAAGATAATCCTCTTGCTAGCACTAATATACTTAGAAATTTATTGATGTATCGAGATGTTTCAGTTGAAGATACATTGTTTGGTTCTAAAAGTGGAAATATAGATTTAGATGTCAAAGTGATGTATTACACATCATTTGATGCAGTATATGATAACGATATTGTTAGCTGTAGAGTTGTAGATTATGATAAGTTCTATCAACATCGCAATGATTATTGTAATCAAGCAAGTTGGAGAACTCCTATTATTACTTATCTTTATAATAACAATAAACTTAGAATTTTGGTTGAATATAAAAGTAAAGCATTTCCTACTACTAGGGAATTGAAAACTGTAAGAGTTGCTTTTGTAAAACAACCTAATGATTTTACTGTTAATAATCTAAGTTTTGATTACACTGAACTACCAGATTATGTTATTCCTGAAATAGTTGAGATTGCAGTTAATACTTATTTTAGGTCTATTGGAGCTACAAGTCAACAAGTTTCACAACAACAAGAACAAAATAATCAATGATAAAGCATTTAATTTTAGTTAATGGTAAATCTATAGTTAGAGATATGACTGCTTTATCTGCAACTGAAAATGGTATTTATCTTAATACTATTCCTCATGGAAATAAAAATTATGCTGAAATCTTTTTTAAGCATAATGGAACTGTAAATAAGTTCTCGTTTCCTAAAGAGATTGCAGATTGGCTGGCATATACCTATTCTGATTTAACCGGATTAATTAGTTCTACAGATAGAAGAACAGATGTTGTATTAACTCCTAATAGCACTTTTTATTTGCCTAATTATACCACTGAGCATGGTATTATTTCTAATACTTCTATAGATACAGAAGGAAAAATAGTTCCTGGTGTTTATGGATTTATGCTTGTTAAGAGAAATGTTCCTTTTAATAAGAGAAATAAATGGTATGTAGAAATTGTTGTTAAAGAGGAAACAACTTATGCAGATTTCGCTACAATACTTGACGCAAGGTTTAAAGAACTTGATTCTACATTAAGCGTTACTTTAAATGGTTCCGATTTTAAAGTTGGTACTAGTAATTGGAAGGCACCCAGTTATGATGTAATGTTTGATGGTCTTGCTAAGTATGCTTTCTATAAGGATGCTGCTAAAAATGGTAATTATAGAAATCACGATGTACATCATATGTTCAGAAAATTTACTACTGAATGTGATGCTGATTATGGTTTCGATTATACCGAAACAGCAGGTGAAAATCTTTATAAAGGTAGAAATCCTGAAGCATTATATAATGAGTTAATTGACTTAGGTGTTAACGAAAATAATCTAAGTATCCTTTCTATAAAAGTATCTGAGCCTAGTTTATTTAGAACTTTAGACCCTAGAATTAATCAGTCTTATACATTTATTGGTAATAATACTGCTATTGGTTCTTTGGCTGAAAATTTCTTTGGAATAACTCCTGCTAATAATTTACCCCCGAATTTTGACCCTGGCGAAGTAATAGTTGGCCCTGGGAAAAACTAATTAAACTCTTTAATGCAATAAATAATATATGAGAACAAATATATTTTTAACTAGTAATTCTATTGCAAGTGATTTTGTTGCTGATGTTAATGCTATGACTACTGATATTGCTTTAATGAAAGCAAAAACTCATGGTACAGTATTAGATAAGCAATTTAACCTTGTATGGAAAGGCGGAGATAGCAGATATGCTAATTTCGGCAATAGAGAGATTAGAGTTATTCCTATTAGTTTATGTGAGCTATATTGTAAAGATACTGAACAGAAGATTGCTAAGTATGATGATGGTGCTATAGTATTCAGTTTGGATATTGCAGATGACTATGATTTTACAAATATCATTGGTCAGGATATCACTGTGAGAGTTATCCTTCCTGCTAAGTTTAATAAACGTAATAGTTGGAATTTCTCTTATAGAGTAGCTGCTGATACAACTGTTGCCAAAGTACGAGAAAGTATTTACAATCAGATTAAGAACAGCTCAATTAAGGAATGGGTAGATATGGAGATTATCGAAGCTACTGGCGGACTTCCTCCTGTTACTACTCTAATTGGTGTTAAGTTCTATATGACTGAGTGCGTTAACAATGTATATGTACATCCTATGGATGCAACTTTATCGTCTTGGATAAATGTTGTTACAAGTGTTAATGATACTAATAAGGTAGAACTTGTTACTAGAGCATTCCTTCGTAAGCTAATTGTTGATGCTGATGCCAATTATGGTTTTGACTATATTAACTGTCCGGATGGTGATTTTTATCCCAATAAACTAAGACCTCGTGAGGTTGACTTTATGCTGGATACTTTAACTAATGTAGTTGAAGATGTATTTGGTGGAACATTAGGATTAACTCATATTACTTTTGTTGAACCTAGAATTGTTGAAACTACAGGCGATGTCGTTAAACAAGTTATTAACATTGTTCATCCTTTGAAGGATGTTGGTGATTTTGTTTATAATGACTTCAAGGCAATGATTAATAAGATTGCTCCTGGTACTTTTGGCGATTAAACATAACTTTCTTAGGCAGTAGTAGTTAAGTCTACTGCTGCCTTTTTTAATAAAATGGATATTCTTCAAACAGCATTAGAACAAGGTATTGCTCCGGCTATTGTTGTTGCAGTGTACCTTTTGATTATTCGTCTACTAGATAGTAAAAAAGAATCTAAAACTGCAAAACTAAATGGTCAAATGATAGATTGTATTAATAATATAAATGAATTTCTAAAGCATATAACACAGGATATTATAGATAAAGAACCAGAAAGATGTAATAAGAGTTTAACAGACGTATTTGATAGCTTTAGTTATAAAGTATTAAATTTTGTAGTATATACTCTTATTAATAATCATATTATTAAAAATAAAAAATCTATAATTGAAAATCTTAATAAAACTATAGATAAAGAATATCAAGATATATTTACTGTGGTTTTATTATATAGTAATTCTAGAAATAAACTAATTACTAAAATAAATAAAGAATGGACATATTCTTTAAAAGATGCAATTATAGATATTATATATGATAAAAATCTTACTAAAGAACAAAGGATTTATCAATGTAGTAATAAGATTAAACTATATGTAGATGAATATTGTGCTAATCTAATAAATCAGATATAATGGATTTAGATAATGCAAAACTTAAAGTAGCATCAACGCTATGGGGTCTGCTTTCGTCTACACAAGCGCAAAACTCTAAATATGTAGTATCGGTAAGCGGACAGCAAAAGTCGCTCAGATGCGAAAAAATCTTTTATTTAATAATTTTGTATTGTCTAGATTTCTACAATGAACTCTCCGAGGAACTAAAGTATAAAATACAGGAAATAGTAAATGAATTGGAAGAGCCAGATGAGAATTTCAAAGATATAGAAATAAATGGTTCTATTGAAACAATCGAAATTCCTGAAGAATATCAATGTCTTGGAATAACAGTTCTAGAGTATTTTCTAGAAAATCTTGACACAGTTCTTGATGAATGTAAGTCAGAATGCTACTGTCAACATAATGTAATAAATTGTTTTGTAACATTTATGGTTGCAGTTAATTTATTAACTAACCATAGAGAAAAAGAAGGTAAACTTCTTATGAAATTTGTAGAAGGACAGATTAGTAATATATATAGAGAAGGTGTTGAATATAGTGGAGCGTTTACTTTGACTGAAGATCAAGAACTTTACAGAGATATTAAATGTCCAGTTGAAAAGTGTTATGTTGACACTGATAATACTGATACTATGTTTGAGTTTTTTACTCCTACTAGTTTTAATTTGGAAATTGAAAATTGCGAATTATATGGCAATAAATAAAGAAGTTAGTCTTGGTAGAATAGGATTTGTTATTGAAGGTGATTTTGATTCTACTAAAGCATATAAAAAGCTCAGTGTGGTGAAAGTTCCCTCTACGGGGAGTGTATATATTTCTAAAACGAATGTTCCAGCAAATACATCTATAGGTAATGAAAATTATTGGTTTAATGTATTTAATGGAGAAATAAATAATATAGGTCTTAGAAGTGTTAAATTACCTCAACTGAGTACATTATCAGACTTAGAATATGTAAATGTTATAGAAATAAGTTCAAGTATTAAAGAATATAATTTATTTGTAACAGTATCTGGAGATATTGATGATATAGATAACCCAGAAGGAGAGTTGTATGGAACAACAAGAGAAGATAAAAAGAAAGTATGGGTTTATAATTCTGTTACTAGACAATATATTTCAATATATGATGATATAACTACATTAAATTCAAACGATATATTGATTACTGAAGTTAATGAAAATAATAATACACATAATACTAGCGTCATTAGAAGTAGTGCGCTAGAGACTATAAACAATGGAGAATTAAGTTCAAGAATAAATGGATTCATTATTCATGCTATTCCTTCATTTACTAATGATGCTAAAACACTTAAGTTAAGTATAGGTAATAAAATTGATATTGCAACAATAGGTGGGATATTATTTAAAGTTCCTGATTATAGAGATGCCTTTGATAGAATACTTATTAATAATGATGATGATGAGTTAATTACAACATTGACTCTTACACAGGATTTATTATTTGCTGGTGATATTTATATAATAACTCCTACTATTGTTGACAGAGTATGGACTTCTAGCAAATTAAGATTATTACATAGAAATGATAAAGTTATAAATTCTAAAGCATATGTTGCTATTGATCAAAATGGAATATTTGTAATAAATGGTTTCTCAAATATAAGAACAACAGCTTTAGATAATTATGAATATATATTTGATTGTATAAATACTGAATGTAATATTGATTTATTCTCTATGATTGGACTAGATGATGGAATAGGAGGAGCAGATGAATTAGATGTATTAAATTCTGAAACATATAATGCTTTAGTATTTACTGAGAAGCTTAAATTTATATTTCATATAGCTAATTATTATAAGAACCAAGATACTACTGGAGGAAAATATAATAAAGGTACAGGACATGATAGAGGTGTAGGTTCATATTTTAGTGGGCAAAAAATATTTAATGAAAATAATTTACGAATGTCTATACCTCAATTTTGGGGTAGGACTGAGTTAAATTTAACTAGATTTATTATTCCTAGAAATACTAAATTTAGTATAATGCTATTGCCAATGCTTAATTGTGTAGATGGAACTATAGATAGTGATGCAAATGTTACATATAGTATGATTATATTGTTTGATGATTTCGAAAGTGTAGCTAGATATAATAATAATGACCAAGTAGTTATTCCTACTGATAGAAGTTCTGACGTAGTTGCAGCTAATATAGATGAAAGAGTAGCAGATATGAGTGCATCTGTAACTAATAATCCTTCCTATGAATATGTAGCATCTATTGAACCATATATAAGAAATATATCATGAACGAGATATTAAATTCTTATAGCAAAGATTTATCAAATATTGCTAAAGATATTATAAATGATTGCCAAACTTTTTGTAATGACAACGATGTACTTGATGAGTATATTGATGAAATTGCAAAAGTTAAAATAAGTGAAGTTATTAACAATTTAAATTAATTATCTTATGAACATTCTTGATTCTGTTGTTTCTGCTATTGCAGTTTTCTTTGTAGCAGTTATTACATTTCTTGTTGGTCGCCATGTAGGCGCAACCGCTGTTGCAGGTGTTGGTATGACACTTTGTCTTGGTCTTTCATATGCTTTTGGTAAAATGAAAGAAGGTGCTACTTTTGATACTAAGACTTTTATTAGTCATTGTATCGGTGGAGCTGTTGCTACCTTTCTTGCTTGTATGGTTAGTGTAGGATAATATGGCTAAAAATAGAGAGCATAAATCAAGTAAACCTCTAGCTAGAGGTAATACTGAGAGAAAGTCTCATCCTATGGTTCCTAGAGCAGGAGTAAATAGGGGTAGAACTTATCCTTATGGAGGAAAGAAGAGCAATAATTAAACTATTGTATAAGGTAGAATTGATTATATTAAAGTTTATACCAATGGTTCTTGCATTGATGTATTTCTTTAATACAATTCTACCTTATTTTAATATTGATACTAGAGTTCTTAATTATCTTGGAGGACTATCATTGATTCCTATGATATTTTTATATGTATCTTCTTATGTATTTAAGTTTTGTTTTTATCATAGGATTTTTCTACATTATATAGTTATAAATTATGTAATTAGTGTATATGATGAATATATAGGAATACCGTTAGATAATTATAATTATGTGGTTCTTAATTGTTTAGTAATGTTTATTGTAATAGTTATAGCTACAATATCTTATGTTAATCAACGTAATAAAGAACTTATTACTTAAAGTAATAGATGATATTGATTCTGGAAATTCAAATATAACAGAATCTGATGCAAATGAGATTATTGAGTGTTTAACAAAATATACTCAAAAGGATAGACCAATAAGTAAATATGAAGCTTGCGTATATCTTGGACTAGCAAGAAGTACATTTGATAAATATGTTGCTAATGGAATTATTCCAAAAGGTAAACATAGAGCTGGTTTCAAAGAACTTTATTGGATTAAGAAAGATTTAGATGATGTAGTAACAAAGTTAAAACATAAATAACTGAAATACATTGTTTTACAAATTGCCATAGAACTATTATGTTCTATGGCATTTTCTATATAGTTTTGTACCTGTAAATATATTTACATAAGTTTTTTCAACTCATTTTATTAACAAACAAAATAATTTTATAATTATGGACGTTACTGATGGTACAAATGGAAAGAGCTATGCTTCTAAAGGTGTTGGTGGCACTGCTCTTGGTTTAGGTATTGCAGGTACTGCTCTTGGTTTACTGAATGGTGGTCTTGGTTTATTTGGTTCTAATAAGGGTGCTGATGCTGCTCAGACTCAAGAAATTTGGAACAAGATAGCAGATAACCGTTATGAAGCTCAGGGTAATCTTTATAACTATGCTCTTGCTAAAGCTGATCAGAGATTTATGGATGCTCAGTTTGTAAATGGTCAGATGTTTGGTATGTATAGAGATATGCGTGATAGAGATGATAGACTTCAGCGAGAGATTTGCAATTTAAAGACTCAGTTGGCTGTTGTTAGTGCAACTACTCCACTTCAGATTGCAAATGCTTCTCAGGCTGCATCTTACCAAACTCAGCTTGAAGCTGCTAAGCGTGCTTACGGAGATGCTATTATTGTAACTTATGTCAATGGAGAGTTTATGCCTCTTGAGATTGCTAGCGTTACAACTGGAGACACTGCGACTGCTAAGCCGACTTTTAATCCTTTAGCCAATCTTTAATTATTAACTCATAAATTATAAGTTATGTATCCTCTAAATCAATTCATAGTTAGTCCTAATCCTTTTGAGAGTAACACTGATATTGAAAGTCAACTTAAAAAACTTGAAGAATATAAAGCTCAATTAAGTGAACTTAATCAGAGAAGACAAAGGGAAACTATATGGGACAAAATAGACAAAGAAGTGTCTAGTATGACTGATGTTCAAAAACAAAAGTTAATTGCTAATCAAGATTATGCTTCTAATGCAACTAAATTGCAAGCTATTGTTCAAGAAGAATTATTGAAACTAGTTAGAGATAAAATTGAAAACACTGCCAATGGTAAGGCTCTTCTTGAAAATCAACTTGATTTAGTTAAGAAACTAAAAGAACAAATTATAAATGATACAAACAGAGAAATGGATTTATTTAATAGATTTAGAGAATATAGTAAAATGAATCCTAACATAACTTATGATGAATTTTTAAAGAATAACTTATGATTAACATTGATGTAATTAGTGATAAGCTAATCCAATTTTTAAATAGTGAGATTAGTAATATTGCAGGAAATCATCCAGCTATAGCATTTTTCAGACCATTAATTAGTAGGATACTTAATAATAATGTAGATAAGATTACTAATATAATTAAACTTATAGCAGATGAAAATGGTAATGTAGATATTATTCCTTTGCTTAATGATATGACTAAATCATTGATGGAAACAAGACCCTTTGTTATAGATACTGGTGTATTAGGAGATGTAGAGATTGATAATGGTCAAATTAAACTTAAAGTTCCTATGATTGATAAGACTATCAGTCTTACAATGCAAGATATAAATAAGTTTAGACAAATGCTAACTATGTGAAAATGGGGGAGTTATATGCTCCCTCATTTTTTTTATATATTTTTAACTACTTATATTATATAAATAAGGATTATATTTGAACGGTTAATTAAAGAAGTTGGTTTAAATGTTATTACTTATGCTAAAGAAATTAATAATCAAATTAATTAAATGGCTTATGAATTTAACAAAGTTTGCAAAAGTTCCTACTGATGGAGCATCTAATTCTAACAATTTTACTTTTCCTAAAATAGGTTTACTTTATAATGACCAAAATGAGATAGTTTTATTTAGATTTCCGGATGATGATATAAATTTTCCTATAGGTGCATTTGTTGAAACAGTTGAAGATTTAAGTGATAGTGCTGAAATACTTTTTCATGGAATCTTTGTAGGGGCATATGTTGATAGTGAAAGAGATAAATCTATATCAGATTTAAAATTAACTATTTTTAAAGATGATGAAAATAGTGTTACTATTGGGGATCGTATGGGAGAAGCAGTTGCTACATTATTAGGTTTAGATCCTGAAGTAGTAATTCCTATAGCTGGTACATTTATAAGTTCTTTACATAGCTACAAATTTGCTGCTATAATGAATGGAACATCTGGTTATGGATATGTATCATCACTATGATTAATCAAGCTATAGAAACAACTTTAGCAAGTTTTGATTTTGCATTTTGTATAGTTGTAAATGTTTTAACTTATCTAATTATACAATTATGTAATTTCATAAATTATAAATTAGTTAATAATCCAACTAAGAAAAGAATAATTCTTTTACTTTGTGTTGTTATAGTTAGTATAATTTATTATATAATAGGTTCAGATATAAAACTTATAATTAATAGTGCTGTTCTTGCACCAGTGTTTTGGAGTTGGGTTATGAAACCTATTCTTGCTAAATTTGATTTAGATTATTCTAAATATGACACATTTAAAATTTAATATAGTTCAATGAAAGCACAATTAAATAAAAAGAAATTAGTTAAGGGTACTGATACAATAGTGCCCTTAACTTGTAAAGAAACAGACCCTACAGTTCCTGATTGGGCAAAAACAAATACTAAGCCTAGTTATGATGGTAATGATATAAAATATACAGGTGCTACTGGAAGTGTAGTGACTAATGATACTACTATTAATGTAGCTTTAAAGGCTATAGATGATTCGATTGGTAATGTAGAAACTTTATTAGCAAATATTTAATTATGAGTATAGCAAGTGAAATAACAAGATTACAGACTGCTAAAGCAGAGTTAAAGACTGCTATAGAAAATAAAGGTGTTACAGTTCCTAGTGATACAAAGTTAGATGGATATGCTGATTTAGTTGATAGTATTGAGCAGGGCGGTGGTGACAGCGATGATGATAAATGGTATATAATTTTAATGGATGGTAATACTAATAATAGTAATGTTTATAGAATATATCCTTCAATTAATCAATATAATGATTCTTGGTACTTTTTATCAAGAGTTAGCAGTGGTAGAGAACTTAATGGATACATCCGTTTTAAATATAAAAATGAAACCTATTATATAGATAATTTTACAGATGGTAATCATACCTTATCAAAACAAGGTACAACAGTTAATAATACAATAGATCTTTTGCATTTACATATCTACAAAGAAGGAGATTTGTTTAAAGTAAATATACAAGAAGATTAAACACAAATGAACAAAATTAAATTATCACATATAAAGCAATTGCTATCTTACATTAAAAACATAAATTATGTTAGATTAAATAATGGACTTATTATTGGTAGTAAAGATAATAATTGCTTTGAATATGTAATAATAAGTAACGGAAACATTAATTATTTATTAATTGATTACGAAGAAAATTTAAGTAGTTATGAATAACTTTTTTAAATATCCTTTAGGCTCTGATATTGATGTAGCTAAAATGTTTACTAAAGATAATCTAGTTAGTATTGCTGGGATTAAAACTGGTAAATTTGGATGGGAAGTAGTATTAAATAAAGATAATGATTTTACTAATATAGATCAACCTACTAATAAACCAGATCTTTTTGAACTACAATTTAATGGTATAGCTATTTCTGTTAACGTACCTGATAAAAATACAAAAATTATAATAAATAGAAACAATAATATAAACATAGTTTTTGATGAAGACTCTGGTACTCAATATGATTTTATTTTTATGACTATGGAAGGTACTGAAAAAATTGGTTCATATATATTAAAATAATTAAAAAGAAAAATGAAACTAACATCAACAATTAAGAATTTTAAAAATAACATTATTGGTTATTTTTCAACAACAAAAAATAATGGTGATTCTAGTTCAGAAGGTCTTAGAGTAATACCATTTAGTTATTTAAATAATAAAACAAGGTTAGATGACTTTACTTGGGATAAATTTGTTAAAGTAGAATTTGCAATTAAAGATTTT
>OCVV011339918.1_pt1 | contig 47685 bp, 35 predicted proteins | sample 1539721 | NCBI WGS metagenome assembly OCVV01 (sample SAMN02144230, study PRJEB22623) | gut metagenome | biome: sheep rumen | host: Ovis aries | place: New Zealand | reverse complement strand
CTAACGCGTGTAGCGGGATCTTCCGCCTGTACGGTGATGACGGTCTGCATCTTTTCGGGATCCGTGGTATAAGGCAGGATGGTTTGTACCGCCTCTGCTTTCTGCGCCACCACTTCCGGCAGTTCGTGGGTGCCGACCGGCAGTTCGACCTGGTAGAAATAGAGATCCGGTTCAAATCCCGCCAAACTATCTCCGTTGAGGTAGATCATGGAGAGGTTGGTGTTCTTGGACTGCGGAATGACGAAACGGAGCGTATAGGTGTTCACCGTCTTTTCATCGACCGCGGTCACTTTGAGGAGCACATTCTGTTCTACCTGATCAATATCCACCGTCTGGCCTTCCATCTTGAGTTGCGCACTTACTTCGGGCAGGGTTGTTGTACCTGCGGGCAAGTTAATAGTATAGAGGTTATTACCCGGATCGAAGATCAGGTCAGGGTTGATTGCGCGCTCGTAGTTGACGAAGGACTTACCGCCGATGAGGATGTTCGCCAACTGTGCATCGTTGGATTTATTCTCCACATAGACCTCTACTTCGTATTTCTCACGTGCGATGTGATCCTCCGCGGTCACCTCAAATCCGTAGCGGTATTGGAGGCTGTCTTTGATAACCAAGGTGTCGCGCACGATGGTTTGGAAATTATCGTTAGAGAGGAGTTCAATATTCGCCTCAACAGATTGCAGGGAGACGGAGTAGAAGTGTCGTCCTGATTCAAACTGGTCGATAGCTTTTCCGTTGACGGTGATTCCTGTCAGTTCGGTACAATGACTTGGCTCGGCGTTGACGGTAAGGGTATAAGTGGTCTGTGCGCCAGTTTGGGATGTAACGATGAACTCGGTCGGCTCTCCCAAGGCGGAGGCAGAGTTGAGTTCGACGGTCTGGCCTATTTGACCCGCCTCATATGTGACAGCAGCTATCTGCGGCACTTTCTCCTTATACGCGCCCGCGGGAATAATATAGGTGTAGTCCAAACTATCGGGACGGAAGTTTTCAATCAGTTTGCCGTCATAATAGATACCTGCGAGGGTGCTGACTTCACTCTTCGTGCGGTGAACGATCACCTTATAGGTCTGTTTGTGCGAACCATCCGCAGCTGTTACGACCGTGGTGTAGATCGTACTATCGCCTTGTATTTCCGTGGTCATGGCCTGCGTTTGTTCGCTTTCCGCGAGGAGTGTAGCGAGCCAAATGGCACTATCGGCTTTGATGGTATATTCGGTCATATTCTCATCAAACTCGGGGTAGTCCTCTCCATTCACTTTCAGCGCCGCCAAGTTGGCTTTTGTGGAGACCTCAGTCGGATACGTGAGGGTGTAAGTCTTGGTTTTGGAGATGTCATCCGTAGCGAACGCGGTCCATTGCATCTTCGTCTCATCCTGGAGGAAGACGACCGAATCCGCCTCGTGCTTGCGATTAAAGTACACGACCTCATCGGGACGCTCCATCACCAAGGAAGTAGTAGTACCGCCCAGGGAGATGTCCGTACTACCGATGCGGAAATCTGTGAGTTGTGCATCGGAGGAGACAGCCGGATCGAGGCGGTTCACCACGTGCTTGTGGGTTGTTTTTCCGTCCGCTGCAGTAACGGTGAGCACCACGCTGTCCGCCGTATAGATAGTAGCGAAAGTCTGTCCTACCACGTCGTCCTTTTTCGTATAAACGAGTGTCGGAACAACCGAAGATGTAGCGGTATAAACGGAACGGTCGTCATCTTCGGAAACGAAGGTCTTGATATCATCGTTTTTGTCATCCAGCGCCTCAATCATCTCCACAGAAGCGTCAGAGGGGAGGTTCTCGACGAAGAGGTAAGTGTGGGTAGAGGAAGCATCGTCCTCGGCTTGTACGGTGATGGTGAGCGCCTTGCCGTTCTTCTGCACGTCGAAGCGCTGGTGAATGCTGGAAGGCGTGATGTTTACATCCGGCGTTGCTTTCATGCCGTACGGCAGGGTAACGATCGTGGTGTCTGCATTCTTCTCTTTGGTAGGGTACGTGCCGAAATCAACGGTGTAATCCAAGGAGGTCACGCCTGTGCGTTGGAGTATTACATAATAGTGTGTGCTATCCACCAAGTTCTCTCCGTAGTTTATCACTTTCGCGGTCAGTTTGCCCTCTTTCCATTCGCCGCCGTTAAGCCATTCTACCGTGCGGGTCTGGTCGTTCACTTTACCGGTGAATGTCAACGCCGGAACACCCACATAATTGGCATCCACGTTCTTGACGAAGTTTCGTCCAGAAGGCGTTACCTCGATGCCATCAATGGTAGCTTTGGTCAGTTCGGAGTTATAGACGAAGCGTACATTGCGGATCTGGAGGTCACAGCTTTTCGCATCTGAACCTCCATAAATATTCAATGAGTTTCCGCTAAATTCACTTGCGCAAAGGAGGATATTCATCTTACTCATCGTGAAATTGTAATCAAGCGCCTGTGTAGCGGTGTGCCATTCTCCTAAGCCGGAATAATCTCCGGTTATTTCATATTCCACCGGTGATCCGGACGTTCCCCCAACAGCGATCCATGCTTTCCATGAGTTAATATCGTACTTCATAATCGGCATGTACTCGAATTGGAAAGCCTGCGGTGTGTTGCGGTAGGTAACACCAGCATCGACGCTTCGGTTGAAACTAACCTTGGTGTTTCCTCCCACTTTAACTCCGTCCGGCAGACTAAGGCTACCCAACGTCATTACTCCCGGGACAGAACTATTGAGTGCTCCACCACGGAGCGTAGATAACATCACTTCTTTAGAGCCGATACGGTTTACTTCTTTTCCTGTATAATAAACAAAGTGTGAAATTTCAGCAGCATTGTAGTCAATTCCGGCAAACAGATCAGCGGGAACGCTCCAACCTGCGGGTTTATAACCGGTAGGGGCTTTTTCTCCCTGATCCGAGATCGATCCAAAGAGGTTAGAGTTATAGAAATGCGCTTTATCCGTCTGGATCCAATTGTAGGTCAACGGTGCTTCATCGTCCTCGTAATACCAGAAAACCGAGTATTGCCTCATCTTCGGTCCGGAACCCACCGTGATCGTCATTTTCTTGTTCCTCACGTTAGCGGAGTTGGTCGGATTCGAGTATTGCACATCTCCGCTGTACGTAAAAGCGACCAAGGTATTCTGCGTCGGTTGTTCCTTCACGGGAATGATGTAGCTATATACATCCGGGCTGAAATGGGGCACAGGGATTGTTTCGCCGGCTTTGATGTAAGACAGCGCTTTGAGTTTATTGAGCGTATCCGGCAGGATATTCGGGATGACGTTATAGGTTACATCCAGCTCTCCCTCGCGGTTCGGTGATGCAATCACCTTTGCACCACGACGAATACCACCGTTGTAGAAGACGATACTCTGCTCGGGGTACGATTTCTCGACATCGGTGATGGTAAAGTTCTTGGAGCCGTACGGCAGATCAATGGTGTTATCACCTTTTTGGGGCACCAGTTCGCCGTTTTGGGTCTTACTATCACCGTCTATATACGTGTATTTGATCTTCGTCACTTTGTTCTCGCCTTCCGGCTGAGCGATGGTGTAACGGATCGAATAAGTACGTGTATCTCCGTTTTGCGCCTTGACGGTGATCTTCGTGACGCTGTTCACCGGAGCTTCCACAAAATCAACGAGTTGTTCCGGCTCTGCCTTTGTGAAAGCTACGGAATAAGGCTTCGAAGCGCCATAGGGCAGTACGAAGTTGTAATCCGTCTCATCCACATCTTTCTCCTCTCCATTGATGGTGAGAGAGCCCAGTTTGGTGTTCGTGGAGAGCGCCACGTTGAAGTCGATGGTGTAGTCCGCCTCGGTTGTACCGTCCTGAGCTACGACATGAATCTTCGTTGTACCGTCAGGGGCGCTATAGAAGGTGGTGACGGTTTGATTGCTAAGTTGTGCCACCGGGAAGATATTCGGCATCACCTTGGTCGATTTCGGCAGGGTGATTGCATAGTTGAAGCTATCCGGTTCGAAGCCCGGCAGTTTCTTGCCATCAATGAGGATGTTCGCCAAGAGGGCATTGGAGCTTTGTTTGCGCGAATAGGTGATGGTATAGGTATTCTGCGTGCCGTTTTCGGCGGTGACGAGTACGCGCTGATGGTCTGCATCGTCGGTGAAGCTGAGGATACGCTGTCCTTCTCGCGCCGTAACGGAGATAGAGGGCAACAAAGCTCCTTCGTCCAGATCCAGGGCGTATTCGTTTTTCTCGGGCAAGAAGCCTATTTCATGTCCTGTTACCTTGAGGTCCGCCAGAGTAGCATCTGAACGTTTCTTAATTGTATAACGGACAGTATATGTGGTAGTTGTGCCGTTTTCTGCGGCAACGCGAATGGTCCATTCTCCCTCGGCGGTCTGTCCGAAGAAGGCTACTTGTGCATTCTCTTTCGCAGCATAAGTGACTTGCGGGAAGACAGAGCCCGGCTCTAATTCGTATGCGTAGTCGGTTTTGTTTTCCTCGAAATCGGGAAGGATCGTACCGTCCGCATAGATGGCTTGCAGTTTATTCTCGGTCATCGGCAGACGAGTGCAAGCGACGCTGTAAGACGCCTGATTTCCCTCTTTGTCGGTCACGAAGATCCAAGCTACAGATCCTTGCCAGAGTGCTTCAGTCACGTTTTGTCCTTCCTCTCCGGCGATACCGATGATAGTAGGACGCGCGCCCTGATAAGTAAGCTCATAGCTTGTTTTGGAAGGGGTAAAGCCCTCGATGGATTTGCCGTTGAAGGTGATGTCGCTGAGTTGAACGGTAACGTTTGTCTCTTGTTTCTTGAAGTTGATCAGATAGATGTTCGCCGCACCGACACCGGGTTGCACTTTGATTTGCGCAACACCGGCAGCGTACGGAGCAGTAATGGTGACTTGCTGTCCTGCCGCTTTGTCCACCGTAATAGCGGGGCAGCGATCGCCGGTCAGTTCCACTTCGTATTTCAGCTCTTCCGGCTCGAAGCCTTTGAGCGAATCTCCGTCGAGATAGATCATTTCAAGGAACGCGTTCGCAGATATGCGCACGATGAAGTCAATTCGGTATTCACGCGTATCTCCGGTCTCTGCGGTAACGGTGATGATCTGGGTCGTACCGTCCAAGACACTCAGTACACGCTGTGAAGCTTCGGCTTTCTCGAAGGTCACGCTCGGGATCAAGCTGACGCCTTCCGGGAGCGAATCGATATAATGGAGCGTATCCGCATGGAAAGCCGCCAAGGGCGTATTGTCAATATAAATCGCCTTGAGGGCGGTGTTATTCGATTTATTGAGGCTGAAATGAATGATATAAGTACGACTTGCACCACTTTGCGGACGGACGGTGATCTTATATTCTCCGTTCAGACCAGCCGGTTTTGTTTCGCGGACGGTTTGGAACTCCGTACTTTGCAGTTCGTACGTCACCTCGGGAAGGGTTGTTGTGCCTTTCGGGAGGTTAATATAGTAGTCGTTCGTCTCGGGGTCAAAATCAATATCAAAGCCAGAGACGGAGAGCGATTTGAGGGTGTTGTCATTGAAGGTCTTGACGGAGAACGAGATCTGATAGATCGTGGTGCTTCCGTTCCCGGCGGTGACGGTAATACGTGTTTTTCCGTTCACGCCTGCGGTCGTGACCGTGATCGTCTGGAACTCATCGCCGGAGACAGCCACGATCTCAGGGAGTTCAGTTGTTCCTTCGGGCAGGGTATATGAATAGTTGGTCACGTCCGCCGCAAAATCTTCCAGCGCGACACCACCAATTGTAATCCCTTGGAGGACGGAATTGGAGGATTTCTCGGTAGAGAACACCAGTTTATAAACCGACTGATCTCCGTTACCAGCAGTAACGGTGATACGGACCGTTCCGTCCACTACGCCCGGATCCAAGGAAGCCACTTCGATCTTCTGGTACTCGTCGCCGGCGGTATAATTGATCTTCGGCAGGGCAGTCGTACCCAATGGGAGGTTGAAATAATAGGTAAACTGATCCGGCACAAACTCCATCGTCTGTCCCTCCACGGAGAGGTCTTTGAGGTACGAATAGGAGGATGCCTCGAGTTTGATATTGAGTTTGTACACTTTCGCTACCGCGTTGCCTTCGGTGGTCACAGAAATCTGGACCGTTGATCCGTTGATATCATCTCCGGAAGGCAGCGGCGAAGGGGTAATGACGATCTTCTGCATGCCGGCAGGATAAGCCGAAACAGGTTCCACGGTCAGAGTTTTCGTGCTGGTGGGCAGGGAGACTTTATAGACCGCCTGAGAGGGATTGAAGCCCGTTACCGAATTGCCGTTGACCTTAATATCTTTCAGAGTGTTATCCGCGAGAGGAGCGACACGGAAAGTGAGGTTATAGGTAGCCGTAGCCTGTTTGTTCGGCGCGGTAACGACGATTTTCGCCGTTCCGGTGACGGAAGTCGGTTGCGTGATAGCAAAGGTCTGTCCGTCCTCCTGACCCTCCACACTCAAAGTCGGAGCAGTTGTTGTGCCATACGGGAGATCGACCGTGTAGTTGTATTTGGACGGACTGAAATCCGGCAGAGGAGTTGTTTTATTACCGATCGTATAAGATATTCCGGCGAGTTTGGCATTGCTGCTTGCTGCTTTCTGGAACTGGATCTTATAGGTCATGGTTTTCTTACCATCATCGGAAGTGACCTTGATGGTCGTCGGTTTCTTGTCCAGATCGCCCGGCGTGATGACAATCTCCTTGCCGGAGAGCGTACGTCCAGGGAAATTGATGTTTCCTTTGATGTTCGTAATCGTACCGGCTCCACGTTTTGCTTCGATCGAGGGAATAGCAGTAGCGGTCTCCCCCAAGGCGTAGTTCTGTACCTCGGTAGAGTTCGGGTCAAAACCTTTCCACTCCACTCCGTTGATCAGGAGTTTCTGTATGTTCGCCGAATAGATCAGTTCCACATCATCCACATAGAGCGAGTTACCGGTGTACATGCCGGTAGAGATACGGAAGTTAGGATATTGGGAAGCCGAGAAGATGATGTTCATTTTCTCCGGCGTGGTGTTATTCAAATAATAAATAGGTACGCGAATGTTCGTCCAGTTGCCGTACGATTTTTTCTCACGCCAGATACCCTCAGCGATCTGATTCGCTTTCTTGATCGTTCCACAATCGTTGGCATTGACCGCCTGGCGGATATCGGATTCTTCGTTGGTGTGCGTATCGACGGACGAACAGTTACCGTTCTTACCTTTATAGGTATTACCCGTACTGGAGCCGGACCATGCGTAATAGAGCATGACGAAGTCTTCTTTGTCTGCATTCGCGCCGGTACGTTTGATCCACACGGACATCGAGTCCGGCCGATAGGCAAAAGCAATACCATCATCGGTTCCGGCAGTAGCTTCGTTGATCTTCGCCACAGAAGCCAGATAGACCCAAGGTTTGCCGAGGGTAAAATACCCCGGCGTGGTCTCGGTGATACCCATGGCACCGACGTCCTGTTGTTGCACCATCATACAACTACCGCCGTTACGTCCCGCTTCTTTGTGAGCAAAGTTGAACTTAAATCCGACCTGGGTTACGTTTGACGCATTCCAATACTTCAATTGTGCATTGCCGTCAAAAGCGGCACCGGACCAGTCTTCAAAGCCCGGGTCCGGCACTTGTTGAGCATTCAAAACAACGGTCCAAGATGTCATCAACGACATCAGAAGAACCATTACACTCTTAAAAATCTTTTTCATTCCTTATAAATTGTTAAAAAATATACGATCATTACGATTTTTATTAAAAATATTACTGTTTTAGGCCTCAAAACAGCGCATTTTTTATCGGGTGCAAAATTACTGCTTTTTTATCAAGTACACAATATCTTTTATTATGAAAAGATGTTCTATTATTAAGTCCGCCCGTTTTTACAAGGGAAACGCACCTTTTGAGGGGTGCGTTGGAGTAGTGTTCAGTAAAAAAGTAAAACTGACGAGGTTATTTGGCAAAATCGGTAAAGAAAGAAGTGCCTTCAGCATGATCGGAGAGGGGCTCGGAAAGGTTAGTATGCTTCGTGAGGCGAGGTGAAGTAGCCACATTTGCGGGAGCAGAAGAAAGGGGTTTACCGGGTGTGAAGACATAGTTCGTATCATCCTCGGGACAATACAACACCAGGAACAGATCCGTGAAAGAGACGACATTGAACGATGCGCCTATAGGAGAAGGCGGAATAACCTCCTTTCTATCGGTTTCATTGCCGGCATCATCATAGGTAACGACCTCATATTGAGATGTAGTGAGGGTCAATTCATCCTTGACGAGTGCCCATTTTGAATATTGCGAACTAATCGATAGACCTTTGTTCTGCTCAATTGCACCGTCATTCTTCAATTTTTTACTAAGCCATTCAACCCAGAAGAAAGCATAGGAGATTTCATGTTCCTTGGTAAGTTGCATACCTTCGTATTGAGGGTAATTATACGCGTACCAGTTAAATCCCCGATCATTTATGTTCCAGGTATTGAGAAGATCCCATGTAGCGACCATCGCCGTATCAGTCGGATTTTTCTCGGGCAAAAAGAACTCCTGTTTCCAATCATCCGGTTTTGCGGAGAGGCGTGTCAGAGTACAGTTTTCGGAACTTTTCGCAGAGATCTTATCGTCGGAAATATTCAAAATATTCCAGTTCTGGACCAAATTCTGATGTAACAAGACAGGCCCTAAACGTAACACATTATTGTAATAGAAATAAATTTTATAATCGGTGGCGGTAAATAAGAGTTGGTCGTTTTGGAATGTATATTTACCCTTGTAACATTCATAGTATTTTGTGTCGCCCATGGAGGAATAGAATAATTCAAAAGAACCATCATCGTGCATGTCCACGTACTGAAAACAGGAGTGAGTTGTGTCATCATCCCGGGTGAAGGCCCATATACCGGTTATGTGTTTGTCGGAGCCGGACGGTTCATCTTTCTGACATGAGTCAAACCCGAATGCCACCAGCATTGCGAGTAATGGAAATAGTAGTTTTTTTATACATTTTGGAAATTAAATGGTTTAACATTATAGTTATTTGGTAATATTGATTATTCGTTGAAAGAGGGCGGTTCTTTGCGGAGGACGGCACGGATGAAGTTGTCGGGACGGGCATAGATGGTAAAAGTGCCGTCCTTGGCTCTGGGTGCTATGGGGTCGGGCGTGCCTTTGAGTTGCTTGTAGAAACGCGCCATGATCGAGTCGAGGAAAGCTTGTTTTTCAGGCTCGAGGGGTGTTTTGGTTTTGAGGGCATTGATGAACTCCTGCGCGAGGTGGGAGGCATTTCCAAAAGCGGTCATGTTTGCCCTTTCGCGGAGGAAGATGGGGTTGGCTTTGTAGTTGCGGGGGCGAGGTTTGTAGACCTCCAGGCGCCCCACTTGGGTGATGTTTCCATCATAATCATAGAAGTGTTTGCGACGCTCGACCATGCCGCCTTTTGCATGCGCGCCTATCACTTCTTCGACATCGTTGTTGTGCTTGATTTTAGCCATAGGAGTATAAAATATATAAAGATTTGCAAGCGGGTTAGCGCGGGGGCGGTGAAGGGGCGGTGAAGGGGCTATAAAGGGGCTGTGAAGGGGCTGTGAAAAAGTACTGAAAAACCAGCTACTTACCACTAAAACCTCGCACTTACCGCGCACTTACGACGCACTTATCACGCACTTATCACGCACTAATTTTTCGGTTTCAACACGTTGGTATTATATACTATGTATATAATACTGGAGATGTTGATGTTTTTGACGATGCAAAGGTACAAAAAATATTTGACATATGCAAATAAATTTGAAAAAAATAACCCCACCCCGACCCTCCCCACAAGGGAGGGAGGATAACCCCACCCCGACCCTCCCCACAAGGGAGGGAGAGAGGAAGCAGGAAGAGGAGAGGAAAGACGCGCCAACGGAGGTGGCGCGCACAGAACAACGAGGACAGCACCCACAAGAGAGGGAGATACGGAGCGGCATTTCCCATCCGCCAATATTGGCGGATACAAAAGAGGGGAAATGCCGAACGGGAGACGAAGACGGAGACGAAGACGAAGACGGAGACAAAGAAAGAAAAGAAAAAAGACAAAAAAGAGAGGTTTGGCACGAAATTTGTAGGAGATAAAAGGGAAAGAAAACGCGTAGCGGGGAGGATAAAAGGGAAAGAAAACGCGTAGCGAGGAGGATAAATGGGAAAGAAAACAACGAGGATTATTATTAAATATACCATATATTATGCAAGTAGATATTAGAGAATTGCAAGAGCGCGTGGAGCGCGAGAGTTCATTTGTAGATGCTCTGACCTTGGGAATGAATCAGGTCATTGTAGGTCAGAAACATCTGGTAGAGAGTTTGCTTATTGGTCTTTTGAGCGACGGGCACATATTGTTGGAAGGCGTGCCGGGTTTGGCAAAAACCCTCGCAATCAAGACCTTAAGCGATTTGATTAAGGCAGATTTTAGCCGTATTCAGTTCACCCCGGATCTGTTGCCGGCAGATGTACTCGGAACACAGATCTACAGCATCAAAGATGAGGCATTCAGGATCAAGAAAGGCCCGATCTTTGCTAATTTTGTGTTGGCAGATGAGATCAACCGTGCTCCGGCGAAAGTGCAGAGTGCGTTGTTGGAGGCGATGCAGGAGAGACAAGTGACCATCGGTGACCAGACATTCAAATTGGACGATCCGTTCCTGGTACTTGCTACGCAAAACCCAATTGAGCAGGAAGGAACGTATCCACTGCCGGAAGCCCAGACCGACCGTTTCATGCTGAAAGTGGTGATCGGCTATCCGAAGAAAGAGGAGGAGCAGGCCATCATCCGTCAGAACATCGCCAGCGAGAAGAAGACCGTACTGCCGATTTTGAGCACCGCGGATATTATCAAGGCGCGCAAGATCGTGGAGGAGGTTTATCTGGACGAGAAGATCGAGAAATACATCGTGGATATTGTGTTCGCAACCCGTCAGCCGGAAGAGTACGGATTAAAAGACATGAAACAGATGATCGCTTTCGGCGGTAGTCCTCGTGCAAGTATCAGCCTTGCGCGTGCAGCGCGTGCGTACGCGTTTATTCATAGGAGAGGATACGTAACGCCGGAAGATGTACGTGCGGTATGTTATGATGTATTGAGACACCGTATCGGTCTGACTTACGAGGCAGAGGCAAACAATGTGACCACAGAAGATATCATCACGGAAGTGCTTAACGCCGTACAGGTACCTTAATAGTTTTTGTTTTTTCGCGGAGTCTTCGGCTTTTCGGTTCGGTCATTATGGACCCCATAACTCCCTTACCGGAAAAACCAAATCCTCTCACGAAAAATTCAAAAACGGAAATTACTAATGAGGCATAATTTATGACTTCAGAAGAATTATTACAACGAGTTCGGAAGATAGAGATCAAGACCCACGGGCTGAGTCGGAATATCTTCGCAGGCGAATACCACAGCCAGTTCAAAGGTCGTGGTATGGCGTTCAGCGAGGTGCGCGAATATCAGCCGGGTGACGATGTGAGGTCGATTGACTGGAATGTGACGGCAAGGATGAACCGGCCGTACATCAAGGTCTATGAAGAGGAACGCGAGCTGACGGTGATGTTGCTCGTCGATGTGAGCGGAAGTCGTAACTTTGGAACCCAAAGCCAGATGAAACGCGACACGATGGCCGAAGTAGCTGCGACGCTGGCGTTCTCAACGATCGAAAACAACGACAAGGTGGGTGTGATCTTCTTTTCCGACCAAGTGGAGAAATTTATTCCGCCGAAGAAGGGAAAAAGCCACGTGTTACATATCATCCGCGAGTTGCTGTCGTTTGAGCCGGAACACCACGGGACGAATATCAACGCGGCGTTGGAGTTCCTGACGAACGCACAGAAGAGGCGGTGTACGGCGTTTCTGATAAGCGATTTAATAGGCAACCCCACCCTAACCCTCCCCTCAAGGGAGGGAAAGAGGTCGAACTCAGTTTCTCCTATAGTGATTGCTGCACGAAAGCATGATCTGAACGCTATACAGATATACGACCGGAGGGACGCGGAGATGCCGAATGTGGGTTTGCTGAAGGTAAAAGACCCGGAGACCGGCGCTCGCGTTTGGACGGACACGAGTCTGAAGAGCGTTCGCGATGCTTATGCCAAGGCATGGAATGACAAACAGGCGGCTCTCGAGACGATGTACTCGAAGACCGGCATGAACCATGTTTCCATGAGGACGGATGAGGATTATGTGAAAAAGTTGATGCAACTTTTTCACAATTAAAAATTAAAAATTAAAAATTATTGTTCGCGCAATGATGCGCGAAAAATGCACAATGTTTAATTTATTATTAGCGATAGTAGTTAGCGTGAGTATCGACTCGACGATGCTGATGTTAGGCGACCAGACGGCCATGCACCTGCGCGTGACACACGATCAGAACGAACGCGTGGAGATGCCTGTGTTCGGGGAGATGCTACAAGACGGCATTGAGATCGTGGAACAGGGGAAAATAGACACCACTACCCTGCCCGACGGACGTGTACAACTCCAACAAGAGTTGGTTCTGACGTCCTTCAAGGACAGTTTGTTTTCTATTTCCCCGATAGGTATAGCCAGCGGCGAAGACACGTTTTGGACCGAGTCGATGGCACTCAATGTCATTCAGCCGTTCGAAGTAGATACCACATTAGCCATCACCGATATCAAAGATATTGAGAAAGCTCCTATCTGGTGGTGGGGAATTATCCGGTGGATCTTGTTGGCATTGGGTCTTGGCGGTTTAGGCGTCGGAGTCTATTACTTATGGCGTTGGTACGAAAAGAACCGCAAGCCGGAGGAAGAGGTGATCGAGCCGGAGTTATTGCGGCCTGCGGACGAAGTGGCGTTAGAGAAATTAGACGAGATCAAGGCGCAAAAGATATGGAAGGACGGCAAGGTCAAAGAGTATCAGACCGAGCTGACGGATGTTGTGCGCGAGTATATAGGAAGGCGTTTTGACGTGCAGAGTAGCGAGAAGACGAGCGATGAAACGTTACGAGAATTGAAACCAATTCTCGTCAATTCACAATTCACAATGCACAATTCACAATTACCGGTGGAAGAGGGCAAAGCCAATTCACAATTCACAATGCACAATTCACAATTACCGGTGGAAGAGGGCAAAGTCAATTCACAATTCACAATGCACAATTCACAATTACCGGCGGAAGAGGGCAAAGAGCTCTATGAGAAATTGAAGAAGATGCTGCAATTGGCAGACCTCGTCAAGTTCGCCAAATGGCACACGACACCGGACGAGAACGAGCAGGCGCTGAACACGGCGTATGAGTTTGTGGAAAGCACAAAGTTGAAAGTTGAAAGTGGAGAGTTGAAAGAAGTCGTCTAGTTTAAAGTTGAAAGTTTATGAGTTTTGCTAATCCGGGATATTTATTTTTGTTACTGCTGCTGATACCGATCATCGCATGGTATGCGTATGAGTTACGGAAGAGCGATGCGAGCGTGCAGATATCCGACACGAGCGTGTTAGCAGCACAGCCCAAGAGTTGGCGTATATGGATGCTGCATGTGCCGTTTTTGCTTCGTGTGGCAGTAGTGACGCTGCTGAGTTTGGCATTGGCACGACCTCAGTTGACGAACCGCTGGTCGAGCGAAAGCACCGAAGGAATTGACATTATGATGGCGCTTGATATTTCAGGCACGATGTTGGCGGAGGACTTGAAGCCGAACCGTTTGGAGGCCGCCAAACAAGTGGCATCGGATTTCGTGATTGCACGACCGAACGACCAGATCGGTTTGGTTGTTTTCGCAGGAGAGAGTTTCACACAGTGTCCGCTGACGACCGATCACGCGGTGTTGGTGAACTTGTTCAAATCCGTTGAGTACGGCATGATCGAAGACGGAACGGCCATCGGTTTAGGTCTTGCGAACGCTGTCAACCGAATGAAAGACAGCCAAACGAAATCGAAAGTGGTTATTCTATTGACCGATGGTAGCAATAACCGCGGAGACATAGACCCGCAGACAGCCGCGGAGATTGCCAAGACATATGGAATACGTGTTTATACGGTGGGCGTCGGCAGTTACGGTCAGACCCGCGTGCCGGTGAATACGCCTATGGGTCGTCAGTACGTGACGATGGATTCGGAGTTTGACGAAGGAACGCTGCGGAACATCGCCAATATCACCGGCGGTCAGTATTTCCGCGCTACCGATAACGGCAGTTTGAAACGAATTTATGAGCAGATAGACCAGTTGGAGAAGACCAAACTGCGTGTGCGGGAGTATGCCAAACATACGGAGAACTTTGTGCCGTTTCTCATTGCGGCTGTGATTTGCTTGCTGTTAGAAGTGATTTTACGGTACTTTGTGCTACGCACGATAAGTAATTGAGAACCCCACCCGAATTTGTTCTACGACCGTCCACAGGACGCTCGATCGAGCAGAGCTCTTCACCCCACAAGGGAGGGAATAACCCCACCCCAGCCCTCCACACAAGGGAGGGAGAAGGGAGAGAGAACGGGTCATTTAAAACAAAAGACAATGTTTAGATTTGCAAATATAGAAGTATTGTGGCTTTTGGCGAGTGTACCGGCATTTGCTTTCGCATTTTGGGCCTATACGCGCCATAAGAGACGTCAGTTGGAGGAGTTCGGTGACGCAGCGTTGATGGAACAGTTGATGCCGAACGCAAGCCGTGTGCGACCGGTTGTTAAGTTCAGTATTGTGTTGGTGGCCTTGACGCTGCTGATCATCTCGGCGGCACGTCCGCAATTCGGACAGAGCGAACGGACCGAGAAGAGGCAAGGTATAGAAGCCATCGTGGCGTTAGATATTTCCAACTCAATGCTCGCGGAAGACGTAGCGCCGAACCGTTTGGAGCGCGCCAAACAGATGTTGAGCAAGCTGATGGACAACATGGTGAACGACAAAGTGGGTTTAGTTGTTTTTGCCGGCGATGCGTTCATTCAGTTGCCTATTACCTGCGACTACGTTTCGGCGAAGATGTTCCTTAACACGATCAAGCCGGATCTGATCAAGACGCAAGGAACGGCGATCGGTCAGGCGTTAAGCACGAGTATCCGTTGTTTTGGGGAACAGAGCGATGCAAGCCGTGCGATCATCCTTATCACCGATGGTGAAAACCATGAGGACGACGCCGTAGCTGTAGCCCAAAAAGCCAAGGAAATGGGTATCCGCGTGTTGGTGGTGGGTATCGGTAAGCCGGAAGGAAGTCCTATTCCTCTGCCGGGCACAAACAACTACCGCAAGGACAGAAACGGCAATGTGGTGGTAAGCAAACTGAACGAAGAGATGTGCCGCGAGATAGCACAAGCCGGAGGGGGTATATATGTGCGTTGCGACAACAGCAACACCGCCACGAAAGCGATCCAGAAAGAGTTGGACAAACTTGGCACACAGGAGATCGAGACACAGGTTTATACCGACTACAATGAGCAATTCCAGAGCTTTGCGCTCATGGCGTTGTTGTTGCTTGTCATTGATTTCTTCATTTTCAACAGGAAGAACAAATCGTTAACCAAGTTAGATATATTCGGGGAAAAAGTTGAGAGTTGAAAGTTTATAGATGAGAGAGTTATGAAGTGGAAAGTTAAAAGTATATTAGTATTGTTGTTGTTTAGTTCGACAGCTTTCGCGCAGAAGGAAGCGGGCGATGTACGTAGCGGAAACCGCGAGTACAGAAAACAGAATTACGTAGAGGCGGAAGTGGACTACCGTCGTGGTTTGGAGAAGAACAAAGACGGTTACGAGGCACATTACAACCTCGGCGATGCGCTCTTCAAACAGGACAAGTACGCCGACGCACAGGCTGAGTTTGAGACAGCGGCAAAAATGTTGGACAAGAAAAAGGACAAAGAGCGCTACTCGAAGTCAATGCACAACATCGGTAACTGCGCCTTTGCCCAACAGCAGTACGACCAAGCCGTAGCGGCTTATCAGGAATCGCTGCGGGCTAATCCGAGCGACAATGATACGCGATACAATCTGGTCAAAGCGATGGAGATGTTGCAACAGCAACAGCAACAGCAACAACAGCAGCAACAACAGCAAAATCAAGATCAGAAGAAAGATCAGCAACAACAGCAGCAACAGCAGCAACAGCAGGAACAACAAAACCAAGATCAGCAAGAACAGCAGCAAGAGCAGAACGAAGACCAAATGGACAAAGAGACCGCTGAGCAGATCTTGCAGGCTTTGGAACAGGACGAACAAGATACACAAGAGAAGTTGCAGCGGCAGCAGGGTAAAAAACGTCGCGTAGAAAAAGAATGGTAGTAAATTTGTTTTTTCTGAGTATCTTTGGCTTTTCGGTTCGGTCGTTATGGACACCATAACTCCCTCACCGGAAAAACCAAATCTACTTCATAAAAAATTCAAATTCGAGAATTACAATATATGAAAAAGATATTATCCATATTCGTATTCATCGGCATCGCATTGAGTGCGTTTGCCGATGGTGTGGTATTTAAGGCTACCGCGCCAAGTCAGGTGATCGTGGGTAAGCCGTTTCAGTTGACCTATACGGTCAATCAGCGAAGCCGCGACCTTCGTGCACCGGAGTTCACGGATTTCGATGTATTGAGCGGTCCGTACACCTCGACGAGCAGTAGCACTTCGTTCGTCAACGGCAAACGCACTTCGTCCTTTGAGCAGACCTATACGTATATGCTCATGGCTCGCACGGCAGGTACCTTCACCATCGGTCCGGCGACCATCAAAGCGGACGGCGAGCAAGTACAATCCAATGGTGTCCGTATCCAAGTGTTGCCGGAGGATGAACAGGCAAGCCCATCACAGGCCTCGCAACAAGGGAGGGGGCAAGGCGGACAAAGCAACCAAAGCACGCAGAGCAGTTCGTCCGGAGCTGTTAACTCGGAGAACCTCTTCGTGCGGACAATCGTGACCAAAACGAGAGTACATGAGCAAGAGGCGTTGATGGTCAGCTACAAGCTGTATTTTGCAGGCGTGGATGTAGCGCAGTTGACCAATAACACCAAGTTGCCGGAGTTCACGGGCTTTCTGAAACAGGAGTTAGAGCAAGGCGAGATCCAAACCGAGTTGGAACACTACAACGGCCGTAATTATCAGACGGCGGTGCTTTACCGCACAGTACTCTACCCTCAGCACTCGGGCGAGATCAAGATCGACCCGGCGCATTTCGAGGCGGTTCTCCGTGTACAAGTACAGCAACGCGCGCGGTCTATTTTTGATGATTTCTTCGGCACTTATACAAACGTGACGAAGATGCTGACGGCTCCGGGCGTGACGATTCATGTGTCGGCGTTGCCCGGTGGCAAGCCGGCAGGTTTCTCCGGCGGTGTGGGAAAATTCACGATGACACCTTCTATCTCGCAGACCGAAGTACAAGCGAACGAAGCCATCACCATCAAATTGGATATCAGCGGTTCCGGAAACATGAAACTGCTCAAGACCCCGGCGATCGACTGGCCCGAAGGCTTTGAGCCGTATGATCCGAAAGTGACGAATAATTTCAAGACCACCACTTCGGGCATGAGCGGTACAAAGTCCATTGAGTACTTGGCTATTCCGCGTAACGGCGGCGAATACACGATCCCGGCGCTCCATTTCAGTTATTTCGATATCGAGGAGAAAGCGTACAAGACCCTTTCGACACCGGAATATACAGTGAAAGTGAAACGCGGCGCGAATGAGTCTTCGGCATCGGGAGCACAGCCTTCTGCCGTGGTTTATCACGCACAAAAGGAAGATATCAAACAGCTCGGAACGGATATCCGCTACATCAACACGAGACCATTGCAGAAGAATAAAAAATCCCAATTGGGCTTTATCCATTACCAATATATTTGGTTATGGTACGTCATTCCGTTGCTGATAGCCATCATTCTGCTGATTGTCTTACGCCGTCAGATCAAGGAGGCATCGGACATCAACCGCGTACGTTACAAACGCGCGAACAAAGTAGCTCAGAAACGTCTGAAAGCCGCAGCGTCGGCACTCAAAGCGAACGATTCGAACGCTTTCTACGCGGAGATCGAACGCGCCGCATGGAGTTATCTGAGCGACCGTCTCTCTATCCCGACCGCAGATCTGAACAAGGAGAATATCGCCTCTATTTTGCGTCAGAAAGGCGTGAGCGACGAACTCATCAAAGAGGTGATGGATGTGTTGTCCACCGCCGAGTTTGCACGCTATGCCCCCGCAACCGATCACACTATGGACGACCTGTATCAGGCGACCACGAATTTAATTAACCATTTGGAAGATCAGAAGATATGAAATCAATGAATAACTTTGGTATATCGGTATATCGATATATCGTTATATCGATTTTTTGCATCAGCAGCGCGCTCTCTTCTGCGCAAGATGCTTTTGAAACCGCTAATTCCGCCTATGCGGACGGACGATACGAAGAGGCGGCAGAATTGTATCAGTCGCTCCTTGACGAGCAACCGGACGCGACGCTGTATTACAATTTAGGCAACGCGCGTTTCAAGCAAGGCGAGTTGTCACAGGCTATTTTGAATTACGAGCGCGCCTTGCGTCTGAAGCCGAACTACAAGGATGCAAAATACAACCTTGCTTTTGCGCAAAGCCGCATTGTGGATAATATCAAGGAGCAGGATTTCTTCCTCTCCTCCTGGGCCCGCGCATTGCGTAACACATTGAGTGAACCCAAATGGTTTATGATTTCTATTGTGCTGTTTATCTTAGGTTTGGCTGGCATACTGCTTTTCCTTTTAGGCCGCGAGCCGTGGGTGCGCAAGAGTGCTTTCCATACAGCATGGATCGCCCTGCTCTTCTCGCTCATCACGGGCCTCAACGGTTTGTCGCTGCATAACAGAGATACCCTGCGCAATGAAGCTATCATCACACAGGGTATCGTTAATGCGAAGTCTTCTCCAGACCGCTCGGGGACCGACCTTTTCACCCTTCATGAGGGTACCAAAGTGACGATCCACGAGAGCTTAGGGGAATGGGTTAACGTGCGCGTCGGGTCGAACGAGGGTTGGATTCGGTTGTCGAACCTTGAGAGGATCTAGTAGTGCCCGAAGTGCTACGGGTCGTGGAAGTGCTTGTCCGCGTGTTCGTAGTGCCGGAAGAACGGGTGCTCGTCGTTGATTCACGTTTAACCGTAGTAGTACGGCCGGTAGAATCAGTTCTTCGAATAGTGGTGCTTGTAGTACCACTTTTCTTTACTTTGGTATCTACCGTAGTGACCGGTGTACGGGTTGTTGTCTTCGTTGAAGTTGTTGTTTTGCTCTCAGCCTGACGTGTGGTAGTAGTACCCGTTTGGCGTGTGGTAGTAGTACCCGTTTGGCGCGTGGTAGTCGTACTTGTCTGGCGTGAGGAAGTACCGGTAGTGGTCGTAGTGGTGGCTTGACGCGTAGTGGTCGAACCGGTCTGACGCGTTGTAGTCGTGCCGGTTTGACGGGTCGACGCTCCTGTATTCGTGCTTGTCTCCGCATTGGAAGAAACCACACGGCGGAGCTGACCTGCGTTATTGACCTGAACGGTCGGATTATTCGCCACGATCGTACGCGTACGACGCTCAAAGGACTGATCCGGGTATTGATTCTGGTAGTCGCGGCGGGCGTACGGCTGTGTCATTTGGCTATACCCGTTGTAATACGGCGAAGTCGGGTAATCGCAGTGGTGGCAATAGATATTATTGGTCATATACGTCGTTACATATGCCTGATAGTGGTTCAAATAAACCGGTTGCGGCCGCGTGTAATAGGACGGATAATTGCCATAATAATACGGCGACGACCAAGTAGCATAATTAGGTCTGCCATACACATCCCACATAGGCGGACGTTTTACGAAAACCGGACGCACTATATAGTTACGGCCATACATATAAGCATCGCCGATGACCTCCACAAACAACACATCGGGACGATGTTCCGCCACCAATGTAGCTACATCCTGGAACACCCCGGGAGCGAGACAAGCCTGAATGAGACAGGCGTTGTAATATCCGCTGCGGGTCTCGATAACACGCAGGTAATCAATAAATCCATCGCGGTTCAAATCCAAGTTATTGATCATATAGCGGCTGGAGTTCAAGAGCATCTCAAACTCGCTGACACTGCGGCTCTCAGCAAAAGCAGCCGCCACAGCGTTCAGATCCAGATAGAAACAGGGATCGGAACTGTAGTTCGTTACCTTGACGGTAGTTACGGTAGTCGTTTTCGGCGCCGGCGAAGTGACGGTGGTTGAATACACCGTCTGCGCCGGAACCACTGTCTCCACCGTAGGAACTACCGTGCGGATCCGCGTGACCAAACAACTGCTCAGCATCACAGCTGAAAGGGATAATAAAGCTAATTTCTTCATAATTTATTCACTCTACGCTATTAACTATTCATTTACAGCGTTTTCGCCACTTCGATTTCCTCGAAGGATTCGAGAATATCGCCAACTTGCAGATCATCGTACGCTTTCAGGCTCAAACCGCATTCGGTATTCACACCAGCCTCTTTGATATCATCCTTCACGTGTTTGAGGGATGCCAATTCGGCGGTCTTGATCACAATACCGTCGCGGATGACACGCACTTTATTACCACGTTTGATCTTGCCTTCACGCACAATACATCCTGCTATGGTACCCACTTTGGAGATATGGAAAGTTTGCAGCACCTCGAGGGTAGCGGTCACTTCCTCTTTCACCTCCGGCGCCAACATACCTGCCATGGCATCTTTGAGCTCGTTGATAGCGTCATAGATGATGGAGTAGATGCGGATATCGACCTCCTCCTGCTCTGCCATCTTACGGGCGGTACCGGTCGGACGCACGTTGAAACCGACGATCACCGCATCAGAAGCCGCAGCGAGCATGACATCGCTATCCGAGATAGCACCGACAGCGCCGTGGATGACATTGACCTGGATATTCTCTGTGGATTGCTTGATCAACGAATCCTTGAGCGCCTCTACAGATCCGTCCACATCGGCTTTGATGATGATATTGAGCTCTTTGAAGTCTCCGATAGCCATACGGCGACCGATTTCCTCGAGACCTATATGTTTCTTCGTACGGATCGATTGCTCGCGTTGCAGTTGTTCACGTTTGTTCGCTATGTCGCGTGCCTCCTGTTCAGTCGGCAGTACGTTAAACTCATCACCTGCCTGCGGAGCACCATTCAGACCGAGGATCGAACATGGCTCACCCGGACGTACCTCCGTGATCTTCTGTCCGCGCTCGTTGAACATCGCTTTGATACGGCCATGGAAAGTACCTGCCAGCACGATGTCGCCCATATGGAGTGTACCGTCCTGAACGAGAAGCGTAGCTACATATCCGCGGCCTTTGTCCAGCGAGGACTCGATAACCGAACCTTTCGCACGACGTTTGGGGTTTGCTTTGAGATCCAACATCTCTGCCTCGAGGAGCACTTTCTCCAAGAGTTCATAGACGCCGTCACCTTTCTTCGCGGATATTTCCTGACATTGGTATTTACCACCCCAGTCTTCGACGAGGATATTCATGTTCGACAACTGCTCGCGGATCTTATCGGGGTTAGCACCGGGTTTGTCCACTTTGTTGATAGCGAATACCATCGGTACACCTGCAGCTTGCGCGTGGTTGATCGCCTCGACAGTCTGCGGCATGACCGCATCATCGGCAGCGATGATGATGATTGCTATATCCGTCACTTTCGCACCACGTGCACGCATAGCGGTGAAGGCGGCGTGACCCGGCGTATCGAGGAACGTAATATGCTGGCCGTTCTTCAACTTGACATTGTAAGCACCTATATGCTGGGTGATACCTCCTGCCTCGCCGGCGATGACGTTCGCGTTACGGATGTGGTCGAGCAACGAAGTCTTACCATGATCGACGTGACCCATTACGGTGACTACCGGGCAGCGCGGCTCGATATCTTCCTCGTTCACCACTTCGTCGGCGTTGATTTCCTCCACCACTTTCGCGGAGACGTATTCGGTCGTGAAACCGAACTCTTCCGCCACGAGGTTGATGGTCTCAGCGTCCAGACGCTGGTTGATGGAGACGAACAGACCGAGGGACATACAGGTACCGATGATCTTATTTACCGGCACATTCATCATGTTCGCCAGATCGTTGGCGGTCACGAACTCGGTCAGTTTCAGCACTTTGGACTGCTCCTGTGCCTCCATCATCTCCAATTCATGCTTCTCGCGTTCCTGCTCACGGCGCTCACGCTTATACTTGGAGGTGTTGCTCTTGTTCTGCTTTTGAGAAAGGCGGCTCAGCGTCTCTTTCAAAGCCTTATCTACCTCTTCCTGCGTAGCTTCGCGAGGCTGGTTTTTCTTGTTTTTCTTACCAGCTTGATTTCGTTTGTCGTTCGGATCTACTTTCGCAGCATTGTTCTTGATGCGCTCGCGTTTACGGCGTTCCGCCGCAGCAGCTTGTTGCTGTTCATGTTGTGCCTGCTGCTCGCGTTGACGTTCCTCACGCTCTTTGCGTTTCTGTTCTTTGGTTTTCTTAGCCGGACGTGTAGAGGTATCGATTGCATCCAAGTCAATTTTTCCTAACACCTTGGGTGCATTCTTCAGTTGCGGTTTACCGAGTGTAAAGATTTCGGGTTTTGGTTTTGCCGGAGCAGCCGGAGTTGCCTGAGCTACCGGTTTGGCAGCTTTAGCCAGTTCAGCCTCTTTGGCTTTTTCAGCAGCCTTCGCCGCTTCTTCCTGTTTCTTCTTGGCCTCTGCCTCTTCCTGTGCTTTTTTAGCCGCTTCAGCAGCCTCTGCGGCTTTCTTGGCTTCCTCTTCTGCCTTGCGAGCCGCCTCACGTTTGGCAGTTTCTGCCGCTCTGCGAGCTGCTTCAGCCTCTTCTTTCGCACGTTTGGCAGCCTCAGCCGCAGCTCTCTCCGCCTCCTCTCGAGCCTGACGCTCAGCTGCTATGCGGTCGGCCTCGATCTTAACTGCCATGTCCTTGTTGAACTCTTTGGCCAAAAGCAGATAGAGGTCGTCGTCTATGCGCACGTTCGGGTCAGATTCGATGGTATGACCATGTTTCTCACACCAGGATGTGAGGGTAGCCATACCGATATTTAACTCTTTACAAGCTTTAATTAATTTTATTGCCATACGCAAACAGTGTTTGTTTATCCTCCGCACCGTCGGAGGGGTTAAGGGTTAGACTTAATCGTTTTCAAATTCCGCAGCCAGGATTCGGAGCACATCATCGATTGTCTCCTCCTCCAAGTCGGTCAGTTTGAGCAACTCTTCCTTGCTCTTAGCCAACACGTCTTTTGCGGTGTCGAGGCCAACGGCTTTCAGCGCGTCAATGACCCATTGGTCGATTTCATCGTTGAACTCATCCAGATAAATATCGTCCATATCCTGCTCATTGATCTCGCGGTAAACGTCGATCTCGTATCCGGTCAGCATGGAAGCCAGCTTGATGTTATATCCGCCTTTACCGATAGCCAAGCTCACCTCTTCAGGCTGCAAATAGACCTTTGCGGTCTTAGCCTCTTCATCGATCTCCATGCTGGAAATCTTAGCAGGAGAGAGTGCGCGCTGGATATAGAGGTTGATGTTCGGGGTATAGTTGATCACATCGATGTTCTCGTTGCGCAATTCGCGTACGATACCGTGAATACGTGCACCCTTCACACCCACACATGCGCCTACCGGGTCGATACGGTCGTCAAACGTCTCTACGGCTACTTTGGCACGCTCACCCGGAATACGGGCTATTTTCTTGATAGCAATCAGACCTTCTTTCACCTCCGGCACCTCTTGCTCGAACAAACGTTGCAGGAACAGCGGAGCTGTACGGCTCAGAATGACTTTCGGGTTTTGGTTCTTGTTCTCCACCTGTACCACCACGGCGCGGATAATATCCCCTTTGCGGTAGTAGTCCGTCGGGATTTGGTTTGCTTTCGGGAGATAGAGCTCGTTGCCATCTTCGTCCAAGAGCAGCATCTCGTTTTTCCACACCTGATACAATTCACCGGAAACGATTGTGCCCATCATCTCTTTGTATTTCTGGTATAGGCTCTCCTTCTGGAGCTCCAGGATCTTGGATGCCAAAGTCTGACGGAGGTTCAGGATCATACGACGACCGAAAGAGGACATTTCCACTTTATCCGTTACCTCCTCGCCGATTTCTGCCTCATCGTCTAATTTGAGAGCATCGCTCAGAGCGATTTGGGTCTCGGGATTAGCTACATCATCATCCTCCATTACCAGACGGTTACGATAGATTTCCAGGTCACCTTTGTCCGGGTTAACGATCACGTCATAGTTAGCAGCATTGCCGTACATTTTGGTGATCACGCTGCGGAACGAGTCTTGCAATACATTGATAAACGTTTGTTTGTCAATTCTTTTGAAGTCCTTGAACTCCGAAAAAATGTCAATTAAATTGACGGATTCTTGTTGTTTAGTTGCCATAAAAATATTTATTCATTTATTATTTTCTTTACTTAGAACTTGAGGTCGTAGCGTACGTATTTAGGTTCTTCGTACCGCCAGGTATGCGTCACGATTTGGGTTTCTTTGCGTTTCTTGCCTTCTACCGCCACTTTCTCCTCGCAATCCACCGAGAACGTCTCCTCATCCACAGAAACGAGCTGACCGCGGTATTTTTTACCTTCCACCAGCGCTTCCACATCATGCCCGAGGTTTTTCTCAAACTGCATCCTGGTCTTGAACGGATCGGTCAGACTCACAGAACCCACTTCCAAAGAATAATCGGTGGAGGTCTGGTCCAGTTTCTCCACCAGATAGCGATTCAGCTCCGCGCAGAAATCCACATCTACGCCTGCCAGACGGTCCACTTCCACCAAAATGTCATTTCCCGCGGACACATTCAGCGTGATCAACTCATAATCCGTATCCTTCAGATACGCTTCAATCCATTCTTTTAATTGTTCTTTTAACATTGTTTGAAGTTGTTTGATGTTGTTTGAAATGGTTTGAAGTTGTTAGCCTTTCCAACCATTTTGTAACGCGTGAGGGAACTCCTTTCGGGGTCCCCTCAATCAATTCACGGTGCAAAGGTACTAAAAATTTCTGATATAACCAAATTTTTCTGCAAAAAAATTCAAATATATTTGCGTATGTGCTATTTTTATTGTATCTTTGCACAAAATTTAACAAAAATACACTATCATGAACCGAGACACAGAGATTTTTGACATCATCCGCCGTGAGCGGGAACGTCAGACCAAAGGCATTGAATTGATAGCCAGCGAGAACTTCGTCAGCGACCAGGTGATGGAGGCGATGGGCAGTGTGCTGACCAACAAGTACGCAGAGGGTTATCCCGGTCACCGCTACTATGGTGGTTGCGAGGTGGTGGACATTGCGGAGAACATCGCACGGGACCGGCTGAAACAGCTCTATAACGCCGAGTATGTGAACGTACAGCCGCATAGCGGTGCGCAGGCGAACATGGCGGTATTCATGGCATGCCTCAAAGCAGGCGATACGTTCATGGGGCTTAATTTGAGCCATGGAGGTCACCTCAGTCATGGCTCAGCCGTTAATTTCAGCGGACTGATGTTCAACGCCATCGGCTATGACCTCAATGAGGAGACGGGGCGTGTGGATTACGATGATCTGGAGCGCAAGGCGCGCGAACACAAGCCCAAACTGATCATTGCCGGCGCCAGTGCCTACAGCCGCGAATGGGACTACGCACGTATCCGCCGGGTAGCCGATGAGATCGGCGCTATCTTCATGGTCGATATGGCGCACCCGGCAGGACTGATCGCTGCCGGACTGCTGGAGAACCCGCTCAAGTTCGCTCATATTGTCACCAGTACGACCCACAAGACCCTCCGTGGTCCGCGAGGAGGAGTGATCCTAATGGGTAAAGATTTTGACAACCCATGGGGCAAGACGACGCCGAAAGGGGAGATCAGGAAGATGTCCGCCCTACTCGACTCGGCTGTTTTCCCGGGCACACAAGGAGGACCTCTGGAGCACGTCATCGCAGCCAAAGCGGTTGCTTTCGGCGAAGCGCTCACCGAGGATTTCAAGGTTTATCAGCGTCAGGTACAGAAGAACGCGGCGGTCATGGCGCAGGCGTTCATGGATAAGGGGTACAAAGTGATCTCCGGCGGTACGGACAATCACTCCATGCTCATTGATCTGCGTACCAAATACCCGGATTTGACCGGTAAGGTAGCCGAACAGGCATTGGTTTCGGCGGACATCACCACCAATAAGAACATGGTGCCCTTTGACAGCCGTTCGGCATTCCAGACGAGCGGTCTGCGTTTCGGAACACCGGCTATTACAACCCGTGGACTGAAAGAGGACAAGATGGGGTGGATCGTTGAGTTGATTGACCGGGTGCTCCGGGACCCGACGAGCGAAGCGGTTGTCGCCTCCGTGCGTGCAGAGGTCAACAAAGAGATGAACCGGCATCCGCTCTTTGCTTGGTAAAAACAAACATACCGGCACAAAAAAAACGTCCCGAAAGGACGTTTTTTTGATACCATGAACTATATTATTCACTCTTCTTTTTACGGAAATGATTCGGTGTGAGTCCCGTATGTTTCTTCGTATATTGGCAGAAGAAACTGGCATTGGGGAACTCCATCACTCTGGCGATTTCGTGTATCGGTTTCGTGGTATTATGGAGATAATGCTTGATCTCCGAGACGGTCACATCGGCTATCCATTCTCCGGCAGCCTTACCGCTACGCTCTTTGCAAATCTCGGATAAGTACTTCGGCGTGATACCCAACTGCTGAGCGTACCATTGTACTTCGCGCTTGTGGGGGTATTGTTGCAGCAGTTTGGTGAACTCACGGAAAGTGTAGTCGCTTTGGTTAACCGAGTTGCGATAATCATCATTATTATCGATCACTGCTAATTTATCCAGATAATTGAGTATCTCCATCGCTGCGCCACGGGCAATGAGCATCCGGATCTGCTTGCGGTATTCGGTCTGATTATCTTGCAATTGGAGTTGAAGCAAATGGAAGTACGTATTCAGAAAATCTACCGAGATTGCGTTAATGGCAAAAATGGGGTTTTTCTTGAGATATTCCAATTTCGCCCACCAATGCGGTTCAACACGCATGTGGTCGTGCATAATCGTTTCAAAGACGGAGGTACTGATCGTAGCCTGTTTGAACTTCAAATCCGGGGAGAGCTCGTAGGGACCTAATTTAAAATTGAAATCCGGCACACGAACAAACAGTTCACCGGCATTGATTCGAATCATTTTACCATGGAAATAAACATCCAGATAACCTGCCTCACAATAGATAACGGACATCGTAGCAATATTACTGGTACGGGTTTCGCGGCACACACGGAAACCATCCGGATCGTCCGTTAGGAAGAGATTGTCAGTAAATAGTGTCATGGCTTCAAATTGTATTTATTTGTTGTTAAAAAAATCAAAAGATTGATTTTGTGGGTGCAAAATTACAATTTTTTTTGCACATATGCAAATTTTTTTTACTTTTTTTTGCTTATTTGGCTTTTTTTTTGTAATTTTGCACCAAAAATTGATTATTGACATGAAAAAAGTATTATTTTTTGGCTTTATGCTCCTCGCGCTGGTCAGTTGCGGGAAGAGTAGCGACCGTCTCTTGACATCGGCTACAGGAAGTATTTATGAGTGTCTCGTAGTAAGCCCGGCGGCAGTGAAAGAACCCGTTTGCTCCGTCATGGGAGCAGACATGTACGGTTTGCCGCAAATGGAAGCGTATTTCACCGTCTCGCATGTCACGCCCGCGCAGTTTGACGATCTCTTCAAAGCTACGCGCAATATTCTCTTTGTGGACATCAATCCCGAGAAATACACGCAGCTCAAAGTGCTCAAATCGCGCGACAACTGGTCCAAACCGCAGGCATATATCCGTATTCAGGCGCCGAACGAGGAGGCGTTTGTGAATTATTGGAAGGAGCAAGGTGAAGCCGTCCGCGAATGGTTTGTGCGCGAGGAATTGGCGCGTCAAACGGCTTTCTATCGCGCGAATACGAATAAGGACGCGCGCGCAATACTCAAACAGCAGGGCTACGACCTCCTTATCCCCGAGGACTTTATGCTGATCAAAAATGAAAAATTAAAAATTGAAAATTACGACGATTCCGTTCAGGTTCTCTGGTGTTGCAACAACAAAGGTCCGATGCGCAAAGACATCGTGGTCTATTCCCTCCCCTATACCGACAGGGAGCAGTTCTCCAACGCCTCCATCATCGCTATGCGTAATGCCGTGTTAGGTCAACTCGTCACCGCGCAAGTAGAGGGCAGCCACATGGGAACGGAGTTCAAACATTTCCCGCCGGTAACCCGTTCTGTGCCGGCATTGCGTGACACGGTAGGCGGGTTCTACGCCATGGAGACCCGGGGATTATGGAAGATCCTGGACGGCGAAGCGATGGGAGGTCCCTTTGTGTCGCTCACCCGTTTGGACCAAGTGAACGGACGCGTTGTTACCGCAGAAGCGTTCCTCTTTGCTGCGGGACAAAAGAAACGCAATGCACTACGGCAGATTGAAGCTATTCTCTATACGCTCCAAATGCCGAATGAGCAATAAAAAAGCGCCGATCGGCGCTTTTTTTTGTTTGAAATGGTTTGAAGTAGTTTGAAGAAGCTTCGCTTCGTTTGAAGTTGTTAACCATGTCAAACAAAGTCAAACCATGTCAAACGATGTCAAACAACTTTCAAACAACTTTCAAACAACTTTCAAACAACTTTCAAACAACTTTCAAACAACTTTCAAACAACTTTCAAACAAACAAAAAGCGCACCGAAATGCGCTTTTTTTAGATTTGGGCTTTGCCGGTTATTTTTTCAGTTCCTCGGGCAGGACAGGCATAGCGCCGTGCTGCGTGCAGACGAAAGCGGATACAGCGACCGCTTTCTCATGCGCTTCGCGGATAGATTTGCCGAGGAGGAGTTGCGCCACGAAAGTAGCGGTGAAACTGTCTCCGGCACCTACGGTGTCCGCCACCTGTACTTTAGGAGTTGCAACATAGGACTCACGGCTTTCAGTGAAGACATAGGAGCCGATTGCACCACAGGTGAGGATAAGCATGTCCAAGCCGTATTTGGCGATCAGTTCGCGGCAGATACGGCGGGTCTTTTCCGGATCTTCGGCTATGAGTTTGCCGGGCATAGTAGGCTCGCCCAGAAGCATAGTAGCCACTACATCCAGTTCCTCGTCGTTGATCTTGAGCACGTTCGCGCGGCTCAGGGACTCGGCAATGACATCGGCGGTGTACCAGGACTGTCGGAGGTTGATATCAAACACTTTGAGTGCGTCCGCAGGGGTAGCGTCGAGGAAAGCCTGAATGGTCTCTCGTGAAGTCTCCGAACGCTGTGCGAGCGATCCGAAACAAACGGCTTTGGTGTTGCGCGCGATCTCCAACATCGCGTTGGTCAGCGGGATATTATCCCATGCTACACCCAGACAGATTTCGTATTGAGGGATACCTTTGTCATCAAGGGTCACTTTGACCGTGCCGGTAGGCTGCTCCACGGTGGAGAGTTGGAAACTGAAAGTAGGAAGAGCGGCTTGCACTTTCTCGAACGTATCCACGATCTCTTCTCCCAACTCATCATCGCCGATGGCGGAAATAGCGCATCCGTTGAGACCGAACTGCGAGACATGATAAGCGAAGTTTGCAGGCGCACCACCGAGTTTGCGTCCTTCCGGGAGGCAGTCAAACAGCGCCTCACCTATACCAATTACGTATTTCATAACTATTTACAATTTACAATGCACAATTATTTTTTCATTTTAAGGCTGAAACCGACGAGGTATGCAGCACCGAGGGACATGACAAGGACAGCACCGAGGGAGCCCATGAGGTCGGAGGCAAAGCCCATACAAAGCGGGAAGATCGTTCCGCCGAAGAGACCCATGATCATCAAGCCCGAGATCTCATTCCTGTGCGCGGGATCGTAATTGAGTGCCTGCGCGAAACAGATAGAGAACACATTGCTGTTACCGAAACCTACCAGCGCGATGCCGGTATAGAGCATCCATTGGGATGTACCTACCGCCATCAGCACCATCGCAGCTACGATCATACAAACGGAAATCGCAAAGAACACTTTCTCCGGGATCAGACGCAGGATAGCCGAACCGCTCAAACAGCCGATGGTACGGAAGATGAAATAGAGCGAAGTGGCAAATCCCGCCGTTGCGAGATCCATGCCCAGACGCTCCATCAGGATCTTCGGCGCTGTGGTGTTCGTTCCAACATCAATGCCCACATGACACATGATACCGAGGAAGCAAAGGAGGATAAAGGGGTTCGCCAGCAGTTTGAAGCACTCGGCAAAGGACGATCCTTTAGCCACCGGCTCTTCATGGATAGAGGTGAGCGAAAGAGCCACGATCGCCAAAACACCGATGATGGCATAGATCGGGAACAGCACTTTCCAGCCTAAACCGAAGGAAGGCAGCACGGCGGTTGCACCCCACATGGCGATATACGGCGCAAGGAACGAAGCGATGGCTTTGACGAACTGACCGAAAGTCAGCGTGGAGGAAAGATTGCCGGTAACGATATTCGATACCAGGGGATTAAGGGAAGTCTGCATCAACGCGTTTCCGATACCAAGGAGCGAGAAAGCCACCAGGATCATTCCGTAGCTCTCGCCACAGAGCGGCAGAATGAGCGACAGGACGGTCACGGCAATAGAGAGCAGCACCGTTTTCTTGCGTCCGATCTTATTCATCAGCATGCCGGTCGGCACGGAGAAAATCAGGAACCAGAAGAAAACGAGCGAAGGCATGATGTTCGCCTGCGAGTGAGTCAGACCGAGGTCTTGCTGCACATAGTTGGACGCAATGCCTACAAGGTCCACAAAGCCCATGGTGAAGAAACACAGCATCACCGACAGAAGGGCAAATTTGGAAGTCGAATTTTGAGTTGTCATAGTATTATTCAATTATTTTTTCGTGATCTCGTGATCTCGAGATTTCGCGATCTCGATAATTATCAATTTTCAATTTGATAGATCTTCGCTTCACCGCCTTGTACGTCGAGGTGGTTATACGGCGCGGAGGGGAAGACGAGGTTGGTCATGGACCATGCGCCGTCAGCATCGAACGCCTCGATGGAACAATGGTCGATAAAGAGGATCACATGATAGGTGTCGCGTTTGATAAAAAGCGGCGCGATGGTGTTCGCTGCGAACTCATGGGAGAACGAGCAGTCGCCGGAAGCGGTACGATCCATGGAGAAGGTCTGACGATGTACATCGAGGGTCATCACCACTTTCTCGCCTTTGGCATTCGAGAGCGTGATCACCGCGTCTTGTTTGCCCTCCAAACTCAGTTCGATCACGGCACAATCCGCGAGGTATTTGGTCTCCGCTCCTTTGAGCGCCATCGTCTCTTTGGAGGGCACCGAGCCCAGACGGTATTCGCCTTCGTCATCTATAAAGAGGAACAGGTCACGCGCGATGGTGTTCTGCGAACGGAAAGCAACCGTCGGCAGTTGGTTAGCGTACTGCCAGTTGGACATCCAGCCTAACGCTACATATCGGCCTTCCGGCGCGTTATGGAAAGTGAACGTGGAATAGTTATCCTTGCCGTAATCGAGCCAGGGAGTAACCCCTTCCCTACCTTCCCCACAGGGGGCAGGAGTAAAGGTCTTTCCGTCCCAGTTACCTACGAAATACTGAGTAGCCGAACCACCGAAAGGTCCACCGGGATTGATGGAAACCAACAAAACATATTTATCCTCCGGCTCTCCCTCCCTTGAGGGGAGGGTTGAGGTGGGGTTCTTCATTTTCAACAGTTCCGGGCACTCCCATACGCCTCCATGCGCACCGAGGTCTTTTCCAAAGGAGGAGAGGTATTCCCATTTTTTCAGGTCTTTCGAGCCGTAGAAACGGATCTCCTGCTGGCAAGCAAGCGTCATCAGCCATGCCTGCGCTTTCTCGTCCCACATCACTTTAGGGTCACGGAAATCCGCAATATCGCCCATCAGCACGGGGTTTCCTTCGTATTTGGTGAAGGTATATCCGCCGTCGGTGCTGTACGCGATAGACTGATGCTGGCCGATCACTTCGGATTGCGTATAAATCGCTACAACAGCGTTCTCGCCAAAACCGGAGGTGTTTTTGCGGTCAATGACGATCGAGCCGGAGAAGATTGTACCCAATGAATCAGGGTATAGAACTATCGGATGTTCCTCCCAATGGAGCAGGTCAGCGGAGGTGGCATGTCCCCAGTGCATCGGTCCCCACGTCGTGCCGAAGGGGTTATGTTGGTAATAGAGGTGCCAAAGACCGGCGGTCTCGTCAAAGAACATACCGTTCGGATCGTTCATCCAATGGGTAGCCGGAGAATGGTGATAGACAGAGCGGAAAGGCTCATCGGTAGGATGATTGGCGGGCTTTTGGGAGCAGCCTGCCAGAAGAGTTACACATGCACAAAGTGCCAAGAATGATTGTTTCATAGTATTTATTTTTCAAAAACGTTGTGCAAAGGTACATTATTTCTCGCACATACGCAAATTTACGAGTTGCAAAATATGTGATTTTTGTTGCATTGCAACATACGTGCTATTTTTTGCAACAAAATTAGTCAGTACAGGCGGTATTCAGCCGCCTGTACCGTAAGCCGGGCAATTAGAGTTGTGCGCCCATAGCGTTGTATTTAACGCCGTTTTTGATGATCACGAGTTGACCGTTCTCGAAAGTCTTGATGGCTTTCTCACCCATAACGGTGTTGTCAATAGCGGTAGCACCGCCGTTCTCCTTCGGAACAAGTACGATGTCTGTCATGTTGAAAGATGCAGGGACAAAACATTGGAACATGATTCTATCCGCATTTGTATTAGCAATGATGGAATTGACATTAATTTCCGACAAGTCAAGAACCAGTTTGTTATCGTATTTAGTCTCATGAGCTCCACCATCGGAAATAATACCATTCGCATCCCAATTCGTGCGAATGTTGATGGCGTAATCAGATGTTCCTGCTTCATGATAGATAACCAGCTCTTTATATTGGCTCCAATCAATATTTTGACCACTATAATAGAACTCGTATGTTTTATCGTTTTCTATCCAACGGAAGCCAGTCCAGAAGGTGTATCCTTCTTTGAGATCATCTACCTTACCATCTAACAATTCTACTTTGGTGCAAGTAAAATTACCACCGATGATTTGCAGTCCATATGCTTTGATAGCTTCTACGGCTGTAGGGGTAAGGAATTGCTCAAAAGCACCATTATCAGAAATCCACTCAAACATTCGAGTACCGGGCATATTATAAAAAGCGCCGGCTTTCATTACCTTAAACTCGAGATCTGTGCTTGCTCCCGTATAGTGTACCTTGAGTATATTTCCGGCTTTCACATTCGCTAAATTCTCAGGTGTCAATTCTACACCACCTTCTTCCCATGTTACGTGTTTCTCGCCTGTCCAGAGGTCTTCGGCGTTTACATTCAGTACCAGCGCTGCAAAAAGCGCAATTAAAGAAATCTTTTTCATAATTGTATGTATATTTATTTCAGTTGAACACCCAGAGCGTTGTATTTAACGCCGTTCTTGATAATAACCACTTGACCGTTCTCAATGAGTTTCTGACTCTTGGCATTCGGTGCCTGGATAGCATCAATTGCCGTTTCGTTATCCATCACGAGCACTATGTCGGTTACATTGAATTTAGCCAGCTCTTTGTGGGAGAACTGAATCATCCAGTGATTTGCGTTCTCCAGTTTGTTACGGAGTTCTTCGGTCAGTGCGAGCTCTTTGTAGCCCTCACCATCGGTCATCTCGTCCTGTCCGGCTATCTGACCGGCTTCCTCCCAATTTTCTTTCACATTGATGATAAAATCGGTACCTGTAGCCTCGGAATAGATACGGAGTGCTTTCGCTTTTTCCCAATTAACTCCGGCATAGCCGTTCCAATAGAGTTCGAGGGTCTTCCAGCCGCCTTCATCATCTACCCAGAAATAACCGGTCCATACAGTAAAGCCTTCTTTCAGTTCTTTGCCTTCCAACAGTTCCACTTTTGTTACAGTGAAATCGTTACCGGTGATTTCCAATCCGTGTGCTTTGATACTGTCCACAGCCGAAGCGGTGAGGAACTGCTCAAGGCTACCATTATCCCAAAGTCTCAAAGCCTCGCGGGAACCTGCGAGGTGGTCGAAATGCTCGTTCATCACTTTGAACTCAATGACACTGCCTTTGTTCTCGCTCTCCACCATTTCTTTGGCGTCGGTGTAAGTAATCACGATCTTCTGACCGGGTTGTGCGTTGGCAAACTGAGCCGCCTCAATGCGTAGTGGGGTACCCCATGTAACATGAGTTGTTTCTGTTACCAGATCAGTAGCATGTACGTTTACTGCTACGAGCGCTGCAAAGAGCGCAATAAGAGAAAATTTCTTCATGATTGTAATAAATTTAGAGGAAAAGGGGCAGGCACATTCCTGCCCCTTCTCCGGTTAATAATTAATATTGTTTGATTTGGATGTCTTGAACCATCATACCTCCTTCGTAGCAGTTGACAGACCAGCAGTTGCGCTGGATACCGTAGATACGCTGGGTGTAGGTGACGATGTCGTTGATATACATGACGAGGACGGAGTTATCGGTATAGATATCGATCTTATAGGTATTGTCCTCGGGTGTATCGAAAGCATAACTTCCGCCGCCCTTGAGTTCCCATTTGCCCTGCTCTTCCTCGAAGCGGATAAAGTGCTTGTCTCCGTCCGGGCAGACCATGATGGAGTAGTATTTCTCGTAGGTTTTGTCGCCGTCTTTGCGGTCTCCGCGGACGAAAGAGATGCCGAAGCGGTCCGCCTTGGAATCCGTAGTGACGGTCATGGAGAGGTGGTTATGGTAACCGAGGGTGCTGAACATGACGGAGCTGTATGCTTTCATCGTATAGACACCGTCTGCGATCGTGAGATTTCCTTCCTCTTCGCCCCACTTCTTCACTACTTTGACCTCTTTAGCGGCATTGTATTTCTCGCGCATAGCGGGCACTTCGCCGAGGTAGAGGGTTCCGTCCTCGCGTTGCATGAGTTTATGCGCTACGAGGGTACCGCCCCACTTGGGTTCCGCCTCGGCAGAGATGTCGGTGTTGTCCTTACCGCGGCGCTCGGGGCACCATCCCCACATATACCGGTCGGTACCGTCGGAAGCGGTGTTACCGGCATAGAAAGCACGGCAGTCGAGTGCGCCCTCCTTGGAGTCGGGCCAGTTGGGGTTGGTAGCCGCCTTGAGTTCGTCGATGGTCTTGCCCTTGAGGTAGTGCACGCGGCGCTCGAAAGCGGACATGTCGCTATAGGTGAGGTACCACCAATCGCCCATCTTGAACACGTTGGGACACTCCAGAAAGCGATCCCAGATCATCTTGGAGAACGTACCTTTATGCTCCCATGTCTTGAGGTCGGCAGAGGTGAACTCGGCGAAACAGCCGTCTTTCTCCTCTACCCGAGCGCCTGCCGGCATCGGTTTGGTAGCCACGATCATGTGCCATCCGTCGTCCATGCGCCAGATATAAGGGTCGCGGAAATTGAGGGTGCTGTAGCCGTAGTCCGCACCGCGGAGGCGGAAGAGCGGATCCTTGGTCCAGGTCACGAAATCGGGGCTGGTAGCGCGCATGACGACTTGGCGGTCCTCATCGGCGGCGGGTTTGTACCGTTCGCCGGTGTAGTAGATGTAGTAGAGTTTAGCCTCTTCGTCATAGACGATACACCCGGTACCGAGGGCAGCGTCCTGCTCGCCGGCGAGTCCGGTAGGCAGCACCTCGCCCATCTGGGTATAAGTAGCGGCATCCGTCGTACGGAGTCCCCAGAGCGGGTGGAAAGTCTGGTCCGTGTTCTTCTCGAAATTATGGAGGTAGAGGATCTTATAGTCCTTCGTCACCGGATCATAGAACGGTATCGGGTCGCCTACCGAACCGACGGAGGGTTTATAGTATGTCGTAGTAGTGACTTCATCCGAAGCATTAAAATAGGCGGTTGTGTTCTCCCAGTCCTTCTGCTCCTGCGGGATGTTCTCCTGGCATGCTGTAAACAATGTACAAAGGGACAATGTACAAAGTACAAGAGCTATTTTATTTATTGCTTTCATAGTACGTTATTGTTTGAGATAGTTAAACGCGTTTTCGGTTATCTTCTCCACGTTATGGTGGTAGTAGTCCTTACCTTCGTCGGAGATGGTGTACCAGTCGTAGCAACCGGAGCCGATACAGATGATTGCGCCGTGGTCCGCAGTCCGTTTGAACTCCCAAGCCACTACAGCGTCATTACCTCCGGCGATGTCGTACGCACCTGTTTTCTGGTGGAAGACCTCGCGGTCGTCGTATCCGCCCCAGTCGGTACCAATATGGTACTGTGCGGTGGAGTTGGTGATCTTGTATCCCTCGTCGCAGGTATAGACATGATCGAGCGCAGTCGGGTTCATGGTCAGGTTCTGCCACAGGGCATGGTCGGTATGTCCGGTGATAGCGAACTCCCACGGACCGCCTGCGCGCTCCGCCTCCGCTTCTTTGCCGCCCCATGCGTTATTCGGGAAGCACTCTGCTTCGCCTAAGAAGAACGGCAGGTTAACGGCATAGCGGGTGAGCAGGAACGAACCGCCTGCTTGGTAGTACGATTTCAGCTTATCCAGCGCCAGCGGATCCATCACTTCGGGAGTAGCCTGAACGAAACGCTCTTTGCCCTCCAGACCGCCGTCCACATGGAAATGCCACCAGATGACCTTGCAGTCGGTCAGCACCACGCGGTTAGCCGCCAGATCGGTGAACGAAGCATAGTCGGAGTTCTCCACGTTAGCCAGCATCCAGTTGACCGCCTCCTGCTCCTCGGGATTGAGTTGGGCTACCGTCTGAGCCAGACCGAGATAGAGGACAACGGGGTTGCCTTTCTCCTTGACAGTAACGGTATACGTGGTCGAAGCGGTGTTGCAGGTCACGGTGAACTCAACCGGATTAGTAAAGTCGCACGGCACTCCGGCACGCGGAGTGAGGGTAGCGCCATCGGTTGTCTTAACCGTCGGAACGAGGTTCTTGATGTCCGTACCGATCGGAACAGAGACGCTGATCGTTTTCGCTACTTGGTCGATGATACCCAAGTAGGTCTCGTTGAGGGCAAAGGAGAGGATGCGCGCCTCGTCATGTTTCACCGATACTTTATAGTCCTGGAAGACATTGCCGTTCGTCACGCGGATAGCGAGCGGGGTAGTCATGTTCACCTTGTCGCCCACCTTGTGGTTCGCGGTAGCACCGGCAGAGAGATCAAGACGGGTGATGGTCATGAGTTGGTCATCATGGTTCTCCGGCACTCCTACCACCACGGTACGCGCCGCATGATCCACCACGCCCGGGTAGGTATCGAGCATGAGACTATCAATCTTACAATCGCCGGTGACAGCGAACGAGTTGTCCCACTTGTTGCAAGCCACGAACAATGTACAAAGGGACAATGTACAAAGTACAAGGGCTATTTTATTGATTGTTTTCATAATTACCATCCTCCTATGTTTTGTTGATAATGTCCGTTGGAAGCAGCCATCTGCTCATGCGGGATAGGCAGATACTCGTTCTTATTGGCGGTAAACTTAGCCGTTGTGTAGATACGGCAGTCGTTTGCCTCCTCGAGATAATAGCGGTTGATCACCTGTTCCGCTTCTCCCCAGCGTACGAGGTCGAAGAAGCGCTCGGACTCCATAGCGAGTTCCAGACGGCGTTCCATCTTGACTTTGGCAAGCGCGTCGGAGTAGTCGCTATAGGGTTTGATGAAGATGCGTGCGCCATAGTTGGTGTCATATCCGGCGAGCATGGCGGTACTGCGTGCAGCGCGGTTGCGGATCTGGTTGACGATAGAGACCGCCTCATCGCCGCGGCCTAACTGAGCCAAAGCCTCGGCACGCATCAGCAGCACATCGGCATAACGGACCACAATACGGTTCATCGGGCTTCCGAACCACAGCTTGGAGCGAATCAGATATCCGCCGTCGGGATCGACATTGTGTTTCAGCGTCACGTAGTAGCCGTAGAGGCCGTTGGAGCGGCTCCAGTTCTGGGTGCGCTTCATCATGTAGTTCGGGTTGAACTCATAGGGAAAGTCGGGGATACCCACCGTCAGCCAGAGGCGCGGATCGGCGGTCTCGGTCTTGGCGTCGAAATCCTTCTGGTTGAACGACTCGATATACGGCAGACCGTTGGCATCCGTACGGAAGGCGTTGACGAGGTTCTGGCTGGGTTTGTAGAAGTCGCAGCCACCCTCGATACGGGACGGAACCATCAGTCCGTACGACCAGTTGCAGTTACCGAGGTTGGTACCGTCGTTGGTCGAATACTGCATTGCCCAGAGGCTCTCCTTGCCGTTCTCGTACTGCGGTTCGGGACGGAAGTTATTGTGGAAATCGTCCTCCAGTCCGTAGCCGGCAGGGGCATAGATATTCTCCTCGGTGTAAGTGATCACTTTCTCCAGATCCTCGCGGTTGATAGAGGTCACAGCATGGCTGTTCGGATCGTCCTGACGGTACGCCTTATAGAGGTACACCTTGGCGAGCAGACCGGCAGCCGAAGCCTGGGTAGGACGGCCTTTGTCCGCCTGAGTAGGAGGCAGTACGGAGTAAGCGTACTCCAGATCGTCGGCGATAAGTTGCCAACCCTCGTCGTTGGTGTACTTGGTGTTGGAGAGGTTGTTATAGTCCGCCTGCTTCATGTTCGGGTCGATGACGAACGGTATGTTCTTATAGAGCCGTTTGAGCAGGAAATGGCCGTAGGCACGGAGGAATTTCATCTCACCCAGACGCTGCGCCTTGAGCTGATAGGTATCCGGCATGGCGTTGAGGGCATCGATAGCCGCGTTGACACGGCTCAGACAGTTGTAGAGACGCACCCACATGTCGTTGATATTCCAGTTGGTGGTCATGATACCCTGACTGATCTCCAGTTGGTGGAATACATCGCCGTCGTTCTCGGCACTACCGCCCTTGTAGGCGTCGTCCGAACGGACATCATAGTTCCACATAGAGAAGGACGAGTTGACATCCTCCGCAGAGATGAACACCGCATATGCGGAGATCACCACGTTGTCGATATACTGCGGGTCGTTCACCTGATCCTCGCTCAGGATACCTTGCGGCACATCCTGATTGAGGAAGTTGTCGCAGGATGTACAAAGTAACAACGTACAAAGTACAAAGGCTGTTATCTTATTTGCTTTCATAATTTTTTATCCTTTCATCTTTCATTTTTCACCTTTCAACTTAGAATGTCACTTTCGTTCCTAATGTTACGGTCAGCGGGATAGGATAGCCGAAGGTCGGGTTCTCAGGATCCACACCGGTGAACTTGGCAGAATGGATGGTGAACACATTCTGAGCGGAAACGAACCAGCGCCAGTTCTGCATCAGCATCTTGTCGCAGGCTTTCTTGGGCAGATTGTATCCCAACTGGATGTTACGCAGTTTGAGGAACGAACCGTCCTCTACGAAATACGTGCTGACACGGTCCTCGCTATTATTATCGCTCTTCGAGAGTGCAGGGATGTCGCTGTTGGGATTAGAGAGCGACCAGGCGTCTAACACGCGCGTACCTTTATTTAAGAAATCAACATTGATTGCCCCCAAGAAATCGGTCTGCACCTTGTAATCCTTGGTAATTACCTGCGCGCCGCCTACTCCTTGGAAGAATACGGTGAGATCGAAGCCCTTGTACTCGAAATAGAAGTTAGCACCGAAGGCTACAGCAGGGATCGGCGAAAAGATCCAAGTCTGGTCAGCTTCGCTCACCACGCCGTCGCCGTTGATATCGCGATAGCGGATACGGCCGAGGCCTGCGCCCTCCTGGATAGCGTGGTTGTCAATATCGTCTTGGCTCTTGAAGAGACCGTCGGCAATATAACCTACCTGCGAACCTATCGCGTGTCCCACTACGGACTCTACGCCGTTACCGCCGAAACGGCCGCTGGCGGCTACTGTCTCAGGCATATCAATCACGGTATTTTTATAGTGCGAGAGGTTGGCGGAGATGTCGTATTTGAATCCGCCTTTGGTTTGGTTGCGGTAGCCTAACTGCAACTCGATACCCATATTGTCCACTGCACCGGCGTTCACCCATTGGGTACCGCCCTCGCCCATCGCACCGATACCTACCATCTCCACGAGAATGTCGCGGGTCTGCTTGTAGTACCAGTCGAATGTACCATAGAGGGTCTGCTGGAAGAAGGCGAAATCCAAACCTGCGTTGGTCTGAGTGGTCGTCTCCCATTTGATGTCATCGTTGCCCACTTGCAGGCGGCGGAAGCCCGAAGGCAGGATATGACCGCCGTTGGTGCCGGCGATGTCGTAAGAGGTACCGTAACTCTGACCGCCGTTCTCGTTCACGCCATAGTTGGACTCATAGATGGTATAACGGGCGGTGGCAGAGATATCCTGGTTACCGGTCTGTCCCCACGAAGCACGGATCTTCAGATCATCCAACCATGACGAAGCGCCGCTCATGAATTTCTCTTGGCTGATACGCCAACCTGCCGACACGGACGGGAAGAAAGCGAAGCGGTTGTGCTTACCGAAACGGCTCGAACCGTCATAACGGGCAGTGAAGGAGATCAGATAACGGTTGTCGTAGGAATAGTTGGCTTTACCGAAGAACGATATCAGCGAATAGCTGCCTGCGCCGCCGTATGACTGCGCTTTGCCGGTTCCGGCGGAAGGCCACATATACGTCGGGTTGAGGATGATAAAATCCTCCTTGTAGGCGGAGCCCCAGTCGCTGATCTCGCGGTTGAGCTCGGTACCTAAGAGGAAGTCCGCACGGTGCTTGCCGATCTCGAGGTTATACGTGATAATAGCGTTCCACATCCATTTGAGCCAGTGCTCCTGCTTGTACTCTACAGCATTCTTGTCATTGGCTACCATGCCTTCCGGAATAGGATAAGTGAAGAAGCGCTGTTTCTTCTGGGCGTAGTCAATACCCGCAGTAGTGCGGATATTCAGGCCCTTGTAGGGGTTGATATTGATAAACGCATTACCGAAGATACGCCAATATACATATCGGTTATCTTTGTTGCGCTCCAGAATAGACACCGGATTCTCGCGTTGCGGGAAAAGGCTGGCGGAAGGAGCTTGTGCCAGCGTTTCGCCGTCTGCCTTATATACCGGCAGCAAGGGGTTGTATTGCAGTGCGCTCTCCATATAACCGCCCGGGGCGGCTACCTCAGAAGTGCGGTTCAGCGTGAAGTTCTCACCGATCGTCACATAGTCCTTCAGAATCTTGTAATCGCTGTTGATACGTGCCGAGAAACGGTCGAAATCCGTAGTCTTGATGATACCCTCGTTCTTGTAATAGCCTAATGAGAAGAAGGAGCCGCCTTTCTGGTTTCCGTTCGAGACAGCCACATTATAATTTTGTATCACGCCCGGGCGCGTTACCTCGGAGAACCAGTCGGTGTTACTTGCCGGAACGGTACCTGCATCGTCAATATACTTATTGAGCATGACACTGTTCAATACCGGCTGTCCTTGTGCATTATAGCCCCAATCGTAGCGATAGTATGGATTGAAATTTGGATCTTGTTGACCGTCATTGATAAATGCTTGCCAAAGAGCACGGCCGTATTGCTCTGAATTGAGCACATGCATGCGGTTGACATACGACTGAACGGCTACGCTTGCATCCAGATCCACGCGGATCTTACCCTCGGCGCCTTTCTTGGTGGTGATCACGATCACACCGTTGGCGGCACGGCTTCCGTAGATAGAAGCCGAAGCGGCATCCTTGAGCACCTGGATAGACTCGATGTCATTCGGGTTGAGCTCGTGCATGCCGGAGGTGGTAGGTACACCGTCAATGACGTACAACGGCGCATTGGACGAGTTGAAAGAACCCGCACCGCGGATCTGTACACCTGCCGAACCCGAAGGATTACCATCAGCGGAGATGTTCAATCCCGGCACTTTGCCTTGCAGGGCTTTCATCGGGTTGTTCTCCTGCTGCTTTTCCAGATCCTTGGCGGAGATAGCACTGACAGCACCCGTCAAGTCCGCTTTGCGCTGAGTCGTGTAACCCGTCACTACTACCTCTTCCAGTACCTCGCTGTCCTCCGACAACTTGATACTCATGCCGGCTTTCGGATACAACTGTTGGGTTTTGTAGCCCACATAAGAGATTACAACCATGGCGTCATTTGCCACAGAGAGCGTAAAATTACCATCGAAATCGGTAATCGTTCCGTTGGTCGTGCCTTCCTCCAAGACGGAAGCACCGATGATCGGTTCGCCGGTAGCGGCATCCGTCACCACGCCCGAAGCGGTCGTCTGCGCGTGGATCATCGCCGCGCAGCACAGCGCCATGAGGAAGGTTAAAAATAGTTTTTTTCGTTTCATGATATTTGTTAATTTATGTAAAAAAAACAATGAGCGAAACCTGTTTCTCACAAATTTCGCTGCAAAGGTACTGCTTCTTCTGCACACACGCAAATAATTTTGTTGCAAAAGATGATACATTTGTTTCAATGCAACAATTCGTATATATTTTGCAACATTTGTGCTATGTTCCGTTTGTTTCACCCCGGTGCATATTCATAACAAAATGCACTCTTCCGGACGTTTTTTGTGCTTTTTCTTGCATATTACGACCGGTAAGCGGCATATTTATCTCCGATGGCTGAGGTATCTATACGCGAATAATCTATAGCACCGATCTGCGAGTAGCATGAGTGCATGAGGATTTCGCTCAAAGCATTGAAAGAATCGATTCGATAACTAACGGAAAGTGATAAAAAAAACATAGATTCCGTTGACAATTTTGTAAATATTGGTCAAAAATGCATTATTTTTAACGGAATCGCGATTTTTTTTGAAGATTTAGTTGCATATTTGCAAAAAAAGCAGTACCTTTGCAGCGTGAAACAAAAAATATGTAGCTTATGTTAATCGGACGAGAGAAAGAACAAAAGCAGTTGGAGAAACTGTATGCAAGTGATCAGTCGGAGTTTGTTGCACTATATGGGCGACGTCGCGTTGGGAAGACATATCTGATCAAGGAAACATTCCACGACCATTTTGCATTTCGTCATACCGGATTGCAGAATGCTCCCAAGAAAATCCAGTTAAAAGAGTTTGCCGTGTCACTACGTGCAGCCGGTATGCGCGATGTGCCGAGACTCAATGATTGGTACGATGCGTTCAATGCGTTAGGGAACTTGTTGGAATCTCTGCCGGATGGGAAGAAAGTTGTTTTCATTGACGAGTTGCCATGGATGGATACCCCAAAGTCGAACATCGTAAGTGCGTTGGATCATTTCTGGAATGCTTGGGCTAATTACAGAAATGACATCATGCTGATAGTTTGCGGCAGTGCAACGAGTTGGATTATTAAGAAGATTATCAAGAACTACGGAGGTTTGCATAACCGGTTGACGCGTCGTATCGTATTGCCTCCTTTTACGCTGCATGAGTGTGAACTATATGTAACAGCTCGCAATTTAGGATACACGCGTGAACAGATATTGGAGACATACATGGTCATGGGAGGCATACCGTATTATTGGAGTCTGCTGCAACGAGAATTGTCATGGGCGCAGAATATCGATGAACTGTTTTTCGCCTCGGAAGCGCAATTGGAAGGAGAGTTTGAAGCATTGTATGCCGCTCTATTCCGTCATCCGGAACCACATATTGAGATAGTGAAAATTTTAGGAACGAAAAAAGTAGGCATGACGCGTAGTGAGATAGTGGATGTGTTGGGAGAAGATACCGGAGGAACGTTGTCGAACGTGTTAGATGAATTGGAGCAATGCGGTTTTATCCGAGCCTATAATGCAATCGGAAAGGCGAAGAAAGATACGATATTCCAATTGATAGACAACTATACGTTGTTTTATTTCCAATTTATATTGGAGAACAAGCAGCAAGATAAGGCCTTTTGGTCGCGTTCGCTGCTAAAACCGATGTATAACTCATGGAGCGGTTTGGCGTTTGAGCGAGTGTGCATGCAGCATCTGCCGCAAATAAAAGCATCGTTAGGAATAGCAGGAGTAGGAGTGAATGCATGTTCGTGGACGTACAAACCGAAAGAACAAGAGGAAAAGGGAGCGCAGATAGATATGCTAATAGACCGGGATGATCAGGTGATAGACATCTGCGAAATGAAGTTCTCTCATGATAGGTACACTATACACAAAGAATTGGATGAGACGATGCGCAGACGGCGCAACTTGTTCATTGAGAAGACCAATACACGAAAAGCAGTACGGATAGTACTGGTGAGCACATATGGATTGGTTGATAACCCATATGCGGGGAATGTGCATAATGTTGTCACGATGGAGGATCTATTTAAGCCATAATTGTCGCAGATATGATTCATGTCGCAGGGAACATAGTCATGTTTCCTTACCTACAAAAACTACGTAAACAACAAATGACCTACGAACCATTTCGTGGGTCTTTTTTTAGTATAACAATCATTATAAAAACAATCAAAACAATGACAAAGTATCAATTTTTGCTCAAAAAAAAGAAGAAGGAGAACTGAGCATTCTCTTCAACGATTTCGAGTTACCCCTCAAGTATCAGCTGTGGATGGACATCTACACCTACCATCTGGAGCATCCGAAACTGAATTACATCCAACTTTCTAACGACAAAAAATGTGGCACGGCAACAATTAGCCGTGCTTTATCATTTATGAATCAGGAAGTTATGTGACGTTCCCGATTTCTGGAACGGATATGTCAAAAAAAAGTAGTACCTTTGCACCCGAAAACGAAATCAATCGTCAATTAACCTCAATCGTAAATCAATCGTAAATCGTAAATCGTCCAATCGTCAATTAACATTATGGCAAACCGACAAGAAATCGTATGTAACTACATTGACAGCAATTACGTGCAGTTCCGCCGCCTGCGGCGGGATGTGATCTCCAACAAGATCCAAGTGAACATGCAGCGGGACTATGTGCAGGGCGCCGAAGAATGGCGGGACATCACCACCGCGGACATCAATGACATCGTCTGTGACTGTTCGGCGGAGAGCGGACTGCAGATCACCTCGCGGGAGGTGCTGGCGGTGCTGCAATCGCACCGCATCCCCGACGTACACCCCCTGCGCGAGTATGTGAATAACTGCCGGCCTTACACCGACGACCAGCCGGACTGGATAGCGTGGCTGGCGGAGCAGGTGAAGGTCAGCGGCGATGAGAAGGAACAGCAGCTCTGGATCCGAACTTTCCGCAAATGGTTCGTCGCCATGGTGGCGTCGTGGATGAGGGATGAGATCGTCAACCAGCAGGTGCTCGTCCTCATCGGCAAACAGGGTATCTTCAAGACCACCTGGCTCGAACATCTCCTGCCGCCCGAACTGCGCGCATACAGTTGCAAGATGGCGAACAGCACGCAATTGAACAAGGACGAACGGCTCCGCATCGCCGAATACGGGCTCATCGCCTTGGACGAGATAGACGCCATGTCCGCCAAGGAACTGAACGTGATGAAATCCGTCATCACGGCTTCGGACATATCCGAGCGTGCGGCATACGGCTATACCAAGGAGCGGAGGATCCGCCTCGCCTCTTTCTGCGCCTCCGGCAACAAGCAGGAGTTCCTCACCGACCTCACCGGCAACCGCCGTTGGCTCCCGTTCCTCGTGGAGAGTATCACCAACCCCTTCTGCCTCTCCCTGCCGTATGAACAGATCTACGCGCAGGCGGCATACCTCATCGAGCAGGGCTTCCAATACTGGTTCGACCTCAACGACATCGATGAGTTAGAGCAGCATAACGACGATTTCCGTGCGCAGGAGAACGAAGAGCAGCTCCTCTCCGTCTATTTCGACATCCCTGCCGCCGGTTACGGCTCTTTCATGACCACCGCCGAGATCTCCGACAAACTCGTCACCATGGGCTCCATCAAAAAACCGATGCCGCTCAACCGTCTCGGTATGCTCCTAAAAAAAGCCGGGTACACTCAGAAATGTTTGAGCGGTAAAGCGAGAGGATGGTTAGTACGCGAGCGCGGATTAGAAGAGGTAAACGCCAATAGAAACATTAATGCTCGTCCATGACAGTATGACAGATGACAGTTCTTTTTATATATCTCACACACGCGCGTAGGTGTGTATATTTTAGGAATTTATCTGTCATCTGTCATACTGTCAACACGTCCGCCTGAATGATTTTGTCCATTGCGTCCGGATTGCATCCGGACATCCCAAAAGCGTCGTCCATTAGGTCGGATGCCATCCGACATCCACCCGGCAACCTTCCCGAAAGCCTCCAATTACCTGTTGAACCCGCGATATCCCCGCGACCTCACCGCGACCTCACTGTAGGGTAACACTAAAATTTAATGTAAATAATTATGAGAATAATCCCCATTATGCCGATAGACACCATGTATGGCATGGTCTATCAAAATGCCGGTTATTACATCCGGCGATCACCCAAAGGCAAGCTCTACAGCTGCCGGTGTCCCGATCGCTCCAAGCACATCAAAACACCCGCTGAAGCAGCGAACCAAAAACGTTTTGCAGCCAACTATGCCGGCAAACATAACCATTAGTTATTAACCCTCGCCCGTATATAGCCGCTATTGCATCCGCCAAGTTTGGCGGATCCCGCTATCGACCATACATGGGCGATCTAACCCCAACAAAAATGCCAAAAGTTAAAATGATGGCGGGTATCTCCGCAATCTCAGGACAATTCGGAAACATGTATTTCCGTACTGACAAAAAATCCGGGCGCGTATCGCTTTGCCGTATGCCCCAAAAGAAAGCCGTACCGCTCACTGAAAAACAACGTCTGCAACACACCCGCTTCGCTGAAATAGCCAAGATGGTAAGGCAGATGATGCAAACCAACCCCAAGAAAAGCAGAAAGCAACTGTGGAAAATTGCTGCTGAAGCCTATGATGCCGCATGTAAGTAAAGAAGAGTTACTCAGCCGTTTGGAGCTCGCCATTGATGCGAAAGTGGGTATAGAGGGACTGAACACCCTCCTGTACGGATGGAAGAAATTCCGCAAGTTTGGTGCCAAATACCTTGATGCACTCAAGCACAGAGATTGGTTTTATATCACCGAAGTGATGGATCTGAGCGACTATGCCGGCTATGATCTCACCATAAGTGAGCCTGCTCACCTTTCCTGGGATTAAAACTTGCATATCTCGCAAAAAAGCAGTACCTTTGCATTGCTTTTCGGTCAGATAGGATAATGAACCCCTGGAGCGTCTATCGCCTTATCCTCAGTTCCTGCGGTTCAAAAAGGGATAACCGAAAAGCAGCCGGCTTTAACAACCTAACAGTTTAACAATTTAACAGTTTAACAGCTTAACGTTTTAACGTTTTCGCAGAAAACCTAACTTTACTATGGCAGAAATCAAACCGATGGCACTCATTGAGTCGATGCGCAAGAAAGTGTGCATGCACAGCGATGTGTATTTCCGTACGAACAAACAGACCGGTAAGACCTTCACCGGCAAGTTATGCAACCCGTCCGAGCAGGAGCCGACTGCTGCACAGACCGCAGCGAAAGCGCGTTTCGCGAAAGTGGTTGCCGCAGTACGCGCCATCCTTGCCGACCCGGCGGAGAAAGCGAAACTGAAGGCGGAGTACAAATCCCAAACGAAGATCGGTTCGCTCTTCGGCTACGCGATGCACAAGCTGAACAGCCAGTACGATGAGAACGGCGACAAGATCGGAGGCTAACAGTTTAACAGTTTAACAGCTTAACAGTTTAACAGTTTAACAGTTTAACGATTTAACATCTTATGACCAAGAAAGAGATTCTTAAAATCATCATCTCGGTGCTGATAGCGGCACTGACGGCGCTCGGCGCAGGCTTCGGTCTGACCAGCTGCAACGTCACCCGCACCGTCACCACCCGTTCC
>OCVV012852714.1_pt1 | contig 47732 bp, 36 predicted proteins | sample 1539721 | NCBI WGS metagenome assembly OCVV01 (sample SAMN02144230, study PRJEB22623) | gut metagenome | biome: sheep rumen | host: Ovis aries | place: New Zealand | reverse complement strand
GATTTGATTGGATTTTTGTCAGTTTTTGAGGGCGCATAGCGAGCTATGTAACCGAGAAAAGTGGCAAAAAGACTTCAAATCAAACAAAAAACAACCGAAACGAAATCTCATATTTTTGTAAGAAATCATAAAACAGAATTTTTAGAACACACCTTAAAAAATAATTCGTTTAATTCGTGTAATTCGTGGTTGAGAATTATCCCAACTTATTTCTTCTTTCCTTTCTTCTTCTTAGGTATTTCGAGGTAGAATTTCTGACCTGTGGTGATTGGGGCAGAAGAGGAAATCTTTCGAACGAAGTCGAAGTCGAGCTGCTTGCGATAGAGGTTTGCCTTAGCCACCTTGATGCGAATCTTGTCGCCAAGAGAGAACTTGTGGTGCGTCACTCGTCCTGTGAGGCAGTAGTTTCGCTCATCGAAGTCGAATGGCTCGTCACCCAGGAAGCGCACGGCAATGAGTCCTTCGCAGTGGTTCTCATCGATTTCTGCATAAACGCCAAAGTCGGTTACGCCGCTAATCGTGGCATCGAACTCCTCACCAATCTTGTCTGCCATGAATTCCACCTGCTTGTACTTGATGCTGGCACGCTCGGCATTGGCAGCCAGTTGCTCCATGTCGGAGGAGTGCTCACAGAGTCCCTCGTACTTCTGTTGGCTGGCGCTCTTTCCGCCTTCCTCGTAGCGGGTCAGCAGTCGATGTACCATGAGGTCGGGATAGCGACGGATAGGGGAGGTGAAATGTGTGTAGTAGTCGAAGGCAAGTCCGTAGTGACCGATGTTGACGGTGCTATAGCGAGCCTTCATCATGGCACGGAGGGAAACCGTCTCAACGAGTTGCTGGATAGGCTGGTTCTTCACGTCCTTCAGGAGTTTGTTCAGGCTCTTTGCCACTTCTGCCTTTGTGCCTTGCGTGCGAATCATGTAACCGAACTTGCTGACGAAGTGCTCCAGGTTGTCGAGCTTCGTTGGGTCGGGCATGTCGTGCACACGATAAGGGAAGGTCTTTGCCTTCGCGCCACCTTTCTTCACCTTACCCACGCTTTCTGCCACTGTGCGGTTGGCAAGAAGCATGAATTCCTCCACGAGTTTGTTGGCGTCCTTGGCACGCTTGAAATACACGCTGAGCGGCTTGCCCTTCTCGTCGATTTCGAAACGCGGTTCTTCGCGGTCGAAATCGATGGAGCCTTCCTTCATTCTCTCTTCACGTAACTTGTGCGCCAAGCGATTGAGGACGATGAGCTCTTCCTTGTAGGTCTCGGCAGGTTTGGCACCCTCAGCCAGCGGTTGCTCAGGCGTAGGATACTGGTAGTCCTCAGGCGATGCTTCGTTGCATTGCTCCAACAGGTGTTGCACTTCCTCGTAGTAGAATCGGCGGTCGCTCTTGATGACGGTATGAACAATGCGGTGGTTGAGCACGTCGGCATCCTCGTTCATCTCGAACACGACGGAATAGCTGAGCTTTTCCTCGTCGGGTCGGAGCGAACAGATGAAGTTGCAGAGGCGCTCTGGCAGCATCGGAATGGTACGGTCCACGAGATAGACGGAAGTGGCACGCTTTTGCGCTTCCTTGTCGATGATGGAGCCTTCGAGCACATAATGCGACACATCAGCAATATGCACACCCACTTCCCACACACCATCTTTCACTTTGCGAATCGACAGTGCGTCGTCGAAGTCCTTGGCATCGCGAGGGTCAATCGTGAAGGTGAGCACATTGCGGAAGTCCTCGCGCTTGGCAATTTCCTCCGGTGTGATGCCAGGCTCAATCTTGTTGGCAGCCAACTCTACGGATTCTGGGTATCTGTAAGGCAAGCCAAACTCAGCAAGGATGGCGTGCATCTCGGTGTCGTTATTTCCGCTTTCTCCCAATATGTCAACCACTTCGCCAATCGGGTTGCGTGCATTTTCAGGCCATGAAGTTACCTTCACGAGTGCTTTTTCGCCCGTATGTCCACCTTTCAACTTATCGATTGGAATGAGGATGTCGTGAGGAAGGGAACCGTCGGGATTGACGAGGAAGGCAAACTGTTTGCCCACCTGCAGACTTCCGATGAATGGTTTTTCGTTTCGCTTCAGGATTTCGATGACCTGTCCGTGAATCTTGTCGGACCCGCGTTTCTTGGCAAAGAGGCTGACTTTCACCTTGTCGCCTGGCAGAGCATGGAGAGTGTCGTCATCATACACGCTCACCCCTCCACCATCAGGCAAATCAACAAAGTTGCGTCCACCACTGGTACGAGTGAACACACCTTCGCACACTTGCGCACGACCGTTGTAGGAGAATTCACCATCCTCGTTGACCACGATGTCCTGACTGTCAATCATCTCGTTGAGCACATCGATGCAAAGCATCTTTAGCGGATGCGTGGTAAATTTCAGCGCCTTGAAGAGCTGTTTGGGTGTGAAATAATCTCCTGGGTGCAAGCTCAAGTAGTGACTCACGGTGCTGCGCAATTCCTTCTTACCGATTTTCGACCTCGAAGTCGATGTTTTCTTTGACTTAGACATAAAACTTCGTTTTTAAATGAAGAATGAAGAATGTAGAATGAAGAACCTTTAGCTCGACGTAGCCAATAACGCCATTCAGATGGAGGTAAAATACATTCTACATTCTTCATTCTTTATTCTTCATTACTAAATTTGCGTCTAAAATAGTGATTTTCTTGTTAATAGCATGTTTCTTCTACGTTAAAATGTTACAAAACTGCCAAAAAACACTATCTTTGCAGCATAAATACATCAAAAATGAAAACTGAAAATCAAAAACTGAAGATATTAGTGACGGGTGCCAGTGGTTTCATTGGCAGCTTTCTCTGTGAGGAAGGACTCCACAGAGACATGGAAGTGTGGGCAGGCATGAGGAAAACCTCCAGCCGAAAATGGTTGCAGAACGAATGGTTGAAATTCCAAGTGCTCGACCTCAGTAACCCCGATACGCTCCGTCAGCAACTGAGCGATTTCAAGCAGAAGAATGGCAAGTGGGACTACATCGTTCATGCGGGTGGTGCCACGAAATGCATCGACCCTGCTGACTTCGACAAGCACAACTACCAATGCACAGTGAACTTTGTGCAGGCACTGCAAGAACTCGACATGGTGCCTCGCCTCTTCGTCTATCTCAGCAGTTTCAGTGTGCTCGGACCTATCAAGGAAACGCTCAACCCTGCCACGAACACCTACGAAGAGATGTATGCCACCGACACGCCACAACCCAACACGGCATACGCCAAGAGCAAACTCCGAAGCGAGCAGTTCCTTCAATCGCTCAACTACCTCTTCCCTTACGTCATCTTCCGACCAACAGGCGTGTATGGACCACGCGAGCGCGACTATTTCCTCATGGCAAAGAGCATCAAGCAACACGTGGATTTCGCCGTGGGCTACAAGAAACAGGAAATTACCTTCGTGTATGTGCGCGACCTTGTGAATGCCATCTATGCCTCCATCCAGAAGACGGAAGAAGGAGCGTTGGAGCGCATCGAACGCCAAATCTTCAATGTGAGCGATGGACAAGTGTATTCCTCCCGTGCCTTCAGCGACTACATCCAGCAAGACCTCGGCATACGCTTTCTGCTTCGCATCAAGGCACCTGTGTGGTTGCTTCACGTCATCTGTGCCATTGGCGACCGCATCTCGCAATGGACCAAGAAGCCCGTCACACTTAACCTCGACAAATACCACATCCTGCGTCAGCGCAACTGGCGATGCGACATCACTCCGCTCCGCCAGCTCCTCGACTTCGAACCCGAATGGCAACTGGAACGAGGAACTCGCGAGACCATCGATTGGTATGTGAAAAACAAATGGCTCTGACCACGATTGCTCAGAACCACTGATTGATTTTTCCTTAACCGCAGATTGAAACGGATTTTTTCTCAACCACAGATTTCGCAGATGAACACAGATTCTATTCTGAGAGAAATTTGTGGATGTACTGAACCGCTTTTGGGGATTGTCAGAAGCGAATTTGGGGACTGACTGAAGCGCTCCTTTGAATTCAACTAGTTGCCGAGCGCTCGCCGTTTCGATGACGAGCGCTCGTTATCGCAACGCCGAGCGCTCGCCGTGTCAACGTTGAGGGCTCGGTATTTGGCTTACGCCGAGCTAAAGGTTCAGTAAAACCAAAGGAAAACGCCAGTAAAACCAAAGGAAAAGTTTTGCAAAAGCGAAGGAAAGGTTTAGCAAAAGCGAAAGAGAACGCGAACAAATAAAAACATCGCACTGCGTGCTGGATTAATCTGATTTATCTGATTTTTTCTGATTGAACAATAATCATTTTAATCAGGATAATCATTGTTTAAAAAAATCTGTGTTCATCCGGGCAATCTGTGGTTGAATAAAAACATCGCACTGCGTGCTGGATTAAGCTGATTTATCTGATTTTTTCTGATTGAACAAAAATCATTTTAATCAGGATAATCATTGTTTTAAAAAATCTCTGTGTTCATCCGGGCAATCTGTAGTTGAATAAAAACATCGCACTGCGTGCCGGATTAAGCTGATTTATCTGATTTTTCTGATTGTCATGGATTAATCATTTTAATCAGGATAATCATTGTTTAAAAAAAATCTCTGTGTTCATCTGAGCAATCTGTGGTTGAATAAAAACATCGCACTGCGTGCTGGATTAATCTGATTTATCTGATTTTTCTGATTGAACAAAAATCATTTTAATCAGGATAATCATTGTTTGAAAAAATTTCTGTGTTCATCTGAGCAATCTGCGGTTGAATAAAAACATCGCACTGCGTGCTGGATTAAGCTGATTTATCTGATTTTTCTGATTGTGATGGATTAATCATTTTAATCAGGATAATCATTGTTTTAAAAAATCTCTGTGTTCATCTGAGCAATCTGTGGTTGAATAAAAACATCGCACTGTCGTGCTGGATTAAGCTGATTTATCTGTTTTTCGTGGTTTAATCATTTTCAGCTATTGATGAAAAAGGAAAGATTTTTTGGCTTACGTGAAAAAAAACCACCAAAGGGAGTGATTTTCTCAAATTATATGTTTACCTTTGCCATGTCATGTGCGATTTTGCTTGTTTTGAATTGCAGCACTAAGATAAGGAAAAAACAGACGTGACAAAATCCCAAGCAACTTTTGTTGATTAGGAACTTATAAAGAAATGTTTAACTTAAATGCTGCGGAATGAAGGATGATGAAAATTCTAAATTTTTTAAAAGATAGTATTTTTATCTTACTGTGTACTATTGTGTTGTGCAGCTGTATTCACAAGGTTAATCATGAGGACTATGACATGGGTTGTGCTTGTGACTCAACTTGTGAAGGAAAGGTTTTGCCAATGGTTGAAATGTTTCCTGATTCCATTGACATGTTCGGACATATCCCATACACAGTGAGGATTCATGAAATAGAATTAGATAATGATATTTTGACAAATTTGGATTCTCTATATTTCTCAAAATTCAAAAGGTATAAAGATATCTGCAAAACCAAAAATGCTGGATTAAGGTTCATCAATATGGTTTTTCACCAAAATAGTAATAATAAAGACGAATATTCCGTCTTTTGTTATTTAACAAGCCATCTTCCTGAAACAGCCGTTGCGGGATTTCTTCATAATGGATACATTTGTTTTGTTTATGGAGCAGTCCCTTGTCGTTTGGCGGAAACAGGTAGAATGCTGATAGTATCGTCAAACAATCCTGATTATTACATTTTGAGTGATGGAGCCGATTTTTCTGCTTCATATTCAAAAAGAACAAATCAATTCACAGATGATACAATCTCTGTTGATACTCAATTACAGAGTTCGTATGAGGAAAGCAACCCAGAAGTTTTTTATGATGAAAAGTTATGTTCAATCATAGATAATAATGATTCAAAGGTGAGTGCTCCTTGTAAATGTGGTCAGATATGTGTGTGCGCTTGTTATCCTCCTCTTATTGATGCACCAACAGAAGAAGACTATAAGAGAATTCAGCCATACACCGCTATTATAGATGAAATTGAAATTGACAAAAGAAATCTGACTGTATTGGACTCTTTGTTTTTCAATCATGTTTTGGAATTAAAAAAGTCTGCTGTCGATAAGATAGATGAGATGAAATATGTCTATTTGGAATCAGAAGAAAGTAAAGATTCTTATTCCATCCAGTGTTCACTTAGCAACCTATTTAATGAGAGTGAATCAGTTGGATTCATGCATAATGGGTTATTGGTTATTGTTCACGGAAAATTACCATTCGCAAATAGGCTTACTGGAAAGAAGATAAAATTTGATGTATTGCCACCATCAACAATGATAGATGAACCCTTGGCATTTGTTGAATTTCTATTCGACAAAAAGAGTAATAAATATAAAAATAGGTGATTTTTTCTGATTGAATAATAATCATTTTAATCAGGATAATCATTGTTTTAAAAAATCTGTGTTCATCCGGGCAATCTGTAGTTGAATAAAAACATCGCACTGTCGTACTGGATTAATCTGATTAATCTGATTTTTCTGATTGTCATGGATTAATCATTTTAATCAGAATAATCATTGTTTAAAATAATCTGTGTTATCGGAGTAATCTTGTGGTATATACATTTCACTTGGGTTTAAATCTTTGATAATCAAGGTTTCATCTGTGAAAAGCACAAAATTCGAGATATACATTTTCGGTTAATGATGAAAGGGAAAGAATTTTATTTTGTATTTTTGTAACAAAAACCAATACTTTCCCAAATCGAACCATGAAGTATTTCGTCTTGTGCATTACCCTCCTTTTCCTTTCCTGTCAAGGCAGAAAGGCTGATAGTCCTCCCGAGAACGACTCCACTGCCATGACTCAAACGCTCTTGGAAAGAGGACAAGAGTTGTTGGAAGAGCAAAACCCTGACTCGGCTTTGATGGTGCTGCTCAACGCTGCCGACTATAGCAAGGGGTGCAAGGACAGGCACACGCGCTTCGACCTCTTCACCTGTATCTCCCAGCTCTATGAAGAAAAGAACCTGAGTCAGCTCCAGCAGCAATATCAGCAGTGGATGCTCGATGAGGCTCGTGCCTTGGGCGATGTCAAGTTGGAGTCGGAAGCGCATGGACGCATGGCTGCCACGCACCTTGTTCTTGGTGAACTCGATGCTGCTGCCACGGAAGCGAGAACCGCCTACCGTTTGGCACGAACCGACACCCTCGACTATCGTTCTCAGACACTCCTCATGCTCTGCCAAATCTATCTGCAAGCTGAGAACACCGACTCAGCCAGTTTCTTTCTGCACGAAGCCGAACGCATCGACCCGAGTGTGCAGCAGACCGACCTCTACCGCCTTTCCCTTGCCTACGTCTTGGCTGCCGAAGGGGAAATCCCGACGCTGGAAAGTCGGATTCATGAGGACATGACGAAGAGCGGCATTTACACCCGTGCTGAGCTGGCACGCCTGCTGATGCAGTTGCATGAGGATGCTGCCCGTTGGCGCGATGCCTACGATGACAGTCAGGTGCTGCTGCAACTCACCGATTCCATCTCCGCACAGGAAGCCTCCGAGTCGATGGCTCGTATCCATGCGCTCCAGCACCATCAGCAGATGCAGCTACAGGCGGAACGTCAGCAGACGGCATTGGCAACGGAGCGTGCGCGTCACTATCTCATCGTCATCCTCATCCTGCTTCTGCTCCTTGCAGTTAGTATCACCGCCTTGCTCTATCGACGACGAGCGAAGTTGGCACATGCGAAGGAGTTGGAGGCAATGATGCTGGCAGAGCAAATGCAAGAAGGGGCAGAACTGGTGAAGGAAGAAAACATTCAGCTGCAAAAACGCTATTACGAGCACCTCTATGCTATCATCCTCCCCATTCTCAATGCACGTCGGAACAAGAGCGGACACATCGACCTGGAGGAAGCATCGTGGGCACTCATCGAACGGAATACCGACATGGTGCTTCCTGGTTTCACCACCAAACTGCGGCGTCAGCACAACAGTCTGACGGAGGAGGATATCCGTTTCTGCTGTCTTATCATGATGCGTGTACCCACTGCCATCCTTGCCGATGTATATGGTATCGCTCCATCGTCCGTGGCGATGCGAAAGCAGCGCATGAAAAGAAAACTCAACGACATCATCGAAAACCAAACGCTCGAAAACTATCTCAACCAATACGCACTATGAAAAGAATCGCCCTATTTCTTCTTCAATTCTCATTCCTCATGGCTATGGTACATGCCCAACAGGTGTGGACCGAAGGAACACAGTGGGAAGTGGAGTACAACGATGGTACTCCTCGCACCGTGTTCGAGCTGATTTCTTCCGTTGAAATCGGCGGAATTAGCTATTTCCCCCTCATCGCCAAGCAGTCGGAACAATGCGACACATTGGGCTACATCCGCAGCGAACGAGGAGACACGCTAGTCTATTGCAGGGTCTATGATATAGATGAACCCTACTATTTATTTAATGACTTTCTTCTCTACGATTTCTCCAAAAGCTTTGAATATGGCGACACCATCAGATTTGGACATGTTGGTTTCACAACAGAGGAATTGATAGACGAAGAAGACGGCACTTTGGACTATTACTATAATGTATTGGAAGATGGCGATACATTGCCATCGTGGAATGGGCTTGTCTATAAATTGGGCTACTTGGAAGGACCTTTCGGACTATTTTTCTCCGAGTTAAGTGCCAAATATCCCCCAGACCCAGATTCGGCAACAGGGTTAAAGGGATTGGTTCTTCATCCCAAACCCAAAAATGTGAGCCATACGCTATTCAGTACGAAGAAAAAACGGCAATCCACGTTCGACCTGAGCAACGATATTCAACGCATCGAAGTGAGAAACGGTTCGAAAACCTTCTATACACTTGAAGGTATATCCAGTCCGTTCCTGCCAACAACTATTCAACGAGGCAAATATATGCTTTACATCTACAATGGCAAGAAATACATGGTCCTACAAAATCAGTCATCCCATATACCAGTCAATTCTCCATAAACGACTGATTCAACGCTTTATACATCTAAAATTCTCTCTCTCTTACATATACATTTGTTTCACAAATATTGCAAATTACAAATAATCAAACTAATTTTGTAGCATCAGAACCTCTCATATTATTAACTAAAAAATCAGTTGTATTATGAAAAGAATATTACTCATATCTCTGATGCTATCAGCCATCAGTTTCAGTTTGCAGGCACAGCATCCTTTTGTTGAAAAGGGTAAAACTTGGCATGTGCTGAATTTTAGTATGGGTGGTCACATCATCGTTCAGGACTACTATGTGGAGAACGACACCGTGGTGGATGGCAAGACATACTTCAAAGTGTTTTCCAGAACCGACGAAGGAACAAGATTGGAAGTCTTGCTTCGAGAGGAGGAACAGCGTGTTTATCGACACAGCCTCAATTCCAAGGGTGAATACATCATCTACGACTTCAACCTGAAGGAGGGAGACACTTTCGTGCGTCATCTCTCTGATGATAACATTTCCTGCCGGGTGGTAAAAGTGGAAACGGTCAACATCAACGGAGAAGACTTGAAGCAACTCACCATTGAATGCAGTTCAGAAATGGAACCCATGTACAGCCAAACCATGACTTGGACTGAGGGTATCGGCTATCGATATGGACTTTTGGATGGCATTGTGAATTTTGCACCAAATTCATGGTCGCGCGGTGTCATTTATGTTTACAATAGCCAGTCTGATAACCTCTATTATCCATTTCCTTTCAACGATCGTAGATGGCATGGAAGTCCACTCTTCGTGGAGAAAGTAGATGCAGAGATGGCAGACTGCGGCGAGGAGTTGAACTACGAATTAGTTAATGAAGAACTGCACGTGTCAGGAATCATGAAAGTTCCTTGCAATGACAATCTTTACATCTATTGCATTGATGAGGGGTCATACAACGACCGCAGATTGACCTTCAAGGTGGAACAAGTGGGAACGCCATCCGACAGCTATCATTTGGGCAAGGTGAATTTCTGGCTTCGCTACTTTGATGAATATGTCACCTATACCATCATTGACAACGAGGGTACTCACCTTGTGACTTCAAGCATTCCATCTATTCATAACAGGAATGGACACAACTCCTTCACCACTACGATGTACGACCTCACAGGTCGTCGGCTTTCCACCGCACCGCAGCATGGCATCTACATACAGGACGGCAAGAAGGTGTTTAAATAGATTCTTTCCACAACCACAGATGACACGGATTAACACAGATTTTTATAAAAACATCGCACTGCGTGCTGGATTAAGCTGATTTATCTGATTTTTTCTGATTGAACAATAATCATTTTAATCGGGATAATCATTGTTTAAAAAAATCTGTGTTCATCTGTGCAATCTGCGGTTGAATAAAAACATCGCACTGCGTGCTGGATTAAGCTGATTTATCTGATTTATCCGATTGAACAATAATCATTTTAATCAGGATAATCATTGTTTTAAAAAATCTCTGTGTTCATCTGTGCAATCTGTGGTTGAAGAGGTGATTGACAAAAGTGGGGAAAGCATGTACCAATCATGGTGTTGTAAGGAGTTGAATGAAAGGTGTTTAGGCGAGAATCCTTGTGTTGGTGGGATTTACATTTGCCTCACAGCTATTGCAAAAACGATTTATTCAGACTAATTTTGCAGCATCAATTTTCAAACAAATCACTGTCATGATTATGAAACGTCAATTTATCCTTTCAAGTATTTTATGTCTCAGTCTCAGCGCTGCTGCACAGGAAGCACCCTCCATCAATACGCATGCGTTTGCGTTCAACCTCATGGAGCAGTTGGAGAAGCAATGCGACGCAGAGGACAAGAATCTGGTGTTCTCGCCACTCTCCGCATGGATTGCACTGAGTATGTTGCAAAACGGTGCTGCTGGCAATACGCTTGCAGAAATGCAACAAGCCATGAGCACCACAGATAAGTCCACTCAACAGCTGAACGAATACAACCAGCAGTTGATGAGCGTGATGCAACAGAGCACCATGCCCAACTGGATAAGTCCTGAAGACATCGACGCTCAGTCTGTCCCTTCGTTTGAATCTGCCAACAGCATTTGGTCCGACACAGGCTTCCCTTTCCTCTCATCGTTCTACGATGTGAACACAGAATATTACGATGCCTATCTGCAAACACTCGATTTGTCGGAACAGGAATCGATGGACCAGATAGATGCTTGGGTGAACAAAGCCACACACGCTGCCATTCCTTCCATCAAGATGCTGCCAAACGATATGCTCAGGATGATTCTCATCAACACGATTTACTTCAAGGGAGGATGGTCCTCTGCCTTTGAAAAGGAGATGACCAACTACGACACTTTCTATAACTACGGTAACAAAGCTGTGAGCATCCCGATGATGCACCAGCAGGAAATGCTGATGTACGCGCAGGCAGAGGGCTACCAAGCCGTGAAGCTCTACTATGGCTATGACATGAAATTCAGCATGACTCTTTTCATGCCAGACCTGACGAACGTGTGGAAACCCTTCACTGCCGAACGCTGGGAGAACATACAGAAAGCCATGCAATGGAAGGGTGTCAAGCTCTCCATGCCTCGATTCAAGACGAACAGCGATTTGGCTTTGGTGGATGCGATGAAAGCATTGGGCATGCAAGACGCATTTGATGCTATGCGTGCCGACTTCTCGAGGATGTCGCCAATGGAACTCTTTGTCAGCAACATCAAGCAACTGGCACATATCGACGTGGACGAAGCTGGCACCACTGCCGCTGCAGCCACTGTCATCGCCATGGAACCCACTGCGATTCACGACTACTCCACCTCCATGACCATCAACCATCCTTTCTACTTCACCATCGAGGACAACGAAACGAGCACCATCCTCTTCATGGGACATGTGCGCAATATCATGGAAAACGCTGGTGAGTCCGCAGCTATTGCATCAACACCTCAGTCCGTTTCTCGTGCCGATGCTCCTATCTTCGACCTCACTGGGCGTCAACTCTCTGCCAAGCCTCAGCATGGCTTCTATATTCAGAACGGCAAGAAGCTTTTTAAATGAAGAACCTTTAGCTCGGCGTAGCCAAATCTTTCAAATCTAAACAAATCAAACAAAAATATTTTGAAAGATTTGGCTACGCCGAGCTAAAGGTTCTGTCACGAAGTGACACTCATTATATTTCTGTTTTTCAATCTATGTAACTTGTGGTTTTACGACCGTTGTTTGTGAGTAGTTTTTTAATGCGTACTGTTTGCGTACTCGCATTTTGAATTTGCGTACTGTTTGCGTACTCGCATTTTGAATTTGCGTACCATTTGCGTACTCGCTTTTGAAAATGCGTACTATTTGCGTACTCCAAAGTTTGGAGCACAATACTTTTATGTGTTTTTTTGTAGCTAAATAATCAAGTATTTACTAACAACTTTTAAGTAACGGTTTCTTAAAAACGGAACATTTGACAAAGGTCTAACTCCGTTACGACTCGGCATAGTTCAAGCAAGCTTGACTCTGCTGTTGCTACTCCTTTGTCTGGAAAAAAGGATATTGACCTTGTGTTGTGTTCCACAAAATTCAGAAATGAATGATGAAAAGCTTTATATACATGGTGTTGTTTGAATGTATAGCACTGACTGCGTCCGCACAATCTCATACGCTCCCTGTGCTGCACATTCACACGGAAAACGGACAGCCTATCACATCGAAAATCGTTTACGTGAAGGGTTCATACTATCTGACAGATTCGATAGACACGAGGAATGCTTTAGGGTCAAAGGACGCTCCTTTGGGTCTTGAAATTCGAGGCAGAGGAAATTCATCGTGGAAAGGGGCAAAGAAACCCTATAAAATAAGGTTGGTGGAAAAGCAAGGTTTTTTTGGTATGCCCAGCAACAAGCATTGGGTACTGATTGGTTTTGGCGACGTAACGATTGCAGGGATGGAACTGGGACGATTAATGGGAATGGGGTGGACACCGCATTCCCGACCTGTCGAAGTGGTTCTGAATGATGACTATATAGGATTGTATTTGCTGTCGGAAAACAATCGAATTAACAAAAATAGAGTGGATATTTATAAACAGCCCGACAATAACGAGGACGAAAGCACAATCCCATACGGATGGTTAGTGGAAGTGGACAACTATTTTGGCTCCGACCAAATTGTGTTCCAAGAAAACACCAAATGGAACATGAACATCACCTACCACTCTCCCGACACCTTGTCGTCGAAACAGCGAAGCTGGCTGCTCAACGAATTCAAGGACATCAACGCCGCCATTTACGACACCGACAAGGAGCATAGTACATGGGAGGAATACCTCGATGTGGATGCCATTGCCAGATTCTTCATCGTGCACGAGTTGATGGACAATCCCGACGGTTTTCACGGGAGCTTTTTCCTTCATAAGGATTTGGGTGACGATGAACGATGGGTGGCTGGTCCTCTATGGGATATGAACTGCATGAATAGAACCAAAACCGACTATACCTTCCGCATGAAGGCTCCGTATGGTTTCACGCCGCACTGGATTGGGGAATTGATCAAAGATGAGGATTTCTGTCAAGCAATCAGAAAGGCATGGACTGAATTCTATCCATCGAAAACAGAAGATTGGATGAACTACCTCGATTCTCAGATACTACCCTGCGAACAGGCTTATGCTTGCAACAATGAGCGATGGCAAAATCCAAATTACGTTTCTCTCCCTGAAAAACTTGATCATCTTAAAAAAATACTTACTGCAAATATGGAATGGTTTGACAATCACCTGCCAGGAAACGCCATCGATGGTATGGCAAGCGTGGAAACCAACAATCCCCATGTCATTATCTACAATCTTCAAGGCACATTGGTTCGTGAGGCAGAAAGCTATCAAGAAGCCGTACAGGGATTGCCACATGGCATTTATATCCTGAATGGCAAGAAGATTTTTAAATGAAGAATGATGAATAATTAAAAACTAAAAATTAAAAATTAAAAATTTAAAACTCCTATACTCCGAAACTCCGTAGAGATTAAATGAAGAATGGCTTCGACTAAACCGAGGCTTGCTTGGAATGAACTTACTATCATTCTTCATTTTTAATTCTAAATTATTAGTTCCTTTATGGATATTACATCGTATCGGAAGGTCAATGAATCCTTCCGAAGGAGACTCGTGTGCCGTATTGGCGTCGATAGCGGGTTCTTCGTCGAAATGAATTATATGGTGAATGCTATGCTCTTCTGCTTGGCTCATCGCATTCAATTCCAGCTCTATTCAGACGATGCCAACTTTGGTACGGGAATGGGGTGGAGGGAGTATTTCCAGCCGTTTTGCGAGGAGGTACATGAGTCTTTCCACCAAAAATACAATTTCCACAGACTGCCGTCGTGGCAGCATATTCTCAAACAATGTTGCTGTCAGAAGTCTGTCAAGCCTTTCGTCTGGAAAGCGAAGAAAACTGTGATGACCATTGTGGGGCGTTTAGTGGCATTGAGCGTTTACAAAGAACGAGTTTTGTTTGCACAAGATGTTCCACGTAAAACAGAACAGTGGTATCATGTTCCCGAACTGGGCATCGATGCCGACTATACGAGTGCATACGCACAAGTGGCACGAATGCTTTGGCAACTACACCCCGATATTCGACGACAGGAGGAAATCTATCAAAAGAAATGGTCTCTGCCTTCTGTCTTCTTCGGGGTGCAGATAAGAGGAGGAGATAAAATCACAGAAGCACAACTGATAGACGGGAGGACCATCATCCAGCGTTTAAGTCTTCATGATGGAGATTATTTGTTCATCCTGACGGATGACTACCGCCAATTCATCAAGGCAAGAGAGGAATTCCCCCGACTGAGACTGTTGACTCTTTGTCAAGAGGATGAAGTGGGGTATTATCACCAGCAGTTCTGTCGGGAAGATTCATGCAGCAAGAAGGATGCAATCGTTCGACTCATCATTTCTGTTGACTTACTGCTTTCCTGCAAGGCATTTGTGGGTAGTATCACCACTGGTCCCAGTGTCTTTATCATGAAACTGCGGCATCAGGATTCGCAGGTGCAAGCCATCGATTGTTCCAAGGACGAACTGCCATCTGCGTTGCAACTGCCCATTTATGCTCGTTCCGTCATTTCGAGGAAGAACTTGTGAAAAGGATTCATAAGAATGAGTAATGAGCAGTGAGGAGTGAGGAATGCCATCCGGATGGAATAACACCTCACTTCTCACTGCTCATTACTCATTTCAAAAAAACGCTTTACCAGTTATCGTCATCCTCAAAGCCGACGATGCCATCATTGACAATTTCTTCGATTTTGTCGAAAATCATTTGACTATAGATGTGGGTCATCACGAAGGCTTGGGCACTTGTCTTACGATGGGAATCATTAGGATTGAATGGGTAGGTGTTTTCGAACATCCACTTGCCATCGTAATTGTTAGGAGAGCCGTCCTTGCCACTGATTTTGCTGATGAGTCCTCCACCACTTGCCTTTTTCACGTCGTAGTTGCTGAGAAGGAAATGCACTTTAATGCGCTTGTCCTTGATATCTACACGGATAAGTGGATGAATGCCCACAATATAACGGTTCACTCCGCCCACATGGTCTGCCATATCGTCAAGATAACCTCTTGCAATAATCAGTCGCTCTGCCTTGCTGTTGGTCATGATTTCCGACTTCTTATCGCTGAATGTTTTGGTGAACCAATCGTTGAGCAATTCGTAGAGCTTTTCGGCATCCTTGCGTCCGCACTGAATCACACGGGAGAAACTGAGGCGATTGTTCTTGTCGAGTTCGATGAACTCCGTCAGGTACTGTGCCTGTTCCACCCAGTCGTCACCATATTTCTCAATCGAGAACTGTTCCACTTCCTCGGTCTTGAACACCTGTGCGTTTGTTTGAAGAACGGAGAAGGAGAGAACAAACAATAAGGACAAAGAACGAAACACAGAAGAGCTATGTAAAGCGTTAAGTAATTTTTGTTTTTTCATAATGCTTGTCATTTAGTTTAGATTGAGTGGCAAAATTACAAAAATATTTGATAATCTGAAAATGAGAGAATAAAAAATATTATATGACCGATGCCAAATACTCGAGGTCGGATTCCTTGGTGGACCAGCTCGTCACGAAGCGGCACACGGTGCTGTTGTCGTCGTAGGGAGCCCAGCGCGAGAAAACGATGTGCTTCGCCAGTTGTTCCATCGTGTCGTTTGGCAGGATGAAAAACTGTTGATTGGTGGGTGAATCAATGAACGTCTTGTAGCCTTTGTCCAAAAGCATCTTCTTCACCCGCATCGCCAATTCGTTGGCATGGCGAGCAATACGCAGATAGAGAGAATCGGTGAAGAGTGTGTCGAACTGAATGCCGATGAGTCGTCCCTTGGCAAAGAGAGCACCATGCTGCTTGATAATGCTGAAGAAATGAGGATGTGCATTGCCATGCGTGAACACCACAGCTTCTCCGCAGAGGGCACCCACTTTCGTTCCGCCAATATAGAACGCATCGCAATGGTGCGCCAAGAAAGGCAAGGAGATGTCGGAAGCATCCGATGTGAGTCCATAACCCAAACGAGCGCCATCGATGAAAAGTGGCAAATCATATTCCTTGCACACGCTCTCAATCTCCACGAGTTCCGAAGCTGAATAAAGTGTGCCATATTCCGTTGGGAAGGTGATATAGACCATGCCTGGGAAGACAATGTGCTCGTAAGCTTCATCGCCATAGAACCCGACGAGCAAAGCGCGAAGGTCGGCAGCCGAAATCTTGCCATCTTGCTGAGGAAGGGTAATCACTTTGTGTCCGCCAAATTCAATGGCACCACTTTCGTGGGCGGCGATATGCGCTGTTTCAGCTGCTACCACACCCTGATAGGATTGTAGCATGGAGTCAATCACTGTGGCATTCGTCTGGGTGCCACCACCGAGGAAAAACACCTGTGCGTCGGGACACTCGCAGGCTTCACGGATGCGCTGTTTTGCGGAATTGCTATAGACGTCGAATCCGTAAGTGTCGGTTTGTAAATCATTTGTCTCTGCCAATCGCTTCAGAATTTCTGGATGGCAGCCGTTGTTGTAATCACATTCAAAAGATAACATAGGAAATCATGAGTAGTGAGGAATTAGTAGTGAGTAGTGATGAGTGGCAAAGGTAATGCTTTTATATTAAATAAGGAATAATGTAGGTAAAAAAGATTTGAACAATGTGTTTTTATGAACAAAAAACTTGCTGCTACCCTCACGGGCAACAGCAAGGTCAACCGGTTAAGCGCTTTTATTGTTTATTACTAACTTAATAATACTGTGTCTATTTCAAACATACACTTTGATTGTGCTGGTGTTCTCCTTCAACAGAACTTGTGTTCTCCTTCGATTGTACTTTCGCTCTCCTTCGATTGTACTGAAGCCCCCCTCCGGCTCCCCCGAGGGGGAGGGAAGGAAAAGCCTATGCCATCACTAATGGCATCTATCCCTTTGTCCCCTTTGTCCCTTGTCCCCTGTCCCTATATATATAAGGATGGGAGGCAGATGTTATTCCGTGATGAGATTCACGATGAACTCGGAATCGGAAACACGCGTTGTTTTCATCTCCTTCAAGTCGTCGGCAAGGAGATAAGGCACATTGTCTTTTGTGAAGGTCTTACCATTGAGTTGCATGATGGGTTGACGGTCTTTCCTCACATGAATGGCAACTCGCTTATAATCGCTGGCTGCTTCGCCTAATAGCAAGTCTCGTCGATGGGTGATGTAAGAACCGCCATCGCTATCACTCACTTTCACACCTAAAGGAAGGGTGATGGTGTAGTAGCGTCTATGTACTTTTGGGTTCTTGTTGGGCCAGACTGCATCATTGTAAACTATCAGGCTCTTTCGCTCGTTGAATGGTTGGTGCTGGAGATTCTTGTCGTAGATTGCCACACAGAGATAGGCAGGACCTTCCTTTGTGGTGAGTGGAAGTAGTCCTTTCATCAGTTTTTTGGGCATCAAACGAAGCAAACGCATCACTTCGGCTTTCAGCACGGGGTCGGGCTCTTCTTCAAATTTCACACTGGTAAAACTGCCATCAGCCTTCACGTAGGGATGCAGCTTGATGTTTCCACCTATTCCGCGTCGTTTTGCCTCTTCAGGATATTGCATGTTCTTTTCGAGCCAATACTGAGCCATCATGTAGCGATGGTCCGCACTGACAGGCATGGGTTTTGATTCATCGAACTCTAAGGAATCGACTTTCGCAAAACTGTATTTATACCCTGTGGTTGGTGGGTCAGTAGGAGTATCTGTTGACTTCACTGGGGCAAAAGCCATCAGGGAGAATGCAGCCACGGGCAGCAGGCAAAAGGACTTGAGTATGGCTGCCTTTGGGGTTGGTTTTTTATTCATCATCATGATTCGGGATTTGATTAGACTGTGATTGAAGTTGTTGGCGAGGGTCTGCAGCCGACCGCCTACAGCTTTGCTCACAATGAGAAGTTGATATTTTTGTGCATCGATGCCTTGATGGATGACTTCTTCGTCTGCCTCGTACTCATGCACTGCCTTCATTTCGCGCTCCATGAGGTAGATGAAGGGATTAAACCATTGGAACGACTTGGCAAGCTGAAGAAGCATGATGTCGTAGGAATGACCGAAATGGATGTGCGCTTGCTCATGCAAAAGAATGCTTTCTTTGTTTTTTTCGTAGTCACTGAGATTGATGACAATCCATCGGAGAAAACTGAATGGTGCGAAATCGCCAGCTTTCACCACCAGCGTGTTGCCCTGTCGGTCTTTCAGTCGGAGTCCTCCTCGAATTTGGCGGCTGACGCTTGCCAAGTTTTTTAAATGATAGAGCAGAAAAAAGACGAATCCACCGATATAAATCCACCATAGGATGTCGGATGGGGATAGGGTTTTCTGTTCAGTCAACTGCGAGCCCATCAAAGAAGCATCCGAAGGAATTGCTCCCTCTTTTTGTTCAGCATACTGCGTCTGCTTTTCTTCCATTTTTTCAGAGAGCAGGTATATCTGCTGCACTGTCGGATTCAATGCCAAAGGATTGTGCGTCGTGAAGCGGCATGCGGGAAGAAGGAAGGCGAGCAGAAGGATGGCATGCAGTATGAATCGCTTGAAGCGATGGAATGTGTCGTGGCTGAGGAACACGATATAGCAACTATAGAGCAATGCCAGTATGATGGCTGATTTGAGAATATATATCATGAGACGGTGTTGATTCTGTTCTGAATGATTTCGAGGATTTCGAGCAGTTCTTCGTCGCTGAGTTCCTCGTTCTGCACGAAGAACGAAAAGAGGTTTTTGTTCGACTTGCCAAGGACTGTGTCCTTCACGTTGTTGAGCACTTGCGTGACATACTTCTCACGTGTGAGCAACGGCGAATAGATGAAAGTGCGGCCCGAGCCATTCTCCCGTTTGTGCTCCACAAACCCCTTTGCTTCGAGTATTTTCAGGAAGGTGGCAACTGTGGAATAAGCGGGCTTGGGGTCGGCAAAGGAATCAACAATGGCGTTGGTGGTCATGCCCTGAGCATGATTCCACAGAATGTCCATCACTTCGGCTTCTGCCTTGGTGAGCGGTTTCAATTCCTTCTGGTTCTTAGCAGGCGTTGAATCAGATGTCATGCTAAATGGTAGTTTCGACATAGGACTAAGTGTTTTCGTTTTCTGCAAAAGTAGAGGAAAAGAAAAGGAAGCGCAAATTTTCATTTCAGAGATTCTTGAAAAGCCACAGAGTTTTAACTTTTATATTTAGTTTGAAGCGTTTCCTTTTTTAGATGTTAACATTTCGAACGATGCCACTTCTCCATTGAAAACAAAACTTGCTGCCATCCTCACGGGCAGCAGCAAGGTCAACCGGTTAAGCGCTTTTATTGTCTATTACTAACTTAAAATAGGTTCATTCTTGCAAATGGAACCCTTTTTTCTTTATGAAGCAATTACTATTCTAATAATTATGTCATACTATTTGAACATGTATTGCCCAATGAGTTTTTGCATTTCAGCTCCAGGAGCTTGATTGGCTTTGCACTTATCGACAATGAAGTTGGTAAGCTTTTCGGGGATGTTGAGCGACTTCTTCCATACGTCGTGACGATTCTTCCATTGTCCCTTGAAATGGGTTTTGTCCACCCATTCGAAATTGCCTTTGTAAGGCGCACGTCCCATTTCCGTATAAACTCCATCCTTCAAGGTGTAAGTGCCGTACTCATGCGGAAGAATCACATAGGTGCCATCTTTCTGCTTGACCACTTCGGCACAGGCATACTCTCCGTTGGCTCCGAACACCTTGCATTGGGTGTAATTGGTTCCACATTCAATCTTCTTCTCACCTTCGTACTGCATGGATTCCATCAACCACACGCCGACGAGTTCCTTGTCTGCAATTTTTGCCTTCTGTTGAGCTTGAGCGCTTGCAATAGTCAGAACCAGAAGGGTGAGTATTCCGACGAGGCGCTTGAAATCAGTTGTTTTCATAATGATGTAGGTTTTTTATGTTGATTAATTATCACTGAAAGTGTGATTTTTCATTTCTTCTTCTATCACTTTCATCAGTGAGTCTGTCTTATCTGCAAGTACACGGTCTCGGTTCTTATCTACCATTTCCAAGAAATGCTTAGCCTTGTCGAGCTTGCCTTCTTTCATGGCATCGACTGCACAGTAATAATGGGTCCAGGCAATGGACTGTGGTGTGTCGCATGAGCTTAGAGACAAAGATGTCAGAACAATCAATACTGACAAAAGTTTGAGTGATGATATTTTCATGTCGCTTCTGAATGGATGATGTTGGTTTTTTTGGATTTGCTGCAAAGTTAGTGGATTAGTAGCAACAAATCCAAATTTCTGGGTTTGCAAATAGTTGGCATTTGCCATGTAAACAATTTGTAAAGTCACTTTCAGAGAGAAAGCACGAATTCATCCCATAATTTCGAACTTCCTTTTTGCTGAAAGACTTTCTTATAGAGGCGGCTTCGGATGGCGCTGATGCTGCTCTTGTCTTTGCATAATATGCTTGCCATCTCTGTAGGAGGGACGTGCAACTTGATGAGCAAGCAGACATGATATTCGAGAACCGACAAGGGACAGAGGTTGAAAAGCTTGTTGGTGAAGCCTGGATAGACAGGATTGATGCGTTGCTCCAGTTCGTCCCATTCCTCTTGGCTCAGGGTGGCACCCGATGCGATTTGTTTGCGCAAATTGATATAGTAATCGGAATAGAGAAACTCATGCTCCACTTCCTCCAATGCCTTCTGAACGGGTAGGAGACGCTGGGTTCGCATCTCCATGATTTGTGCCAATTGTTGCTTCAGATGTCGATTGCGCTTTCGTGCCCTGAGGATATAATAAATAATGAAGAAGGCGAGCAGGAGAACAAAAATGATGGTGTAGCCGAACGCATGTTCCACGGTTTTCAGTTTTCGTTCCGTGACGGAAAGCACGTACTTCTGCATTTCATTCTCGGCATTCCATTCCTCATTATCCATCATGCTGATAATGTCCTTCTGCTCGTTTTCTGACATTTGCGACGCACGAATCCATGTGTATTTTCTTCCATAAAACTGAATGACGATGGTCGTGTCGTTCTCAAACTGAAGTGGGTGGGGGTCTCCTTCTTCCAGATAGAGATACTCGCCTCCTCCCTTGTTGATGATGGTGATGCCGAACTTATTGTTGGGTCGAATGAAGCTGCCCGAAATGGACGACATCATCTCGCACTCATAACAAATGCTGTCGTTGTTGTAGATGCGGCACTGCATTTTCCCATCTTCTGTTCGGGGAAACACATAGCCTTCAGGACTGACATATTGTTTGAGAATCCATGCGCCTTGCAAGGTGTTCTCTCGCTTTTCCTTCGCTTTCGAACAGGACATCAGAAGGCAGAAGGACAATGCCATCCAGACAAGACCGCTTGCTACTAATATTCTGTGACTAATCTTTCTCATTGTGTAACGCCGTTGTCGTTTTGTTTTATTTCTGTGGGGCAAAATTAGCAAATGCAGGAGATTTTTGCAAAAAACGGAGTTTGCAAATTGTTTGCAAATGCTGTAAACCCTGTTTACAAAGCGATTTTCATAAAAAAACCGCACAAGGGAAGAGAATCGATGTGCGGTTTAATAGGGTTAGTTGATAAGTTAGGGTTGATGATTCTAATTGAGTCGATACGTGATAGGGATGGTGTGCTTCACACGGACTGCCTTGCCTCGCTGCTTGCCAGGTTGCCAGTTTGGCATGAGTTTGACGACTCGGATGGCTTCGTCCTTCAGTGCTTGGGCACCAGCTTCCAAGCCTGCATTGAAAGCATCGAACTCCTTACGCTCTTGCTCCGACATATTGTAGGCATTGACTACGATGGCTGTGTCGGAAGGTACATCGTCGAAGCCTGTGATTTCTTTAATGCTTGGCGAAGTCAGTCGTCCATCCTTCTCAACGATGAACTGCACCAGCACTCTGCCTTGCACACCCTTTTCCGATGCTTCCTTTGGATACTTGATGTTCGTGGCAATGAACTTCATCATCTCAACATCTCCGCCAGGGAACTGAGGCATTTCTTCGCAAACGAGAAACACTACATCATCTGGGTCTGTCTTGAAGTTCACGATGCCCTGCTTGTCCTTGTAGTTCCACTTTTCAGAGCCTTGAGGATTCTTGATAATCTCAAATGGTTCATAGGATTTGTAGTTCATGGCTTCCTCAAGAGTTGCCTCGCGACCATCAATAAAGATGTAGCCAACAGGGAAGACTTGCGGATGAGAAGCAGGTGGTTCACCCTCATGCGAGAAGCCGATAATTCGTCCATGTTGATCCACGACCAAATGCAAAGCAAATGGTTTGGGCTGGTCGGCGGTGGTAGGTTCTTCCGCTTCAGCTTCAGGGGTTGGAATTTGTTCTTCAACAAGAAGTGGAGCCGTTTCGGAAGAGTCCATTTGCACGGCAGTGAGATAAGTGTTGTCGGCTGCGGTTTCTTCTTCCAAAACATCGACTGGAATGATTTTGGCAAAAGTCGTTATGGAAAGGGCAACGACGGGCAGCAGGCAAAGGGATTTCAGTGCAGCTGCTTTGGGGGTTGGTTTCTTTTTCATCATAAGGATTCGGGATTTGAGTAAACTGTGATTGAAGTTGTTGGCGAGGGTCTGCAGCCGACCGCCTACAGCTTTGCTCACAAGAAGTAATTGATATGTCTGTGCATCGATGCCTTGATTGATGACTGCCTCGTCTGCCATGTATTCGTGTACTGCCTTGAGGTCGCGCTCCAAGAAATAGATGAAGGGGTTGAACCACTGGAGCAGTTTGACAAACTGAAGCAGGAGGATGTCGTAGGAATGGCAAAAGCGGATGTGTGCCTGCTCGTGCTTGAGGATGCTTTCTCGATTCTTCTCGTAGTCGTTGATATTGATGACAATCCATCGGAGGAAACTGAATGGTGCGAAATCGCCAGCCTTCACCACAATGGTGTTGCCCTGTCCGTCTTTCAGTCGCAGTCCTCCACGCATCTGGCGAACGGTATTCACCAAGCATTTAACAAGACGAAGGAATACGACCAACAAGCCCATGAAGTAGATGACCCTGATAACATTGGAGAAAGTAAGAATGCTTGATAGTTCCAAAGTTTCCGTTTGCGCAGAAGAAGCGTTGGCTTGCTCGTCAGCAACAATCGTCATTCCGTCATAAGTGTCCAACTGAGCTGTGTTGACGCTCGCATCCAAGCCCATCTCTATCTCGTGAAGTGCCCGGTGCACCGCCTGCGGTTGCTGCGTGGAGATGCGGAAGGCAGGGAGGATGAGGGAAAGCAAAGTGATGGCAAGCAGCACGATTCGGTTGAATCGATGGTACGTGTCTCGACTCAAGAATACGACATAGCAACTATAGAGCAATGTCAATACGATGGCTGACTTGAAAATGAACATCATGGGGCTGGATGGATTTTGTTCTGAATGATTTTGCCGAGAAGATTCTCGTTTCGTTTTCGGCAAAATTAGAGGAAATAGCAGGAAAGCAGAATTTTTTTCTCAAAAGAATCCTCAAACTGCCTCGCTTTTTAACATTTATATTTAGTTTGAGTGTCTTCTTTTTTTAGATGTTAACGTTTTGTTGGGAAAAAGAGGAAGTGGATGTTTCTGAAAAAAGAAAACCGCAGAGAGGAAATCAATCCTTCTGCGGTTTTAGTTCTTGGCTGAGTATGATGTTTTCGCATTATTTGTTCGCTGCTTTAAACGCCATAGCATAGAGTTTCATCTGTTTCAGCATGGCGAGCAGACCGTTGCTGCGTGTTGGCGAAAGATGCTCTCTCAGACCAATGTCCTCGATGAAATGGAGATTGGCTTCGAGAATCTCGTCAGGCGTATGGTCGGAAAGCACACGGATAAGCAAAGCCACGATTCCTTTCACGATGAGAGCATCGCTTTCTGCCTGAAAGTGGATAGTGCCTTCGGGAGTGAGGTCGGCTTGCAACCACACACGACTCTGACAACCATCGATAAGGTTGCTTTCCGTTTTGTATTTCTCGGGCAGAGGTTCCTGCTCATTACCCAAGTCAATCAGCATCTGATAGCGGTCCATCCAGTCGTCATAGTCCTGAAATTCTTCTATCACCTCTTGCTGTAGTTCTTCGATACTCATAGATTTTCAAATGAAAAATGAAGAATTAAGGATGAAGAATAAAAAAGAAGAATGAAGAATGAGAGTTACTCTACTGCTGAAAGTAAGATTCATTCTTCATTCTGGAGCATAGCTCTGATTCTTCATTCTTCAGTTATTACATCATGCCGCCCATGCCTGGGTTCATTGGCATTTCAGGCTTGTCTTCCTTCTTGTCAACAACCACACACTCGGTAGTGAGGAACATACCAGCGATGCTAGCTGCGTTCTCAAGTGCTACGCGAGCTACCTTGGCTGGGTCGATGATACCACTTTCGCGGAGGTTTTCGTAGCAGTCCTTGCGAGCATTGTAACCGTAGTCACCTTCGCCCTCACGAACCTTCTGAACAACGACTGAGCCTTCAAGACCTGCGTTCTCCACAATCTGACGGAGAGGCTCTTCGATGGCACGCTCGATAATCTTGATACCAGTGGTTTCGTCAGCGTTCTCACCCTTCATACCATCAAGGCTCTCGATAGCACGGAGGTAAGCAACACCACCACCAGGAACGATACCTTCTTCGATGGCTGCACGAGTAGCGCAGAGTGCATCATCCACACGGTCCTTCTTTTCCTTCATTTCTACCTCGCTGGCTGCACCTACATAGAGAACTGCAACACCGCCGCTCAACTTAGCAAGACGCTCCTGAAGCTTCTCCTTGTCGTAGCTGGAAGTTGTGTTAGCGATTTCGTTCTTTATCTGGTTCACACGGTCCTGGATGTTTTCCTTTGCACCCTTACCACCAACGATAGTCGTGTTGTCCTTCGAGATAGTCACCTTCTCAGCGCTACCCAACATTTCAACGGTAGCCTGTTCGAGCTTCAAGCCCTTCTCTTCGCTGATGACAACGCCACCTGTCAGGATAGCAATATCTTCGAGCATAGCCTTGCGACGGTCGCCGAAGCCTGGAGCCTTCACTGCACAAATCTTCAACTGGCTACGCAGACGGTTCACAACGAGAGTAGTGAGTGCCTCAGAATCGATGTCTTCTGCAATCACGAGGAGTGGACGACCAGTCTGAACGGCTGGTTCGAGGATAGGAAGGAACTCCTTGAGGTTGCTAATCTTCTTGTCGTAGATGAGGATGAGTGGGCTTTCCATCACACACTCCATCTTCTCTGTGTCGGTCACGAAATATGGAGAAAGATAACCGCGGTCGAACTGCATACCTTCCACCACACCGATGGTTGTTTCACGACCCTTAGCCTCTTCAATAGTGATTACACCGTCCTTGGAAACCTTACGCATAGCGTCTGCGATGAGCTTACCGATTTCCTGGTCGTTGTTAGCACTCACGGTAGCAACCTGCTCAATCTTGTCGTAGTTGTCACCCACAGTTTCACTCTGACCTTTGATGTGTTCAACCACCTTGGCAACTGCCTTGTCGATACCACGCTTCAGGTCCATTGGGTTGGCACCTGCTGCCACGTTCTTCAAACCTGTTGTACAAATGCTCTGTGCCAATACCGTAGCTGTGGTAGTACCATCACCTGCGTCATCACCAGTCTTGCTGGCAACGCTCTTCACCAACTGAGCACCTGTGTTCTGGAATGGGTCGGACAGTTCAATTTCCTTTGCTACAGTCACACCGTCCTTTGTAATCTGAGGTGCACCAAACTTCTTTTCAATGATCACGTTGCGTCCCTTAGGACCGAGTGTCACCTTCACTGCATTTGCCAACTGGTCAACGCCCTGCTTCAATTGTTCGCGGGCTTCAATATTGAATTTTAATTCCTTAGCCATAACCTTTTTAGTTTTTTACGATTAACTATTAACCCAATTTTGCTACCACGTCGCTCTGACGCATGATGAGATATTTCACGCCTTCGTATTCGAGCTCAGTGCCAGCATACTTGCCATAGAGCACCTTGTCGCCAACCTTGAGAATCATTTCTTCGTCCTTGGTGCCGTTGCCCACAGCAACAATTTCACCTTGGAGTGGTTTTTCCTTTGCGGTATCAGGAATGATGATACCACCGATTGTCTTTTCCTCTGCTGGAGCAGGGAGAATCAGAACTCTGTCTGCTAATGGTTGAATGTTCATAATGATTTTGTTTTTTTTATGTTGTTTTTAAATCTTTTTCGTAAAGATTGGGGTCTTTTCTCTTTCCGAAGTCCGACTTATGCAAAAATCGTGCCACCGACAAATCCGACGCATTTCTCGACTTAAGTTCAAAAAACATGACAAAATGTTTGACAACTTGTCAGTCTCCTTCTGTCTATTGCGCTTAAAAAAACAAAAAGGAGGAATTCCCAATCATGAGAAATTCCTCCCTTTTCATTTTTCACTTTTCACTTTTCACTCTTCACTCCTATTTAGGCTGCTTGCCAATGTAAGCCAAGATACCGCCATCTACGTAGAGAATATGACCGTTCACTGCGTCGGAAGCGTGAGAAGCCAAGAACACAGCAGGACCACCCAGTTCGCTTGGATCCAACCAACGACCTGCAGGAGTCTTTGCACAGATGAATGAATCGAATGGGTGACGACTTCCGTCTGGCTGACGCTCACGAAGAGGTGCAGTCTGAGGAGTAGCAATGTAACCAGGACCGATACCATTGCACTGGATGTTGTACTCGCCATATTCAGAGCAGATGTTGCGAGTGAGCATCTTCAAACCACCCTTGGCTGCTGCGTATGCACTCACTGTCTCGCGACCGAGTTCCGACATCATTGAGCAGATGTTGATGATTTTACCTTCCTTGCGCTCCATCATCTCTGGAATAACTGCAGAGCTAACGATGAATGGACCAACCAAGTCGATGTCAATCACCTGCTGAAACTCAGCACGCTTCATCTCGTGCATAGGGATGCGCTTGATGATACCTGCATTGTTTACGAGGATGTCAATCTGACCCACTTCTTCGTGAATCTTCTCAACGAGTGCCTTCACAGCGTTCTCGTCAGTCACGTCGCAAACGTAGCCCTTCACGTTCTCAATGCCTGCTTCCTTGTAGTTGTCGAGACCGCGCTGGAGAGCTGCTTCATTAATATCGTTGAAAATGATGTTCTTGATACCAGCATCAACGAATGCCTTTGCAATATTGAAACCAATACCATAGGATGCGCCTGTAATCCACGCATTCTTACCTTCAAGTGAAAATAAATTTGCCATAATATTATAGTTTATTATAAATAGATGATACTCTTGAGTTCTGACAACTTTGCAAAGTTAATAAAAAATAGACGAATAACGCGCACTTTTTAGGAGAATTAACGAAATTGCCTTTTCCATTCCCTTTTTTTAGTAAGCTTCGGTTTTGCCGAAGCCTTTCTCTGTAAGCTTCGGTTTTGCCGAAGCCTTGATTTTCTTATACCCCCATCTCACCACCTTCCCCAACCAAGTATATCGAATGCCCCAGTCGCGGATGGCTTCCTTGAAAAGATTTTCAATGACAGCATTCTTCTCAGGCACCTGCTTCTCAAGCTTCAACTTGCGCTGAAGCGGTTCGCGGTCGAACTCATAATGCTGCAAGATGCTGTAAGCACGGAAATGCGTACCGTTTTGCAAACCGATATTGCGAACCATCGTGTGAGCCGGTGTCAGACAGAGTCCTCCAGCTTTGTATATTTCCATTTCCCAACAAATATCCCAAGGAATTGGACGCTTCTTCAGGGATTTCAAGCATGGAAATACACCATCATACTGAATGGCATTGATGTCCGCTTCTGTCATGCCCTCCAACGCCTCTTCCTCCGTTTCATAGTGGTGGAAATGTGTTAACCAGCGGTCCTTCCACGTGCCCCATCCCCATCCCGACATGTGAGGCGTGAAATACGTTTCACTTCCTTTCCATTCGTTCGAAGAAGACAGCAAGTCCAGATTCGTGAATCCAGCCACGTGCATCACCCGCTTCTCATTCCGATACATGTCGAAAGCTTCGTTCATGTATTCAAGATAATAAGGAGAAGTCACAATGTCGTCCTCCAGCACAATCACCGTGTCATGTCGGTCGAGCACATAAGCAATGCCCTCAATGATGTTGCGCTCCAAATAGATGTTCTCGGGGCGTTCAATAAGCGTGATGCTTCTCAGTCCACCATTCGACTCCACCTCCCGTTTCACCTCATGCAGATATGCCCGCACTTCGTTCACTCGTTTCCACGATTCTTCATTCTTCCCTCCATCGCTAAACACATACACGTCCGTCTCCTTTGCCAAGGTGTTCCTCAGCAATGCCTGCACCGTCTGTTGCGTGTTATCCACTCGGTTATAAACGAATATGGCTACGGGAGAAATCATGGAAGTTGATATTTCCGTTCTTAATTTATCACTTTTCCCTTCTCACTTTTTCCTTCCTCGCTTCCTCAATTGTGACACGCTGATGCAGGTTCACATAATAGTGAGGGTGGGGCACACGTTGTTCAAGAGGAGGCAGTTGCATATAGTCGTGATAGAGCAATTTCAAGTAAGCATCATAGTCGCGAGGAATCGTCACGGTGGTATCCTCAAACTCGTATTCAATCACATCCTCAAACCACTCCTTCTTGAAGATTCGTCCTTCCCACTGCGTCACGCATACGCACTTGTCGCCATGATGCCCCTTGTAACTGTTCTCCAACTCAATGAACTTCTGCAAATACTGTTTTGCGCGAGGCTTGCGATACCAGTTGAGCACATGCAACCCCAGCGAGTGAATGTCGAAATGCAGCAGCGCATTGACGAATGTCTTTGCCGAATAATGACTCAGCGCATTCATATATTTGTCGAACACGTGATGACTCTCATACTGCAATTCGGTGATGTTTTCGTCCGTATCGTCAAACTCATCAAGCGGAAAGATGTCGATATACACACCCATGAGGAAAGGCCAGCGCTCATATTCCCAAATCGTGGAATTGAGCTGCGAAATCTTCCCAAAAGGAATGTAATACCCCTCCGTGCGATAGTTCACGATTTCATATCCCAACGGGCGCAACACATCATCCATCTGCATCAGTCGCTCATAGTCTGCACGAGGCATGTAGATGTCGATGTCGTCATCCCAAGGAATAAAACCCTTGTGGCGCACGGCACCCAGCACCGTTCCGCCACAAGCCACGTAGCGCAAGCCATGCTCCGCAAAGAACGACTTGGCAAACTTCAGAGTCTCCAGCAGTTTCGCTTTCAACTGATCACTCGCATTATCCAGCATGATTTCAGTTTTTGAGTTTTTAAGTTTTTAATCAGGGATTTGAAGGATTTATAAGGATTCTTCATTCTACTCCCCTCGCCTTTTGGAGAGGGGTTGGGGGTGAGGCTCTTTAAACGTTAAACGTTTCTTTATCCCTAATCAAAAATCTCCAGGAACCTCTCAGCGCACCACAACTGCCACTTCTGGTTGCCTGTCAGCGTGTCCATTGGGATGTCCTTGCGGAATTCAGGTCGTGTTGGTCCTGTCCAGTCCTTGAAGATGGCATCCACAGGGCGAGGCATTGGAATCTTGAAAGGAATCTCCAACTCTGGGTATTTCATTGCGTAAAGTCCACGAACCAAATACTTTGGTTCACCGTTGCGCACACGTTGCATGTCGAGAGGGTCTGCCATCACGAGCCGAACGTATGGGTCGTAGTAAGGCAGTTGTGCCACAGCGAAAGCATTCAGGTAACTGCCCGAACTCTCGATGGAAAACACGTCGTCCATGAAGCGCATCACGTCGATGCCGTTCTCGCCTTGGCGATAAGGTTCAAACAGTTCCACTTGCGAAACAGGATGAGTCAGCACCAGTTCAGGGTCTAGGAAAGTATATCGTTTCACGAATGCGTCGAAAGTCCATTCAGGTGAGATGAGTTTGTCCATGCCACCAAAAATCAAGTCGGAACTCTCGCCCACCAAAATCATCTCCACGCCGTCCTTCTTGGCTTGGATGGCAGCCTTGTAGATTTGTGGCTCGATGCTGTGCACTGGTGCCCACTTATGACTCATCACGATAGGGGTGTAGTTCTTGTAGTCGTCGAAAGTGATTTCTATGAGGTGGTGCTGCAAACCGAGTTTCTTGCAGTATTTCTTCGCACGCTCCACGTCGGCATCAAACACGCCTGTGCTCGAAACAAACGTGTAGGCATGACTGCCTGGCTTCAGATATGATGCCAAGTTGGCACTGTCCATACCGCCCGAAAGCAGAATACCGATATGGTCGAATTTTTCATAGAGCGCATCCACCTGCTTCTGAATCTCGCGGTCGATGTCCTCCGATGTTTTCACGGGAATACGTTCCTCATCTGGAATAGCCTGAAAATTCTCATGACGAAAACCCTCATAGAAATCCATGCCGTCTTTCCAGATGTAACGATAAGCCATGTAAGAGCTTAAGCAAAAATCTTTGTCCTTCATCTTTGTAATTTTTTAATCGTTACTTAGTGTTTGTTTTTTTAGAGAATGAAATTTTTCACTTTTCACTTCTCACTTTTCACTCTATTTCACGTCTTCCAAATTATGTTTTCTCACTGCGTTGAGTGCCTCGTTAATCTTCGTCGAGGACACGCCTTTCGTGTAAGGGAAGTAGATGATTTTGATGCCAGCCTCCTCAAATTCCTTTTCATAGTTCTGCCACTTCTCCGTGCCATACCAATCATCCCCCACGAAGAGGAACGAAGCGCCGAGCTTCTTGCATGCCTCCAGTTTGTTCATGTCGTACTGAGGCACGGCAGCATCCACGTACTTGCAACTGCGCACAATTTCAATTCTGTCCTCGAAAGGAATCATCGACTGTTTACCCTTGTACGCAACCAATTCATCAACCGTGACACCCACAATCAGTTTGTCACACATTCCTTTCGCATTTTTCAGTAAGTTCAAATGACCTATATGAAACAAGTCATATACCCCTGTTGTGTAACCGATAGTCATATATTAGTTTTTGAGTTTTTAAGTTTTTGAGTTTTTGAGTTTTGGCGGAGCTAAGTATCTTCGTTAAACTTTAAACTTTAAACTATAACCGTTAAACGTTATTCTTTTTAAACCTTCCGCTCAGCCAAGGCACCTTTTCCACGTATGGCACGAGCAGCATACAGACACCAAAGAGAATCACGATGAGCAGCACGTAGTCATCCCAATGATGCTTCAGCGTGTGCACATTTGCTGAGCGCAGCATCTTATAGAAAATCAGCATCGGAGCATGTGCCACGAAGAACACCATCGAATGCTGACCGATATAATTCACCACTGGCACGCGAGGCATCTTGATGTTCAATAGCACGCCACTGATGCCGCAAAGCGAGCATATCGTGCATGCCATGATGCTCCACATGTTGCCATCCCACTTGTTGTCCGACATCTCATATTCCCCATGATGGTAGATGTTCATATACACGAACACTGCCACGAGCACCAGCGACACAGCGATGCGCACAGGGTGGTTCAAGCGATTCAGCAACCATTTCCACACGCGTCCGAGGAAGAAGAGGAAAATGCCAAAGAACACATTGTTCAGACTAAACCACAGTGGGTTGCCCATCGTGTAGAGCCAATAGCTCACAAACGGAAACACCAGCACAATCCAGCGCAATCCTCTCACTTTCTGCAAGAAATGCATGCCGATATAGGCAACGAAGAACGAGAAAAGGAACCAGCAAGGGATATTGCCATAGAACGAGCTCGTGTTCCAGATATGCTCCCAGCAGATTTCCTTCACCATCGCATTCTTCTCGTCCAGGATGAACCAAGCAAAGAAGAAGTAAATGGCATTGCCGATAGCGCCCCACACGAAGTAAGGAATCATCAGGCGCTTGAACTTGTCCTTGCAGTATTCCCACGACTTTCCGCTCACCGTCTTGTTGAAATAGCCTGCCTTGAAGAAGAAGAACGACATGAAGAAATACGTCCACCACATAATCGAGGTCCACCATTCCTCCGTCTGAAAACTGCACGCACCCGTGATGTGCAGCATAATCATCCTTATGATGCAAATGCCGCATAAAAAATCGAATGCATGGTTTCTATTCTTCATTCTTCATTTGTGAGCTTCGGGTTTGCCGAAGCCATTCATCATTTTCTACCAAACAGATACTTCTTAAAGAACGGGCTCACGCGCAGGATATTGCTTGCTAAGCAGCAAAAGACAATCACCACGAGTGCCACGCTCACCGTCATTACCACTTCGAGGATGAAGTTCGGGTGCATGCTGTCCAGCCAAGGACCCACCATCTTCAGTCGAGGCATCAGGATGAAGTGCAGGAGATAGATGTCCAGCGTCCTCACACCTATATATTGCAATCCGCGACCCATCACCGTCTCTTTCGACACGGAATCCTTGTAGTAGCGGAAGAACATCACCACCATCAGCATCAGCGCATACATCGCCACCGTGCGAGGCAGATTCACCCACATCAGTCGGAGCGTGTGCCATTTCAGCACATCCGCAGCACACACGAATGCTATCACAGTCACCACAGGGAAGAACCAACGCGAGTCGAACAAACGCTCCATCTTGTCCCAATAGCGATGCACCACATTGCCAAACAGGAAAAACTGAAAGTAGTACACCACCTCTATCAAACTCGAATAGCGCATAAATGCACTCCCCGGATATTTGAAATACTTCGGCATAAATGCCGTCTCATAGATGATGATACTCACCAGCCACAGCACCAAAATTCCCCAGGCCCCCCTCCGACTCCCCCGAGGGGGAGGGATTAACCATCCGGATGGCTTTTCTCCTCCCCTCGGGGAGGCTGGGAGGGGGCCACTCTCTCCCCCTCGGGGGAGTTGGAGGGGGCCTTGTTTTTTTTGCTCAAAGTAGGCGAACACATAGTAAATCACGAACATAATCAGCAACGCCCACGTGAACCAGTATCCGCTCTTCGTTGGCGAAGCCATCGCACGCTCCATGGCAGGCCAAAATTCCTTTGCCCTCACCACGAGGCACACCGTCAGGAACACTATCGTAGGGATGACCTGAATCTTGAACTTCTTCCAAATCATCGTGCCCAGTCGGTTCCGCGTCCAAATCATGTCCGCCTTCCATGCCAAGAATCCACTCACAAAGAAAAACAACGGCATGCGAAACAGCACGATAAAAGGCATGGACGTAGATGTCTTCAGGTTCATCCCGAAGCACATCTGCCCCACATGATACGCCACCACGAGAATCATTGTGAATCCCCGCATGGCATCCAGCCATTCCAGTCGCTGCTTTCCTTGCATATCAGCCTTTCATCATCTGTTCTACAAACGACACTGCAAAGTTAATAAAAAGAAAATGATTATACTCAATGAAGTAACGATAAAATAACAACTTGTCACATTTTGATTTTTTAAAACCTCCCCTTTAAATGAAACATCCCTCCCCTTTGCTTGTATTAGTGTTCTCCTTTACTTTTGCTGACGTTTTCCTTCAAATGTCCTGAATTTTTCATTTGAATATACTGAATCAATCCTTTGTTTTTACTGAAACGCCGAGCCCTCAACGTTTTTCTGCCGAGCCTTCGCCATCGCAACGACGAGCCTTCGTTATCGCAACGGCGAGCCCTCGGCAACTAGTTGAATACAAAGGAACGCTTCAGTATATCCACACATGCGTTTCTGACAATCCCCTAAATCGTTTCAGTCAATCCCCTCATGGCTTCATCATAATCACAAAAAAAAGCGCCTTGTTGGGCGCTTTCTATAAACTTATATGTTTGGAACTATTCTATTGAGCTGCTTGGGCGATGGCGTGAACTTCTTCTGGGGTGATGTCGAAGCTGATTTTTTCGCCAGTGATATCGCCACGGTAAACTCGGCGGATGGTGTAACCGAGCTTGTCGCAGTTGGTGATGAGGCGGATAACATCGTTGCTACCGTGAGTGAGGCGGTCGGTGAATTCAGCGATGTTCTTGTCGTGCATTGCCTTGGCAAACTTGTCCTTTCCCATCGTGTTCAGGTTCTGCTCGTCGTTCTCAATCACGTTGTAGGTGAAGGTGACGGTCTTGTCGTCTTCAAACTTGATTTTGGTGAGGAGCGTGTTTTCGTCCATCTGGATAGGGGTGAAGAGGGAAGCACCGTAGATGCCGCTCTTGAGGAGACGCTTCGACTGGTCGAGTGGGGAGAGTGTCTTGAATTTCTCGTATTCCGTCTTGAGATATTCAGGAGGAAGGATGCAGAGTACGGTGTCGCCGTTTTGGAACTTGTAGATTTTGCGTACTTCCACATCGCCTGCGATGAGTGACTCGAACACGGATTCGTCGTAGTCGCAAATCATGTTGCAGAGCAGAGCGTCCTGCAAATCAGCTTTTTTCTTTGCCACGTTGGGGTTGAAGCCATCGAATTCATAGGAGTTGGTGAAGATGAGTTTTCCACCTTTGAGCACAAGGTCCTCGAACTTACCGGTGCGGTCGGGCGACTGCGCGAGTCCCTTCTCTTTCTCGGCTTTCACGAACTCAGACACTTTTTGGCGAGCTTCCTTCACGTCGGAAGATTCGCAACTCATGAATAGTGCGGTGGAGAGGATGGCGATTGCCAGAATAAATGTTTTCTTCATAAGATTTTGTGTTTTTAAGGGTTAGTGAGTGTTTTAGATGAATAGACAGGGGCAAAGATAGAGAAAAATAGTGAAAAGTGAGAAGTGAAAAGTGAAAAATGCCTTCCAGATGACAACTCTTCTCTTTAAACAACGGAAATATCGGAAAATTTTCAGAAAATCGGAAATTTTTGGCTCAACGTAGCCAATTTTTTAAGAATTATCGGATGAAAAGAATCATTCTTTTCTGTTTTCCGTTCTTTTCCGTTTTTCCGTTCTTTTCCGTTTTTTCCGTTGTTCCTTTTAAATCCTTCAAATCCTTGATAACCTTCTTACTTCACCATGACCTTCTTGCCATTCACGATATACAAGCCTGGGCGGGTGATGCTGCTGATGCGCTGACCAGAGAGGGTGTAAAGTGAAGCGTTGAGCGTGGAGCGTGAAGCGTTGCTTTCAGTCACTTGCTCGATGGCAGTTGGAGCGTCCTTGCCGATGTAGTAGAGGTGGAAGTTATCGAAAATCGTCCAGTCGGCAGAGATGGTGGTGTCCTTGCGGATACCGAGTTTTGCATCCTGAGTGCCGTCGAGATAGAAGTCAACGGTGTTACCATCCACATTCAGATGCTTCTGGTCGAAGAGGATGTTGGCTGCTTCCATCGTGTTGGCAAAGAAGAGTACGTCTTCTGCTTCGATGGTTTCGTCGGTAGCGTTTGGACTCCAGTAGCCGTTGAACTGCTCACCCTTCACGAAGAAGTTTGCCCACGACTGGATGTCGCTTTGCATTTCGTTGGCATAGAGCTTGGCGTTGAGCACGTTGTTTGCTTCGCCCGTTTCTTCGTCGATGGTAGTGGAGTTCGTGTAAGCCGTTTCGCAAGAACCGTCGCGATAGAAGCCCTGCACGGCGAAACGATAGAAGCCAGCTGGCAGACCGCTCACAATCTGATAAATGTTGAAGTTCGAGTTGTAGAACTCACACTCCGAGTAGTAGTTGGCAGGGGTGCCCGTGGCGATGGTCCATCCTGCATGGCTGTCGCCTGTGAAGCTTGGATTCACGAGGAAGGCGGTAATATCCACAGGGTTGTTTTCGTCGGCTGTCTTGTCGGAGATGGACGACTTCATGATGGCTGTAAGTTCATCCTGCAGCGCCTTCGCAGCTTCAGCATCAGGGGTGGAAGCGGCGAAGATGGCTGCTTGCTCTTCGAGCTTGGCGGTAGCGGATGCTGTGCTCCATGCCTCGGCTGCTTCAGCCACCACTGCATAAGCGCGATAAGCATCCATCAATGCCTGGAATCCAGGGATGGCTGCAACCGTTGTAGAGTCTGATTCGAGCGTAGCTGCAATGCTGTTGCTCACACTCTTGAGAGCGGCAGCTGCAGTGGCGGATTTGCCAGCAATTTCGTCGTTGAAAGATTCGAACGAAGCCGTGAAGGCATTCTCTTCTGCTGCCACTGTCTGCGTCTTGTCAATCAGGCTCGTGAGGAGAGCGATGGCATTGTATGTGTCGTTGTTGGCAACGATGGATTCAGCTTCAGCATTGGCAGCGGCGGCATCGCCCTTGAATGTGAGGGTGGAAACGAGTTCGGCGATTGCCTCTTGCTTTGCCTTCAGGTCGGCAGTGAGATCCACATCCGTTCCGTAATAAATGAGACGGAAATTGGTCACACAGAACCATCCCACGTAAGCCTGTCCGATGGTTGTGGATGCGGCACCGATGGTGAGGAGTCCGTCTTCACCCACCAGAATCTTGTCGGTAGCGAGGGTGGTCCACTGCTGAGCATCCCAACCCTGGTTGTCGAGCACGGCACTCACCTTGGTCACTCCGTTAGCCGAAGCGTAAGTGTGCTGGGTGGTTGGAGCAGCGTTGGTAATCCAGTCGGCAGACACGCTGTAGTAGCCAGCAGGCAGACCCGTGAGGTCCTGATGCACATCGAGTGATCCGACGGTCGTCTTGTTGTGCCAGTTGTTCCAAGTGATGCGTCCTTCTGTCCAGTTCACACGTGCGTCATCCACCACGAAGGAATTGCCGTTCACCCATCCTGCGGAATTGGCATCGGCAGGCGTCGTGTTGGTGGCATAGCCGTGGTCGCTTTCGTAAGGGAAGCTGTAGGAACCGTCCTCGTTCTGGGTAGGCTCAGCATCGGGATTGGCAAACCAAGGATGGAGCACGAGTGCGGTCACGTCGATGCCTGTGCCGTCGGCAGGGAATTCTTGAGAAGTGACATAGACGCCCTTGGCTGTGGCAACGCTGGCATTGGCTGCTGCTGCATCGGCAGCAGAAGTAGGGTTGTCGAGTGTGGCAAGCACTGCTTCGAGAGTTGCCAAATAGGCATCCTTGCCAGGGTAGTTCGTGCGGTCGGCATATTCCATCTCGGCAGTGATATTTGCCTTGGCTGCATTGCAAGCCGCCACGATGCGCCTGATTTCCTCCATGCGAGCAAGGATGTCGGCAGCACCCTGCTTGTAGCCTTCCACGCTTGGGTCCTCATCCACCTTGTCGGCAATGTCTGTGGCGTAGGTTTCGAGGCTTTCGAAGAGAGCCTGGTAATCCTCGAGTTCTCCGAGGAAGTCCTCGTATTCGTCCATCACGGCGATGAATTCGTTCTGTGCCAGTGCCAGGCGCACATCGTCATCCACCTCGCCACTCTTGATTTTCATGACGAGCTGCTGCTGCTCCTCGCTGAGCGCATCGGCATAGATGGTGAAGTCGTCGTAGGCAAAGGCTGGGTCGGGGTCAGCCCATGTCCACTGAGCCACGCCACCGAGGTAGAGGTCGGCATAGTTTCCGAGGTTCTTGAAGAAATGGGAAGCGGTGCCATCCGTATAGAAGTCCGTCTTGCAGTTCCATTGGTTGAAGAGCTGTGCATCCACATAGACGCTGGCGGTGTTCTCCTTCTGCGAGAGCACGAGCGCGACGTAGTGCCAGTTGTCGTTGAAGTCCGTAGGCACGAGGGCGATGGAGTCGTTGCCTAAGCTGTCTTTCACCACTTCCTCCACCGTCTTCTGCTTCAGCCAGTCGGTGTTCTCTTGGTTCGATCCGCTGACGTTCTCATCGCCGCCGAAGTCATCCCATCGACCAGCCCAGTCGTTGATTTGGAGCCAACCGCGAGCGTTCTGCGCCCACATGGGTCCGTTCCATCCGTCAGCGGATGTGAGTCCACGATTGCCAGCGGTGTAGAAGGTGTAGAGCACCGAGAAGTAGTAATTGATGTTAGGGAAGTTGAGATTTGCAATGGTTGGGTTCACCCAGAACCCGATGGAGATGGCATCCGTAGCTGCATCGCCAGCCTTCTTCAGTCCGTCCGTCTCGATGCGCAAGTAGTTCGTTGCCTTCGTTGTCACAGCCGCGTTAGGTGCGTTCTGGTAGTAGGTGCCGAAGTTCGGGTCGGTGGATTGGCGCAGTTCGCCATCGCCCACTTGTGTACCGTTCACGTCGGCAACGGTAGTAGCTCCCTCGAAGGTGAGGGAATAGACAGGTCGAGGCAGCGTGGTCTGCGCATGGAGAGCCACAGCGCAAACCATTCCTGCAAGGAGCATGTAGATTTTTCTCATAAAGCAAATTTTTTGATAAATGATAGTTAGTACAGTTATTAAGATTTTGCAAAGGTAAGGGAAAAAAAGAAAAGTAAAAAGAAAAGTAAAAAGAAAAAGGAGCTTTTTTAATCCCGTCCGTCCCCTCCCATCGATTGTAACAGGATTGTAATAGATACGTCATAAGGGCGTAACAGGAATATCGTTCATTTGCAGAAAAGAAAAAAACAGATGCAAATGGAATTGATTATTAACATTTTTTCGCTTGTAGGTTCGCTGGCACTGTTTCTCTTCGGAATGAAAACCATGTCGGAGGGGCTTGAGAAGTTTGCGGGTGACCGCTTGCGCAGTATCCTGACTGCCATGACCAAAAACCGTGTGATGGGTGTTTTGACGGGTATCCTCATTACGGCACTGATCCAATCATCGAGTGCCACTACAGTGATGGTGGTTAGTTTTGTGAATGCTGGCTTGATGACGCTTGCGCAGTCGATCGGCGTGATCATGGGTGCAAACATCGGAACCACTGTCACTGCATGGATTATCTCTGCCGTGGGGTTCAAGGTGAATATCGCTGCTTTTGCCATCCCCCTGTTGGCGATTGGCATGCCGTTGATTTTCAACCGAAAGGACCATAGAAAGAGCATTGGTGAGTTTATTTTCGGTTTTTCGTTCCTCTTCATGGGTCTGTCGTTCCTGCAAGAGACTGCCACCTCCATGAACATTGGCGACGCGGTGGCAAACTTGTTGGCACACGTGCCTCAGAATTCCTTCCTTACCATCATCCTCTTTGTCGTCGTTGGCGCTATCGTCACGATGATTGTTCAGGCATCGGCTGCCACGATGGCGATCACATTGATGCTCTTCGGGATGAACATTGAGGGCTTTGGTTTCGAGCAGGCAGCAGCATTGGCAATGGGTCAGAACATCGGTACGACGATTACGGCATTCATGGCTTCTCTCACTGCCAACACACAGGCTCGCCGTGCCGCCCTGGCACACATGTTCTTCAATGTGTTCGGCGTGGTGGTATTCCTCATCGTTTTCTATCCAGCTTGCCATGCTGTGAGCTGGTTCGTAGAAAACGTCATGGGTGGTGGCAACGACCTCTATAAGCTCTCTGCCTTCCACACTGCCTTCAACATCGTCAACACGCTGCTGCTCATAGGCTTTGTGAAGCAGATTGAGGCATTGGTGTGCAAGGTGCTGCCTATGAAGGCTCAGGACGAAGACTACCGTCTGAAGTACATTAGTGGCGGTTTGCTCTCAACGGCTGAGCTTAGCATCATGGAGGCACAGAAGGAGATTCACAGCTTTGCAGAGCGTTGCCAGCGGATGTTCAGGTTTGTTCCAGAACTCTTGCAGCAGGAGGACGAAATGAAGTTTAACAAGCTCTTCACACGCATAGAGAAATATGAGAACATCACCGACGCTATGGAGATGGAGATTGCCAGCTATCTGAACAAGGTGAGCGAAGGACGTCTGTCGGATGCCTCCAAGAGCCAGATTCAGAAAATGTTGAGGCAAATTACGGAATTGGAGTCCATCGGCGATTCGGTCTATAATCTCGGTCGCACTTTGAACCGCCATCGTATGCACTGTCAGAAAGCCTTTACTGAGGAACAGATTCAGCACATGCAAACGATGATGCAATTGGTGGACGGTGCTTTGGTGGAGATGCTCAAGCGAATAGACTTGCCCATCACCAAGGCTGGCCTGAAGACCTCGCTCAACATTGAGCACGAAATCAACAACTATCGGACTCAACTGAAGAACCAAAACTTGCAAGACGTTAATTCAGGTCTCTATGATTATCAGTTGGGTGTGTTCTACGTTGATTTCATTTCGGAGTGTGAGAAACTCGGCGACTATGTGATGAACGTGATGCAAGCAGGAAAGGGATTGAACAACGACTTTGAAGATCGCCCAATCAATGGGCAAGGCTGAGCGGGGGGGAGCAAGTTCAGCCAGAGAGGTTTCGCTTAGAATCTGGCAAAGGTGAACCTGATGGTGAGTCCGCCGCCAGGAGTAGAGAGTGCAGTTGCTTGTCCACCATGGGCGGCAACTGCATTTTTCACGATGGCAAGACCTAAGCCGGTGCCGCCGAGTTTGCGTGAGCGTCCCTTATCGACACGGTAGAAACGTTCAAAAAGATGATTGAGATGGTGCGCATCGACGCCCGAACCGTTATCGCTGACCAAGAACTCGTAGAAATGGCGTCCATCTTTTTCTGTCTCATTGCAGACAATCTTCAGAAGCGAAGCTCCTGTGGCGTAGGCAATGGCATTGTCGATAAGGTTGCGGAAGATGCTATATATCAGACTCTGGTCGCCCAGCACTTCCACATGCTGCGGCGTTTGGAGTGAAAGGGTAATGCCCTTGTCCTGAAGTTGTAGTGCGGTGTCATCAAGCACGTTTTGCATCACTTGCAACACGTTGACCTGTCGGAATTCATGTCGTGCCTTCGATCGGTTGTCATCAATCTCGTCGAGTTTGGTGAGGGCGCTCATGTCGAGCAATAACTTGCTCATACGTTCACTTTGGGCATAGCAACGCTCCAGAAAATGTTTTTTCTTTTCCTCGGGCATGTCGGGATTGTCGAGAATACTCTCCAGATAGCCGTGGATGCTTGCAGCGGGCGTTTTCAGCTCGTGGGCGGCATTCTGCGTAAGCTGTCGTTTGATGCGCACCTTGTCCTCCTCAGAATGGCGTAGCTTCCAGTAGAGCGTGATGATGGTGTGGCTGATGTCGCCCAATTCGTCGTCGGGCAGTCGGCGCTCCAGTTCGTGGTCCAGTTCCTCACCCTCCTCCGCCTTCACGGCAAACTCGCGTAGGTAGCCGATATGGCAGCTGATGCGGTGAGTGATGTAGTAGAGCACAATGCCTAACAATAGGGTGAGAACACCAGCAAAGTAGATGAAAGTGTTGTCGGCTTGAAGCGAGCGAGTCAGCTCGGCTGAATAGGGCACGGCAGCACGCACGATAACATCATCAAAACAAGTGGCAGAATAGAAGTAAGTCTCGTGGGTCGATTGCGACATACGCTTGATATCGTAGCCATTGCCCTCTTTTAATGCCTGTTGGATTTCAGCTCTCTGCAAGTGGTTGCCCAATGCTTCCACATGGGTGTCGTAGCTATCAAGGACGACCCGTCCTTCCTTGTCTATCACAGACACACGCAGACCTTCCATCTGATGGTGGAGCACATAGTCGCGAAAGGGTTGACTACTGGTCAGACTATCCTTGCCGAGTGTCTGCACCATCTCGTAGTTATACATCTGCAATCGTGAATGAAGAATGTCAATTTTGTACTCCTTTTCGCGCTTATACTGATACACGCTGAAACAAATGGCAAAAAGCAGGAACACACCGCCGAGGCTCAGCAGTAAATTGCGCTGGAACGATTTACTTTTCAAAGTAGTAGCCATATCCCACACGTGTTTTTATCTGTTTACCATAATGACCTATCTTCTTGCGCAATCGGGTGATATTCACATCCACCGTACGGTCGAGCACCAACACATCCTGTGGCCAACAATTCTTCAGCAAGTCCTCACGAGAATACACCTTGTTAGCATGTTGAAGGAAAAAAGAAAGCAGCTCAAATTCCAACTTGGTGAATTCCAACTCCTTCCCATCGCACGTGGCAGTCTTGGCGTTCAAGTCGAGTGTAATGCCTTCATACACGATTTTGTTTTCAGCAAAGCCTGAAACCACTTGCTCCGACTGTGCAGACCGTCTGAGCACAGCCTTGATTCTTGCCTTCACCTCTTTCATACTCAGAGGCTTGGCTATATAGTCGTCTGCACCTATATTCAGACCCTTCACCAGATTGTCTTCACTGTCGAGAGCCGTTATGAAGATGATGGGAACACGTGCAGTAACGGGATTGTTCTTCAATCTGCGTGCCATCTGGAAACCCGACATTTCCCCCATCATCACGTCAAGCAGAATCAACGAATAATCCTGCAGAGGTAGTTCCAATGCCTCCTCCGCAGAATTTGCGGTATCCACTTCAAAGCCTTCTGTTTCAAGGTTGTATTGCAAAATCTCACAGATGTCCTGCTCATCATCTACAACAAGAATTTTCATGTTTCATCAGTATTTCAGATGGCAAAGATATTGACTATTTCCGAATAATCGACATGATTTATATTACAATGTTATTAAAATCTACGTAGGGAAATAGGGACAGAGGGAAATGGGGACAGAGGGACTGGGGACATAGGGACAGAGGGACTGGGGATGGGCGTATGTGTTATTTATAGTTCGAGAAGAGATTCTTCTTTTCCATCATTTCGATGATGGAGTTTTCGAGGTCGGTTCGCTTCACGATTTCGTTTTCTTTCCAGAAGCGTGGGTTGTATTTTGTTTTGTCAATCGCCTCGCGTAGTTTGGAGCTGTTGCGCACGGCTTGCTTGCTTGCTTCCTTGAGTTTGCCTGTGTTGAAGAGGAGGGATGAGAACTCGTAAGGGATTCCGTCGTACATGGCTGTGGCATTGGCAACGACAGACTGCACTTCTGTGAACTTGCGGTCGTGGGTATAGGTGATGTCGAATTTGGCTATCAGTGGGAATCTCCTACCCAATGAGTCGCGCACGAAGAGGTTGTGGACGGTTCCCTCGTAACGCTCTATCTGGTAGGTGACGGGGGTAACGTAGAGGGTTGCCTCGACGATGGTTTTGAGGATATGAGTTTTAGGCGTGAAGTGAATCTTGTAGTGGGTTGCCTTTCCTGTGGTGGGGTTGGAGAGGGTTTCGAGACTGACGTCGTAGAAATTCTGGTAGAAAAGTTCGATAGGCCCAATCATGTTGCCTATATGCCCTTGTGTGCCTCCTCGCAGTGGCATTTGGGTGATGAACTGGAAGTTGTTGACATTTTGGTATTTGCTTAAGGAATCATGGTCGATATAGGCATAGCGTCCGTTGATGAGACTGAGGTTGCGGATGGAGAGGGCGGAGTTGGCATTGAAGAAAGCCTCGGTATATTCGGTGCTGTTGCCCAATGCCTGGGTGTTTTGGCGATAATAGAATCGAGATGTTTTTCTCTTCTTCTTGTTGATTTCATCGTTGTAGTTGGCGATGACTCGTCGGATGATTTGGTCAACGGGTTCCACCACCACTTCGCTCAGCATGTTGTGGGCGGGACTGAGGGCGAGGACAGGGAGAGAAGTGAGAAGTGAGGAGTGAGAAGTGAGGAGTGAGGAATCGGAGGCAAGGGTGAGTTCGCTGGCTGATACGACAAGGGTTTCGTAGCCGATGAAGGATATGCGTAGCTGGTCGATAGGGCGTGCATTGATGACGAACTGCCCGTCGAGGTTGGTCATGGTTGCGTTGTCGGCATCCACATAGACGTGTGCGTGAGGAATGCGCTCACGAGTGTTCTTGTCAATCACGATGGCCTGGAAAAGGGAAAGCCCCCCTCCATCTCCCCCGAGGGGGAGGGAACCATCCGGATGGCTATTCTCCTCCCCTCGGGGAGGACGGGAGGGGGCTTCTTCATTTACGAACTCTTTGATTTCTTCCAATTTGTAGGCGTCGTGGGTTTTGTCGTAGGCAATGAATCCTCCTTCGTCGCCGATGCCTTCGGCAGATATGTACATCTGCTGGCAGGAGGAGTTGTTGTAGAATTCCACGGTGGTGCGTCCTGTGACGTCGGTCTGCAGGTTGGGTGCCCAATAGAGGGTGCGGCGGAAGTCCTCCATCGGTGGAAGGACGGAGTAGTCGTCCATCTGGAAGGTGGATGGGATGCTATAGCCGTGGAACCATGTGGAACGACGACCTTTTTTGCTTTCGGTGGAATAGGTGGCGAATGGGAATATCCAAATGGTGTATTCGCTACTGGAAGGATTGTGGCTGATGTAGATGGATTTTATATCATCAATGAAAATGGGGTCTCCCAAAGGACTATGGTTTGCAATGATAAGGTCAGCGTTCTTGTTGTTGTATTGGATGTTCGTCAATGGAGAGTAGTGTGATTCACTTATTGGAATGTGTCCGGTATGTAGGGTACCATCGTCCCTGATTAGGCTGTGGTCGATAACTCTGAATGATGGATTGGTTTTCTCGAGGAAATCCCACCAAGTAGGTACGATTTCGCCACGGTCGAGCATGTCCTGTGTGATTTCTTCCATATCGTAGTAGATTTGGGCGTAGCGGCGTGCGTTGAGTTCGCCAAACCAGCCTATGCCTGGGTCGGTCCAGTAGCTTTTGCGAGACGTGACCTTGACGGTCTTGGTAACGAATTCGCGCTTGCCCACCTTGATGCGCAATGGGGAGTTGTCGGGGTCGGTGTCTGCTACTTGCTCGTAGGTTTTTCGTCGGAAGAGGTTGGCTTCGGGCACAGGAATGCGCTTCGATTCCTCCTTCATGATGGTGCGCAGGGAAGGACGAAACTGGCGATCGACCATGATGGTGAAGGTCTTGAGCTTTCCGTCAATCATTGTTTTCATATCCATCTTGAAGTCACCATAGACGGGTTCATTGATGCGCAGGGCGTAGTTTCCGAATTTGTCGGTGATGGCATCTCCCAAGAGGCTTCGTCCCTGTTCTCTGTTCCAAAGGGTGACATGGACTCTTACGCTATCGACAGGGTGCTTCTTCAGCCATATCAATTGGGAGTCGCCGAGCCGTCCATAGACGTACTGCTGGTCTTCGATTATCTGACGCTTGCCTTCCATGGGGTGAGGGTCGGTCATCTGTTCCCAGTTGTAGCGTCGCCAACCCTGCACAAGCATGAGCGTGTCGGCTGCCATGCGGTGGAGGCGGTCGTCCTTTTCGAAATAGTATTCAGGGTGGGCGATGAAGCCGCGTATGTCGCTACCGAGCAGCATGTAGGTGCGGATGTCGCCGCTTTTGCCGTTGTTGAGTGTGCCAGCATCCATCGCAGAGAAGGAGAGACGTGCATGAGGTGCTGTGGTGAGTTGAAGACGGACCTTTCCGCATGGCTTGAGCACAGAGTCGGAATCGATGGTGATGGTGATGTTGTTCTCTTCTGTGAGTGTAGGACAGATGAAGAAGCGACGCTCGGCTTGGATGTGTCCGTCGGCGGTGAAGATGGTCAGCTGGTTGACGCCTGGCTTCATTTCGGCACGTCGCCACTTGAATTCCATCCACGCATCAGCAGTGACGGTGTCGGCAACGACGATGTTTCCTTCATTCATGATGACATAACCGAGTTTTCTGCCAACGATGGCATCTGAGCATTGCAGAAGGGCTGTGATTTCGGCATCGTCGAGGGTGTTCATACGAATGACGCAACCTTCGTTTTTCACTTCGGGCAGTTCGAATTCGTGCTTCTTGTGATTGGAGTCGGTGATGATGAATTGCAGGTTTGAGGTGTCGGGGATGATGTCGAACATGCCTCGACCATTGGCACCCGTCTGGGCAATGGCAAGCATGTTGTCTTTTTCATTCATCACCATGCCCACCACTTTCTGATGCTCCAAAGTTTCGCGGTCGATGACTTCGAATGCCACTCGGCTACGCATGCCTTCCACGAGGTCGCCGCCCTCGGGATAGAAGTTGACGACGTAGTTCTTGGCTTTGCGTCCTTTTCTTCCCAATCCTTCGAGGTTCCCCAAGGTGTCCTCCACGAATTCGCGGTCAGGCAGGCGGTAACGATAGCTGAGGGTGTCGATGGCTGGATGGGAGTAGTCGCCCTCTGTCTCTGGCTTCTTGAAGATAGGGAACACGCGGGAGAAAATGCCAGGAAGGTAACTGGTGCCTTCGCTCACTTTGTCTTTATCGAACCACGCCAGATAGGTCTTTGGAATTTCATCCAGTGCATAGCCACTTTTCTTATCGACGGCTCCACCTGTTGCCCAATTGGTCATGTAGCGGGTGTAGGCTCTCACTTCGTAGAAGCCTGTCACAAAAATAATTGAATCGAGTTGGATGTCGCCATAGCCCACACCGTCCTCGATTTTCACGATTTCCTTTTCGATGATGTTGCCGGATGGATCCAACAATTCCACATAGACAATCTTGCTGAGGTCGCTAAGCTGTCCGTTATCAGCACGCACCACGTAGGCTTGGAACCACATGGTTTCGCCTTTGAAGTAGCCGGTGTTGTCGAAATGCAGATAGACTTTCTCCTGTGGATAGAGTTCGTTGAAGCGCATGGCACGCTGCATGTAGGAGAAAATGCTGTCGTCGGGTGAAGAATACAGATTTGGCATTGCCAAGACTGTCATTTTCATCATCACTGCGATGATGAAAAACAAAAAAATTCTCATAAATCGTTTCATAGTTCGGTTAAGTTTAGGTTAAATGAGAAATGAAGGCCCCCTCCCAGCCTCCCCGAGGGGAGGAGAATAACCATCCGGATGGTTCTCTCCCCCTCGGGGGAGTTGGTGGGGGGCTTTTTCACTTTAGTTTGTTAGTCTTTGAGCTTAGCCCAAATGAATTCACGGTTGAGTCGAGCGATGTTGGCGATGGTTTCGCACTTAGGACAAACTGCCTCGCAAGCACGGGTGTTGGTGCAGTTGCCGAATCCCAATTCGTCCATCTTTGCTACCATTGCCTTCGCACGCTTAGCGGCTTCTGGCTTGCCCTGAGGAAGGAGAGCGAGCTGGCTCACCTTCGAGCTCACGAAGAGCATAGCAGAACCGTTCTTGCAGGCTGCCACACAAGCACCGCAACCGATGCAGCTGGCGCAATCCATTGCCTCGTCGGCATCCTGCTTAGGAATGAGGATGGCGTTGGCATCCTGAGGAGCACCTGTGCGAACGGAAACGTAGCCACCTGCCTGCATAATCTTGTCGAATGCTGTGCGGTCCACCATACAGTCCTTGATGACAGGGAAACCTGCTGAGCGCCAAGGCTCCACGGTAATCACGTCGCCATCCTTGAAGCGGCGCATGTAGAGCTGACAAGTAGTGGCACCACGCTCGGTCTTTCCGTGTGGAGTACCGTTGATATAGAGCGAGCACATACCGCAGATACCTTCGCGGCAGTCGTGGTCGAATACGAAAGGCTCCTTGCCTTCTTCTACGAGCTCCTCGTTGAGGATGTCGAGCATTTCGAGGAAGGAAGTGTCGCCAGGGATATCCTTCATCTGACGGCTTTCGAAGTGGCCCTTGTCCTTAGGACCATTCTGCTTCCAATATTTAATGGTGAATGAAATATTCTTGTCCATGTTGTTTTGAGTTTTTAAGTTTTTGAGATTTGAAGTCTAAGGTCTAAGGACTAAGGTCTGAGGTCGTTTTGACTTTTGGCCTTTGACCTTTGACTTTCGACTTATAAACTAAAAAACT
>OCVV012868368.1_pt1 | contig 47760 bp, 64 predicted proteins | sample 1539721 | NCBI WGS metagenome assembly OCVV01 (sample SAMN02144230, study PRJEB22623) | gut metagenome | biome: sheep rumen | host: Ovis aries | place: New Zealand | reverse complement strand
TTGCCCGTGAACTGGATGCCAAATATGGACATAATCAATAAGTAATATGGTGGACTGGGTGTTGACATGGATGCTTGTTATTCTGTTCTTGCTTGTCGCATTTGGCAAACTTGGTGGAATATTATTGGGATTGTTGAACGAAATTCTAAGAAATCTTGGATTTAAGGAATAAGAAATGAATAGGTTAATCATCTTGACCGGAGTATTGGCAGCTATTTTATTTGGGCCGTTAATACTCCGGCTTTCTTTTTTATTTTTGTGTATAGCCTGGGATGTGATATTCTCTACCAGGGGTGGTGTAAAACTTTACGATTCGATATATGGAGCACCTAAAAGAGACAGAGAAAGCGTATGATAGCTATATGAGGTTTCTCAGAATGTGCAAAACGTTTCTGAGTGATACAGGAAAACCATTTGAGCTTACGGATATAACACCGGAAAATGAATTCTGGGATGATATGGTTCAGATTCTCAAAATGGATAAGTATAACCTTGGCACCATAACTCCGCAGCAAACAGATACTATTGTATTGGATATGCTTTTCAATGCCTGGAACGATATTTGTGTTGCTCCAAATGTCACAATCGAAGTAAAATTTAAAGTGTATGGAAGCGGAAATAAAGGAAATTCTAAGAGAAAAGGATCTTCTTAAGGCAAGTGCTATTTATGAGATCCCTATTGATTTGCTTAGGAGGATGAATGAACAGGGGCTGCTGAATGTTCCCAGGATCAAGGGAATGGTCATAAGACAGGATTTTCTTAATTATAAAAGGCATATCGCCAAAAGTAAGGGAAAATTCGGTGAGAGCGAAATTCTGGTGGCCCTGTCAAAAGAGTACAATCTTTCCCTTCGTGATGTCCGTAATATGGCGTACAAAAACTACAAAGGCAAGATGTGCTTCTGTAAGATGTGTGGTGTACGAATATCCGTCTCTATGGCAAAACGTACTGGTGGGGTGTGTACACGGTGTAATGCAGAATCCTTACCTCAATTTTAAGGCTTATGTGTAGTAATGACGATTTCTACCACCTGTTCAAATACTATGGGCAGGGGTATTATGATTATGTGATATTCCGATGTGGAGACAAGCTTGTGATTGGCTCCAAGGACCTTGCCGAAGATTCTGAACCGATTCTCATTGGTGAAAGGAGGATGGAAGAACTCGTTCAAAATATGCATGAGCAAGGTAAGTCGGTCAGATTGGTTCTTCATATCAATGTCGATGGCGAATACGAACTCCCAGATCTCAGTGAACTTGAAGAATACGAAATGGCAGACTACTAATCGAAGTTAAAACCAATTAATAGGAGTTAAACTAAAAACCTGGTTTTTTCCAGGTCAGCTATTTCTGGATGTCAGTTGTTTTATGCTGGCATCCAGAATTTTAGTTGTATTATTTTAATTGATAGGAGATGAGTCAGACAGAATTGATTCGGACCAAGATCAAATTTAAACGGTCCGCAAAAGACAATGTAACCCTGGTGGGCTACGTAACAAAAAATGAAAAAGGAGTCTATATGGGATGCCGTGAAGACGCTCCCGTAAAGAAAAAAGTTGTAATCCCAGATTCGGTTTTGGCCAATAGTATTGTGGAAAATGCACTTTATGACTGTGGCCTCAAACCTATGAAAAACGGTAATGGGTTCATTGCCGTCGAAGTTGATCTGTGTTTGTTTCCAGCTGTTGTTGACACAGTTGTAACCAGCAATCGTTTCAAGGTTACTGTAAAATTTGGAAACAAATCTATAATATATGATCCCCAATATGGTCTGGATGATTCCAGAAAGACTGTAGAAGGCGCACTGAAGGCTTTGAAGGAGCGTAACGACATCCGTGACAAAGAACAGGTTATCGATGCTTTTCTGCGCTCTGCAAATATGGTGTGTGCTATATATAAGGATTATAGAAAACACCAGTTATGATTGACAGAACACAAGGCATAGCCGTTGATGCAGCTCATTCGACCAAGAATAGAATGACTGAATATCGTGGTGTTGACCTGAAGACTGGCAAGGTTATCTTCCATGAGAAACTTGGCAACCAGACCGTAAACATCGGTGAGTTTCTTGCTATCGTTGAAGGTGTGAAGCATATCTATGAAACAGGATATACCCCAAAGGTTATTTTTTCTGATTCGATGGTTGCTATCACATGGTTCATTAACCGTAAGACGGCATCTGGCAAGCGTAATATGGAACTGATGAAAGCCGAGTCGTTTATCCGTATCATGGATGAAAAAATCAAAGACATCAAGGTAATTCATTGGGATAATAAGAATTGGGGAGAAATAGCAGCAGATTTTGGAAGAAAATGAATTTAGCAAATCAATACAACATACAGTTCTCAACTCCAGATTTGGAAAAGAGGTTTTATGAGGTTGTCGGTAAGGACCGTGACATCCAGAAGCTTCAAAGGAAGTATGACGAATACATAGCCAAACGTCAGTTCGTCCAGGCGATGCAAATGAAAGAGAAACTGAACAATCTCTATCAAAGGGCTTTTGAAATATATATCAAGGATGCTCAGGAAGAGGCAAAGAAAATCAATGTAAACCAGTTGAACCTCCCGATTGAGCTGAAAAACAAAATGAATATTCTGTATATTGCAGCTTTCATGACAGCTGATCTCCTGGAGAGTTGTGTTTTGGATATGAATGACGCAATAAAGAAATTTGATGCCACGCTTTCTGTTGAGATTTTCGATGATCTGAAGGAGGCAAACAAGAAAGCCAAAGAGAAGCTGAAGTTCCTACAGGAATCTGAGGATGTTATGAATTTGAATGCGTGGGGCGATCACTGTGACAACATGTATAAGATGCTTTGCAATAAGGCAGAGAAAATATTTAAAGAGAACATCAAAGAACACCTAAAATGAAAAAATACTGGTTTTATTTTGGAATGGGTACACAAGACGGCCAAATAGTCCACAAAAATGGCATTGTTGGTTCGGATTGTGATTTTTGCCCCATCATCGATATTGAAAACGGTGTTATGCTGGAAAACAATGTCGTTGATTTTCACGTCGTAAACTTCCAAGAAGTTCCGGAAGCAATGTTCCTGGAATTCAAGCGTGGTTTGAAAGAACGTATGGCATCAAAAGTATCAGAAAAAGAATTTGAAGAAATAACAGATTAATATGGAAAATATCAAGCATTACATTGACGAGGCGTATAGAATTGCCTCACAGCATGGTTTTCATCAAGAAAAACGCTGCAAGGAACACTGGCTGATGCTGGTGATGTGTGAAGTCTCAGAGGCTATTGAAGCTGATCGCAAAGGCAATCATTACAATGGCATTGAGGATTTTAAAGAGCGCACGAATGTGTGGCCAGACTTCAATGAGCGATATGAACAATATATAAAGGGGTCCGTTGCTGAGGAACTGGCAGATGCATTTATCCGTTTGTGTGATTATGCAGGCGAATACAATCTGATGCCGATTAATCCAATCAGTGATGATATTTATAGTGAATGGGTTGGAATTTTTGGCGACAAGTCGTTCACCTATGCCGGTTATTCTCTGTGCAACATGATTACGTTCCCCAACATCCCAGATGACAAAATGCTGGGTATGACTCTCTCGTTTATTGAGTGCTGGGCCAAGTTCCTCAATATTGACCTGGAGTGGCACATTAAAATCAAAATGCAGTATAATGAGAACCGTGCTATGCTTCACGGAAAACAGTATTGATTATGAAAGCGGCAATTATATATTCTGGAAAGGGTGGCGTAGGTAAAACCACAACGACAGCCAACATCGCCCGTGCCCTCTGTAAAGAGCACAAAGTATTCATTCTTGACATGGATATTAACACGCCATCTATGAATACCGAGTTCAAGGGTGAGCATCCAGAAGAAAATCTGTGGGTTCATTCCACCGGTAATATGTTTGATAAGTTCATCTTTCTGGAAAACTCTATGGTTGAAAGATTCATTGTTTCTGCACAGAAGAAAATCAGAGAAGTGAATCCGGATGTAATTCTGATTGACACACCGCCATCAATCACTCAGACGCATATCAATGTGTTGAAGCTGGTAACTGTATCTGTTGTTGTGTTTGTTAGCCAGCCCACTGAACTAAGCCGTGAGGACGTAATTCGCACAGCATCTTTCTTCAAAGACAAGTGCGACCCATGTGTTGCCTATCTCGTCGAGAACATGTGCTCTGAAACCACGCTCCAACAGCCTCCTTATGACTACGGCATTGATGTCATTGCCCAGATTCCGCTCATAAAGGACTTCAAGGCTGATGAGTTGATAACAACTTGCTATAAGCAGTATGAGGAAATCGGAGAAAAGATAATGCTTGGCGCAGAAGTTGAGCAAAAATCTACATTTCATAAGCCTCCTTACGATGAGACGTTTGATTTGATAAGGGTTTATGATAATGGTCGTAGGAATCAATGCCTTTATGCTGTAATAAAAAGGGATGGTGATGACATGGATAAGGAAATGCCACTTGGAAGATACCCTAAATTCCTTTCAGCAAGAACATGGGAGTGTATGCAGGACTATATTGCCAGATATGAACGTTGGCCAAGAATAGATAAGAGAATGGAGCTTTGTACCCATGAGAAAATCAGTCGTATGCTCAAACCCTTCTATGAAATGGAACAAGCATATTTCATGGTTGTCAATGCTCCACATTGTGAAATCAAACTGATTACTGGAGAAATTGGCCAGGCATCGCTTGACACGACTGGAACTTCTCACTATGGCATACCGAGACTGAATTACCAGACTTCTCGTGGAAACATAACACTATTTCCAGATGAAGTTATGCCTGTTGGTATTGATGAATTACAGCAATTCCTACAAGAAGGATATAAAATTTTGACTGATGGCAGATATTTGCCTCCAAAACAAACTGTTGAAATGTGCTATAATGCTTACGGCAATCGTGTTGGTTTAGCGAGTTCCTGGGAGAAAACGTATGACTCTTGGATTAATAAATAGAATAAGTATGGAAAGTAATGATAGGGAAATCAATCGAATGTGGAAATTTGCAGCAGATAATGTACTTACACATTGGATTGGTATAGGGCAGAGAATTGATAGTGCAGAATTAGATGAGGATGCAAAGTATCTCAGATCTGTTGCGGATCAATATATTCTCCAATCAAAGAATGGTTGTCATATTTCAGAAAAGATGATTGATGAAATGACTAATGCTTACAGACAGTCATTACCATTCGTAGGGGAATTTGAATCTTATGGCGATGCACTTGCGCACTCTTATAAGATGGGACTTGAAGCTATGGTAAAAAAGATAATCTCAATGTGAGTTATTATGATTTCAGATAATGCATATCGTATTATGAAACTACTTGAAAAAGGCACGTATCTGGAAGGTATTTGTGCCAAGTGGCTTTCATGGAAACTTTGGGGAGGAAACCCAGAAACAGAGCACATGTCATATACCAGTAAGGGGTGGCTTCAAGTAGGCTCTCAGATTGGAAAACTAAGAAAGAGAGGGCTTGTTGATTATGACAAATACTTTTCTGGATACTACTTAACAAAACATGGTAAACAAGCAATTGAAGAATATGAATCATGCCATATAAATCAGAAAAAATAAAAATTGCTGGCACTCAGTATGACAGACGCATAAAGCTTACTGAGGATCAGAAGACCTATATTAGGTGGCTAAGAGAAGAAGAACACCTGAGTTACAACAAATTGGCTCAGATGTTCAATGTCTCAAAACGACTAATAATCTTTGTGTGTCGCCCTGAAACTATGCAAAAATGCCGTGAGCGATTCAAGACTCTAAGAAAAGATGGCCGTTACAAAACATCAAAAGAAGAATGGGCTAAAACAATGCGTGAACACAGGAATTACAAACACTGTCTATATAAAGAAAATAAAATTTAGAATATGAAGAAGGCTAAGAAATTTACATTTTATGTCAATGGTGACGAAGCGGCCTGGGTTGTTGTATGGCCATCGCAAGTTGATAGATTTGGGTGTATTATGAAGCGTATCTGTCTGTATGCGTCTAAATTTGGATATGACTTACAATATGAAACTTCTGATTGGGAGGGCAATTCATGAAAGTTAAAATCAAATTTGAAACGCTGAATGGCCCAGCCGGTCCTGTACGCTATCCACAAACCAAATGCCCTCACGGGTGCGATTGTATGGTTGGCGATTGGAAGTGCCAGATGTGCTCTAATTTTAGCGGTTATGATTATGACAACTCTGTTGTTGAATGCAAAAAGGAACAGGCAATTAAGGAATATGAAAGTGAAGCGATGTAAAAGTTGTGACTTCTGCAATTTCTTCTGGAAAGGCATACGTGGCGACAAGAAACAATATTATTGTCAATGGAAGTTGCAGATAGAACGTAGTAAGAGTAGCGGTTATCAGGCAAATACATACATCAAACCGATGGATATTGCTTGTGAGCACCATATAGACAAAAAATAAATTTAATCTCAAATAATTATGGCAAATCAAAGAATTACAAAGGAAATGGCCAAGAAAGCGGCCAGAGAAATGAAGCAAGACAAGTTTGAACCAAAAATTAAGAAGATCCAAGAAAGCATTCTTTCTTATGTAGATGAACTTATTGAAAAATATATTCCTGCTGAGGTACGTGATGCTTTCAACAATCACAGGGATTGTTATCAAAAGTGTGATAGAATCAGTTTTCATGCAGATGGTGGCGGTAGCGGATCCTATGTTGAAATCTACGTTGGCAATATCCCATATCCATTCTATCGTTGCATTAACATTGATCCAAAGGAGTATGTGAAGTTGACAAAGATACAGCGTGAAAAGAGGGAGCTGGAAAGCAAAGCATCAAGCTTTTACAATGATTGCGTGACAGTTTTAACTGAACTGGCATACGAAAATCGTGTCAAGGAACAGTTCCCGCAGGCTCTTCCGTATCTTAATTTCTCTGGTACGACCGTTGTTGCTCCGTCAGTGCAAAACCTGATAAACATACTGGAAAGCTTATGATCGAAAGGTATTTTTATAAGTCACTGAATGATGAATTGTCAAAACGTGGATTCTTCATTGCGACAGACCATGCACCAGAAAATTGTATTGGTATATGTGGCATTAATGGTTCCGAAATACGATGTGATTACATAAGGAATCTACAGAAGAATTATCGATTTGCTGCAATCAAAAACATCATTTTCACTATTGGTCAAAATGAATGTGCCGGTGGATTCTATGAGGTCTTGGTAGGTTCCCAAACAAAAGAACCTTATCCAATGATATACATCACATTATTACACGATGGACGTTTTTATAAAATGGCGTATTCGTGTGAGAGAATCATAGATTTTGTTCATCGTGACAACAATGGAAACTGTGCTACAGAATATATTTTGGAATGTGTCAGATTCATCACTGGAAGACTGATGGATATTGTGCAAGAATGGATTCTGGAGGGAAAGTTTCCGTTACACAGATTTGCTGATGGGTCTGATAAATTAATCATTTGATATATGTTAAATTTGGAAAAACTAAAAGACAATAATGCAATCTTTTGGGTATTCAGATTCCCAGAATTGCGTAAAGTGGCAGCTGAATGTGGCTGGGCACTTGGCATACATGGTTCTGTAGTTCATGATTTAGATCTTATGGCTATGCCCTGGGTAGAGGAACACACCACTTCTGATGAGTTGGCTGACAGGCTTGCTGAAGTTGCCGACAACCAACATCGAAAATGTGTCAAGGACGATAAGAGTAAACCAAACAACAGGATTGTCTATACCATATTTGCCGGTGACACTTATATCGATTTAAACGTAATCAAAGAACAATAATTATGGGACACGTAGAACCGCCAGTAATCCTTCCTCCACACATAAATCGTGAGGAGATCGAGAAAGACATCAACAGATTCATTCGTCATGAGGCAATGAGAGCTGGGTGCCTTCAGGAGCATGTTGTGACAGTTATCAAAGAAATGAAACTTTAAACCCTATAAATTATGTATGCAGTTCAAAAGAAAGATCCTTGGGGCAATTGGATTGAGGTGTATCGCGCTCAATCCAGTGTAGATGCCGAACAGTTCCAAAAGAACTACAATCGCGGTAAAGACAAAAACTCTATTCGTATCATTAAAATTTAAACATTATGGAAAGAAATGAAATTGTATCGAAAGTGACTGAGATCCTGGTTGACAAACTTGGCATTGATCAGGAAAGTGTAAAGATGGAGTCGAACCTCGAATCTGATTTTGGGGCAGACTCTCTTGATTGTGTCGAAATCATTATGGAACTTGAACATGAGTTTCCTATTCGCATTCCAGATGAAGACGCTGAGAACGTAGAGACCGTCAAGGACATCGTAGACCTGGTAGAACGTCATGTCTGAAATAAAGCCTGTCTATATAGCTGATGTGTGTCACTGTACTAACGAGACATGCCCGAAGCGCGATAAGTGTTATCGGGCATGGCTCACTAAGGAGGCTCCAAAACACAAGCATCCAAGTGTACCATACTTTCAGCCTCATGACAACTGCAATCTTTTTGTGGACCTAATAGAAATGACATGAAAAAGGTAAGCAAAGAAGAACTTGACTCTCTTCGGGTCAGAGACTATTTAGAGATTCCGGAAATTCATTTTGATAGGAAAGGCATCACTGAGCCTTCTCCAGATATTGTAACCGAATAACGGAATACTCTATCTATTTATTAATGAAATGTAGACATAGATAAATTTTATTCTTTGGCTCAGAACCTGGCAGCTGTGAAGTTCCCAGGTTCTATTTTTATCGGTCCAGTAGCTCAGTTGGATAGAGCAACCGCCTCCTAAGCGGTAGGTCAGGAGTTCGAGACTCCTCTGGATCACCACGCAGTAGCAGTCCGTTCGCAACCAAGCTGGTGAAGCTGCCAGCCATTTTTACTGTACTTCAAGACCGACCTCTCCAGTAAGCGTGTAAATCTGGAGAGGTTTTTATTTGATTCGCGTACATTATTTATATATGGTATTTTTACATGAAAAAGTAGCTGCAAGATAATTTTTTGAAACCTTTTAAGAATTATTATATATAAATGGTTTGGAAAAATCAAAAAATCTGAATACCTTTGCAGCGCAAAAGCACCCCCGATTGGATGCACATGTGCATGATTTGTGCATTTTAACACTCGAAAAGGGCTGTTTGGAGAGTTGACAGAGTGGTCGAATGTGCCTGACTCGAAATCAGGTGAACGTTTTTACAGCGTTCCGGGGGTTCGAATCCCTCACCTTCCGCTCTTTGGGGAAATTTTAGATGACAAAAATCACCTGAAAAAGTACCCACAATTCACTGAAAAACAGCCACTTACGCGCAAAGGCAGTCTCTGAAAAATTAGCTGCAAAAACTACAGAGTTTGGCATAATTCCAGCGCGAAATCGACGAAAAATGCACATTTGATGCACAAATGACTAAAAATCGAGTGCTAAAAATGTGCGTAAGTAGTTGATTAACAGCAAAATTCTGTAGTTATGGTAACTGTAAATTATCAGTCATTCGGCTCAACATTCGGTTTGAGATTAAGACTTTACAAAAATGGTGAAGTCAGGTATGTAAGCGTGACAAGGCTTCTACGTGGCACTTTCAAGAAACGCCAATGGAACCAAAAACGCCAGTGTTTCACTAAGTCTGCCCCACTCGCTGAGGAAAACAACAAGATCCTGGAAGACTTCAGAAGGCCCTACGATGAATTGGCAAAGAACTGGGAAGGCTCTCTGTCAGGACTCCTGCTTGCTGTCAAACCACAGGAAAAAGAAGAAGACCACTCCAGCCTTCACTGGCTTATTTCTCGTATGATAGTCGAAAAGAAGATGGAGAAACACAAAGATGGCAGTATGAAAGGTACTTATGGTGCCTATGAGAAAGCAGAAAAGCGAATCAAAGAATATTTTCGGTCCAATCACCAGAACTATAATGACATACAATTGTCCGATATAACAGTTGATCTTGTCAATGATATTCTGGATTATCTGGAATCAGAACGAGGTGAAGGGTGCAAATACTACGTTTCCCAGTCTCTTCATGCCACATTAAACTGGGGTGACAAAATGGGGTATTTTGATATTAATAGTCTGAAGGGTGTGCGTTGGGCCAAGAAAAACAAAGAATCGGTCCATAAATACGAGACGTTGACAAAAGCCCAATGTAATGCCTTTATTAACATGACGAAGGATCAGCTACCAGTACATCCAAAATCTCCTCAGATGGCCTGGAAATCGCAACTGTACCACGATTTTTGTACCTTCATACTATATACATGTCAGTCTCCATGTGATGCGCTATGCCTAAAGTATGATGACATCCAGACTCTTAATGGTGTTGATCATTTTGTATTTAAAAGAAGAAAGATAGCTGGAAAGCAGTCTACGGATTGTTCTGTACCAATTAATCCACGAATGAGAGATATAATGAAAAGGTGGAAGAAAAAATCCAAGGATGGATACATATTTCCTGTTCGTACTAATGCGAGAGTCGCGCACTATAAAGACAATAACCAAGACATTAACAAATTCGTCCAGAGAGTCAATGTATGGCTAAAAAAAGTTGGGCCTATTATTGGTGTCAATTTCCCTCTTCACAATTATGTATTCAGACATACTGGAATAACGCACTATATCAGCAAAGGAATACCGATAATATATGTGGCAAATCTGGCAGGCACATCGGTAAAGAACTGTGAGGCCATCTATTACAACAATCAGGGAGACGTGACTTCCAGAGACATGGTATTAAGCGCAACTGACTTCTGACAAACTTAAAGGCCCTGTCCTCACGGATGGGGCCTTAAGAGAGTAAGAAAACAATTCAACTTATTTATTAATCAATCAATTATGAGAAACAAGAAAACATCCTTTCGCGCACGTACATTATTATATATTATACAAACCACGTCATCTTCCAAGGATCCAGCTCACGCGCAAAATCAACCACAACACTACCTGTATATGGGTAATTCTCCTTTTCATCAATCCTACGTGGAATCTGGGGATCGAGTTTAAATTTCTGGGCATCCCTCAACCACAATATAGAATCATTGTAATCATTGATGCGCACATTTGAAATATTGGTAGGAGAAATCAATTTGTGCAACTCATAAACAGCAAGGCGCGTCATGTGCTTGACAAGATTGAGGTTTCTTGGGTCATCCAGTATGATGTTCTCATTTGGGACTGGTTCCTCAGCATTTACAGGCATGATCGGATAATAAACCTCATCTTTGAATACGACATACTCATGTTCATTGACATCATAGTTGTATTCCTCAGTATAGTCACCTATTTGTCCCCATGCTTCAGAAATCACTGGGTTCTGGGTCTTGTCAATGGTTTCCAGATTAGCCGTATCCAGAAGCATGAAAAACTCACCCTCAAAACGAACAACATCATAGAAATTATATGAGAGATTCGGTTGCCACTCATAAGTCTCAATTCTCTTCCATGCAATCACACCAGGTATCTGAATGTTCTTAAATTCAATTCCGTTACCGGCTACACACAACCATACAGAATTATTGTACTTGACTTTCATGCCTGGCTTCCAGGTAACCATCTGGGAATACATCGGTATTTCTTCCAGATTGCCAATATCCTCAAAGCTATCCATTTCACGCCAATACAATTTATCTGTAGGGCGTTTGATGGCGTTTATGCTTGTAAGAGTCCTGAACACATGGAGTCTGTTGTCATCTTCAGCATCTGGATACAAAAAATAGACATCTGGTGGATAGGTAATCTGGTTGTTATATTCGGCAATCTTTTTACCTATCAGAAGCTCTTCTTCTATCATATAGTGCTGCTTCAAATACTCTATGATAGACAGCTCCGCGCTTTGCTCTGCCTGAATCACGCGATTATGACGGTCACGGATCAGCTGAGCCATACCTTGCTCCGTCATTGTGGAGAGGTAATCGGTATCATTAAGAAATCGTCTGTATGCCATAATTCATTCTTTATTTTAAATAGCTTCAGTAATCCCATTCTGATGCAACTCCATAGGCATTCATGTAATCTGGAATCGTGACAATTGGTGATGATACATGTGCCTTGAACTTGGAGTACATCTTTCCAAGGAATGTAACAACAGCATAATCAAAGGCATCGCTACAGTGGCCAAGTAGTTCGCATTTGATACCGTCAGGGCTGAGTCCGACATGCTTGCATTTGGTTCCATCCTCGTTTTTCATTTGGCGCAACAGGTCCTCCGTAAGTTTGTGGCACCTGAAATCTATCTGGATACTCCAGCCGTCATACCCTTCGAATAACTGGTTGATAAAATCCAATCTGGTGATGTGTGCCGGCTGTTTATTCAGAAGTTGTAATCTTGGCCTTAGAATATCGTCATTCATGAATTTTTGAATAATTGTGAAATTATTAACGCCATCCTCAGATTGTGTTGATCTACTTGCGCCACTCGGATCACCAGTAATAATAACGCCACCCAAATGCCCTCTTGCGCTCAAAGTCTCTGAAACCAATTTAGCCAGTGCTGGGGTGTTGTTTGTCTTTTCCTTGACTTTACCAAGTATTTCTTCCAGGACATAGAATACTTTGTGGTCGTAATCTATCTGACAGACAATACACGTAGAATAAGGTGCCACATTAAAGTCAAAGCTCAATATGAGTGGGCGCAGCTTATTATACACTCTTTCACGTAATCCTGTCTTTGTATGTACGATAGAATTGAATGAGTGATATGCTGCATTGGCATTGCCAGAAGGATTGTCCCACAAACCATGTAAAAGACGGTTTCGTGTATATGCATCCTTAATATTGAGAAGGTTGTTGACATACACTGCGACGAAATCTGGATCCTTGTTGTCGAATACGGTAGCAGGCACAAACCTGTAACCTTCTGGCAAGGCTTCCAGTGGCTTTCCGTTTTCATCTTGAACGAATTTCTCTCTCAACCAACATATAGCTGGGTTCGTACCCATCAGAACCTTTGGAACCAGGAATGTCTCAGCAATCATCCAACGGCAACGAGAAAGAAGTACCTCGACAGCCTTTTCAGAAACCTCAGATGCCTCATCAATGTATCCAGCTGTGATTTCGTAAGAACCCAACCAAGAGAATTCAGGATCACTTGGCTTGTCTTCCAATCCAAGACAAATAATCTTAGAGCCATTCCAGAATGTGACAATGAGGTTTACGTAATCAACATGGTAATTGACACCTTCTTTTAGGCCGAACATTTTCAACACACCCTGGAGTGTCACAAACGTCGTACCTCTCAATACCTTAAGGATTTTACGGCAAAGAGCAAACCTGGCACCTGGAAACCTGAGGCATGTGCTAACACCCCAGGCACAACCAAGCCATGACTTTCCAGATCCCGCTGCGCCTCCATACAGAACCAATCGCGGAATATCAGAAGTTCCACATTTCTTACAGAACGGTTTCTTAATGACATTTCCGTTATTGTCAAAACCAACTGGACGCATCTCGATTTCACCGCCACATTTATCACAACGTTTCGGTTCAAGCATCTCCCATACAAGAAATTGTTTGTATGATGGCTCAAAATTGATCTTTCCCTTACAAGGTGTCAGTTTTCTCATCTTACTCTTTTATAAGAAATAGCCAAAAGAAAACCTCCTGGCTGATTAAACCAGGAGGAAACTAAACAAATACTTTATGAAACCTACTTTGTCTGCTCCGTATTCTGGAGCTTGTCGTACAATGACGTAACTATTAGCCAGTATTCGTCTGGATGCTGACCGTCCGACAATGCCTCTATAGCATTACGGACATATTCACACTCCATTTCAGAGAATTCGAACTCAGTCGGATCATCAAAATCTTTCTGGGCATTCCATGTCATATTCTGACTCTCTTCATTAATTTTGACTTCGAATTTCTCACGCTCTGCATCGGTCAGTTCGACCTTCTTCATGAGGGCTTTCTTCAACTGGAAATTAACCAGCGAATTCTCCTGAGGAAGAATGTTCATCAGGTAGAGCCTTTCCTTGATGTGCAATTTTCTTTTCATAACTGTTTGATGTTTGGGTTTGATATTTGACTTGCTTCAAACGACTGGGAACGTTAGAGCCCAATCGCTTCATAAATTCTGACGATTTTCTTTCTAAACACATACAATAACAAAATTATTAGTCCGACACCAAGGCCATATCCGACATATACGATTTTGTCTTTCAGAGTTGGCTGTACGTATATGGTCTCTTTTTCCTTCGATTCCTTGTTATGTGACTCTTCTTTTTCCTTGACTTTGATTGTGTCATGAACTACAACCTCTTTGGTCAAGTGGGCACCAGGTTTGCTGTTTAATGAATGGTGCAGAAACTGACCATCCCAGTATGCGTCTGATTCATATAAATCATCTTCCAAATGTGACGTGGTATCATTCGTAACAATACTTTGTGAAGAACTTGGAATTTCAACCTTAACTGTGTCAGGGCGAGATTTTACGATAATGGAATCAACCGTTCTAACAGTATCTGTCTCACGGACGATTTTTTCAACAACTCTCGGAGAACAGCCGCCAAGGAAACATGGTGCCACTATCATTAGCAACACCAATAACATCGTAGCAAGTATTGTCTTTCTTTTCATATTCTTATATTACAAATTCACCAAATTCCTCTTCCATCGACTTTGCATTGACATCACGCAAAGCAAGGATCGGGAAAAACCATTCCTCACCATCGTACTCACCGCCCAACATCCTGACCCATGCGCCATTGTTCCGTTTTGAACGTTTTACGAGAGATATGACCATACCTTCCATCCCGATAAATCCTTCAAGATGCATGGCTTTAAGCTCACTGGAATCTTCAATGATAACGTGGGCCTTTTCTTGGATTTGTTGATGTGGATCGTAATTGTATATCATTGATTTTCTTTAGTATGCACCATTTCAAATTCGGTGCTTAACCTGGTTACTTTACTTTGGACATCACTTAACTTATCCAACACCTTATCCATGTCAGCCTCGCTCTTCTGCTGAGCCTTGACATAGGTATCCATTTGTACTTCCAGAACTGCAATCCGGTTGTTTACTTGAATCCATGCTCCCACAAATGTTATTACAATCGTGATGAGCGCACCAACAATGGTGTTACGAAGTCCACTATTCATTTTCTTATATTTAATTATTTATTTTCTGATTCAACGGACTTCTCCAATGCAATCTGTTCTTTTGTTTTTTCTGGTTTCTTTGGAACCACAACATTGAACGTAAGACCCTTGTCTTCCTCATCGCCATTATCATCACCACCTTCGTTTTTGACTAATCCTGGTGTCAAGTCGATCAGGGTTTTGATAGAGTGATTGGCAACAGAACGCAAAGGGGCCGGAGAAAGCGGGGTGCCTCTCCGGTCCTTATATGTTGCAGTCGAACACTCATCGATAATTGCAATGAGACGAGATTTTATATAAGAACGCAAGATTTCGTTGTCAACTTCACTGTTAACACACTCTCTCAGTTCTTTTATATAACCCTGGATGTCCTCACGGCTTAAGGTTTCTCTGACATAATGGCCAAGGAAGGGGTCGGTCTCTTCAACCTTCTCTTCCTTGCCGATAGTCTCCATGTAGCACTTCTCAGGATTGCCTGCATAATCCTTGCTTCCTTCAACAAGCAAAATGCAGAAATCCTGCTCTACTTCTTTCAGCCGTGTATAGAATTCACTTGCCATATCTATTCTTTTATTTAAAATAGCTGGCAAGTGATACCCCAGGTGATTGAAAGTATTATTTGTTTTCCAATAATTGATCCATAATAATACCGTAGAATAATTTTTTGATACCCTCAGCGCATTGTTCTACGTCGGCAGTACATGTTATAACCTCACGATTAAACTTGATCTGAAGGGCATATCCGCTGATGATTCCCATAATCTTTCCAGACTGTTGATCTACAATCTGGAAAACGGACAAATCAGTAAGTCTCTTAAATGTTTCTGTTGGCTCATTTTCAAGACCACCACCAGGAACCACATTCGGCTTTCCTTGATTTACTATATCAACATTATCACTCTTGTCTTCGATAATGTTTTCTTTCTGTTGAATCTGGACTTCTTTTGGAGTCTCTTCAACAAAAGTCCCAGTCTCTTTATCCAATATGTACCCCATAACTATTAAATTTTAAAATGAACACGCTTTTTCTCCTGTTTGTTTTCTACCATCCCAGTGCCTTCTTCGTCACCGCTATTCGCATTTCGCATTCTGGTAGTGAATATCCTAACAATATCTTCTGTTGCGGTTACGTCTGAATCAGCATCATGGGCATCATCGATCTCAATTCCAAGAGCCTCGCATAACATTCCCAAAGCATAACTTGTCAAATTGGTATTACAGAAAGCAAGATAGCCCATTACCATTGTGTCAAGAATCAATGGCTGGAAGTGCCCAAAGAAATCCTTGTCCCCCTGAACAGATTTACAAAACTCATCCCATAAACCAGCATACATCAAAAGCTGCTCCAGCATACCGACATCAAATAATATGTGCTGACCTATCAGAAATGGCTTTCCTTTATGCCCGGTTGTAATCTGGGACCCCTTCACAAAATCAATGACTGCCTGAGCTGCCTCTTCCAATGTGAGACCGTTTTCCCTGAGAAAATCCAAAGACAGCCCATGAACCTCTTTCGCCTTATCAGAATACTCCATCAACTCGCCAATGCCTGCCTGTTCATCCTCAATCTCATATTTGGTTTTGAGCTGCTTTTTTTTGACTGGTTTCAACACCTCTTCGCGCTTGTTATATGGCTTGACGTAAATATTGAGCGTACCAGTCCTTTCGAACGTATCAAGTCGAACTGAATGCATACATATCTGACAAACTCCACACTTTTGGTTGTCAAGACCACCAGTTTCAGTATCAAATACGATACCTACTGGCACAAATTGTTTTTCTTTTGGTGCTGCCATAACTTATGATTTTAAAATTCTTTCGTAAACACTTTCTATTTTTCTATAAAACTGAGCCTTTGTGCCGACATTCTCTACCACAGCAAATACACTTCTGTTGAGTTTTTGACGGTTTCTATCACGGGCTATGCGTTCTTCTGAAACACCAGCCTTAAGCCTCTTTGTTTCACTTCTTTCGGTACGGACTGGATAGATCCTAAATTCATCCTGTAACTTATCCAGCATATTGATGCCAGCTTCATCAATTACGTAAACAGTAATATCTCCCTGAACATCTGATTTAAGAGCCCAGTATTCATAACCGCCATACTGAGTGTACGCAAGCATCGTCTCTTTATCTGGAATCTCACTAACAAAATAATGATCAACACCATCAACCTCTCCAGGTCTCATTGGTCTGGTGGTGTACGAACAGATGACTTGTGCGCCATACTTCTTTTTCAGATGCATCGATGCCAGTGTCTTTCCAGAACCAGAAACACCATAGATGCACATGATTTTCTTTCTTTTGTCTGCTAATTTTTTTTCCATATTTTTTCTTTTTAAATACCTTAACTGCTTATCTCTTTCCTTTGAATAATCCGAATACTGTTTATGACTCTGGCTCCACCTCCTTTTACGTTCACGGGTACGCTCTGGATGTGCGAGATCCCACTCTTTAGCTTTCCTTGCATGATACTCGCGCTCCTTTGGATTGAGATGTTCTGAACGATTTCTTACGGCCTCTGCATCCTCATCTTCACGGATTACTTCCCACCCATTCTTAAAAATCCCAGATTCCATTTTCACGATCTTTTTTGATCTTTTCTAATTTTTGGAGTCTTCTTCGTTCGCGGGCCTTGGCATTGATCTCATCTTTTTTTTCTTCATACCTGGCCTTTGCAGCTGCTTTCCTATCGTCACGATGGTCACGATAATACGAGGCATTGTAATTCTTTAATGCATTCTTGTCTTTTGTAGGCATAATTTCAATATTTAAATATTAGTAATATACGAACCCTTATTGATCTGGAGTATGTTCTTCTCGTCATAATCGCTCCACTTGGCGTTACCGGCAAATATGACAATAGAGTCTTTCTTGTGCATAAAATATTGTTTGGCGTTTATCCATGCATCATTCCAGATAACAAGAGTGGCAATATCGATATTTTGTTGAAGCTGGATTTTCCCATAATACTTTTTCTCACCAGTCTTTTTGTCTTTATAACTACGTTCTTCGACTTCAGCAATAGTGGCACAAATACCGACTTTTCTGTCACCAAGTCCAGGTTGCTGGAGATTGTCAAGAGAAAAATAGGTATAATTGTACATACTGGATGGTAACGTCTCATTTTTATAGATACGTTCATAGTCAACAGAGCCGATGCCAGACAGATTGATTTGCTGTTGGCTCCAGAACCAATGCTTATCACGAAGTTCTTGTGGCACTTCTTTCTCCTTGATTTCAAACCCAAGGAGCTCGGCAGCATGTTTCAGGAGTCCATATCGCTCAGTAACAGAACCGACATTCTCAACCTTGTCAAATGCACCAGCCATAATTAAGTTCCTGACGGCACGGGCATTAACTGGGCAACGTTTGTATTCATCTTCATTATCTTCATCCTCAAAGCTCTTGTACTTCTTAAATTTGTGTTTGAAGATACGAGTAATAAAATCTTCCAGATCCATAAACTTCCCATAGCGATTCCTGTTCTTAACAATGAAATCAACCATACTGACACCGACAAATTTGATTCTCAGAAGTGACCAGTAAATCTCATTGGTCTCGTAGTCTGTTTCAAAATTATCAGTTGACACGTTGATGTCTGGATTGGTAATCGTGATATTGCCAAGTTCTCTCATTTCTGCAAGGATAGCTGGGATGTTCTCGTCCTTACCCCACTTCAGCAATACAGTATAGAAAGCTGTTGGGTATAGTGCCTTAATATATGCTCCGATGTATGCCGTAATGCCGTATGCAGTAGCATGTGATTTATTAAATCCATACGTGGCACCACCTTCAATAATGCTCCATACACGATCACGAACTTCATCAGGGCAACCATTTTTCTGAGCACCGGCATAGAACTTGTCCTTAAACTTACGGATTTTTTCTATCTTTTTCTTAGAAATGGCTTTTACAAGATTCACGCCATCACCTAAACTCAAACCACCGATATTTCTTGCAAGTGCAGCATATTGTTCCTGATATGCAGCGACAGCATAGGTATCTTTCAGAATATCATAAGTTCCCCAAAGATATTCTGGATCAACAGTACCGTTCTTGGCATCAACATACATCCCAGCAGCTCCAGAATCCAATGTAGCAGGACGGAACAATGCGTTAGCTGCAATAACGTCATTAATACAGTCTGGATGCATACTTCTGACAAATCTGGTCATACCAACAGATGACAACTGGAAGATACCTTGTGTAAGGCCCTTATTGATGATCTCGAATACCTTTGGTTCATCTAAAGAACTGGTGGCCAAACCCTCAATAGATAAATTGGTGTGATATACATTATTACAGATCTGAATCATTTCATCCAATCTGGAAAGCTCAGCAATACCAAGCACGTCATTCTTTAGGAGACCCAATTCATCCAATTCCACACCACTCAATTCAGATACCAGGAGTCCATCCATCTTTTTAATAGGAATAATGTCAAAACACTCTACGTCTTCACCTTCGATAATATCTGGAGTGATAACCAATGCAGATGCATGAACACCTGGTGAACGGGGCTGAAACATGATAGGGCGTATCTCTTCAAAAACATCCCAGTGCTTCTCTATGAAATCACGAACTTTCTTTTCCTTGACTGCAAGCTGCATCAATCCGGTCCAATCCGTACCAGAGTCAATAATAGCCGTAATATAGTTGGCCATATTAGCAGAAACACGGTGAACACGGCACACATCCTTAATGACAGAACGAATCTGCTCTGTTGTAAATGTACCGGCAGAGAACACGCGCTGTTTACCATCATGGTTGTAACGTCTCTCCAGATATGCTTTGACTTCTGGACGCTTATCCGCATCAAAGTCAGTATCAATATCCGGCAGTGATCCTCGCATGGTCTTTCTATATCCGTCATCAACAAAAGAGTCAACAACTTTACGTGGTTTCTTGCCACACTTAATTTCTACGCTATCTATCTTCATAACTACAACTCATCTATTGTAAACAATTCATCTTTTCTATCCAAAACAATATCATCACCAGGTTGCAATTCCTTTCCGATAACAGTTATTTCTTCACCGTTTCGTTTGACAAGGAATTCAGCATCGTCGGCAAAATTGATTGTCTTGCCATTCTCCAATTTTACTTCGACATATTCCTTTTTGGAAATATCGTCACCAATAACGGTTACCTTTGCTGGCTCCAATCCTCCGCGTTCTGGAAGCAGGAAACGCTCAAACAGCAAATCAAACGGCATCGGGTCAATCTGGGTTATCCCAAGTAAGAAACTTAGAAGACATCCACCGGCAGAACCACGACCAACTCCTACTGCAATACCATTTTTGCGGGCCCAGTTGATTTCATCCCAAGTTATCAAATAATAATCAACATTATCTGTACTTTCAATAACGTATTTCTCATATTCCAAACGTTTGCGATACTCAGATTCTTTATCTTTGGGGACAAGACGCTGGAACCCGTCTTCAATAAGCTGGTTGAACATATTATGAGTATTGCCATACTTGGCTTCCTCTTCTTCAGTCATTGAATAACGAGGCGCATAGTTTACAGAAGATGTGTTATACTCAGCATCGCTTTCATTGGCAATCAAAACAGTATTGTCAACCATCAAATCGAACACATCATCACCATATTTCTCTGAAAACAGATCGCAGAACTCATCATATAACTGATCCACATCTTTATAGAACTGGGCATACGAAAGCTCATGTGTCACACCAGTATCAATCTTATTGAGCACGATTTTGTTTTTGTATTCGTCGGCATCAATATAATAACAGTCTTCTATCAATACTGGTTCAATTCCAAGATCCCACTTTCCTGATTTGTAAAAACCGTCAAAGAATGCTTTCTGTGATTCTAACAATCTGGAATCAATACGGTCAGCACGGTACTCGCTCATGTCAACCTGGAAGAACACCCACCCATCAAATGCCTTGTCGAAATCGCTCAGAAGTTCTTTATTCTGGGTCATCCATTCACCAGACCATTTATCGAACACGATTACATTACCATCTGCCCTATTCAGAACCTCCAAATAATCCACCATCCCGTCTTCACGGTCAACATTTATGGCTTTCTGAATCCTCAGAAGATTACGAAATCCCTTTTGAGTATGGACGTATATCTTAGCACCGATTTCCTCACCGTCAATTTGCATTACAAGTGAATACCCAAAAACATACCCAATACCGGCACTTCTGGCTTCTTTTTGAAGCTGGAATGTTGCTGCCATTGTGTTCTTGTCACAAATACCGATACTTTTGTGGCCCATCCACTTGGCGGTCTTAATCCACTCGGATATGGCACCTGAGCCATTCAACAACTCGAATGGCGTATGTATTCCAAGGTTTACGTATTCCCTGACATACATTTCCTCACGCTCTTTTCGTTTTCCGATATGCCTGAGTGGTGTCAATTTAAAATCCTTTCGGATGTCAGTATAATAAAACTGGTCACCAAACTTCAAGATGACATAATATATCTCATCTTCTATCAGGAGATTCGAAACTTCAACACAATCAAATTCGACATCCCCAGTAAGCTTATTCTCCTTGAAGATATGCTCTCGCTTGGTCATGTCCTGAAAGAGACAACGGCCAAATTCAGGAATAGTAACCACGTCTTTCATAATCTTGTATGAAATCATGTGGTCATCCATCCATTGCTGTAGTTCATTTATCTCTGCCATCTTTATTCCATCCTCCATTTAAAATTGACAACAAACTACGCAAGCGACACCAGAAGAGAGGTATGTATGGAGTTTTTTCGACAAAATTCTGATATTCGAAACCCTTTACTGTCACAACCTCAATACCAAAACAAAACGGAGCTTGATCACCAAGACTACAGATAACGGCAATATCATCATCATTCTGCTTAGGCTGCTGTTTGTGGCAATCTATGAACATTTGCTTCAGATTCCACTTCCTGCCAGACCTAAACGCATTCACCAGATCGTCCTTGTAAAAAGGACCATCTTCACAACCATCGCAATACTCGTCGATAAATCTTTTTTCAGCTGTTTTATATTTCATATTTCGTTCAGATTAAATTCAACCTGTTCCTTCAAACCATAAGCAAATGAGTCATATAACTCCCACCAAGTACACTCGTCAATATCCTTAGCATCATCTGTTAGTAACTGAAGAGCTAACACATCAAAATATGGGTCAAGCTGAGCCATCGTTTTTGTGATAGCCTCTTTTCCAACCTCATCCATGTCATAAGCCACAATAACCTGACTTACGCCTTTTTTCTGCAATAATAACATCTGAGCCTGTGATATTTTCTTTCCGAATGTAGCAACTGGAACTATCATCTTGTTTTCATAAAGCTCGAACATTTTCACCAATTTTATTGTGTCAAAAATTCCTTCTGTCAAAATCACAGTCTGTGTCTCTCCAGACACGATACTATCATAATTAAATAGAAGCCTTGAAAAATCATTCTCAGTGGAATTCAAATACCGGCGTATCTGGAATTTTGAACGGGCATTGTGTTCATCGATAACTTCTTTACTTTGGATATTTCTTCCGATGTACCCAACACAAATGCCATCCATGATAATCTGAAAAATCACATAATCATCATACTGCCAGTTCATGCCCCTGGTATTGCCAACTGGAAACATGTCATACAGCTCCATAATGAAACCACGACTCTTTAAATATTTGTTCTTGAAGAAACGTTTCCAACCTTTTGGCATTTCAACTTCAACAAGCTCCTGATCATCATCCTCGTCTTCAAAGAAATCAATCTCATCCTCGACATCCATGTCAAGATCGACTGTTTCTTTGACTGCCAGATCTGTACGACCAATATCTTCTAAAAACTTATTGAAGTCCTTTGTTGTGTGGCCGCATGAAAAACAATGGGTCCAAAACAGCTTGCTTTCAATAGGACCGACATAAATACCAAATTTACCACCTTTCTTGCCACAATAAGGGCAGACTGGAACAACGATGTTCTTACCACCCCCATCAACTCGTCCATTTAGTTCCGCACAAAGCTCACGGACAATAATCTGTTTTCTTTCGTCTGATACTTGCATACTGCAAAATTCCCGTAGGAAATACTTAGTTAGAGGGAATTTTGCCCAAAAATCAATTGAAATATCGGTGCAAAGATAATGATTTTCAATCCCGAAAACAATACCTTATACACCGATATTTAGATTTGTTAGCACTTCTTTGAAATAATTTTCAATCCCTAAGCTGCCATGTTGAGGGTTCTTTCTTCATCATAAAATCTTTCATGTTCATAATCAGTTGCTATCTTGAATGGCTCACCCTTAGCGAAGAACCTGGACTTGGCCACATAAAGCCTCATAGTACGCTCCTTGCGCTCCTTCGATGTCTGATTCAAAGAAATAAGATGCGTAAGTGCCCATGCCAGACCCTTTGCCTCAGAACAATTGTATTCCGTCAAAACAAAATTCTCGTCTTCCGTCAACTTAGGATCTGAGATATTGGCCTGATAGGTTCCTACACACCACAAATCATAATCGTCTGCAATATCCTTCAAATCCTTAGATACCTGAATGCGCTTGAAACGCTGTCCTTTCTCACCCCAGTTACGCCCTGTTGAATCACCTAACAAGTCAACGGAGTCGATAATAAGCACATCTGGATAATAACCATATTTCTTGCGATATTCTTCCAGAACATTTTTAATATCTATAGTTGTGATTTCCTTGCCAAACTTCGGGAATCCTCGCACAACCAATGTACCAGCTGCCATTTCAACAATCTTCTGGTACTGTTGCATAGAATGTTCATTGATAAGGCCAGACTCATATAAATAAGACTCGCATCCAACAAGGCCAGCCGAATAAGCGTCTGTTGTTTCAGATGTCTTTCCCTCCAACTGAATGTGAAGAACGTTCAAACCACTTGTATAACAGGCATTCGAACCAATCCATCTGGCAACATGAGACTTTCCGACACCAGTTTGTGCCAAGAATAATGTCTCCTGCCCGCGAAGATTGCGTCCATGATTCATTTCATCCAACTGGTGTATATAGAAACTTGTGACCGCTTTCTTACGGCTATTCTCCTGGTGACGCTCTTTATTGTCATTATAACGTTCACGGAATGAACCGACAACATCGATAAAATCTTCCTGCTTAAGAGTAAACTGTTTGATTTTCTCTGCCTCCTGATAGAACAAAGCCATAGCTTCTGTGCCATCACCATTCTGATACTTCTTTCCAATTTCTTTATAGGCCCTCTGGAACATCGTCAATTTAAGGTATTCCTCCAACTGTTCCAGAAGCACCTCTGGCTCGATGTCCTGAGCATCATCGTGAATTTCTTCCAACAACTCAGTAACAGCACGACTGGAAGCAACAGTTTGTTTTATGATGCCATATTTAGGTGCATCTTTGTGAGTTACAAAATGCTTCTTTATTGCCTCATGAAGGGTCTGGAAATCTTGTGTTGGCAAAAGTTCAGACTCCATGTGCTGACTGACAGCTGAACACACAAAACTATTGTTAATCGCTCCCCAATACAATTGACGTAGATATTCTACCGTCAAAACCTTTTTCTTAATTGTTGCCATAATCGATCTTCTTTTAATTCTTGTTTTCTTCTCTTAACCTAAGCAATTCTGGGTATCTCTTCCCAGTAACTTGCTTGCATTTACCTATGAAATTGCATTCTTGACATGCCTTAGAACCAGGACTCCACCCCATTGTCCTCGAAGAACACAGGACAAATCCGTTTTCTGTGTTGTGGAACCGTCTCTTTACCAATTCGTCACTTGGCATTTCAAGATATTTTCTCCATTTATTAGGTTTTGGGCCTGAGATATATTCAACAACTTGCTGACGCTGAATACCAAGCCCCTTTAGCCACTGGTCAATATAATAGTCGATCCTCGGATTTCCAGTGCCAAAATACTGGTTCTTGTACTTTGCCAATGCGGTTTCACTGAAACACCAGGAATACTGAAAATGTGTCGGAGCTACACCGGCTATATTGTCTGCATACCGATACAATTGATACACAATGTAGTCTGCTATTCGTTGGTCAGACATTCCCATTGGAAACATCTTCTCCAGACCAGCAAGACCATTTGCAATATACAATTCAGGCTGGCCACCTCCAGGTAGTCTCCATTTTTGGTCTATTTTATTGATGATACGGACAAAAATCTTAATCGTCCTACTTACTTTCTCCTGTTCCACCTTGCATCCTCTTTTTTAAAATCAACTTCAACAACTCACTTTTGATAGTACCGTCTCGATTCAGCAGCTCCCTCAGTTCCTTACGGGCCTGGAAGATTCTGCTCTTGACGTTTTCTTCATTCTTGCGTTTCAAGTGACCACGCATATATTCGATTTCGGTGATTTCCTTGATGGAGTAACCCTGCACCTGAAGAATGAATGCCGACAATTTATGAGGCTGAATCATCCTAAGAGCTGCCACAATCTCGTCGGAAAGCCCATGACTCATATCGTGCGTAGTAAATGCTCCAGTCTGCATGATGTGTTCTCTGGCAACAGAAGAGGAATACGGGTCATTATCAGAATACTTAGAATCCTGATCAAACCGCCTCTTGTTCTGTTCCTGGCAACAACGTTTAGTACAAATGTGAATCCATGTTTTTAGCGGCTTTTCTGGATTATAGGATTGGATATACTTATAGAACTCCGTGAGAACGATGGCGAAATTCTCGTCAACGTTCTCCGGACGATCTGTGTATTTCCTTGTCAGTGTAAGCACCATGTCGTAATTGGGAAGTATATACTCCTCAAATAACTCGTTGTTTACCCTGGGATCCTTACCGTTTAGGATTGGCTTTCCGTTGCTGTCGAAGAAGACTTCTTGCTTGCGTTCCATTCCTTCGAAATTGACTGTTTGAACATATCGATATACTTTGGCCATGACTCCTCTTTCATTCTGTGTCTGACCTGACGTTCCCAGATGTTGTTCATGAATTTAAAGGTCTCAGCGATACCCTCTTCAGTCGGAGTGAAAGAGCCATCCTCATGATAAGTAACAGTGGTGTCAACTGGAACACCATTAAACTTGAACATTTCCTCACCACGAAGATACAGAACGTACTTCGTCACAAGCGTTAATAGAACGTCTTCCATCAACATCTTGGAAAACTTAATCTTTTTTGTTTTTGCTACGCATCCCATAATTTTATCGTTTTAAATCGTTATTGTACAAATGAATGAAATAGAACCAGACACATGATGCATCACAGGCATCATGCTTTCCTTCAAAATCAAGGTGATACCGTTCCGCTGCATACTTAAGCATTTTAGCCTTGTCAGCGCGTCCATCACCAGTGGTGTGTTTCTTGATGCTTGGTACATTGAAATACCTAACCGGAATATCCATTTCGGCAGCTACGAGAAGCATTATTCCATGAAGCTGGGCAAGTTTGATAGTGGCCAGTGCGAATTTTGAGAATTTCAAATCCTCAACAGCCAAAACCTTAATACCGTTATCGATGATCATCTTCTCCAACCAATCGGCAAACGCAACATACTGGCTATAGTCGGCACCAAGATATTTTGGTGCTTTGTCATTAGCTGGGAAATGTGCCACACCATAGTTGTCAACACTGGAGTAATAACCGCAGTGTTCTGCAATATCCAAGGCAAGAACCTCGTTTTTACGAAGTCCCGCCTGCAATACATCATTAAGCGTCTTCATCTGATTTCGGTTGTTTAGAAATGAACGACACGCCACAACGCTTGGTAACAACCAATTCGTATGGGTAATTCTCAGAGGTCTTTCCCTGGGTAATCATCAGAACCGTGATTCCAAGTTCGTTTGCCATTTCAGCAACACTCATCAATCCAGCCTCTTCACAGTTATCCATAATCTCATCAATACAGATAAGATTCAGACCACCACCTAACGCTGTAAGATTGGTCATACGCTGCATGGCTACGATATTAGCGAACATAATACGAGCTTTCTCACCAGCAGAACACTTCAGGAATGACCCACAATCGATACCGTTCTTTGATACTGATACGGAAATCTTATCACGCACCTTTCCTGACTTTGTAACGGTAAATCCAGAAAGATGAACACGGATTGGGCTCTTGATGTCCTGGAGCACTTGATTTGTAATCTGGGAGATCGAATTGATTTTGGTATTAGCCAAGTGAGTCTTGAAATTAACAAAACGCACTTCCTGTTCTTTCAACTCATTGAGAGCTGCCTGCTTCTCACGGAACACGGCATCAACCTCTTTCTTTTCTGATTCCTTAGATTCCAAGGTAGCACGTAATTTATCAACATGATCCGAAACCGTAGCACTCTCCAGCTCCTTAATAGAAGCTTCATTAACCTCAATAGCCGACTTACAGCCTTCAATCTGAGCCTTCTTGGTTTTCTGTGTGCGCCCCAGTTCATCAATCTGACCATCCAGAATATCCAGTGCCTCAGTAACAATAGATTCTGAGAGTTTTGCGATTTCGTTCTCAGCATTACTAATACTGGACTTCAAAGAATTGATACGCTCTTCCAACTTATCGAATTCCTCTTTATTGCCATTATAAGAATGACGGAAAGCCTGTCCTTTATTGAAGAGCTCACTCAGTGCATTAGAACGTTTCTGGATGTCATCACGAATATCTTGCATGTCAAGTCTGCAATTTTCGATTTCCTCGTCATTCTTGGATTTCTTAGATTTGTAAGACTCAACATCTTCTTCCATATTCTTTACACTGGCATCTTTCTGATCCAGTTCAACCTTAAGCTCATCAACTGACAAATTTGAATCCAAAGCAAACTTATGATGACAATTCGGGCATTCAACAGCACCATTGATTGCGGCTGTCAGTTTCACAATATCGTGTCTGGCATTGGCAATCTGTTCATTGGTGGCAATAATATCGTTCAGAATCTTTTTGGACTTCTCTTCATATTTCTTTATATCCTCCTGAATTTCAATAATCTCCTTCTGGTCAGCCTCGTCCTTCTGGTGATTTGACTCTTTTACCTTATTATATTCTGCTCCAGCTTCTTCTAACTGACGCTTACTCTCATTCAACTTAGCCTGGATACCAGTTAGTTCAGCATTCAATTCAGAAACAAGCTGGGAATCTTTCTCTTTCTTCTCATTAAGACTCTGAATTCTGAGATTCCAGTCTGTCATCTTGGACTCAAAACCAACCTCTGTCAATACTTTTTTGACCTGATGATTCAAAGTAGTCAAATCCAAACCGGCATCCTCAATGGACTCAATCTTAATGGCAGCATTATTGAGTTTTGTAGCATCATCATGTGCATTATCAATCTCCTTTTGGATAGAACGTATCTGTTCACGCTCAGAAGCTATCTTAGACTTCAAAACGTCAACTTTTTCCTTACGCTGAGACTCCATAGCTTCAGCATTATTTTCTGCCTCGTCAATCTGTGACTGGATGGCCTCAATAGCACCGGCGACCCTGGAAACCTCCAAATTAGCCTTATCTGACTCTTCACCAGCAGCTTCAATATCAACCTTCAACTTTTCGATGGCCTCGTCAACAATAATACCATTCGAGAAAGTATTGATGATTTCTTTTTTCTCTTTATCAGAAGAATTAAAGAACGACTTGAAACGATTGGCATTCAAAAGATAATTGTGGTACAAATCATCCTTTGAAATTCCCAGGATTTCAAGTATCTGGCGATTGGTCTCAATAACAGACACAAAAGGAATATAAGATGGAATGTCATTTTCAACAATAGTGACTTCAACTTTTTGTGACTGCCCTCTTTCTATACGCCTGGAGACTATCATCCGCTTGTTTGACTCCTGATTGTAAAGGTCCAATTTGACCTCAGCGTAATCCTCGTCATCACGAATTATGTCTTCAATGGTGTCAACTTTACGAAAAGCCTCACCTGTGATTCCGAAGCCGATACACTCCATAAATGCCGACTTACCAGAACCATTGTGCTGCTGATTCTCTCCATCATCCTCGTTGTTGCCGAAAATGAGAGTTGCAACATTCTGCTTCATAAAAAACTGAAGCTTAGTGAATGAGCATATATTTCTTGCTTCAATAGACTGTAGGTTCCACATAGCTTAATCGTTATATTTGAGCGCAAAAACAATTACTATAACAGCAGCAACAAGCATATCACACATTGCAGCGACAACGCCTATACTGGTCCAACACCCATTACCATTCAGAACAGAAATCAACTTGCAAATACAAACAAGATTCGCAAGACTAATAATCGCCAAAAACAGCCCTAAGAAAAATAATTTGCGTTCCATGATTAAATTTGATTTAGATATTTCATACCAAGTTCACTACTGATGTTCTTACAATTGCAGTAAGTCTCATATTCAGTCTGGATGCCTTTCTTATCGAACTTTTTACTGAGGTCTTCATCGGTTACTTTTTCAACCTTTGTTTCCTCAGTCTCAGCTTCGATTTTTGTTACTCCAGCTGCAAAAAGAGCTTGTTTGTCGATCAATTTTGATTGTGCATCTGTACAATTAATCTTCAAACGTATCTTGTAGTCATCATCACGCCACTCAGAAATGGCTTCCAAAGCTGCATTATTCAGTTCTTCAAAATCCTTTTCAAAAGTAACATAACGGGTGTTGACTTGATTCTCAATAAATGAATGGGTGCCATCTGACCACAACAATGTGTACCCCTTATGTTCATCCTCTCCAAAATTAGCCTGGCGAGAAGAACCTATATATTCGATCTGGGTGCCATCAATTTTCTTCCTGTTGTGATAATGCCCTACCAATACACTCCTGAATCCTTTAAAAACCTCTTGCGGAACTTCATTAGGTGCTTCAAAATCACCAAGACCACCATGAATGCCTTCATGAATATAAAGAATAACCTGACTTGGATCTATGTCTTTTTCAGAAAGGATTTCACGGAGCTCTTCCATCTTGCCTGGAAATATTGTTTCTTCTTTCCAGTAACGCATAATGGCCAAGTAGAAATCACCGCCAACTTCAAGAATCTCAGGCTTATTATTAATCAAACAAACATTACCATGAGAGTCAAAAATATCTGGATAGCCATAAGTAGCCTCTTGATCCAAAAGATCATGGTTTCCCAAAGCAATCCACAAAGTGACACCAGCCCTTTCAGCACGTTCAAATGCATCACGGACAGTCATCAATACATCCAAAGTCTGAGAAGACCTGGAAGTGAAGATGTCACCACCAATTGCAACAGAGCTTACCTTGTTGGCCTTACACTGTTCAAGCATTTCATCCCAATTGAGATTGAAATCCTCAATACAGTTCTTGTCAACATGCAAGTCGTTAACCAATAAAAAACTTGGGTGCTTCATAACCTATACTTTTTAATGATTAAGGGGGGTGTCATTCCTTTATGGGGAGCGACACCTCCCAGAATTAAAAGAAGATGCGTAGATTATTCAGCTGTTGAACGACGGCGACGGCGACGCTCACCTGTATTTTCTTCTGATGGTGCCTCGTTCTCCTTGTTTTCAGGAGCTGCATCGTTATCATCCTCGCGTGTTGGTCTTGCAGCACGACGGCGGCGACCAGTCTGCTCAGGCTCTGGCTCAGGTTCTGGCTCCGGCTCATTCTTGGGCTCTGGTTCTGGCTCTGGCTCGGCAGCACGACGTGAACGACGGGCTGATGCTTGCTCAGGCTCCGGTTCAGGCTCTTGTTCGTCCTTCTTTGTTGTGGTGGCAGGCTTATTCTGCTCAGCCTCCTCAACAGCATCCAGAATATCAGCCGTACTCATAGAGTGCTTCATCGTAACCTTCAGGTCGTTCTCCTCAACATAAGCGCGGATGTCCTCACGAAGCTCGATACCCTCATCTGAATCATCGGCAAGACCAGCATCCAAGAGTGCATCATAGCGGTCATTCAACTGCTCCAAGGTCAGCTTACCGGCACCACCTTCACCCTTACCATCACCGGCAGTAGCGAGATCGAAGTGACTCTGGTCATTTGCATCCAGTTCACCCTTCAACTTATCGATAGCATTCAGCATTGCCTCCTCCTGCATGATGTCAAGACCATGCTCTTCATCATACTGCTTCAGGAATTCAATGGTAGCTTCCATCTGATACTTGGTATAACGGTAGATGACATCAGGAATACGTGGAGCATTGAACAATGCCTCCATATCCTTATCGTCCAGCTCGTCCTCGCTGGTCATGTCGATATTAAACGAATAACCGGTCTTCTTGTTCTCGGTCTTACGTGTAATTTCAAGAGCGTAAGACACACCGAAACCAGCCAGAGGATCCTCAGCATCAGAATTCTTAGCCTTCAGTTTATCCCAGAGCTTAATCTGGCGATCAACGAAGTCATTGTACTGTGCAAATGAAGGTTGCCACAACAGAGGTGTGCGCTTGTTGGAATCCAAGTCAAACACATAGAGAACGCGAAGATAACTCCACTTCAGACCCTTCTCGAAACGGCCCTTGTTCACCAGATCGATGATCTCCTTGTCATCAGGATAATATTCCTTGACAAGCTTCTTGTAGGTATCAATCAAGTCAACAGACTTACCGACACCATCCTGAGTAGCACAGATAACAGGGATGTTGATGACAGAAGGTTTGCCACCCTTCTTCTTGGGTTCACCCTTAATATCAAGGAACATCTGCTTCAGCGGATACTCGAACGACTCACGCAGAGGACGTGTCTCATCAATCTGACCGTCACTGGTAAGATAAGGAGCAAGCGGAAGAATACGAACAGCATAGTCACCATCTTCACCAATGCGGAAGCGGTCAACCTGTGGTCTCTGCTGCTCTGATTTTACACGTTCTACGGTCTGTTCATAAGTTACCGCAGTTTTCTTAAGTAAATCTCTGTAATTGATTTTAGAATTCTCACTCATCTTTTTTTAATTCTTTACGACGAGATAAAAATTCTGACCAATAGCCTTTCCACTGATTAAGATAGGCTTCGGCGTATGTCTTGTAGTATGGTTCCGAATTCAATTCATCTTCGGTTGGAACATGTATTCCCCATTTCTTCTCGACATACTGGGCAATTTTCTCACTTACTGCCCCTATTTCAGCTGACGATTCCGATTTCAGGTCGAAGTATTCAAACTTCTCATTGTTAATTACGCAGGTATGAATCGGCGCGAAGATCTCTTCGAAATACCTGTATAATTGGGAAGGTGTCACCGGCTCTTTGTCCGGGTTGCGCTCAGCAAGCTCTTCGGCTATCGTCCTCAATACAACAGAGTGTAGATATGAGAGCTTGTTCATTGCCCTGTTCTTGTCCTTGTTGGCAAAGACGAAAAGATATTCGTCATCGGGAAGCTTGTCAAGGGCCTCATCCAGCTCCCGTCGGTAAAGGACTCCTCCTTCAACCTTAATCTTGCCGTGCTTCTTAATCAACTTTGCTTCATATTAGGGTTTATATAGCTCTAAATTTGACTTTTCGTTGATTTCTGGGTGCAAATTTACTAATTATTTTCGCATCTAAAAAATATTTCGTGTTAATTCGTATTAACATTCATATTAAAAAATACTATCTCTTTGAAAATCAGGCTTTCCAGAGTTATGTGGATTTAGTGCGCAAATAAGATTTTATAGATTTCGCGCAGCCACTTTTTCACGCGCACACGCATGTATTTTAATATGTAATATATAATATATATGGGGAATTTGTTTTGTGACTGTCTTTGTTTCAAGTAGTTACGAACTATTTCAAAAAATAATTCTTAAAAATTTAAAAAATATTTTTTAGTTTCAAATTTAATTTTTACCTTTGCACCCGTAGTTAGGATTGGGACCTCTAACGACGGACATATTGATTTAACTGTCGGGAGTTGTTCCCGCTCTAAATACGAATGGTCAAGTAGTAGGTCCCAAATTAAGCTACTTGGCCATAATTGTTTTTATACAGTCAGGCCACCGATATTGGGCTACCAGTTCCAAAACCCGATAATTTCAAAGAACTGGCAGATGGCACTGAACTTGGGTCGCTTGATAGTAAGGTGCTCTGACAAAAACAGTCCTGACGCATTACGACTACCCTATACGGGCGCAACAGGGGTGCTAAATTGGGAAGTGGACTTTGTTCATGTAGCATAGCTATATCTGGAAAATGAGAGATCCCAGTATAGTCTCGGCGCGATGACGGCACTCGGACATGAACGAGAGGTGTTTAGTAGCAATGCACCACGCCAATGGATTGGGTTGCGAATTAACCACTCGCAATCGGGAGCACGGCGAAGCAGAAGGACTGGATTCCTAATAGCTCCCTGAGACAACCGTTCCAGTACGGTTTAGACGGACAGGACGTATGATTCCGCGTCTTCAGTCTCGCTCGGAAGTCAGTAAATGGCATAAATGGTTGACTTCTTCCCGAATACGTAACGGGATAATGAGCAGAACTTTCGGAGCGATACGACACCTCGCTATAGAGGAATTGTCAGCTCTCCGTAGTTCTGGCATTTATTAAAAAAATAATGTGGCCATCCAGCCAAAAATCACTAAATTATGTGTAATTGAATTAGGGCATAATTCCCAACTTGAAAAATGGAGTTATGCCGTATTTTTATAAAATCAACAATCAAGAGTATCGGATAAATAGTCCAGAGTATTATGATCTTCTTAGGCGTACTTTGGTATCATACAATGCGCAAAAATTTACATCCGATGAACTTCAAACGAGAATAAGATTTATTCCAGAACATAGGCGTGACTGGATACTCACAAATATGTGTGAGCTCCAAGACAAAGCAAATATTTATGAGTTGATGGCTTTTGGTGTAATGTTAGCCCATAAAATAAATTTTCTTCACCAGGCACCATTTTGCATTCATGGAAAACCTTATTTTCTGGATTTTTACATTCCATCTACAAAGACCGCTATTGAGATTGATGGCCGTAGTCACCAGAACATAAATGCAATTGTTTATGATTCAAATAGAGACAGGGATTTTTCAAATATCGGCATTAAGGTTATTCGTGTTCCAAATGGTATCGCTTATTCCTCTTTAAGTTTTGAAAGCTGCCTAATGGAATGTGGCGTGATCCCTGTAGGGAAGATGTTGTTCAGACCATACAAACGCCAAATGAATGCACAGGAGAGAAAACAATATCAAGAATATAAAAAATCAAAGATCAAAAAGAATGGGAAGATATAAGACATTTGGAGATTCAATAGGTGAGCCGAACTATATTGCATACATTGGTTACTCAGCAAATCTAAAACATGTACCGTCAACCGGTGCTGCTTCATACTGTATCATTAACAAAGCTGGCGAGACTCAACAACAATGCAAAGTATTTGTCGGAAAGAGTTATTTTGAACTTTGTCTGATGTCTATCTGGAGCGTCCTCGCAAAGATGCCAAAGGGTGTTATAGTCAGAATTGTGTGTGACAGCAATCCGGTTCTGGAAACGCTGAGCGATGCAAACATCGCAAGCACAAAAGGCTCCAGGATAAAGTCTCATATTATTCGTGAGAAACATCGTATAAACAAATGGATATTGGAACGACCATATTCTGCAACTGATAATTCATACCACGATTTAGTGATGGACTGGGCTAAGCAAGCTCGTAAAAATTATGAGGTTAATAATCCGCAACAATAGGTTTGACTCTATTTATATTTGATATGACAGTACAGGAATTCAAAAATCAGCTTAAGAAAATGGGGTTCGAACCAGATAGGACATCTGAGTGTAATGACATGATGGTGAACTTGCGGTTCCAGTTTCCAATTGATTTAAAACACAACACATGGACGGCTATGCGTGTTGCGGTATGTTTCTTCATTGAAGGACAAGTAAAACCGTATTTTCAAATCCAATTGGCCACATTCGATAATAGACGCTGGAAATGGGGTACGTGGACTGAGACACTTGCAACTGCGCCAAACGCATCACAGGTCTTGTTCTACGCTTTCAACTCAATTCGGATTAAGTATAGACCAAACCTTATCCCTCTATAATATAGGATATGAATATTTTCTGTTGAAATTTTAAAAATTAATACGCTAAACCCCAGTCATCAGTGAGGACAGCTGGGGTTCTTTGTTATTTAGAATCGATGACCTTATCTATCGATTGCTTAGAAAAAACTCTCCTTTTGATTCTTTTGATTTCTTCTTTTGCAGATGGGCTCCACGTTTTGTTTGGATTGTATTTGACCAACTCATTCCAGAACTCGTCTGATTTAAAAAAGGATTCATTGGAATTCCCAGCAATTGATCTAAGAAGATCTTTGCTTGGCAATGGGCATATCTCAGTAATCACAGAATACAAAACTGGGGCCTCATTCATAATAAGCCACCCCAGTCTTGTATCCGAAAACTTATGCTTTACGGGTTTTTCTGCCCTTGTTTTTCTCGGCCTCTCCTTCACCTTTGGTTTCGGGTTCTGGGGATTCCTGAACTTGGGTTTTACGCTCTTCAACATTCTCTACAGTCTCCATTTTGTCCCTATGGGCGTAGTCATTACCATAATTCATTATTCTCATAGTCGTACTATTTAGATGTTAATAATTACTGATCTATCATAGATACTGGATGCGGCGTTATAATACCTGACAACACCTCACCGGCGTTCATAACGGTTGATGTCAATATACCGCCAATATATGTGCATGTCAACTTATCACCCATCAATTTAATGATTCGTGAGCTCTGAGAAGAACCCTGTGAAATCTCAAATCTAATATTGGTGTAGTTATAAATGGTTGTCACACCAGCCTTTCCCTGAACATAAGCACTGCCATTCTTGATGCGAATACTCTCACTATAGACATCTTTGGCAGTAACAGAGGCACCGGCAACAATACTGCCGACAACCTTAAGACTACCACCAATCTTCATGTTACCATCGTAAATCAGACCATCACTCGGTGCTCCCAATGAAAGTTTACCAGTATAGGTAGATCCATCCTGAGTCTTTTTCCAGTTAATAACTGATACGTCATCCAGAGTTGCAACAGAGACTTCTTCAATCGAACCGCCACTACCTGAGCCGCCACCAGCAATGGGATCTACAAACTCAGGGTTGTTCTTGTCATACAGGAACCCCTTTGGCGAAACACCTATGTCATACATGTGACCATGAATGTACAGTTTTGCGTTACCGTCAAGGAAATCGAAACCAGCGCGGTTATTTTGATAGTCCTGAGTTGCTGGCGAATAACTCATAATAGATGATTCTGTGATCACCGTCTTATAAGTTGGTTCATTGGCCCTGGCGGTCTGCTTTTGTACGTTTATGATGGCACCATCACCGTTAATTCCTGCTACAGTAAATTCTTTCTCTGTACGAAGGAACGATGTGCTATTGTCAGATTCACCCCACTGAAGGATTTGTCTGTCGGTATAGCTATAGTGGAGTCCATGAGGCCCAAGGATAATGTTGTGAGAAGCATTGTCCGTATCCTTAAGAGTAATCATGTCTGTCACATTGATCTTCTTGTCGAATGTGGTGCCATATTCCGTGAATGACATCGTACACGTTTTACTTCCGTCTGCTGTCGCAATATGCTTGATGAAGTTGTAACCAATCTGCATACCGATTTGCGATTCAGCAGTCTGTAACGCATATTTAATGAGCAATCCAGAACCAGTAATTCCAGCAGCACTTACATCACCAGAAAATTTACCAGTACCGGTCACGATTCCTGTACTGAAGTGGAACCCGTCATCGTCAAAATGAATCTGACCGATATTTGACGCTGTTGTCTGTGATTTCAACCGAATGACATTGGCAACATCCAAATCTGTAAGCGACATACCGCCATTCAGCTTCATATCGGAGAACAACACCTGTTCCATTGTGCTGACAGGACCTGTACTCTTGACTTGAATACTGTTTGCGTTATAGGTGGTCGTAAACTGAACACCGTAGGTAATAGCCGTATCCTGGAGTGCAGCAGAATCAAGATACATGCCTTGTTCTGTCGTATTTTTGGAAATGATATATACTGGGAAAGAAAGATTCGATGTAGCTGGAACCTCTCTTATCTTACCATCCAGATATACAAAACCGGCACTGATTGAATTTCCTTCTACCTGACAACCAGATATAACGAAATTGCCTTTCCCGAAGAAAATGGCAGCAGCAGACGCAAGTGCGGAATTCTGAAGTGTATCCAGATCCTCGAAAAACAGGTATCGTCCTCCTGTAGTGCTTTTTAATTCCTTCATATTGTGTCTTTTTAAATATATACGATTCTATATGTAATACCAACAGGAATAAATTTGCCTATTGAGGCGACTATTTTCCTGGAGACATCATCTTTGTCCTGACCAGTGTAGGGAACAGATATGGTGAATCTTCCACCAATACTCCCAAGCTCATTCATGCGACGAGTAACAATCTTTGCTTTTGCCTTGTCTGTTTGGTTTGACTTTAGACGTAATACTGTAGGTATCGAATGAGGATAGAATAAAGGTGCCGTTGACTGGTCACGTATTTCACTTTTTAGATACGCAATGGTGGCACTCGTAGCTTCATCATTAATGGCGATTTTCATGCCATTCGTAAGAGTAATACCGTTATCTGGAACAGTTACATTATTCAGATACCACACCAATCTCATACGTTGAGCACACATCGAAAGGTCCAAGAGTTTTCTATGAGCCCACTTATTGAATTCACCATCACCAGTATTGAAGAACTGGAGTGGTGAACTGATAGCGTGGAGGAAAAGCATCATCTTCCTGCCTCGCAAATAATAAGGCAAGAGTCTGTTGATTTGCTTTTCAATGTTTACACTATAGTCTCTGAATGCCATACCGAATTAGTTTTTTGTCATCAGATATTCACTTCTTGACTGAAGCTCGATATTGTTCAAATTGATAGTAGAACTGCCATTCTTGATTGTGGTAAGGTATCCACTATAAGGTCTGTACCACCCAGTAATTTCAACTGGGTTGTCATATCCACCAACAGCAGAATAGTTGTTCTTTTCTACAAGTATTTGCCCTCTCGTCCCATTAGATAACGTAGTCGGAACATCCACAACTCCAAAAGCTGCTTGGATAGCATCAACAATAGACGCTTGATACACGTAATCGTCATAGGTTAGACCTTTGGCATAATTATCAATTGAAGTCTTGATATTTGCAAGTGCTTCTTCTTTTGACACAAGTGATTCGTCATACACGACTCTCATTTTTAGTGTCAGAATATCGGCTGGAACACTCCTGATAACAACCGATGCACCAACGAATTCGACTTGTTTTATGTAATTCGTAAATGCAGAAAGCTCTGCCGCAGTAAGCGGTGTAATCTCGCCATTGACATCCTTACATACTTTCAGGACAATTCCATTACTGATGTTGATGGTCTCAAAACTGGCATACGGTATCAAAAGCGGGTTTCCAGCAGAAATCACATCAAGACCCGTTCCGTCTTTGTTGATTTTGACCTGACAATTGACGGAATAGTTCTTTGCCATAAAGACATAATACTGAGGTGTCCCATTGGTTCGCTGATTGATGATTTTTGTAGCATCTGCCAGGAAGACATCATGCATGTTCTCAAACACATAAATGAGCGATGCCATAACATAAGTAAGCATGTTCATCACAGACATTCTACTTGCAGACAACTGGTTTGTCTTATCGGTTGCAAGCTGGAGATATTGATTCCTTACCTCCACTGCTGACTGATATATGGTTTTGATATTTCTACTCATATACTTTTTATCTAAATAGTGTTTTTAAATCTGCCCTGTTAGTGCTCTCTTTGAATGTTCCAGTGACTCTGCAATTACTAACCGCATAGTATATGCCTCCAATTTCCGTAAAGTCAAGATTCCTGAGCGCAAAATTTCCATAAATACGAATAGTATGCCTACCGTCTTCCAAATATGGGTGGTCAAACACAAATTCAGAAGTGCCTGTTACGACATCGATTTTCTTACCATCACCCCAGTCAATATACATTGTGCCTGAAGATAATGTTACCACAATAACAGATGTTGGACCATGCTGATCGACAACAATACGGAGATTGTTTAAATCAATTCCTGAGACATCAAACTGAGATTCATCATTTGCGACAATGATTTTGTTGTCAAAAAGCCATTTCTTAATCTGGGAATTTACCTCAAATGTCTCGTCATATTTCAATACCGTACCAATTGCAATTTGGCTATTTACATCGATACCGTCATTGTTGGCAAGGAGATCGAATATGCCTTCGATTGAACCATACAACATCAATGATATGTCATAAATGTTCTGGCCGTATTTTACCGTGTATTCTTTCATTATTCGTCCTCCTCAAATGCGCTTACGTCGAGTGTTGATGTGTCAACAGGGTCGATCTTCTGTTTATTGTTATATTCGTCAGTAATAACCCTCATCTTCTGAGTGTCTTGATCATAATAGACTTCACGAACACTTTGCTTGTCATCACCAAGTTCTCTGAGAATATCAGGAGCTGCCGGTGTTCTGTCAATGATAGAACCAAGAAACCTTGCAACGCCAACACCATTCATCGGGTATCGGTAATTCTTTCCAGGCGCACACTCCATCATCATATCAACAGAATTCTTGTCGGCATTGCCAAGCTGGAAATCTCCATTAGTAGCAAGGAATACTTCGCATCCGTCTTGGGCCGACACACAATGGAGCCTTACAAGTCCATCAATATTCATTGCCATCAGTTTACATCCATAAAGCGATTCCTTTTCTCCGTTCTGGTTGTAGAAATAAAGCTGGAGACTGTCTTGTCCGAAAACCTTGATGATGCTATATGAAGTTCCAGATTGTTTGAGAAACCTAACCGTAATTGGTGTCAGGACTGGGATGTATGGTGCTTTAATAAAAACATCTTGCGAAGCGGGAGTGATTGTATAACCGTTTGGAACGACAACATCCAGATAAGAGTTTGTGTCTTCTCCTATCTGGTGTGCTCCATATTCTGCCGTAAAGAATGTTTGTGAAGCACTGGACTCATCGTATAAAAAGTCCTTTTGGCTGACATCCAGCAATATATCTGTTGTCATATCTTTCTTTTAATTTAAATAGCTGAATGTCTTATAGCATGGTTTGTTAGCATACTTATTCAAACGAATACTTCTTTTATTCGTTTTTCAGATATAACATAATCTTTTGCATATTTTATGCCTTTAATTTGATTATTGAGTGGCTTTGAAAACCTTAAACTTATAGCATTTTTACTGTTGTTTTCGTCAAATTTTATAAGATATATGTTTTTTAAATCGCACAATATCCATACGTCAACCTCATTTTTTGTATAAATCTTAATTGTTTTTTTATACCAATCATTTGACCTAATACTAAACGATATACTTTTTTCTTTTGTTATGAATGTACTTGTCTTGACCTGACATTTAAAAAATTTATTATTATAAAATACTACAAGATCAAATGGCAAATTATCCGTTAATGGCAACATAACATTTATGCCATATTTTGCTAATTCACCAATTGCTATTCTTTCACCAATTTCTCCAATTTCCTTTTTATTCATATATAACAATTTTAATATAAAAAGAGGGAAGCTACGCCTCCCTCTAAACACGATGATTTACAGTTTACTCACCAAGGATTTCGTGAGCTGCTGCCTTGGCCGTTGCTCTCCACGTCTGCATAGCATCAAACTCAGCCTTGTGATCAGCATCCTCAGGATCTGCCAGATAATTGTTCTGGATGGCCTGCATAGCGTCGAACGGATACTTCTTGTCTACCAGTGCGCTTACGATCTGAGGATATGTCACTGGAATCACCAGAGACACAATCACGTCCTCAACATGGATGATAGCACGGCCACCAACCTTTTCAACTTTGTCGCCATAGAGGTCCTGGTCAATTACCTCAGGAACCATCTCTTCTACATTTTCTTTTGCCATAATAATTAACTTTAAAGTGAATATTATATAAATTCCTCTTGTAAGAGTTCATAATGAATCGGATCCTTCATATAGATAACCAACGGCCAATCATTCTTATGTGAATGTTTGGAAGTAGGTTCTTTCTTCATCTTCAACGAATAGAAACGTCCCTTTACATAAATATAGTCCCAAATCTCTGGGCGTATTTGTAAAATCTCACTACGTCTGATATGATAGGAATTGGTGTGTCTAAGAAAACCAAGGTAGCTATTAATGCTGCAAATAGCCTTTTCTATTTGTTCTCTGGTGTGACACTGGTTCAGTTCCCAGATGGCATTGTGAAAGTTTCCAACAGTCCTGTTTCCAGGATATATTCTTCCAGGTTTAACAACGGAACCTGTAAAATCTACACCTTGTTTGTAATGCTTAATGTTGAATTTGTCTGGATGCAGTTTGACATGTAGGTACAAACTTAAGAATCTCCTGATTTTTGGAATAGCATGTAGAATCTTTTGTTTGTCTTGGTCAATAATCCTGAAGTCATCAACATATCGTCCATGATACTTGAATCCCAGTTTTTCCATGAACATATCCAGCCAATGCAGCAAATAGTTTGCAGATAGCTGACTGGAAAGGTTACCTATTGGCAATCCAAGTCCTTCCCCATTTGTAAACAGACTTTTGTTTTTTGGAAGATAGTTCCACAAGTCTGGATCTCCTTTGATGTGGCAGTCTTTTTCCGGCTCATGCATGATAATAATTTGATTCAACCAGATTATATCATCTTTGTCTTCTCCGAAATAATTGTCATGGATGAATTGTGTTAGCATGTCACACAAAAGCTGTTTGTCTATGCTCATAAAGAAACCCTGGAGATCAAGTTCTGCCACCCAGCAGTCTTTAGTGTATTCCTCTGAGCATTCGTATATGTCCTGATATAGCATATTGATGCCAAACAGAACGCCTTTGTCTTTTCTGCAATTATAAGTTCTGGGAGAGAAGATTGATTCCAACAGAGGCTCAATTCTCATAGCCCAGTAATGATGTACGATTCTATCTCTAAAATTGGCAGCAAACACCTCGCGGTATTTTGGTTTGGTAACAACAAAAGCAGTGCTTGTGGTCGGATAATAAGTACGCTCATTGATTTCGTCACACAGTGCCACCAGGTCTTCTTCATAACCCCAGAAATACTTGGCTGCGCTTGGCGAACCAGTCTTGTGACGAAGGCAGATTCGGAACGCCTCGAATATATACTCATCCTTGACCATACACGTTCCTACATTTAGTTATACATAACTGAATGTACGCCACTCATTTCATAGTGGCGGTCCTCTCGATGATATGCGGAGACAGGGCGAACCCTGTTCTCGTTCGTCTTGTTGTTGTTGTTCAGATTGCCATTGTTGAAGTTCACGTTCCAAGCGTTCGTGGCACTGTTCTCGGACGGCTTCCGCAACTTTCTTACTCTTAACGCTAAATGAGCGTGTGCGGACCATTTCATCATAGAAGGACGAATTCTCATGTCTACTCTGTCATTTGATAAACGATTTTCAACTTATGAGACCCCATTCGGACCCTTCCGTTTTGGCGCGGATTGTCTCCATCGTGTTGCCTGCTTACCAATACTTGACATAAGTCTTGCGATATGTGCTTGCTGCCTAAGCGTAATTTGTTTTCTTGCAACGGCGAGATTCAACACAAACTGCAAACGCTCATAGTTGATTATGAAGTCTATTTTCAAGACCTCAGACCTATGATTGATGTCGATATTTGCCTCAACAATGGAGTCAGCCAGATCAAGAACACAGTTCTCAATTCTTCTCGCAAGAGTTGACTTGACATCCTTGGTGAACTTCTGAGTTATAGCGAACAACTCGTTTGCTAAAGTATATGTATCTTTGTATATTTGTGTATCGCTTGCTAACATTTTGCGCTTATTTTAATTTTAGAAACAGATTAAGAGATCTCTCCAGTCCAGCTATCCCTTTTTGATTTAGATTCAATTTATTGTTATGAAATTGTTTCTTTTCTCTGTGTCCGCGCCCCGGAGGGCCGGACACAAGAGATAAAGGACTGAAGAGATAAAGAGATTAATAAAATGCGGAGACAGGGCGAACCCTGTACTCGTACGTCTTGTAGGTGTTGCTCAGATAGCCATAGTAGAAGTTCACGTACCAAGCGTACGCGGCACTGAGCTCGGACGAACTCCAATACCAGGTTCCTCGATCCAGCGCGGTTCCACTGATCGCCGCCATTGCGCGATTTACTTCCAACAGATGACTCCAGATAGTGAACAACTCACCAGCAGAAGGAATCCACCAACGACCAGCACCAAAGTTCGCATCACCTTGTTCGACATTTGATGGGTAGTAACCACGACAATACTGAGCCGCAGGAGCATTTGCGCCAAGAGTGGTCACGATTGTGTCCGTGTTAGAGCGTCCAGCAAAGTCCGCTAAAGCAGCCTCGCGTCCTTTCGCGGCATTACCACCGCTAACATTCGAGGTAGCCCATTGTTTAGCAGCCTCGTCCTTCGCCACGATGATCAAATGACCACCTTCAAAGATAGCCACACCAACAGCCTGGTTCTTGTACGAAGCAGCCTGGTCTATTTGACGGAAACGTGGGTAACCGTCCGACTCTCTTGTGGCAATCAGAACACCTCCAGCTCTCATGATCTCGGCATGGTTACCCAGAATCCTGGCTATGTCTGCCTTGGAGAGCTGCACTGAATTTCCGCTACCATCAACGGCACGGAGGTAAGCAAAATCAGAAACCTTTGAAAGCTGGTTCTCCGCTTTGTCTAAATTTTGCGCCATAATTTTACTGTTTTTTAATTAATAATGTGATGTTTAAAAACTTCTTGTCCTTTATATATAAATAAGGCTCAGAAATTTCAAGAGTTGATTAAATGTACTACTAATTTTCATCAGATCCATGAATATTCCGATTTTGCGTCGAAACACGGACACGGTTTACTGGAGACATCACGATGCCCGATGATACGTGCATTTGGATACAACTTACGAAGCTTCTTCAACAAAATCACCAGTGACTCTTTTTGTGCTTCAGTACGTGTGTCTTTTGCTGGCAATTTTGAAACCGGTACGCCTGGGATGTTCTCCAGACCACCAACATAGACAATTCCAATAGAGTACGTATTGTTCTTCGGAGCTGCATGGGCACCGACAATATCCACATCACGGCCAACCATGACATCGCCATTGAGATATACGACATAATGATACCCGATGTCACTCCAGCCCTTGTCTTTGTGCCATCTACGGATGTCTGACACAGTGTGGGGCCTGCCTTCAGGAGTTGCCGTACAATGGATGATGATCTCCTTAATGGTACGACGAGATTTCTTGATTGTCGGCAATACCCTAAACCCCTCAATAACCTCTTGCCTTGACTCACGGCCAACAGAATTTGTTGTGACGAGAGATTCCCAGGTCTTCGGACCGACAATACCATCTGCTACCAGTTTGTGACGTTTCTGGTAGGCAATAACGGCTTCTTCGGTTATAACACCGAATATGCCATCTTGAATAAGATTGAGATAACGCTGTAGTTCTTTGACATCGTTACCCCTGCTTCCCCTTTTTAATGTTGTCATATCGATATTTTTTAAAAGTTATCCATGTTAAGTTGTGTACGGTGGTCTGCTATCTCATTTATAAAAGTCTTCTTGGATAGATATTTTATCCACGCAAAATGATTGCGGGACTTAATATAACCAAAGTCCGACTCATGTAGATACGCCTCCTGTTCGAAAGATATGTTCCGATATGCCTCCCGCTTGTTTCCATGAATCACCAATCGTACCAACCACTCAAAAACATAGAGTGTATAGAACGATACAGGAATACTCATGAACCACCATGCTGAGGCACCGAACAATACTGTGACAGTTGCAATGAGTGTTGCAGCGGCCATTACTTCTACTTGCTGACAACCATGAATTTTCTCATGGTTTTTACTAACATCACCGAACTTGGCTTTTAGCTCACTTCTGACGAATATGAATGGCCAGAGAGTGATAGCTAAAAAGCCTTTGAACGGGATGAGTTTGTTAAATACTACTTTCATAATCACTATTTTAATTCATAAACCACAACATCTTATATCTAAATGAACCATGAATTTTTGTAACAAGCAAATGTAATACATCACCAGCAGCCATTTCCCAGTTTACAAAATTAGCATCATAGTTTTCAACATTATTGATCCACAATTTTGCAGAGTTCCACTGACAAACGATTGTAAATTCAACTCCAAAGTCGTTAGGAAGACTACTTAATCCAAACTGCCTTGCAATACTTGCTTCGCTTGGCAAATTTATACCCGCATCTGACCCACTGTAGAAGTAGAAAATATTGTGTTGTGACAAGTCTATAGAATAAGTGCTACCTTCGAATCCAATATAGCCAACCTTATCACTATATACAGCTGAACCACGAATTGCAGCAGTAGAGAACACACCATAATTCTTGGTTCCGTTCTTAACATTGACATAGATACCATAGTTTGCAGTATCGTATGTATATCCAGAATAAGTCGGAGCTGGTTTGGTATTTTCAATACGCATAGACATCGTAAATGCACCACCAGCAGTACCTGGAGCCACATCGCTTCCCAACAACACAAATGCATTACCGCCGCCTATCTTGGCAAAACTCCTTGAAAGATAGAGATTCTGACCATCTGAATCAGTCTGAGAGCCAATTGTTGAACCAGTAATAGTAAATCCACCAATAGTACCCTTTGAAGCATATATAGCACCATCCTGTGTAACTCTGAATGGGGCAGATGCCCTATTAGAGCTTCCTGCCCAGAACCTAATGGCATTATTATTGTTAATATCTCCGCTGTATAAGCCTACCAATCCATTTTTAGATTCGATCATATCAGCAGTAATCTTGAAACCACCAATCTCACCACTTGTCGAATACATAGCACCAGCCTGGGTAACTCGGAATGGAGCAATAGATGGCTCTGAACCCTGTCTGTCACTATTGACAAAATTCATTCTGAAACTGTAGATGTTCTGGGAACTTACCCTGACTCTGAAATAGAATGTTGAAATAACAGATCCACTACTATTAGATAAGACAACAGCCTTTATCCACAGATAATAACCAGTCGGTCTTTCTGATGGTACAAGTTCCGCATTCTTGTCCCAATAAACCCATCCTGACTGAGGAGCATTTTCAACAGTTACCGGTTGATACGAATAATATGTGTTGACCGTATAATAATAGGTGGCTGAATCGCACAACATAGTCGGCATATAATATCTGATGTCTGTGCTTGATGCAGCAGTACCATATTTTATCTGAACACGGCCCCACAAGTATTTTCCAGCAACACGGGTAGGAACGTATGTATTCCAAGTTTCAGTAGGCAATGACTTACCGGCCCATATTCTTATGCTGTTGTCTTCATCCTCGGTATTGATAAGTCCAGAGAACCCAGCAACGACTTCATTACGCGAGTTAACAACGATGAATTCGTTTGTTGTGCCAAACTCAATTTTACCATACTGGGCAACCAACAGGGAAATGAACATAGGACCTGGATCAGACATGGCCTCCCAGTAATCCTTGCATTGTACACGTTCTATTTCCCAAGTCTTTCTTTGAGTATGCGCTGTCTTACATACATACCATAAATAACCAGATGTCGGTCTATATGATACGACATTTCCATTCAAATCCCTGATGCCATCCTTCCAGGGAACAGCAATAACATCCACAACCTTGAATGCCTTATTGGTTCCTCGATCATTCTGGAATGCAACACGATAAGCATCATTGTCAGAGGTATCTTCCCATTTTGTAGTACGAACCTGACAACCTTCATAACCCTGAGCACCATTCGCAATGACTGGAATGGTAACAGAATCAAGTCTGGTTGAAGAATCGCTGTTTGAATGAGAAAGGAATACCGTCAAATAAGTAATGTATGTAGACAGATTATTAATCGAGATGGTTCCAGTTCCATTTGATAATGAAATAAGTCCGCTACCGCCATCACTCTTGATATAACGGCAATATACATCACCCTGAACAGCAGCTATCGGCTCCTGATCACCCTTTTGTTTGTAAGCGTGAACAGTAATATTTCCAGAAGAAACCCAGGAATTACCACTTGTCTTGACGAGAGCACTTGGGTTGACCTCTAAGAAATAACGGACACTATCTTTACCATCCAAAGAGGTTGTGAGTTTGCCATCAGCAACATAAGCCATTACTTCAGCAGGAGTTGATGACTCTACTTCACCAAGCATCTGCATTGCATGACATTCTGGAAGACCGCGATAACCAATAAATGCAAATGGTCTTCTGGTCGTCTCACGATGGTCAATGCCAATACTACCGCAAGCTCTCAAAGCATCCACAAGATTGTCAGTCCAACCAATAGCGTCATTACTAAACAAGCAAACAAAATAAGATGATGTCACATTATTAATCGCTGTAGCAAGAGCATCACACCTTGCACTGCTATAATAAGTGTCATAAAATTGCTTTGTTGAAACGGCCAACGTGTTTCTATTGATAGTCACAAGAGCAAGACCTCTTCTTGTTCCAGCAACTGTATCAGCATTAATGCTATCAACATTTAAAGTTACAGTATTCGTACCATCAAATATCGTAACACCGCCATCATTGGGTGACGATGTTCCATTATGACATGTACCCTTAACAGATATGTATTTTGCACCAACACCATTTGTACCCTGAGAAACCAATGGCAGTGTCTCAGAATCCAATATTTTGCTGGAATCATCTTTCAATACTACCAACACGTCACCATTTGCAAACTTATTGGCAGCGATAGTACCTCCAGGATTAATTGAAGTAACAGAACCTCCAGCTGGTGTGTACTGTAGAGTATAACCGGCTTCATCCTTTCCAGTA
>OCVV012853204.1_pt1 | contig 47764 bp, 40 predicted proteins | sample 1539721 | NCBI WGS metagenome assembly OCVV01 (sample SAMN02144230, study PRJEB22623) | gut metagenome | biome: sheep rumen | host: Ovis aries | place: New Zealand | reverse complement strand
GTCGTCGATCTTGCTAACCATTGTCTGAGTAGCGTCGAAGAGAGAACCGAACTTCATGCCGATGATGTCAGAAGAAACGATCTGATCCTCATTGTAACCGAAGCTCTCAGTAGAAGCAGCCTTCATTGCAGCGTTGATACCCTCAACAGTAACGTCCTTACCCTTAACAACAGCAACGAGGATTGTAGTAGAACCTGTTGGAGTTGGAACGCGCTGTGCAGAACCGATAAGCTTACCGTTCAACTCTGGGATAACGAGACCGATAGCCTTCGCAGCACCTGTTGAGTTAGGAACGATGTTCTGAGCACCTGCACGTGAACGACGGAGGTCACCCTTGCGCTGAGGACCATCGAGAATCATCTGGTCGCCAGTGTAAGCGTGGATGGTTGACATGATACCTGAAGCGATAGGAGCGTATGCGTTCAGGGCAGCAGCCATAGGAGCGAGACAGTTAGTTGTGCAAGAAGCAGCAGAGATAACTGTGTCAGCAGGAGTCAGAGTCTTGTGGTTAACGTTGTAAACGATAGTTGGGAGGTCATTGCCTGCAGGAGCAGAGATTACGACCTTCTTTGCACCAGCCTGAATGTGTGCAGAAGCCTTCTCCTTAGAAGTGTAGAAACCTGTGCACTCGAGAACTACGTCAACACCGAGTTCACCCCATGGCAGCTCAGCTGCGTTTGGCTTAGCGTAGATAGTAATCTTCTTACCATCAACTACGATGTAGTCCTCACCAGCCTCTACAGTGTGCTTACCCTCACCGAATTTGCCAGCGAAACCACCCTGAGCGGTATCATACTTAAGAAGGTGAGCAAGCATCTTTGGGCTTGTAAGATCATTGATTGCAATTACCTCGTAACCCTCAGCCTCAAACATCTGACGGAAGGCGAGACGACCGATACGGCCGAAACCGTTAATAGCTACTTTTGTCATTTTTGTGTTTAATTTATAAATTAGATAAAAATGTATCCTGTTACAAAAATCAACTGCAAAGTTACTATTTTTTTTTCAATTATCAGTCAAAAGTAAAAAAAAACTCTCATATTTGCTCTGTTTTGACAAAAAGTTTGTAATTTTGTAGTCAAATTGTAATTTGCGCTTTACACAATACATACTAATCTCTACACACGATACACATTTATCAATAATAAATTTATATAAATTATGAGCAAATTTCTATCAGAATTCAAGGAATTCGCCATGCGTGGCAACGTAATGGACATGGCTATCGGTGTCATCATCGGTGGTGCTTTCGGTAAAATCGTAACAAGTTTGGTTGAGGATGTTATAATGCCTCTCATCAGTGTGGCTACGGGCGGAATGAGTTTCGTTGACCTTTTCATTCCTTTGGATGGTGGCAAATACAAGACATTGGCTGTCGCAAAGGAAGCTGGTGCTGCTGTATTTGCTTACGGACAGTTCCTACAGAACATTCTCGACTTCCTCATCATCGCTCTGTGTATATTCCTTATGATTAAGGGTATAAACAAGATTACGCGCAAGAAGAAGGAGAAGGAAGCAGCAGAGGAAGCGCCTGCAGAACCAACAGCAGAGGAGAAGCTCTTGACCGAGATACGCGACCTTCTTGCAAAAAAACAATAAAACTATAAATAAATAACACCTTGTATGTTATCATGCTAAAATAAAATTTAGCATGATAACATACATTATAATTTTCAAGAGACAACACTACATCTACATGCCGTTCAAATATACAAGCAGACATAACATATTATATATATTAGCATTCTGTATCTCTCTATTATCATGCACGAAGAGTTCTAATGACAATCCCTCACAAGAACCACAGATACGACGCACGATAATAGCATATATCATTGCTGACAATAACCTTAATGCCAATTTTCAAAGTGATGTAAACGAGATGATTACAGGCTCAAATGATTTGCCAGAGGACTGTCGTCTCGTGGCGTATGTAGATCCAAGCAACGGCACACCTTATATAATAGAAATCAAAGATGGAAAGAGAGAGGTTCTGAAAAACTTCAACGAATTCTATTCTATATCTGCTGATAGCATGACTAACATATTACAGTGGATAGCAGACAAATATCCCGCAGACGAATACGCCTTAATCATTGGCGGACACGGTACGGGACCTCTTATCGAAAACGACACAATAAAAACAACATATTTTACTAAACTGTATGCATACGGTCCTGATGAAACTGGTAGTTCTGCCGGCACATCAACAAAAAAATGGTTGAATATTCCATCATTTGCAACAGTATTGAGCAATATAAAAGACAAGAAAAAGAATAGCGAGTTACACTTCGAATATATCTTCTTTGACTGTTGCTGTATGCAAACAGCAGAAGTTGCTTACGAACTACGCAATTACACAGACTACATCATTGCACCAGCATCAGAAACGCCAGCCAATGGCGCTCCATACGAACATATCGTTCCACTTCTTGGCACTGATAAAGAACTCATAGGAAAATCCATCATTGACAACTATATCACATACACTTCCTGGAATGGTACAGGGGGAATTGCCATATCAACTGTAAAAACGAGTGAAATGGAAGGTCTGTTAGATGCCACGCAAGAAGCCCTGCTTTCTATAAGAGAGAAAAAAAAGGCTAACAACGAATGGAGCGAAAGCGGAATATGGGATGGCACGCAGTGGGTTAAGGATAAAATTACACTTAACAAGAAAAATTGCATATATTATTACAGGAAAACAATATTGACATCGTTAAGTCCTATACTACATGACATGAAGAATATCATGCGTAGCAATCTTAGCGCAGACACTTACGAGAAATGGCTAACTCAATTCAATAAAGCCATAGTATATTCTTATTGTCCTAATGGCTCAAACATACCATGGCTTACAGCTCTTAATATTGAATTCGGTCTTTTCACCATCAATGAAGACACCTACGGTGGCATGAGTATGATTATCCCAAGCGACACATATGACAACGACTACGATAATCTTAATTCTACCATGTATGGACTTGAATGGGCGAACAAAGTAGGATGGCATGAACTTGGATGGTAAAAGCGTAATCTTTTGTCACATTGTCATGCATAACGTGCCAGTATTGTCACCACGACTATATTGGCACGTTATTCGTTTTATAAGAGTGCGAAAATAAAAATCAACATTTTAAATACACAAAAGACTATGAAAATTCAACCATTAGCAGACCGCGTGTTGGTAAAGCCAGCAGCAGCCGAAGAAAAGATTGGCGGTATCATAATCCCTGACACCGCAAAGGAGAAACCACTTAAAGGAGAAATCATTGCAACGGGCAATGGTACAAAAGATGAAGAAATGGTACTCAAGGCAGGCGACACAGTACTCTACGGCAAATATTCTGGCACAGAGATAGAATTCGAAGGAGAGAAATATCTTATGATGCGTCAGTCTGACGTGCTCGCTATAATAAAATAATCAACTAACATATTACATAAAGAGATATGGCTAAAGAAATAAAATTCAATACCGATGCCCGTGAGGCACTGAAGAAAGGCATTGACCAACTGGCTGATGCAGTAAAAGTAACACTTGGTCCTAAGGGACGCAACGTGGTTATCGAGAAAAAGTTTGGTGCTCCTCAGATTACAAAGGACGGTGTAACCGTTGCAAAGGAAATTGAACTCGAAGATAAGTTTGAGAACACAGGCGCACAGCTTGTCAAGAGCGTTGCATCAAAAACTGGTGACGATGCTGGTGATGGAACAACAACAGCTACAATCCTCACGCAGGCTATCGTTAATGAAGGATTGAAAAACGTAACCGCTGGTGCTAACCCAATGGACTTGAAACGTGGTATTGACAAAGCTGTAAAGGCTGTCGTTGAGTACATCAAGTCAAACGCAGAAGTCGTTGGTGACAACTACGATAAAATCGAGCAGGTGGCTACAGTTTCTGCAAACAACGACCCAGAGATAGGCAAGTTGCTTGCCGATGCTATGCGCAAGGTATCAAAGGACGGCGTTATCACCATCGAAGAATCAAAGAGCCGTGACACATCAATCGGTGTTGTTGAGGGTATGCAGTTCGACCGTGGCTATCTGTCTGGTTACTTCGTAACTGACACTGAAAAGTTAGAATGCGTAATGGAGAATCCTTACATTCTCATCTACGATAAAAAGATTTCAAACCTGAAAGATCTGCTACCTGTATTGCAGCCTGCTGCTGAGAGCGGACGTGGTCTGCTCATTATTGCAGAAGACGTTGATTCCGAAGCTCTGACTACACTTGTTGTCAACCGTCTGCGTGGCGGATTGAAGATTTGCGCTGTCAAGGCTCCTGGCTTTGGTGACCGCCGCAAAGCAATGCTCGAAGATATTGCTATTTTGACTGGTGGTATGGTTATCTCAGAAGAGAAGGGATTGAAACTTGAGCAGGCTACGCTTGAGATGTGTGGTACCTGTGACAAGGTAACAATCTCCAAGGACGATACCATTATTGCTGGCGGTGCGGGTTCTAAGGACGCTATAGCCGATCGTGTAATAGCAATAAAGAAGGAGATAGAGAACTCTACATCTTCATACGACAAGGAAAAGTTGCAGGAACGTCTGGCTAAACTCGCTGGTGGCGTAGCTGTACTCTACATTGGTGCTAACTCTGAGGTTGAGATGAAGGAGAAGAAGGATCGTGTTGACGATGCTCTCTGCGCTACTCGTGCTGCCATAGAGGAAGGCGTAGTCGCTGGTGGTGGTACCACTTACATCCGTGCGCTGGTTTCTCTTGCTAACGTTAAGGGCGATAACGCTGACGAGCAGACTGGTATCAACATCGTCAAGCGTGCCATTGAGGAGCCTCTGCGTCAGATTTGCTACAATGCAGGCGTTGAAGGTGCAGTAGTTGTCAATAAGGTGCTTGAGGGCAATGGTGACTTCGGTTACAACGCTCGCACAGAGACATACGAGGATATGAAGAAGGCTGGCATCATAGATCCTGCTAAAGTGTCACGCGTAGCTCTTGAGAATGCTGCCTCTATCGCAGGACTTTTCCTCACTACCGAGTCTGTAATCTGCGACAAGCCTGCACCAGAACCAGCTATGCCAATGGGCGGTGCTCCTGGCATGGGCGGCATGATGTAATCGCATGACAACGAAATGCTTCTATAACAGGATAATTATTCCTGCATAATGATAAACTCCTCGCTTCTATTACGCTGCCATTAAGGTAAAACGAATAGAAACGAGGAGTTATTATTTATTCTCGCTAATAACGAAGATATTATTTAAGTCCACCTAAATTCACATGGATAAACTCTCTGCACAAGACATTATAGATTACATGTCATCGCTTGGAGATGACACACAACGACGCAATCTTATGCGTTTCTTCAAAACCGGCAAAGGCGATTATGGCGAAGGCGACGAATTCATCGGTCTGAAGGTACCCGAGACACGCGAAGTGGTAAAGCATGCAACTGATTTGCCTCTTGACGATGTGCCACTCTTGCTGACAAATCGGTTTCATGAAATTCGCCTATGCGGATTGCTTATCCTTGTGAGTAAGTTCGAGAAACAGGCTACAAAGCGTTTAGAGAATGTCGAGCATGCCATCAACGAGCGTGACAAGATTGTCAGCATGTACATTCATTATGCTGATTACGTCAACAACTGGGACTTGGTTGACATGACAGCCCCAAAGATTCTTGGTCGTTGGCTTATGCTGCCTACTTACTTGGGTGACAAACTGGCAATCATGGATAGTCTTGCCAAAAGCGGTGTGCTTTGGCGTGAACGCATCAGTATGGTGAGTACATGGATGACATCGCGGCTTGGCGATCCATCGTGGTGCTTGCGCTATGCAGAAATGCACCTGCACCATCACCACGACCTTATGCACAAGGCTGTTGGCTGGATGCTTCGCGAACTGGGCAAGCAAATCAGCATGGATATGCTACGAGACTTCTTACAATCCCATGCTCATGACATGCCTCGCACCGCCCTTCGTTATGCCATAGAGAAAATGGACTATGAAGAACGACAGTATTGGATGACTCGAACTGTCTGAATATTCCTAATGAACAGAAAGGGGACGCATCTCATTGTATTGATGCGTCCCCTTTTATTTCAAAAACCTAAGATTTGTGTTAGTCTCTAAAATTACGCTTATCATTTACGTGCTTTGCCTTACCTGTTGAGCGTTGTATAGAACCAGGATCCTTGATGTGGATGTTCGGCTTAATACCTACCATTGACACGATACGGTCATACAATGGTTTGATAAATGGCATCTGCTTCGCAGGGTTAGGTGAGAAATACTCCGTACGAAGTTCTACATCAAGATCGAAGGTATCTTCATTGTTCTTTCGATCAACAGTGATAAAGTACTGCGGACTAAATGCAGGGAACTCAGTAAGGCAGGCCTCTATCTGACTTGGGAATACATTAACACCGCGTATAATCATCATGTCATCAGAACGGCCGAGTATTCTATCCATACGCACAGCAGTGCGACCGCAACGGCAAGGCTCGTATATCAGTCGGGTCAAGTCACGCGTGCGGTAACGCAGTACTGGCATTCCTTCCTTGCAGAGTGATGTAAACACGAGTTCGCCGAACTCTCCTGGTGCACACGGTTCCAGCGTGTCGGGGTTGATAATCTCTGGGAAATACATGTCTTCCCACAAGTGTGTACCATCCTGATACTCACACTCACCACCTACACCAGGACCCGACATCTCAGTAAGTCCGTAGATATCAATAGCCTTAATGTTGAATTTCTGCTCTAACTCCTTGCGCATGCCCTCTGTCCACGGTTCCGCACCGAAGAATCCCACACGCAGTTTCAAATCCTCAAGTTTCACATCGTCAGATTTCTCCAACACCTCTGCAAGGTGCAGAGCATACGATGGCGTACAGCAAAGGGCAGCCGTACCAAAATCTTTCATCAGCATTATCTGCTTGGTAGAGTTACCAGCTGATGTAGGCAACTGCACTGCGCCGAGGTATCCAGCTGCATCATGAGCACCCAGACCACCAGTAAACAGTCCGTAGCCGTAGCTTACCTGCACCACATCGCCTTTCTCTACTCCGCCAGCAGCAAGCACACGCGCAGCACCTTCCGCCCACCGCTCAAGGTCGCCCTTGGTGTATGTACCAACGACTGGCTTGCCCGTAGTACCAGAAGAAGCATGAATACGTGTTATTTCCGTCATTGGCACAGCATTAAGTCCAAACGGATATTCATCACGCAGGTCGTGCTTCGTGGTGAATGGAAGTTTGTTTATATCTTCTATACCATGAATGTCTTCAGGTTTCACACCTTTCTTGTCCATTTTCTTGCGGTAGAACGGTACATTCTCATAGCATCGTTTTACAGTCTTAATCAGTCGTTCCGACTGCAGTTTGGTCATGGACTCGCGGTCCATGCATTCCATTTCTCTGTTAAGTATCATTTTATTTGTTTACTGATTATCATTACAATCTCTCCTCTAATCACACGAATTGCAAAGTTACGAATTTTTCCTGAAACGACAAAATAATCGCCAAACAAAGTTTTAAAAGCTACATGATTAGACCTTTATTATACCTTTATCTACTACCAGATTACGAAGTATCAGGTTGCTATAACGAAGCATCCTCTGCCACGCCTGCGCCAAACAGCGCAAAATCGCCTTTTACTGGGTCATCTGGAAAAAAAGCACTAAGTTTCATCGTCAGTCTTATGGCAGCCGCCATTGAGGCTGTCTTTGACTTAATCAGCCCGAGACGGTTTGCTTCCTGCATCACATGGGTGTCCATAGGAATGATGAGTGTGCGGCGGTCTATGCTTTCTTTCCATAGTCCGAGGTCAACAGGGGAATTGCTGCGTACCATCCAACGCATAAACATACAGAGGCGCTTGCAACTTGACTGCGTATTCTTTGGAATGATGCCTTCCACCTTTCTCGCAGAAAACCACGCTACTATCTTTTCTATTGCTCCGATACCTGTGCAATAGCCTACATACTGCCGTATATTGCCGTATATTAGCAACATCTCTTGCAGCGCACACAGCATACGATGTACCGTAGAGAAAGTATAAAGACGATAATAACACTCCTGCGTATCTGGCACGTCATGCTTGAAATCTCCACTTCTCACCCAGTCGTAAACCTCTCCCCCACTCCATTCGAGCATCTGTCGTATCTTTGGCATAAACTGCTTACGGCTGCCATAGCTTAATGAAGCCGCAAGGAAAGCCATCACTTCCTGATTGTTCTCTCCCTCCACTTGGTGCATAAACCACGACGGGTCGCCACGCATGAAATCTGCTGTTTCATATCTTGCAGCCAATTCTTTTAGTATCGTTTCTGTATCAAGCATTGCATTACAATTCTTTCATAAAACGGTACGGAATTTTCCGTAAATTGCCATACATTCCGTTGTTTCTATTCTTTTCCAAACTAATGGTGTTATCCTCTAATAAACAAAATGCTTCGTCTGCCATGCAAGACAGACGAAGCATTGACAATCAGTGATTTTTATTCATCTTCGACTCTACGGACAGAGTAGCATGAGGCACAGCACGCAAACGTTCCTTTGGTATCAATTCGCCAGTAATGCGGTCAATGCCGTAAGTTTTGTTAGCTATACGCACAAGTGCAGCCTCCAGACCTTGTATAAACTTTTGCTGACGCTGTGCAAGCATAATAGTTTCCTGACGGTTCTGTGTAGTTGACCCCTCCTCAAGTACTTTATATGTTGGTGAAGTGTCAGCAACATCATTACCCTCGTCATTGCGCAGTGACTTCATCATCTCATTGTAATCACGTCGAGCCAATTCAAGTTTCTGATCAATAATTTCCTTAAACTCAGCGAGATCTTCATCGCTGTAGCGTTTTTTGATTTCTGCCATATTTAATCTTGTTTGGTTATTAGTTTACAAATTGACCTGGTTTTATTATTAAGTAGTCAAGGACAGTAAAGCAGCCATGGCCACTTACTCCCCTTAACTTCCTTATTCTTAGATTTGTGCTTTTTCAATCAGCAGTTTTGCTTTAAACTCGCCGAAGTCTGTATCCACACCAGCAGATGCATCTCCGATGCTGATTGAATTAGCTAGCACTTGTGCGGCAATATGCTCGCCATGCACATTGACAGCCTCTTCCAATTCCTTGTTACTTTCTATGACCACGCTGATGCGATCGGTTATCTCCAGTCCGCTCTCCTTGCGAAGGTTCTGTATGCGCTTGATTATTAGACGAGCCATGCCCTCAGTCTTCAACTCTGGAGTAATCTCAATGTCAAGCGCAACGGTAATCTTACCTTCCTGCGCAATCGTCCAGCCTGGAATATCCTCTGAAATTATCTCTACATCTTCGGCATCAATCTGCACTGACTGTCCTTCCACATCAAGCTTTATCATGCTTTCTGCTTCAAGCGAGGCAATCTGTTCCTGACTCATATTCATGACAGCAGCATTGACTGCCTTCATCAGCTTGCCATACTTTTTTCCCATGGTGCGGAAGTTGCACTTCACTTTCTTCACGAGCTGCATACCAGAGCCTTCCTCTATAAACGACAGTTCCTTGACGTTAGTTTCTGCCAATATCACGCTTGCCATACGCTCTATGCTTGCGCGTAACGCAGCATCGCCAGCAGGTATGGAAATAGTCTGCAGAGCCTGTATCACTGGTATCTTCACCTTCTTACGCAACGACAGCACCATCGAAGTAACCTGCATTGCCACCTGCATTGCTTGCTCCAACTCTGCATCAATCATACTTTCGTCAGCAGTCGGGAACACAGCCAAGTGAACACTTTCTGCCGTATCCTTACCCGTTACGCTATTGAGGTCACGGAAGAGTTGGTCAGCATAGAACGGCGATATAGGCGCAATGAGTCTTGACAATGTATCAAGGCAGGTATAAAGAGTCTGATAGGCTGACAACTTATCCTGTGTCATACCACCACCCCAGAAACGTTTCTTGTTCAAGCGTATGTACCAGTTTGACAGTTTATCAATGACAAACGCTTGTATCATCCTGCCAGCAGGCGTTGGTTCATATTTCGACAGTGTGGTATCAACCTCCTTTACCAAAGTGTTAAGTTCTGAGAGCAGCCAGCGGTCGAAGTCCGGACGCTCTGCAAACGGAACGTCAGCCTCCTTGTATTCAAAGCCATCGACATTGGCATACATAGTAAAGAACGAGTATGCCTGATATAGTTTTATGAAGAACGACGATGTTACCTCCTTTACTCCATCAGGGTCAAACGACAGATTATCCCATGGAGCAGAGTTTGTCATCATATACCAGCGCACAGCATCTGTACCATACTGTCCTATGCAATCAAACGGATTGATTACATTGCCCAGTCGTTTCGACATCTTTATACCGTTTTTGTCGAGAACCAAGCCGTTGGATATGACATTCTTGAATGCCACGCTGTCAAACACCATCGTAGCAATAGCATGCAGGGTGAAGAACCATCCTCGTGTCTGGTCAACTCCCTCGGCTATGAAGTCGGCAGGGAATGCTTTTCTCTCATCTATCAATTCCTTGTTCTCAAACGGATAGTGTATCTGTGCATAAGGCATGGCACCCGAATCAAACCATACGTCAATGAGGTCTGTCTCTCGTGTCAACACCGAACCATCCTTTCCTACCAGCTTGATATAATCAACGTACGGACGGTGAATATCAATTCTGTCATAGTTTTCCTGCGACATATCTCCCGGCACGAACCCTTTCTCCTTCAATGGGTTCGTCTGCATGACACCAGCCGCCACTGCCTTTTCTATCTCATTATACAACTCTTCAAGCGAACCGATGCAGATTTCCTCCTTTGTGTCGCGGTTGCGCCATATCGGCAACGGCGTACCCCAGTAGCGCGAGCGCGAGAGATTCCAGTCGTTAAGATTTTCGAGCCACTTGCCGAAGCGTCCCGTGCCTGTTGACTCTGGCTTCCACTGTATGGTCTTGTTAAGCTCGGCCATGCGCTCCTTGCATGCCGTAGAACGGATAAACCAAGAGTCAAGCGGGTAATACAACACCGGCTTGTCCGTACGCCAGCAGTGTGGGTAGTTATGCACGTGCTTCTCTATCTTGAATGCCGTGCCCTGCTCTTTCATCTCTATGCAGAGAATTACGTTGAGGTCCATGTCCTTAGCGGCAGCCTTCTCGTCGTATTTTCCACCTGCATTATACTTCGGGTCATAGGCATTCTTCACGTAGTCACCTGCATGTTTCCAGTAACTCTCATCAACACACAGGCGCACGAACTCCTCGTCCATGTCTTCCTTAACGAAGTATTTGCCCTGGAAGTCAACCATCGGGCGTGTATCACCTGCCCTGTCAATGACAAACAGTGATGGTATGCCGGCATCCTTGGCTACTTTTGCGTCATCGGCACCAAACGTCGGTGCGATATGCACGATGCCCGTACCGTCTTCCGTTGTCACGTAATCACCGGGGATGACGCGGAATGCCTCGGCCTCTTTCACTACAATATTGTCATTCTCCAACGCACAGGGCTTCACCCACGGCATCAGCTGCTCATAGCGCGTACCTACGAGTTCTGTGCCCTTGCCGCGCCACAGTATGTCGGGTTCCTTTCCCTCCTCTGCCTGGAAGTATGCCGCCAGGCGAGCCTCAGCCACGACATACACGGCCTCCTCACCAGTGTAAGGGTTCTGACCCTTCACTGCCACGTAGTCTATCTTCGGTCCTACGCAGAGCGCGGTGTTTGAAGGCAGCGTCCATGGCGTTGTAGTCCATGCCAGGATATATAGCGGCATTCCTGCACAGGCTGCCTGCAGTGCCTGCGTCATTTGCGTAACGCGGAACTGGGCGGTCACCGTCGTGTCCTTCACGTCGCGATAGCATCCGGGCTGGTTCAGCTCGTGCGACGACAATCCTGTGCCGGCAGCTGGCGAGTAGGGCTGTATGGTATATCCCTTATAGAGCAGCCCCTTGTTGTATAGTTGCTTAAGCAGATACCACAAGGTCTCTATATATTTTATGTCATACGTGATATAGGGATGCTGCAGGTCAACCCAGTAGCCCATCTTGCCGGTAAGTTCCGTCCACTCACTGGTGTACATCATCACATTCTCGCGGCAGGCTCTGTTGTAGTCGTCAACTGAAATCTTCTTTCCTATATCCTCCTTGGTAATGCCGAGTGATTTCTCCACTGACAGCTCCACCGGCAGTCCGTGGGTGTCCCAGCCGGCTTTGCGCTTAACTTGAAAGCCTTTCATGGTCTTATAGCGCAGTATGGTGTCCTTGATGGTACGTCCCATCACATGGTGTATGCCCGGATGGCCGTTGGCCGACGGGGGACCTTCGAAGAATATAAACTTCGGAGCGCCCTCGCGCTCATCGATGCTTTTGCGGAAGACGTCGTTTTTCTCCCACTCTGCAAGTATCTCCCTGTTAGTCTCTACGAGATTAAGCCCCTTATGTTCTGAGAATTTCATGAGTATATTTTGGTGTGTTTAAAATCGTTTGTCTGTATTTAGAATGTGCAAATTTACTCTTTTTTTTTCATTTACGCAAATTCTGCGTGATTTTTTTCATTCTGCAGATTTCTGTATTGCGACGGCGACATGCTCATGACGTTACTGAAAAGGCGTGAAAAGTAAAGGGCATCGTCAATCCCAACCTTATGGCTGACCTGGTTTATCTGCATATCAGTACTGCGCAACAAGTTGCATGCCCGTTCTATCCTTCTACGGTTAATATAAGCAATAGGGCTACACCCCGTTGCAGTACTAAACACTGTAGAAAACCTTGATACTGACAACCCTACGTAATCCGCCATCTGACGCAGAGTAATATGTCGTTCAATATTTTCATCTATATAGTGGCACGTTGCCTTTGTTATGTCACTTGTATCCTGCCTGTCACCTGCTTCACGGTACGTATGCAGGTATCTCAGCGATGCGAGGAAATGATGAAGCAGACTGCTTGCATAATGCAGGTTGTCGTCACTTACCTCGGAGCGCATTACCGCAAGGATTTCCTCAAACAAGGTTATTCGTCTGGAGATGCGTGACTCGTCACTCGGTCTCACCGACTGTGCGATGCCAGCGTCCTGTGCGTAGTATTGAGCCAGTGTCCCACCGAAATGTATCCAGTATATACTCCATGGTTTTTCCATATCAGCACTGTATTCGTGGGCTTCACCTGCAGGCAGTATTACATACTGGTTTTCACTTATCGTCCTATGACTGACATCTGTGCCTATGGAGTATTCTCCTTTTCCTGCCATACAGTATATCAGCACATACTGACGCAATGGTGTCTTACGCTCCACATGATGTTTTTCTGCGTGAGGATAGTATCCTATGTCAGTAATATATAATGTAGAGAGAAATGGGTCTGTCTCCATTCGCTCTCTGACAAATGGAGGCATTATAGCGGAGCGTTCTCCTTGAAATCCGTCTTTCCTTCCTGCCATATATTATAAGTTACCTTTTTAATTTATATGCATCTTACGAATACATAATAATGACTGTGAAAGCCAAAATGTCATCATTACAACTACAAAGGTAATACTTTTATGTATAATATCAAAGGCTAAACATGAATATTGTAAGATAATCCATATACTTTTCTTGTATTTTTATCTTCTAAGTATTTTAAAAAACATACCTTTGCATAAGAAAAACTACGAACTATGAACAATAAATACAACAAAACCTTTCTTTACTTTAGCTGCTGCGTATCGGCCATGGGCGGACTGCTATTTGGTTACGACTGGGTAGTGATAGGCGGTGCGAAGCCTTTCTACGAGATTTACTTCGGCATCACAGAGTCGCCCGTAATGCAGGGTGTGGCTATGACCACGGCTCTCATCGGATGCCTTGCTGGAGCCATGGTAGCAGGCATTGCGTCTGACCGTTATGGTCGCAAGCCATTGTTAATAACCGCCGCTATATTATTTACAGTCAGTGCCATCGCCACAGGATTGTTCGATGACTACACCTTATTTAATATAGCACGCTTCATAGGAGGTGTTGGCATCGGCGTAGCAAGTGCGCTGTCGCCTATGTATATCGCAGAGGTTTCACCCGCCCACATTCGCGGTCGTATGGTGAGCATTAACCAAATGACGATAGTACTGGGCATACTTGCTGCCCAAATCGTAAACATGCTATTAGCACGTGACACCACTGTCGAGGCTTCGCAAGTCTGGAACGTGACATGGGGCTGGCGCTGGATGTTCTGGGCAGAGACTCTACCAGCAGCTCTCTTCCTCGTAATGGCACTATTCATACCTGAGAGCCCAGTATTCGTTGCACTCAAGAGCGAAAGACGAAGAACGGCAAACGATGGAAACTCCGTTAACACCAAGGATGAGCAGGAGAGTGTTTCTCTGTCTTCACTCTTCACTCTCCACTACCGTCAGTACTCACGCATCCTGTTGCTTGGCATCTTCATCGCTGTATTCCAGCAGTGGTGTGGCACGAATGTCATCTTCAACTATGCGCAGGAGATATTCACCGGTGCGGGTTTTGACGTTGACGGTATGTTTATCAATATTGTGATTACGGGCATAGCCAACGTCTTATTCACTTTCGTTGCATTATATACCGTCGAGCGATGGGGACGTCGCACGCTGATGCTCATCGGTGCCGGCGGTCTGGGTCTCATCTATTTCATCCTCGGCACGTGCTACTATATGCACGTCACGGGCGTTGCAATGGTGGTACTCGTTGTCGCAGCCATCTCATGCTATGCAATGACGCTGGGTCCCGTGACGTGGGTTTTACTCAGCGAGATATTTCCAGCACGCATACGCGGTCTGGCAATGTCAGTATGCACCTTCGCACTGTGGACGGGCTGCTGCACGCTTACCTTCTCATTCCCAAGTATGAATGCCGCCCTTGGCAGCAGCGGGTCGTTCTGGATATACTCTATTATCTGCATCTGCGCTTTCGTTTTTCTGTACCGCCGCTGTCCAGAAACCAAGGGACGCACACTGGAGGAATTAGAGAGAAGGCTACAGTCGTAGTCTAATAGCTATCTGATTACCTGGCAATCTCTATCTGATTGCACTGTAATCAGCACCTGATTACACAGTAATCGCATAGCGATTACGACGCTACTTATAAATATATAATAATCAATACTTTATAAAATGCTAAAAATTTGGAGAGAAACGGTGGTCATTCCCACCTACGAAACTGGCAAACCCGAGAAAAATCCTATATTTCTTGAGAAACGAGTGTATCAAGGTTCAAGCGGCGTAGTGTACCCCTACCCTGTCATAGAGTCTATAGCCAACGAAAAGAGTGATAAGGAATACCACGTGGTATTCCTTGAAAACGACTATATAAAGGTAATGGTAATGCCCGAACTCGGAGGCCGAATACAAATGGCTTACGATAAGATAAAGCAGCGCCACTTCATCTATTACAACCACGTCATCAAGCCTGCGCTCGTAGGTCTGGCCGGCCCTTGGATTAGCGGCGGCATAGAATTTAACTGGCCACAGCATCACCGGCCAAGCACGTTCATGCCAGTTGACTGCTCTCTGGAAGAGGGCGAAGGCTACGTAACCTGTTGGGTGAATGAGCGCGAACGTATGTTCCATCAGCAGGGACAGGCTGGTTTTACTCTACGCGATGGCTGTGCTTATCTCGAAATACAAGGACGCGTATATAACCCTACGGAGACTCCACAGACTTTCCTCTGGTGGGCCAACCCTGCCGTGGCGGTAAACGATGCCTATCAGAGCGTGTTTCCGCCTGACGTAAACGCCGTTTTCGACCATGGCAAGCGCGCAGTGTCGTCATTTCCTATCGCCACGGGTACTTACTACAAGATGGACTATAGTGCAGGTGTTGATATCTCCAACTATAAAAACATCCCCGTACCCACATCATATATGGTTGCAAAATCAAAATATAACTTCGAGGGCGGCTATGAGAACGACACGCAGGCAGGTATGCTCCATGTAGCTGACCACCACGTTTCGCCAGGAAAGAAACAATGGACCTGGGGTAATGGCGACTTCGGCCGTGCCTGGGACCGTGCGCTGACGGATGAAGATGGGCCTTATATAGAACTGATGGCTGGCGTATATACCGAAAATCAACCCGACTTCACGTGGCTCATGCCTTACGAGGAGAAGACTTTCACACAGTATTTCATGCCCTATCGCGAACTGGGCATAGTAAAGAATGCGAACAAGGATTTCATCATCAATGTCACCCCATGCGGTGATGACGAAGTGCGTCTGCAGGTATTCGCCACAAGCAAGAAGCAGGTTGCAATAGAGTTGAGATGCGGCAAAAATACGCTATCAATGGATAATGTAACGCTTTCGCCCGAGACGATATACGACAAGGTCGTCAGAATGAATGGAGCAAAGTTTCAAAATTTGATACTGGAAGTAAGTGAAAACAAATCTTCACTCTTCAATCACCACTCTTCACTTACTTGGAGGCCTGAACCTGATGAGATAACTCCTATACCAGATGCTGCCGAAGCAGCACTGAAACCAGAGGACATAAAGACCAACGAGCAGTTGTATCTTACTGGATTGCATCTGGAACAATACCGCCATGCCACATGGTCGGCACTTGACTACTATAATGAAGCACTGCGTCGTGACCCTCTCGATGTACGCTGTAACAATGCCATGGGATTATGGTATCTGCGCCGCGGACGTTTCAGAAAGGCCGAACCTTACCTGCGTACCGCCGTAAAGATGCTGCAACGTCGCAATCCTAACCCCTATGACGGTGAACCACTGTATAATCTTGCACTCTGTCTGAAGTATCAGGCCGTAGCAGGGAGAACGCTGAAAGGCAACAATTACGACTGTGATAAACTCGACGAGGCATACGATTGGGCTTATAAATCCACATGGAATGCTGCATGGCAGCAGGCTGGTCACATGATGTGCGCACAGATTGCCTCTATGCGTGGCGACTATATTGATGCGTTGCACCACGTGGAAAAGTCACTGCTCAGTGGCTGGCACAACCATAAGGCGCGCGCACTGAAGGTGTCGCTGATGAAGAAACTCAGACGCAAAGACGAGACTTTCGTGGATTATTCATTACAGATAAATCCGTTTAACTACGGAATACTCTATGAGCTCGGACGCAAAGACGAAATGCGGCAGTTAATGCGACAAGATGCTAACAACTACGATGAGTTGGCACTCGACTACGTAGCTGCTGGTCTTTACGATGAGGCTCTTGACGTATGGCGCATGGCCGAAGAAGAGGGGGCTATCACTGCTATGACTCATTATTACATAGCGTGGCTGACTGACAGCAACAACAGTTCCGTCACTTCGCTCGATTACTGTTTTCCTAACCGTATGGAAGCGGTGTGTGCCCTGTCGGCTTTCCCCGAGGATGGGGCTGCCTGTTATCTGTTGGGCTGCCTGTTTTATGACAAGCGGCAGTACATAGATGCTGCAGTGTGTTGGAGAGCATGCGCTGAGAGAATGCCAGACTTCCCCATGGTTCATCGCAATCTTGCACTCTATTATTATAATGTGGCTTACGATGAGACTCGTGCGCTGTCAGAAATGGAGCGTGCCTACACTCTTGACGAGGAAGACTCGCGCGTGCTTATGGAGCTGGACCAACTGTACAAGCGCATCGGTCGCCCTGCCAGGGAGCGTCTTCGCCTGCTTGAGGCACATCCCCGTCAGGTGGAGCAGCGCGATGACCTGATGCTCGAAATGGCTACACTGCGTAATCAGCTGGGAGAATACGAAGAGGCTCGACGCATCATCGACGAACGTAAGTTCCACGTATGGGAAGGCGGCGAAGGCAAGGTGTCAGGACAATATCAGTTCTGCCGCATTGAGATGGCTAAGCGGTTACTGAAAAATCCCAATGTCACCGACAGCGATGTCGGGCAGGCTATCACGTTGCTCACAGAGTGTTTATCGTTCCCTGAGAACATTGGCGAGGGAAAACTGCTTAACGCGCAGGACAACGATTTCTACTATTTTCTTGGCAAAGCCTGCCAGATGAGAGGTGACGAGACTACGGCAAGGACGTATTTCGAAAAGGGGACGGCTGGACCTACGGAGCCTGCTGCCGCCATGTACTACAACGATGCCAAGGCCGACAAGATATTCTATGCGGCAATGTGCTATCGAGAACTCGGCATGGAGCAAATGGCACGCAGTTTGTTTAACAAACTCATATCCTACGGTGAGAAACATTTGTTTGACAATATAACGATGGACTATTTTGCAGTTTCCCTGCCCGACCTGCTCGTATGGCGCGGAGATCTGACGGAATCTAACCGCATACACTGTAACTACATGCTCGCTCTGGGTCACTACGGCATAGGTAATACCACTAAAGCCGAGCAGTATCTCAGAGACGTAATAAGCATGGACATAAATCATCTCGGCGCACTCTCACTGAAAACATATATCTCATCATAAAGATACAAGGATTAACGTTATTTAACCACTGCGATTACTTATAATTGAAAAAATAAGCGTAATTTTGCAGACGACATAGAAAAACAGAGTAGTACCACACCGTACTACCCCTTTGGGGTTGACTGGATTTGACAGCGGGCAGAGGTGGTACGTAAGCATGCGGAGTAAAGACTGTGAACTCCATAATCCCTTCGGTCAGCAATTTAATTGGCGAAAACAACTACGCTCTCGCTGCCTAAACTGAAGCACAGTAGGTTTGGCTTTATTTCCCTGCAAGGCAAGGAAACGAGACATCGCTCAGAGCCCACTCCTTGAGGCCGACTGGTTATAGCGGTGCAATCATATCAGGGATAGTTTGCGGCAGGTCTCGCACCGCAAATGAAACCTTAGAGGCTAAGGCGGCACTTGGTGGTTCAGGTCTTGGTGTCGCTCGAAAACCGAAGTCTGAAATAAGCATGTAGAAAGCGTATGATTTCACCGTTTGGACGAGGGTTCGACTCCCTCCAGCTCCACTGGCATCACCAATACAGTGAAGAGTGAAGAGTGAAAAGTGAAGAGTGAAGAGTGAAGAGTGAAGAGTGAAGAGAGAAGAGTGAAAAGTGAAGAGTGAAAAGTGAAAAATCCCATGCGGATGACATACAGTCAAACGGTAATTCAAATTCTATACTCTACACTCTACACTCTTCACTGAATTCTTCACTCTTAACTCTTCACTTGAAGCGTCCAACGCTTCACGGGATTCTTCACTCTTCACTCTTCACTCTTCACTTGAAGCGTCCAACGTATCACATTAAAACTGAAGAGAAAGCAACAAAGTGATAGAAAAACATATAGTCCTTGAAGATATCGACCCCGTAGCTTTTTACGGAGTAAATAATTCACACCTGCAGGTAATACGCGCACTATACCCGAAGCTACGCATCATGGCTCGTGGCAACGTTATCAGAATACTCGGAGACGAAGAGGAGATGTGTGCTTTCGAAGAAGACATCGAACGTATGCGCAGGCATCTGCTGAGGTACAACATAATCAATGAAGAGGACATCATTGACATAGCAAAGGGAGAACAGGCCAAGGCTGATGCCTCAAAAGACGCAATAGTATATAGCGTGGCCGGCAAGCCGATTAAAAGCAGGTCGGCAAACCAGCAACAACTGATAGAGGCATTTGAGAAGAACGATATGCTCTTTGCCGTAGGGCCGGCAGGAACGGGCAAGACCTATCTGTCAATAGCTCTGGCCGTGAGAGCATTGAAAGAAAAAGAAGCAAGGCGCATCATATTGTCACGACCAGCGGTGGAGGCAGGAGAAAAACTGGGGTTTCTGCCTGGCGACATGAAGGACAAGATTGACCCTTACCTTCAGCCTCTGTACGACGCGCTGGAAGACATGATACCGCCGACCAAGCTTCAGGATATGATGGACAAGCACATCATACAGATTGCCCCACTGGCATTCATGCGAGGCAGGACACTGAGCGATGCCGTAGTAATACTGGATGAAGCGCAAAACACTACATCGGCACAGATACGCATGTTCCTCACACGCATGGGATGGAACACCAAAATGATAATAACAGGCGACCTGACGCAAGTAGATTTGCCGCGTGGACAGAAAAGCGGACTCAGAGATGCCATTGAAACACTGAACGGCATAGAAGGCATCAGCATAGTCCACATGACAGAAAAAGACATTGTACGCCACAAGTTAGTAACACGAATAGTTAACGCATTTGATAAAAGAGATAAAGAAAATGAACAACGCACTGACAAAGACTGAATATCAGTTTAAAGGACAGACTGCAGTGTACCACGGTAAGGTACGCGATGTTTACACCATCAATGATGACCTTATGGTAATGGTGGCAACAGATCGTATATCGGCTTTTGATGTAATACTGCCAAAGGGTATTCCATTCAAGGGACAGGTTCTTAACCAGATAGCAGCAAAATTCCTTGATGCTACAACTGACATCTGCCCTAACTGGAAACTCGCTACGCCTGACCCTCAGGTGACGGTAGGACTGAAGTGTGAGGGTTTTCGCGTGGAGATGATTATACGCGGCATACTTACAGGCTCCGCTTGGCGCGACTATGAGAAAGGATGCCGCGAGATATGCGGGGTGAAATTACCAGACGGTATGCGTGAAAACGAGCGATTCCCTGAACCTATCATCACACCGACCACTAAAGCAGATGAAGGACACGACCTTAATATATCAAAGGAAGAGATAATCAAGCAAGGAATCGTATCGGCAGAAGACTATGCCGTAATGGAGGACTACACCCGCAAACTGTTTGCACGCGGACAGGAGATTGCAGCAAAACAGGGACTGATACTGGTAGATACAAAATATGAGTTTGGCAAACGTGACGGCAAGGTCTATCTCATTGACGAGATACATACACCAGACTCTTCACGCTATTTCTATGCCGACGGCTACGAAGAGAAGTTTAAGAATGGAGAACCACAAAGACAACTTTCAAAAGAGTTCGTACGCCAATGGTTAATAGAACACAACTTCATGAATGAACCTGGGCAGACGATGCCGGAAATCACTGACGAATATGCCAATTCCGTAGCCGAGCGATACATTGAGCTCTACGAGCACATCGTTGGTGAGAAATTTGACCGCACGACAGACCAAAGCGACATCAATGCCAGGATAGAGAAGAACGTCAATAATTATCTCGCAACTCTTTAAGGTAGGTTTGTACAGACAAGAAGAAATAAAGCCATATCAACAAAATGGCGAAAAAGCACGTCAGGTGGAAGCGATGTTTGACAATATCGCTCCCACCTATGATGCTTTAAATCACCGCCTGTCATGGAACATAGACCGATATTGGCGCAATAAAGCCATAAGATGCCTGCAAACGCACAAACCACAAGTGATACTCGACATAGCCACGGGCACTGGTGACTTTGCCCTATTGGCAGCCGAGAAATTAAAGCCTCAGCAAATCATCGGAGCCGACATCTCTGAGGGGATGATGGATATCGGGCGAAAAAAAACTACGGAAAAGGGGTATGACAATATAATATCCTTCGAACGACAAGATTGTACAGCCCTCTCTTATACAGATGATAGTTTTGATGCCGTCATTGCTGCTTTTGGCATACGCAATTTCCAAGATTTGGAAAAAGGACTGAGCGAGATGCAGAGAGTACTGAAGCCTGGCGGAGTTTTATGCGTTTTAGAACTGACACAACCCATACATTTTCCAGTGAAACAGTTGTTCAGAATATACAGCCATACCATTCTGCCTATATACGGACGACTGATAAGCAAAGATAATGCGGCATACTCTTATCTTACTAAAACGATAGAAGCATTCCCACAAGGAGAAAGGATGGTTGACATCCTGAAGAAAATCGGCTTCAGCACAGCTACTTTTGAAAGATTGACATTTGGTATCTGCACACTATATATAGCAAAGAAATGAGAAAATTCGGAATCATAGGCTACCCACTCGGTCACTCATTCTCACCAGGATACTTCAACGAGAAGTTTAAGAATGAAAGAATTGACGCAGTGTATGAGAAATACGAACTGCCAGTAATCACCGACCTGCAGGGGGTTATCGACTACACCCCTGAATTGTGTGGTTTCAACGTCACTATTCCCTATAAGGAGAAAGTGATGTCATATCTCGACAGTGTATCGCCAGAAGCCAGGGCTATAGGTGCCGTAAACGTAGTGAAAGTAACACGCAAAGACAACGGGAAGCCATACCTTGAAGGATTCAATAGTGATGTCATAGGTTTCCACCGTTCCATCAAGCCCCTTATCACTCCAAACCACAAGAAAGCTCTGATACTTGGAACAGGAGGGGCTTCAAAAGCTGTGAACCATGCTTTGAAGCAATTGGGGCTGGACACACTGTTTGTTAGCAGAGCGCAAAAGAATGGCACGATACAATACTCACAGGTGACCGACATATTATTGGAACAATACACAGTAATCGTAAATTGCACCCCTTGTGGCATGGCACCTCATTTTGACGAATGTCCAGCCATACCATACGATGCATTAAGCAATAAGCACCTGCTGTACGATTTAATATATAATCCAGATGAGACCCTCTTCCTGAAAAAAGGACGCTTACAAGGAGCAAAAACAAAAAACGGTCTTGAGATGCTACTATTACAGGCTGAGGCAGGATGGGAAATATGGAATAACAAGAAGAATGATTAGCGTAGAAGGATTAAAGGTTGAGTTTGGAGTAAAACCATTGTTTCAGGATGTTGCGTTTGTAATAAACGAGCGCGACCGTATTGCGCTTGTTGGAAAAAATGGTGCTGGCAAATCTACAATGCTAAAAATACTTGCAGGCTTGAAAACACCAACCGCAGGCACGGTATCTATACCTAACGATTGTACGATAGGCTACCTGCCACAGGTAATGGTGCTTCAGGATGATACTACCGTACGCGAGGAGACACGGAAGGCTTTTGCCGATGTGGATAAGATGAAGGCCAAGGTTGACAGGCTTCAAAAGGAGATGGAAGAACGCACAGACTATGAATCCGACTCTTATATGGAGCTTGTGGAGCGCTACACCACCGCACACGAGCACTACATGATGATGGGAGCGGAAAGTAGAGAAGCGGAAATGGAACGCACACTGACTGGTCTTGGCTTCAAGCGTAGCGACTTTGACAGACCCACATCAGAGTTTTCAGGTGGATGGCGTATGCGTATAGAACTGGCGAAGTTGCTGTTGCGACATCACGATGTAATACTGCTCGATGAGCCAACAAACCATCTTGACATAGAATCTATACAATGGCTGGAGCAGTTTCTGGCTAACAGTTCGCAGGCTGTAGTACTCGTATCTCACGATCGCGCATTTATAAATAATGTAACGAACCGCACGTTGGAAATAAGTTGTTCACACGTAATTGACTATCGCGTGAAATACGACGAATATGTAGTACTACGCAAAGAACGACGCGAACAGCAGTTGCGTGCATACGAAAACCAACAGAAGGAGATAGCCGACACAAAGGCTTTTATCGAGCGTTTCCGCTATCAGGCTACGAAAGCCGTACAGGTACAGCAACGCATAAGGCAACTTGAAAAAATCGTGCCAATAGAAATAGACGAGATAGATACTTCTGCACTAAGACTAAAGTTTCCGCCATGCCTGCGTTCTGGGGACTATCCCGTGATTTGCGAAGGTGTAAGCAAAACTTATGGTAAGAGCAACGTATTTCATGATGTCACACTTACGATAAAACGAGGCGAGAAAGTAGCTTTCGTTGGAAAAAATGGCGAAGGTAAATCCACGCTTGTGAAGTGCATCATGGGAGAGATACCATACGATGGCGAACTGAAAGTTGGCCACAACGTACAGATAGGCTACTTTGCACAGAACCAAGCACAGATGCTTGATGAAAACCTTACTGTTTTTCAGACAATCGACAATGTAGCGCGTGGTGACATCCGTCTGCGCATAAATGATATTCTCGGAGCATTCATGTTTGGTGGTGAAGCGTCAGAGAAATATGTAAAATTTCTCAGCGGTGGTGAACGTTCACGCCTTGCTATGATACGATTACTTCTTGAACCTGTCAACTTCCTCATACTTGATGAGCCCACCAATCATCTTGACATGATGAGCAAAGACGTACTGAAAGACGCAATACGAGCATTTGACGGTACAGTCATCGTTGTATCACACGACCGCGAGTTCCTTGACGGCTTAGTAGATAAGGTATATGAATTTGGAGGTGGTATTGTACGCGAGCATCTCGGTGGCATTTATGATTATCTGCGCAATAAAAACGCACAGACAATCAATGAAGCACTCAATAAAGAAAAAGAACCATCTGAAGCGACAACCGTAAAGCCTGCATCTGAGGACAATACAAATGCTCCTAAAGAGACGAAGCAACAGACATACGAAGAGCGTAAAGCAGAACAAAGGCGGCTTGACCGTTTGAATAAGCAACGTAAGAAACTGGAGGAAAAGATAGAAGCACTCGAAAGCCGCAAGAAAGAGCTCGACGAACTACTCATGAAGACAGAGAATGCTGCAAACATGCAACTTGTTAACGAATACACACAACTGCAAGAGCAGCTTAGCAAACTTGAAGAGGAATACTTTTCACTCATATAAAAAAACATAAAGTCAATGCCATTAAGACTACCAGATAAATTACCTGCAATTAAAATACTTGAAGATGAGAACATCTTTGTCATCGACGAGACACGCGGTCATGCACAGGATATACGTCCACTGCAGTTGGTCGTGCTTAATCTTATGCCTCTGAAGATTACGACTGAGACTGATCTCATACGTTTATTGTCAAACACACCCTTGCAGATTGATGTTACATTCATGAAGCTAAAGTCGCATACTTCAAAAAACACTCCGATAGAGCATATGCGACAATTCTATGTATCATTCGATGAATTAAAAGACAGAAGGTTTGACGGGTTGATTATAACTGGTGCCCCTGTTGAGGCATATAGGTTTGAGGATGTATTCTACTGGGATGAGATAAGGACTATCTTCGACTGGGCTCGAACGCATGTTACTTCAACGATGTATATCTGTTGGGCGGCTCAAGCTGCATTGTATCATTTTCATGGCATCAACAAGAGCCACATGCCGAAAAAAATATTTGGTATCTTCCCACAGGAAATAAACCCTGAATATGAAAACTCACCTCTATTCCGCGGTTTCGACTATACTTTCAATATGCCACATTCAAGGCATACAACAAACTCCATAGAGGACATTCTGTCATGCAAAGACCTCTCACTCCTTGCGTCATCAGAAATCACCGGACCGTCTATCATAATGGAGCGTGAAGGCAGAGAGATATACGTCACAGGGCATTTCGAGTACAATCCCGACACATTAGATGGAGAATATCGCCGCGACCTTGGAAAGCGGGATGACGTAGATGTCCCATTGAATTACTACAGAGACAACGACCCACAGAAAGAGCCTCTCGTGACATGGCGAGCCCATGCCAACCTGTTCTATCATAATTGGATTAACTACTATATATACCAGCAAACTCCATACGATATAACTCAGATAAGATGACAATACTGATAACATCAATACTGATAATCAGTCTGTTGCTTATAGCTACAGAACGACAGACAAATATCAACAAAGCCACGCTGGCTATCTTCGCAGCCACGCTTGGCTGGGTACTGTATATATGTTTCGGAGCCGATTTCGTAGCAAGCCAGCATCAAAATGAGTACACAGAGTTTCTCGGTGGTCTGACACACAACTCTGATGTAGTAAAGGAATATATAGCACGCAATATATTCCTGCCCTACGTAGGACATGCAGCCGAGATTGTATTATTTCTGCTCGCAACAATGAATATTGTGGAAATACTGCATGCTAATGGATGCTTTGATTTCCTAACCGTATGGATACGCACACGCAATAGTCGTCTGTTGATGTGGAAGCTGACAGCTGTAACCTTCATCATGTCAGCAAATCTTGATAATATCTCCACGATAATACTAATGCTTACCATAACCAACTCTATACTGCCTCGCACCAAGGACAGGATGATATATGGCTCCACCGTATTACTTGCAGTAATATTCGGCGGCGCACTTACTGTAATCGGCGACCCTACAGGCTTGGTATTATGGAACAAAGGTGCTATTACGGCCTCTGACTATTCATTATCAATGCTTTGTCCTTGTCTGCTTGCTTGGATATTACCTACATTTATCATCAGCAACAGACTAAGCAGCACCATTGAGATAGAGCAAGGCTCCCTACCCTACCGCGGTGACGATACGAAGTTAAACACATGGCAAAGGCTTTTGTTTTTCTTCGTGGGCATTGGCGGATTATGGTTTATCCCTACATTCCATGATATAACAAAACTCCCGCCATTCCTCGGAGCATTGTGCGTACTGAGCCTATTATGGATTGTTCACGAATTAGTAAACCACAGTCTGCTGAAAGAGAGCGGACACAGAATAAGCAGTAAAAGTCCGCACCGTATGCAATATAACACCATTCAGCAGATACTTTATATCGTTGGCGTAATACTCGCTCTCGGTGTTGTGACGGAAACTGGCTCTATAACATGGTTTGCGGAACAGATAGATAGCCTGATAGGCAATGTTTGGGTTATAGGTGCAATAACGGCACTGCTAAGCACCGTTCTCGACAGTTTTGCCTCATGTATCACAATGATAAGCCTACATGATGTCACCAACTCCGATCCATACTACTCCGTGGGCGGAGCATATTGGAAGGTGCTTTCCTTCGGAACGGCTATAGGTGGCAGCATCCTCGGCATAGGTTCCATCAGCGGAATAATAATGATGCAAATGCAAGGAGTAACGCTAAAGTGGTATATGAAATACATTACTCCACTGACGCTGTGTGCAGGCATTGCCGCCTTCCTGTTATTATGTATTCAGCTTACTATATAGTCATACAAAATATTACAAAAACATTAAAAAAATTCTCAATAAAAACACTAACTACTATGGGAAAGATTAAGACAATCGGTGTTCTCACCTCAGGCGGTGATGCCCCAGGTATGAATGCGGCAATACGCGCCGTGACCAGAGCTGGTATCTGCAACGGTTTCAAGATTGTAGCCATCTACAGAGGATGGGAAGGACTAATCAATGATGACATGATGGAGTTTTCCACGGAAAACGTCAGTGGCATCATAACACAAGGCGGCACTATACTTAAGACCGCTCGTTCAAAGGATTTTATGACCCCGGAAGGACGCCAGAAAGCATATGACAACATGGTAGCGCATGGTATTGATGCACTTGTCGTCATAGGCGGAAACGGTTCGCTAACAGGTGCCAAGATATTCGCACAGGAACACGACGTATGCTGTATTGGTCTGCCTGGAACAATCGATAACGACCTCTATGGCACGGATGCTACAATCGGATATGATACGACCATGAATACTATAATGGAATGTGTAGATCGTATCCGTGATACCGCTCAAAGTCATGAGAGAATATTCTTCATCGAGGTAATGGGACGAGATGCTGGTTTCTTAGCTCAAAACTCTGCTATAGCGTGCGGTGCAGAGGCTGCTATAATACCTGAAAACGTAACTGATGCAGACCAATTAGCAGAATTCATGAAACGAGGCATACGTAAGTCAAAGCGTTCTTGCATCGTCATTGTATCGGAATCACCTAAATGCGGTGCTATGTATTATGCTGACCGCGTGAAGAAAGAGTTCCCGGGTTATGACGTACGCGTATCCATCCTCGGACACCTGCAGCGCGGTGGCAGCCCAACTGCACGCGACCGAATACTTGCCAGCCGCACAGGTGTAGGGGCTATCGAAGCCATCATACAGGGACAGCGCAACATTATGGTTGGCATACGTAACAACGAAGTGGTGTACGTACCATTCTCTGAGGCTATACGTTCTGACAAACCAATGGACAAGAAATTATTCACTGTACTCAACGAGTTGTCAATATAAAAAGCAAAATATACTATTATAACAAGAAAAGATACAAGAGAGCGCCCGAAGTTTCAATAAAACTTCGGGCGCTTTACTGTATCTTACCCTTTTGAAACGGTCTTAATATTCATCGTAAGTGTTTTGTCAGCACTTCGCGTTTATACTCTATTTCGTAGGACAGACCTGACGTATGTGACCTTTAGCATCAAATTTCATACGGTCTATGCACACCTCACGATGAGTACCAGGCACACCTTTCCCTCCGTTGATAAAATCTTTATTTATACGATGATATACAATATACCATTTATCTTTATTTGGTATCTGCAATACGGAGTTATGCGCCGTGCCATATATTTCTTTCTTCGGATTCTGCTTTATCACCATATAATGCTCAGAATCAATATTTAATGGTCCGAGGGGCGATGATGACGTGGCATAGCAAACATGATAATTAGGTGACCCCGTATCATCAACCGACCACAGGAAATAGTACGTTCCCTTTCGATAGAAAACGTATGCTCCCTCGCGATAACTCCATGTATCGAGCGTACCGCCCTGAGGAGTCAAATTCACTTTTGTCTCCTGTCTGATGCTTATCATATCATCATTTAGTTCTACGCCTGCCATGAAACCATTTCCCCAGTAAAGATAGTATTTACCACTGACTGGGTCATGAAACACATCCACATCTATAGCCTGACCGCCCCTTAGCCCCATAGGTCTGTCGGCATCAGTAATAATCGGTTTGTCAAGAGGTTGGAAAGGACCTGTCGGACTGTTACTTATAGCACAACTAATCTCCTTTCGCTTTGACTGCGGATTATTCGCAGAGAAATAGAAATAATATTTATATGTGCCGTCATTCTGTTTGCGCTCAATAATGCATGGTGCCCACGCATTGCCATTAGCCCAAGGCACAAGCTCACTTTTCACATCAAGCACTACCCCTTCATCAGTCCACTTTTTAAGGTCGCTTGACGAGAAAACGCTGAAAGTCCATCCTCCCCAGCCAGGGTATCCGTCAGTGGTACTGTATATATAGTATTTCCCAGTTTGCTCAGCATACAAGATTTCCGGATCAGCATGAAAATCTGGCAAAATAGGATTTTTCTGTGCCTGCATGGCATGGCTTATAAAAAATACCAAAAGAGATAGAAAAAGTTTAAGTCTCATGGAATTTCTAAATATTTAATAATCAATATATTGTAATCGCATCCATATTACCACGTAATCTGTATCTGATTACATTGTAATCAGCATCATATTACACAACAATCAGATAGCGATTACCACGTAATCAGCATCCTTTTACCAATGTATTGCTAATGACTACTCTTCATCCATGTCAAACAATTCATCATCATCCCACCCAAACAGTGCAGGTTCTACGAATGCTTCCATCGCACGACGATCTTTTTTCGTGGGACGACCAGTGCCTTTGGCTCGATCTATGAAACCACTAATGCGTGACATCTCAAGCAATTCATATTGTTTTGCATCTGTCACATTTTCATATACCTGAGGTATGAGTTTTGCTCCGACACGCATCTCTATGGCATTCAAAATCTTAAAAGAATAGGTAATCGGCGGCTTTTTCACGTGTACTGTCTCACCTATTTTTACAGTACGTGATGGTTTGGCATTAACGCTACCACCTACCTGACCATTTGCTATCGGCTTATTGTCAGATACGGTAACGCGACCATTCTTGCACGCGTCAGCGGCATTGGTACGAGTCTTGAATATACGCGATGCCCACAGCCACTTATCAAGCCGGGCAGTCTCCTGTATCTTCAGTTTTTTTTCTTCCATCATTTCTTATTAAACTGGTTCATTGTAATGTCCACGCCAGCCAAGCAGAAACTTTTGATTATTTCACAGGCCGTGCCGATAAGCGGATTAAGGATAGCCATGTCTTCTGTTGAAAGTTTTCCGAGCACCCAATCTATCTGTTGTCCACGCTGAAAATCCGAACCAATACCTATTCTCAGCCGAGCATAACACTGACCAATAAGTTGCTGTATATGCCCTAACCCGTTATGTCCGCCATTTGAGCCCTTTGCTTTCAACCGCATCTTGCCCAATGGAAGAGCCAAATCATCTACTACGACAAGCAAATGCTCCGTAGGAATATTTTCTTTTTCCAACCAATAACGAACTGCATTGCCACTGAGGTTCATAAAAGTAGTAGGCTTCAGCAGTATAAGTTTTCTGCCCTTAACGCTTGTCTCTGCTATGAAGCCATAACGACGGTCTTCAAACGTCACCCCCTGTTCTGCTGCAAACGCATCAAGCACTATCCAACCTGCGTTATGCCTGGTTTCATGATACTCTGGTCCTGGATTTCCCAGACCTACTATAAGATATTTATCCATCTACGATATTAGAAATAAAAAGAGTTAAGAATTAAGACTGATGGCTCTATGGTCAACGAAATCTTAATACTTAACCCTCAAACTTTTCATTTCCGCACTTAACGGAATATATTATTGTGCAGCCTCAGCAGCAGCGGCAGCAGCCTGTGCAGCACGTGTCATCTTGACAGAGCATACCACTACCTCTGCAGGTGTAGCAATCTCAAGTCCGTCGAATGACAAGCTACCAACCTTGATGCTCTTACCGATTTCAAGTTCTGTAACGTCGATGTCGAGCTTCTCAGGTATCTGCTTGTAAGGAGCTGTAACCTTAATCTGACGGATAGACAGGCTCATGCGACCACCAAGACGTACACCAGCAGCAAGACCTACGAGGTTAACTGGAATACCAACAGTAATAGGCTTCTCTGGAGTAATCTCAAAGAAGTCAACATGGAGGATAGCGTCAGTAACTGGGTGGAACTGTATCTCCTTCATGACAGCAATATGTGCCTCACCATCAATATCGAGGTTGATGACATATATATTAGGAGTATAAACAGCCTTACGCAGTTCACTGAAAGGAATAGAGAAAGCAAGAGCCTCTGGCAAACCATTCTCGCCCCTCTTCTCACCATAGAGGTTACAAGGGATGAGACCCTCTTTACGCATCATCTTTGAAGCCTTCTTACCAATCTCGGTACGCTTCTTACCTGAAAGATTAATTTCTAACATTTTTGTGTTACTCTAAATTAAGTTGTTAATAATTTGTTTTAATTGCTTAACTCACCATCACACGGATGCTTTTTGAAAAGCGAGTGCAAAATTACTCTTTTTTTTTGACATACGCAAAGAAATAACTTAAAAACATACATGAATAACGAAAAAACTTGATACTTATTTGTAACCAACGTGTTTTTTAATTAACTTTGCATAATAAAAAACAAATTTTCAGGTCTTAATACTACTATATAACACAGCGATCTTACAACATTATACCTCCAAAAATCATGATCAATAGAGAACTTATACGCATCAAGGCTGTACAGTTAACCTACGCCTATTTCCAGAACGGCAACCGTAATATAGATAGTGCAGAGAAAGAATTGCTCTTTTCTCTTTCCAAGGCATACCATCTCTACAACATAATGCTGTTACTGATTGTAGCTGTTACGAGGATGGCAAGAAAACACTATGACGTAGCGCTGGCAAAGGTAGAACGTGAAGGCAACGGAATAAAGCCATCACCACGATTTGCTATGAACAAGTTTGCCGTTCAGCTTGAGGAGAACGAAACTCTAAGAACATTCTGCGAAGAGCAGAAAAATATTTGGGATGACAAAGCTGAATTCGTAAAAAATCTCTTCTTACGAATAGAGCAGAGTGAGACCTACAAAGAATATATGGCTTCTGAGGTCGATGACTACGATACAGATCGTGAGTTATGGCGTAAATTATACAAGCAGTTTTTCCAAAATAATGATGACATCAGCGAAACTTTGGAAGAAGTCAGTCTGTACTGGAATGATGACAAAGACGTGGTTGACAGTTTCGTAATCAAGACAATAAAACGCTTTGACCCTGCAAAGAAACGCGAGCAAGAGTTGTTACCAGACTATGACGACACCGAAGACAAGGAATATGCACGAAAATTATTCCGCGCCACAATAATGAATACAGACCAATATCAGCACTATATGGCTGAAGCAAGTCGCAACTGGGATTTCTCACGTCTTGCATATATGGACGTCGTCATCATGCAACTTGCAATAGCAGAAATGCTGACATTTCCTAATATCCCCATAAGTGTGACAATCAACGAATATGTGGAACTGGCGAAAATGTATTCCACACCACGCTCCGGAGGATACATTAACGGTATGCTCGACACTATTGCGCGTCATCTTATCAAGACACATAAGATGTTTAAACAAATACCTGAACAGAAAAAAAGACATAAAGAAAACGAATAAACAAAAATTAAAACAATGCAAGACTATTCTATGCTCATCATGATGGTGGCCATTTTTGCCATCATGTATTTCTTCATGATTCTTCCACAGCAGAAGAAACAAAAGGCTATACGTAAATTTCAAAACTCGCTCGAGCCCGGCTCAAAAGTAGTTACCGCAGGTGGTATGTACGCTACAGTAAAAAGCGTGGATATAGAGAAAAACACGGTTGATATAGAAGTAGCGCGCGGCGTCATTGTTACAATTGACCGTGGATACTTGTTTGCCGATGCTGCTTCTCAGCAACAGAGATAAAAACAACAGCTCATGCAGTGGAAGATAGGATATAGACAATTGAGACTTTTCTTGCTACGGCTTAGGAGCAAGGAACTCATTGTGTTCCTTTTCTTCCTCCTTGTAAGTACAGCATTCTGGTTTCTGTCAACACTAAATGAGACCTACGAGACGGAACTACGCGTAGCAATAGCCCTTGATGGCGTGCCTGCCAAGGTCGTTGTCACTGATGACATCCCCGACACAATTAAAGTAACAATACGAGACAAGGGCTTCAACCTTCTGCGATACAGTCTATTCGAGCAAGTAGCACCACTGAAAATTAAATTCAGCCGATATGCGAACAAAGGAGGAAAGGGGATTGTCAATCCTGCTGATGTACAGAAAATGATGCGACAGCGTCTTTCGGAATCAACTGTGATAGTAAGCGTTAAAGCTGACCATTGGGATTTCTTTTATACCAATGGCGAACAACGTCGATTGCCAGTAGTACTTAATGGGCAAATAAAAGCTGCGGCGGATTATTACGTTCTGCGTACGACACTGAAGCCCGACAGCGTTGATGTATATGCTTCCATCGAAGCATTCGATACGCTGAAAGCCATCCTTACTGAACCGATAATGGCCGATGGTTTAACTACATCCTTGACCAAAGAAGTAGAATTACAACACGTATATGGCACAAAGATAATACAAAACAAACACGTTAAACTCAATATCGTAGTGGATAGACTCACGGAGGTAATTGTAAGCGTTCCTATAAAGATTATCAATGTACCAGAGAAAATAATGGTAAAGACCTTCCCTGCAAGGGTTGACCTGAGAGTAACGGTTGGTATGTCAAATGCAAAAATGGTAAAAAGCGAACTCTTTAACGTTATTGCTGACTATAATGACATTCCGAAGAATACGCAGGAAAGACTACCTATTGAGATTGTCGCACAACCAAAAGGTATAGTAAAGGCATTTCTAACAATACCAGAAGTTGACTATATCATAGAGCATTTAGCGCAATGAGCAACAATACGACACTTGCAAAACATCATTTCTGCATCACTGGCGGTATAGGAACAGGCAAATCTTACGTTTGCAGACTGATGAAAGAGCATTACGGCATCGACATATATGATTGTGATGACGCAGCAAAAAGACTAATGACAACATCACGATATATTATCACCGAACTAAAGAAACTTATAGGTGAAGAAGCATATATTGACGGAAAGCTCAACAAAGCTGTCGTGGCACAGTTTCTACTTGCATCAGAGAAGAACAAACAGGCTATAAATAATATCGTGCACCCTGCCGTGATACGCGACTTTCATAATTCAGAATACACATGGATGGAGAGCGCAATACTATACGAAGCACATCTGGAAGATACTGTAGATGCCGTAATTGCCGTCACAGCTCCACGCGAAGTACGAATAAACAGAATAATAGAACGCGACGGAATAACAAGAGAAAAAGCAACAGAATGGATGGATAAGCAGATGAAACAAGAAATCATCGCAGAGCGAGCCGACTTCATCATAAATAATGACGGACAATGCTTATTATTACCACAAATAAGCGATATGCTTAGACATTTCTCTTTGTAAAGTCTATACTATTCTACAATTAGAAAAATAACAAATAAAAACAACACTAATATTGATTACTAAATGAAAAAGACTATTCTATCTATCAGCGGAAAGCCAGGACTTTATTCACTGGTGTCACGCTCAAAGAACGGACTTATTGTTGAGATACTCGATGATACACACAAGCGCATTACAGCCTTTGCAAGCGACCGCGTCACATCTTTGGCTGACATAGCCATGTACACAGATGAGGAAGACATGCCTCTTGGCTATATAATGGCTGCATTACGTGACATGGAAGGTGGTAAGACTGCAAGCATCAACTGGCGCAAGGCTGGAGCAACGGAACTACAGGAATATTTTGCAAAGTTCGTTCCTAATTTCGACCGCGACAGGGTTCACAATAGCGACATCAAGAAACTATTACAGTGGTATGACATTATGGTCAACGCTGGAATAACCGATTTTGAGGAAACACTGAAGCCAACGAATGGCGACAATATAGACGATCGAAACGAAGAGGAAGAACAAGCATAAATATTATGAAGCGTACTGACGAAGGACTAAAACTTCTCGGCAGTGAGACCGAATATAAAAACAACTATGCTCCAGAAGTACTTGAGACTTTTGAGAACCAACATCCCGATAATGATTATTGGGTACAATTCAACTGTCCAGAGTTCACATCGCTATGTCCTATTACTGGTCAACCAGACTTTGCAGAAATAAAGATACTCTATATCCCCGACAAACGAATGGTAGAGAGTAAAAGTCTGAAATTATACCTATTCTCTTTTCGCAACCACGGAGACTTTCATGAAGATTGTGTAAACATCATTATGAAGGACTTAATCCGACTTATGGATCCAAAGTACATTGAGATTACTGGTATATTTCTCCCTCGTGGTGGAATATCTATTTATCCATACGCAAACTACGGAAGACCAGGTACTAAATATGAACTGATGGCTCAACATAGACTTGAGAACTATCATTCGATATAAAACACAACGCAATAACTACCCAGCAAAATTCATAAGACTGGGTAGTTATTCATAGCGCTTAAGAGGTTAAAAAAAACTAAATAAGCGTTTTTTTAATGAAAACGCATCTCTTTCTCGCTTTTTTTATATAACTTTGCAATATCTGTACTATGCAAAGTGCTAATACAAAGAAAAACAACAATAATATACTAAAGAAAAATACATTAAAATAAACAAAACCAAAACAAATGGCACAACTTAAATCTCTCAACAAGCAGACCGCCCCTAAAAGCGCTGCTCCTGAAAGGATTATCCAGTTTGGCGAGGGTAACTTCCTCCGCGCATTCGTTGACTGGATTGTATGGAACATGAACGCCAAGACTAACTTCAACGGCTCTGTCGTTGTTGTTCAGCCTATCGACAAAGGCATGGTACAGTGGCTCAATGGTCAAGACTGTCTTTACCACGTCAACCTTCAGGGACGTCTCAACGGTGAGGCAGTCAATCAACTTGATCGTATTGACGTCATCAGCCGCGGTATTGACCCATACGCACAGAACTGGGCATACATGGCACTTGCTGAGCAACCAGAGATTCGCTTCGTAATCTCTAACACTACTGAGGCTGGTATTGCATTCGATCCATCATGCAAGCTTTCTGACGCTCCTGCATCTTCTTATCCAGGCAAGCTCGTTCAGTTGCTCTATCGTCGTTATCAGACCTTTAATGGTGACCCATCAAAGGGACTTATCATCATGCCTTGTGAGCTTATCTTCTTGAATGGTCACCACCTCAAAGACTGCATCCGCAAGTACATCGAACTGTGGAAGGAAGACCTCGGTAAGGACTATGAGGGCTTCAAGGAGTGGTTTGAGAAGTACAACTATGTATGTGCTACACTCGTTGACCGTATCGTACCAGGCTTCCCACGCAAGGACATCGCTGAGATTCAGCAGAAAATCGGTTATAAAGACAATCTCGTCGTTCAGGCAGAGATATTCCACCTTTGGGTAATTGAGCGCCCAGAGAACATGTCATGCGAGGAACTGCGCGCAGAGTTCCCTGCCGACCAGGCTGGCCTGCACGTTCTCATCGCTGAGTCTGAGGCTCCATACCACGAGCGTAAGGTTACACTGCTCAATGGTCCTCACACCGTTCTTTCACCAGTTGCTTACCTCTCTGGCATCAACATCGTACGCGATGCTCTGCACGACGAGGTCGTTGGCAAGTATATCAAGAAGGTACAGTATGACGAGCTGATGCAGACCCTCAACCTGCCTATGGACGAACTGCAGAAGTTTGCTGCTGACGTATTGGAGCGCTTCGACAACCCATACGTTGACCATCAGGTTACTTCTATCATGCTCAACTCATTCCCTAAGTTCCAGGCACGCGATCTTCCTGGAGTTAAGGTTTACTTGGAGCGTAAGGGTGAACTGCCTAAGGGGCTTGTTCTCGGTCTTGCTGCCATCATCACATACTACAAAGGTGGTACACGTGCTGACGGTGCACCTATCCAGCCAAACGACGACCAGAAGATTATGGATCTGCTCACACAGTTGTGGGCTACAGGCGACACACGCAAGGTGGCTGAGGGCGTTCTCGCTGCAGACTGGATCTGGGGTGAGCACGGTGATCTCAACAAGATCCCAGGTCTCACAGACATGGTTGAAGGCTTCCTGAACGACATCCAGTCTAAGGGTATGCTCGAGACAGTTAAGAGCATTCTGTAATTATAGAATAGCAGATAATTTCAAACAACAGATTTAACGGATTACACGGATTGCATAAGTTTGTGTAATCCGTTTTTCTTTTATATATTTACATAAATAATAAGTAAAAATACATGCAAAGTAAAGGCTCTGCCGTAAATTTCGTATATGGATATTTGCGACAGAGCCTGAAACTTTAATTACTTTTTAGGTACAAAAGCATAAGTGTTTGAATTAATCATTTTTGCTTCACCACCCATTAAGCGTGCAGCATCTTTCAAGTCAAACACGCTGTCGTACGTTTGAACGTTCCCGTTCGGGAAATTTAAATTTAAAGTCATAATACATTGATTTAGTTTTTGCCTCCACTTGACGGCTTTCGGCATCTCCGTTTTTTTATATAAAAGTATCCTTGTCACAATATCAAAAGCATGTAGCATTTATTTCTTTGTGGTAATATCTCCACCATCATAGTAATGTTCCATCTTACCTATCGGAACTGTCGTATAATTCCCATTATTATAGGTTATCTTGAAAATTTGACTTTCCCCTACGAAATCCCCATCGAAATGATTTTCTATATCTCCAGCGTAAGTCTCAGCTTCCACCATTGTTACCAAAAGTTCGTTGCCATTAGATTTTGCTCTCACCTTACCCTCCAATCTGCCATTTTCTGGATAGAATCGTCCTGTTTCTATTTCTGTTGAACCTACAAACATATTAAGTTTACCAACATATGTATCAACACCTTTCTTTTCTAAATTCAAGATAGCCTGTGTTTCCCCCAATCTATAGATTGAACCATTAATAAACAATGTGCCAAGCCAAAAGTCATAGACATCATTAGACGCATCATATTTGTCTTCTGCCGCAATTTTATCCGTTTGCAGCGATGAATCAGTTGAGTCTACCGAAGACCTCCGTAAAAGAACATATACTAGTACAAGTATCGTTACAGTCTGTATAACGAATAATGCTAATAGTAATTTCTTCATGATAAAAGTGATTTCTTAGATTTTATGGCTTGTTACTAATTGGCGGAATGGACTTATTACGCGTTCGTATATCACCCAGTCTCCTTGTTTACCTGTACGAGTCGGATGATATGACTTTATCACCGCCACACAATCATCGGGATAATACCACAGACAACATTTCATGTGTGGAGCAAGAGGATAGGTATATTCTATTTTCTCTGCTTCTTTGCCTGCGAAATACTCGGAAGTAATGAAATTGAACTGTGAATCTCCGGCATCACAACAAAGTATGATATTGGGGCGGAGAATATCTATTTCTTCTTTTAAGAACTCTTTATCACGTTGCATGGCCTTCGTTACCTCTTCACTTGACACACAAGAATGTCCTGCCACCTTCTTTGCCTCTACAAAAGCAAAAGGTTCTGTATTCCATACTTGTAGCACTTCATTCTTCTTATCTTTGGTCAATTCATCAGCTCCTACTCCATTATTATCAGCAGTAATTACCTGCAAACCGTAGAATATCCGAGCAATATTAGGAAAGAATCCTGTTCGACCGACATTACCACCACTGAGCTTGCACATGTTTTCATCAAGGGACCATCTGCGAGTGTCATCACCATCAGGAGTATTCTTCTCTTTTACAAGGAACATCACACGTCGTTGCATCTTGTTCCATCGTTCATCCACATACTCCTCTGGCTTGTCAGCCTTAAGCATCAATCCATCCTTACAGAACAAATTTCGTTGTTCTTCATCAAGGCTTTCCATCCAACGGATGAAAAGGTTATCTAACTGTTTGTTGTAATCCATGTCGTCATTAAATTCTCTGCCTATAGCGCCCTCTGAGTCGGCTGTTAATAATAAAATTAGGGATATGAAAAAGACGTGGGTTGCTGTACCTTCTGCTTATCCCTTGCTTGAGGCTCTGGTAAACCCGAATGATAAGGATAAGCAACCAGTTAGCCCACGCCGAAGAGATAATTACAAATAGATACGCTTCACTCATAACACAGTACATATACACCATAGTATATATACCTACAGAGTGAGCAATCTGTCATAATAATCACCCACGTGGACGTTTCGATTGCGTCATCTTCTTATCATTCATGAAAAAGTTTACCAGACTTCCAAACAAAGAAGATAAAACGTCACGTAAACGCCCTTTTCTGATGTTATAACGGATATGCCTACACAAGGCATTACCGGATAAACATCAAAACCAATATGTCTGCCTACGCCTTGCTGCGTAAACAACGAAAAACCTTGCCCACCCCGTGAGCTAACTGTTCTTCATGTTACAAAGGTAAAGAAAAAAAATAAAACAACCAAGAAATGACCACGAAAATTTTGTCAGATAAATTATTTGTCGTATTTTTACATACAACTTTACATTAAGGTTCATGGACATAGCAACAACACTCAAGACTCTTGCCGACAAATATGAAACGAAGGATTTCCTTAATGGAGACCCTTCATGGTTTATGCATCAGGTGGAGGGTGACAAGAACAAGGAAATAATGCGCAAAATGCTGACAGCATTACAGGAAATGCTTAACCAACATGGCACAATAAAAGACTTTGTAGGCAACGGAACATGCCTTATATGGAATGACGTCATCGACAAACGCACACTTATCATACCGATGGACACCCACGTGCTACAAGAAGCAAGCCACCTCGTACTGTTAAAGTCCAAGACGGCGTCTATGTCATCTGCCATAAAACTGACAGACAAACTAAAAGGCTCATTCTCAAAACATACGGCTTACTTTCCCAATACTTCCTGCATGAATATAGCATCGAGGCCATACGTGGCAGCATCATTAGTATAGCGAATAGGGAAAGGCGAGCGCAAGTCATGCCACGCTTCTTGAAGATATTGCTCTTTTCCTGTTTGCCAATATGCATAAGCCTTCAGACGAGGAATACGGAAATGGTTTCTACTAATCTCAATGGCTTTTTCCTTATAATGCGAAGCATGCGTAAGCCATGTCTTACTCCACTCAGGCGTAGTAAGCGAAAGCATTATCTCATTCATCATCTCAAAACCACCCATTATTGACAACAGATGATTCGTGTTCACTTCTGCAGTATCCCCCTCCCATGTAATTATGCCTGTAGCCGGGTCATACCCCAAAGCCTTCGGACCGGAGAATATACCATGTGGCATGGCACTAATGCTACGCATACCAGCCAATAACTTATCACGATAGGCAATATTCCCCGTGCGCTCCCACTCCGTGAACCAGTTGCCTGCATAGGCAAGCCAATCCGGTCCAATGCGCAATCGCGCAGGCGCCGTACAGGGATAACGCTCCGAGCGAGGCTGCGCCAAGCGCATAGGATCAAGCGAATAAAGCAGTTGGTCAGCATCACGCACTTCGGTAATCAAGTCACCAGCACGCTCATCTGCTGTGAGATAGTACAAAAAACGATTAAAAAAAGCCTGTGATATACGTGCTTCCTTCGCACCACATCCCCAATGAAGCACGTTATGACGCGTACCCAAACCACGGTGTGGCCCACGATGATAGCAATCTACTTCTGAATTATGGCGCGTCATTGCCTCTGCCATACGCCAAGCAAGTGGTGAAGCAGTACGCAGAAACTCATACCAAAGCATAGCTGGTGTGGCCAACTCTGTATTATCCCAAGCATATCCACCAACGTCATAACGCCACTCGCCACGCCCTGGCAATGGATCAAATGTGTGCATTACGTCACCATAATTAAAAAATCCATACCAATTATTGCGCTCTTGTTCGTCGGCATAAAACCGAACTATGTCATATATGATACTATCCGTCTTTGTTCCACTGTCCAGACTCCAAACTCCGAAAGCCCGCTTACGATGCAGATACTCTGGCGTAGGAAGGTATTGATGTCGTTGCTTCATTGCTGACAGCCTGTCATTCACACTGTCAAGCGGCTCAGCAAACGACCGTATATATATCGTCGTTGTACGCGCTATACCATTTGCAGTACTCATACCCGGCTGCACATCCTCATACGTAGCTTCCAAACCATGGGCTACGGTGTCATAATGTTCAAACGACATACTTTCTGCTTCTGGACTCCACAAGCACAAACTGACTACTGCCGTATCGCTTCGCGCTCCGTCAATCTGCAGCGTTGACGGATATGACTGCCAAAAATCTGATAATCGAAAAGCCGTCGTTTGCTTGCTATCACTTACGGCAAGCACTCCTGGCGAACGAATACCCTCTATCGTTCCTATCCACGGAGAACGGTTGGTGGCACGCTTACGAACTGAGAATGCCCGTGGTGACAACTGTGATAAGCGAAAACCATCCCATTCTGGAAGCTGCGATAGAAGCACGCTACTTACGGAGTCTATAGGAGAGCCATATTCATCCAACGTTATTTTGCGACGCGAAATAAGTGGTTTTACATCCATCTGTATTGCTGACGTATCTTGCAAGAACGTCACCTTGCGCTGATGTAATTTACCGTGTAACGGCACTTTAGCCTTTAAAGCAAGGCTTTTCAATCCATCCGCATTCGTTATAGAGTCGATATACGAAGTCAGTACAATCTTAATCTCATCGCTCCCTTTGTAGCTATATATACGCATGGTATAGTTATCACCATCAATACGCCATGTATCTCTTACCCTGCCTTGCTGTTCATGCGTAATGCTTCTAACCTTCTGGCGCTCTCCGTTCTGCTCTATCCACAGCCAACTATAGTCTTTTGTTTCTGTATTTTTTTCTGCGTCACTATACTTTTGTTTGCTGTTCTTTTTTCCTTTTGCTACGAATATGCTGTCGGAAGTAGCCACAGTAGCTACCGCTGCCCATTTTACTGTACCATCAGGCCAAGTAGCGAGCGTCCATTGATCAAACGGTATCTCTTGTCTCTTAGCATCACTTAGCATAAGCGACTGCTTCGGGTCCAATTCTCCTTGATGGAAAGGTATGCCAAAAGTTGCTGGAACGTTTTTTTCCCGATGTAAGTTTTCAACTGCAAAGATATCTCTTATGAGTATCGAAGAACTGTCATTGCGCTGCTCTACATACTTGAAATTACGCAGTTGTGCATGCGACAGCGTCGTACGAAAGCCGAAATATCCATGCGTCAGCGGCACCGGGTCGGGATAATCCACAAGGCACTCGCCATCTATCACATAGCGTACTCGTCCGCCATGCTGTTCCAAACGTATATGATACCAATGGTCAGGCTTTATAAGATGAGAAGAGTCAAGATATTCTCTCAACACTACCGGGCGATACTGCGCAGTATCTATTGCCCTCTCGTCTCCTGTATAACGTCGGAAACGCGTAGTGGTGTTGTAATTTCCTCCATAGCCCACATAATACAACTGCATTTTGTAAGTATCGAGAAAACGTCCTGTACCCACGCCAAGACGGTCTGACATCCAAAAGCAATTCAAGTCAGAAACACGTCCATCGCTCACGATGCGTGCATCATACTCAATCGTCACATCGCCTTGCATCTCGTGATTATACCATAGTGTCAATCCACCAGACGCGTGAATATCAGCCATGCCGTCAGCAGTCCAGGTCACGTAGCCATCTTTCTCTGCTTCAACAACCCAGCTTCTCCCCCACTCTCCTGCTTTCTTATTAGCTGAAGCCCCCCATATGACGGATGCTATCAATAGCGTCAACAGACTTGCATATAACCTAATCATTCCGGATGCTTGTCAATATATTCTTTCAACAAATCATAACGCAAAGCCAACGGACGTGCGAGTTTCCACATACTGATACTCTCTTCATATTTCGACTGTCCAAAGCATGTTACCGTAGGAGCCACCTTTATTATTCCCTTGCGTGTGGCTTCTATCAAGTCTTCTTCCTTCACCTCATACGAAGCGAATACGGTTTCCACGCCATCAAGACGTCTGCTCTCTGCTGCCGCTGCCGAATGTAACTCCAATTCCGTACCATCTTTCAGGGTCAAGACAAGCGGAGCACCTTTCTCAATGCTCAGATGATACTCCGATGTGTACATCGCTTTTATAGTATATATAGTAATACCCTTAATATCAAGCGATGTCAAACTCGTCCACATATAGAATTTCTTGTTTCCTTTGCCTATCACGCCCAATTTCTTTCGACTGGTCTCAAGCACACGAGCTCCATTTTTCGTATGCTGATTGTAAACTATCTTCTGGGCAGCCACTGGCATTGTGGCAGCAGATGTAAGCAGAAGTAATGCCGCGGTAATTATTTTTAGTATTTTCTTCATTGCGCTATTCTATATTTTTTCATTGTTTGCAAAGTTACATAAAATAATGCAAACTCACAAACTATAATGATATTTTTTTCTACTGCGATACCCCTTTTCGCCTAATCGCTATCTGATTATATGGCAATCGCTATCTGATTAGGACGTAATCAGATAGTGATTACAAGCTAATCAGATAGCGATTACAATGTAATATGATAGCGATTACATATTACGATGCATTTCACTTCAGTCTTTCCTTTATCCACTCCATATGCTGACGCTCCATCGTCTCGCTCGTCCAATGCTCATTTATGGGCGTTATGAACGAATGTTTCTCACACTGCAACGTATTCCATGCAGCGTAACTCGTTGTAGGCGAACACGTAGAGTCGTTGTAGCCCCATGTCATTCTCACCGGACATTTCACGTAACGACAGAAGTTTACGACATCGTAATATGCCAAAGTGTTGATTATCTGCTCATTGAAAAAATCTTCCTTCCAATTAGGATACCCCCCCGTGCGTCCTTCCTCTGCATAGGCTGCCATATCGGTAAGCGCCGGATGGTTAGCTACACACAGCGTAATATCAGGGCATAAGGCTGCTGTAATTAGCGCCAATGCTCCTCCTTGCGAACCGCCCTGTATGGCAAGGTTCCTGCCATCCCATTCTGGCAACGACTGCAGGTAGCGCATAACGGCATACATACCGCCATATACATGACGCATATAATAGCGTTCGCGACTATCAATGCCGTTGGTAAGATAGCCATTATCCTTGCTCGAAAATGCTGACTGTATATCCTTAAAGTCCTGCTCACTCCACGTAGGGTTCATGCCGTGTATCTCTACCTCAAAGCGTATGAACCCATTCTCGGCATAATACTTATGGCGAAGTGGTTCTTTTATCGTCTTCACTCCTGCGCCAGGAGGACACATAACCGCTGGCAGACGTCTTCCTTCATTGTCTTTTGGCATGGAGAGATAGCCATATACGTAGTGTTCTTTGTCTGTTTTTAACTTCACAAGCCAGCAGTCTATCTTGTCAGTGCAGTACTCTCGCGCCAATTCCCTGCTTACCACAACGGGCTTTTCGTATTGCTTGAGCGTCTCGTCCCAAAACTGTTTGAAGTCCTTTGGCTCCTTGGTGTATGGCTGTATCTTCTCCACTCCAAAGCCAACCTTTACGTGGTGTTTTGTCACGATACCATCAATGGTGGCCGTCATGCGCAGATCTTGAAAGCCTGGCATCTTACGGGTACCTACGTTTATCACAGCTTTACCATTCTTCACCACTGTTTTTCCTTTGCTCACGGCTATCAACATATCAGGAGCAATCTCATAGTTCAACTCTACTCCGTCAACAATCACTCCATATTTATACAACTGTATTTCCACAGTCGCCTTCTCTCCTACATCATAAAGCCAATTACTGTGACTGGGGTTGGTTACCCATAGGAAATCACCGCGATACGGATAGTTTTCTGCCTGTAAATCAATTACATTACTAAGCATCAAAGTTAATGCCAAGATGGTTGACTTAATACTTTTCAGTGTGTTCATAGTGTATATTAAATTTATTCTTTTTCTTGCTCGTTTTTCTTCTTTTTCGAAAAAAGTTTGCCTATCCACGACTTTTTCTTCTGCGTGGTATCCTCCGTTACTTCCGTCTTTTTTGAAGCGTTATTCTTTTCTTTCGTATTTAACGTCAGATGTGGCTTCACACGGAATGATTGCTCTTTATCAGTTTGTCTATATATTATATCGCATACCACACTGACCAGTTTCTTATTTGCATGCACCGTGCCCGTAGCCTCAGAGCCATCGCTTGTTATGTCTGCCTGAATGTCTCTGAAGCTGATTATCTTGTATTTTGCTCCGTCAACCTTTGCCTTTAGCCAGCCTTGTGGAAGTCTGCCGCCACGACGTCCGCGTCGCGAAGATATATTAAAGCTGTATGAAGCCTGCGCATTACCTATCGTCAAACCTTTGACATTCATTATACTGCCAAGGTCAACGGCTTCTGTTGACATATTGCCAGTCATGTATTTCGTGTTACCATCAAGAGTGAATGAAAACCTAATATTGCCATATTTGGTATGAAGCAAACCGCTGATATTCTCTCGTTTGAAATATATGCCCAACGAACCGTTATATTGTATATCGCCAATAGCAGCTAACTGCCTCATCATCTTCAGTCTGACTTGTTTTGCAAAGTGTTTCACTATCTGCTCTTTTATCCCACCACGAGCATTGAGTTTTATGCCTTTAAAGTGCAGGCAGAGTTGTTTTTTCTCCAGCGTATTACATAAGTCTCCGCTGGCTGAAAGCGACAATCGCCTGTCAGGGGTTGTCACGCGAATATCATTAAACAGAAGTTGTTTCAAATCACCAGCCACATCCACTGTCAACTCCAATGGCGTAGTAAAATGACTTAGCCGTGGTGCAAAGGGGCGTGCTATGTCTGTCAACAACACATGGGCTGACACGTGAGCATTTTCTGTAAGCCTAAATAGTCGCAACTTATCTTCCAACAATTCGGCTTTTACTCGCTTCATGCTGATTGTAGTATGCTTGGAAGCGATGTTCGTATTTGTAAGAGCTATGTTTTTGCCATATTTCTCTACTTCTGTATTCATGCGCTTAATATAAAGACCGCTTTCCCGCTCCGTCATCGACAAATTGTTTACCGTTGCAAGCACCGTGTCTTTATTCAACTTGTGTACGGCAACGTCTGCATTCAACACGATATCCACGTGTCCTGGATCAAACCAACCACGGTGCGGACGACCTTTATTCTTGCGTGGCCGATGGTTGTTATATTTGTAACGCAACGAATCAAGCGTTATTTTAAGATTATCTATTCCTCTGCCCTCGCCATGTGTTCCTGCCGTTTTTCTTATGACAGCCTTGTCAAACGACAAGTGCATATTCGATTGCAGTTCATGTATCTCCACGTCTTTCAGCGTAAATGCTCTCGTAGAATCACCGTCAAGGCTGCATTGCAGTTGAGCATTCAAGTTTTGTAGTGAAACGTGTGCAGGGTCTATCTTTCCCTTTGGCAAGTGTGGCAATGAACGGACATCCCATGTCAGATACGTTCTTGCTACCTCTGCCACGACCGTATCCATCACAAGACGGAACCATTTCTTCTTTTCCTTCTTCTCTGTCTCGTCTTCCTTTTGTGCTTTTCGTTTCTTCAATTCATCTATCACAAATTGATAATTCGCAGCCGTATCAGGGTGTTCCTTATATAAGTGTGCGGTAGCACCCAAGAGTTTCACACTGCGTAGCCCTATCTCACGATGCCATAGATTTTTGAAGTCAAGCGCACCCTCCAGCGTATCCACACGAAGCATCGGCTCCTGCTGACGGTCATCTATCTCCACCTTACTAAGCACAATTTCGCCCTTTAAAAGACTAAAGCCCACTTGTCCGACACTGATACGTGTTTGTAAGGTTTCCTGCAAAGTCATAAGAGCCTTTTCGTAAAGCCATTTCTGACCATACTCTGACTGTAGAAACACAGCCAAGCCACCGAGTGCTGCTACTATCGTCAACACTATGCCAAGCAATATCATCATTAAGGTTCTAAACATCTGATTGCAAAGTTAGTTTATATATATGGATTATGCAAGCCTTTGTCATTCTTTGGCTTTTCCTTTCTCTTATTTTAGAAAGAAATAACACCCGTCATGGTTCATTTTTCCACCTGCTTTATTTATGAAAAACACCATCACATCTGCAAAGGTACACATTTTTTTCAAAAAAACACGGATATACACATTTTTTTCATAAACATGGTGTCTTTTGTGTTATATTGTAAAAAAAACAACAAACATTTCTTTTTATGAAAAAAAAACATTACCTTTGCATATATAAAATTAAAGGTTTTCCCACCTTTGATACTTACTATAGTTTAACACGTTGACTCTTAGATAATTGACTTTTCTAAGGGAGAAAAACGTATGTGTATAGTCTGGTGGTTGGGCAAATTGGTGTGTGTGATATTATACGATAAAATATGACGAGGAGGAGGGACGGCAGACACTAGGCTATGACTGACGAACAGAGACGTAAACACTATGAATGACAGTAAGCAGAATATGGAAAGGAAGCAAATATACCTTTGTCTGGCGCATATTTCGGATGAGACACATGAACTTTTCCAAATGGCAAGATAATGGTGGATACTATTACAAATAACAAAGAGACTATTACAGTGTTATGCAAGATTATCAATATCATATATTCTCACCCTATCGTGTATGCCCCATAGGCGCACACGTTGACCACCAGCACGGACTGGTTACGGGGTTCTCCATAGACAAGGGTGTGGACCTATGGTTCAACGTCAGGGAAGATACAAAGGTAAAGCTCTCCTCACGGACGTTTGAAGGCGACGTGAACTTTGACCTGTCACAACCCTCACAGATAAGGGAGTATATGTGGGGAGACTATGCCCGCGGAGCGAAATATGCCCTGAAGAAACGTTTCCTGTTGCACCACGGCATAGAGGGAGTAGTGCAAGGCTCGCTGCCGATAGGAGGACTGTCGTCATCCGCCGCCGTACTCATAGCCTATGTCATGGCTTTCGCCAAGGCCAACGACATAGAGTTGCAACCGTTTGAAGTGGTGCAGATAGCCTCTGAGGCGGAAAGAGAGTATATCGGACTTAGCAACGGACTGCTTGACCAAGCCTCCATAGCCCTGGGAAAGAGAAACAATCTCTTGTTCCTTGACTGTGACACAAACGAATATCGTCTTATTCCATTTGGAGGACAAAGCAAGAAAACCGAAGACCTGCCTTTTGAGATAGGAATCTTCTTCTCTGGCCTGACACGCTCGCTGATTAACAGCGACTATAACCTCCGCGTATATGAGT